>Ga0114949_10001936_pt1 | contig 12733 bp, 8 predicted proteins | sample N074metaG_FD_83505 | JGI IMG/M metagenome (GOLD analysis project Ga0114949, IMG submission 83505) | Deep subsurface microbial communities from Kermadec Trench to uncover new lineages of life (NeLLi) - N074 metaG | ecosystem: Environmental > Aquatic > Marine > Ocean trench > Sediment | place... | reverse complement strand
GAGTATTTATAAGGAAGCCGGGGAAGAATTCAACATAGCTTCGCCAAAGCAATTAGGAGAGATTCTTTTCGATAAAATGAAGTTGGTTGATAAACCTAAAAAGACCAAAACCGGACAATATTCTACGGCTGAGGATGCACTTTCGTATTTGGCAAAAGATCATAAAATAATTAGTGATGTCCTGCAATTTCGTGGCTTGGCAAAATTGAAAAGCACCTATGTGGATGCATTGCCGGAGCAGGTGGAAGACACTACACATCGTGTGCATACCGACTATTTGCAAACGGTGGCGGCAACAGGTCGATTGGCCAGTAACAATCCTAATTTGCAAAACATTCCAATTCGTACAGAGCGCGGCCGCGAAGTGCGTAAAGCCTTCGTCCCGCGTGATAAAGACCATGTATTATTATCTGCGGATTACTCTCAAATTGAACTGCGCATCATTGCCGCCCTCAGTGATGAAGAGAACATGATCAAGGCCTTCAAAAATGGCGAAGACATTCACGCTTCTACGGCGGCTAAGGTATTCGATATTCCATTGAATGAAGTATCACGAGAGCAGCGAGCTAATGCGAAGACCGTGAATTTTGGAATTATTTACGGGGTATCGGCTTTCGGATTGAGCAACCAAACAGACCTCTCTCGAAGCGAAGCCAAAGAACTCATTGAAACCTATTACAAAACATATCCTCAATTGCGTAAATTTATGAGTGAGCAGGTAGATTTTGCACGGGACAATGGCTATGTACAAACAGTTTTAGGTCGTCGCAGGTATTTAAAAGATATCAATTCACGCAATGCCGTGGTTCGTGGCGCGGCAGAACGCAATGCTGTAAATGCTCCTATTCAGGGGAGTGCGGCAGATATTATAAAAATAGCCATGATCAATATCCATCAAAAGCTTTCAGAAGGAAACTTAAAAAGTAAGATGCTCCTGCAGGTTCATGATGAATTGGTCTTCGATGCGTACAAACCGGAATTGGAGAAACTAAAGGTGTTGATTAAAACCGAAATGGAAAACGCCTATAAATTGGCGGTACCCTTGGATGTTGAAATTGGAGTAGGCGAGAATTGGTTAGAGGCGCATTAAACTGAAGATTGTCCCCTCGAGGGGGCTTTAGGGGTGTAAAAAAGAGAAATAAATTATTCCTCATCAACCAAAAACTATAACACAAACCGATAAGTTGCCTTCAATAAAAATGTATTTTGCGGTTTTGCACTTAATAATTGGTTGTCAATAATTTTACTGAAGCTATTGTTAACGTCCCCCAAACCCGTGATTCCCTGCGACCACACCAGGAAGATCTCAGAGCCGGGGATGTATTCCCAACGCAATACTAAATTAGATCGAAACTGCACATAGGCAAAATCGGGATCTCCGAAGGAATAATCTATAGTCCCATCAACATCTTCATCCACTAAATATGCACCATCTAAAAAAGAGATTTGGTCCTCTCCATATAACGAAACCCGTTGGTTCAGGTCCTTTGCAACCGGGTTGTTCACGTAGTTAAAATTTGAATATTTGGCCTTAAAAATGAACGGTTGCCCATAATACTGGATCGTCAAATTCGGGTTGATATTGAAGTTAACCCGTAAGGTGGTGCTCCATGATTCGTTGTCGATTTCCCCGGTGATATACCTTGGGGTACCATTAAAGATGCTTTCAGTAACATATTGGGTTTTATTGGGACTTTGCTCGTATTCGGTAACCAACCTAAAATTTAATGAATTCAAAGGCTGGAAAAAGAAACGAACTACATATCGTCTTAAAGACGAACTATTTTGAGTTGCATCAGAATGTACATATCCCAAATGCATATTAAACTTCTTTCTACTATCCGTTCCTGAAAAAATATAAAAAAAGTATTCATCATTCCAACGATATCTGGGCCCTCCTCTCAAAACTGTATTGCTGTAAATACGTGGAATGTGCGCGCCACCCAGCTCGGTCCACCAATTATTTTTCCAATTTACATAACCGTTCATTTCATATTGAATTCGATTGAAATTCCCGTCAAAATCGTATCGGCTAAATTGATTCAACCCCAGGTTGGCTTGACGAAACCAGCTGGTGGGTTTGCTCCACAACCGTCTTACGTTTGCATATTGAGTATACTGATCTGCCTGTCTTAAAAACCCAATATCATTCAGTTCCAATTCCGGAGAACGGTAGTTACCCCCTACGTTATATCTCCAGTTACCTCCACCACCTTTTCCAATTTCAAAACTACCTCCGGTACCGGTGAGTGATGTTCTGGTTGGATCTACTTCCACATGGCTTGCGTCTACACGTTGAAATAAATGAGTCAGGGAGGTTTGTGTCAACATAATGGCCTCTTCACTTCCATTCACATTACTGAAAGTAAATTTTCCGGTGGTGTAGTATTTTCGTTCTTTCCAATTATGCTTAAAATCGATTCCGCCGGTATAGGCACTCTCACGTAAAAAATCGAGATTTCCTTCAAGTTTTCTATTGGTCGCAGTGAAAATCCCACCGATATATGAATTTTTATCATTAAAATCTTTTTGAACACGACCCACCAGGTAATTTGTCAATGGTTCAACAATTTCTTCGCGAGGTTCACCTACTTCCTCCAAACCATTTAAAACGTCTGGATCGGTATTGAGCGTTATTTTAGCATACTCTTTATCGGTGATGCTTTCTAACAATCCAATGGACCAACCGTCTTTGGTCTTACCACTGAATTTAGCCGCTCCCAGTATGGTCGTATTCGTTGGGAATTCTTCAAATTCCCCCTTCGATGCATCGGTTGTAGTAAAGCCTTGTGGAGTCCGGCCAATTCGTCGAGAGAAGAATACATTATCTGCTCCTCCACCTACTCTAAAATCAAATACATTTTTATTTTCCACAAAAAAAGGTCTGCGTTCCGGAAAGAAAATCTCGAAACCGTCTAACGAAATTGCTCCGGGATCTGCATCCACCTGCCCAAAATCGGGATTCACTGTCAAGTCCAAGGTAAGATCGTTGGTAATCCCAATTTTAGCGTCAAGACCAACAGTAAAATTTGATTTATTTCCATCTCTGAATTCGTTTCCCGGTTCTGCCTCAAATGTATCGAGCTGCGATACGGTGTAGGGCTGAATTTCCAACTGCTTCTGTGGTTTTATTCCTGTAATTCCTCTTAATTCTCCGAATTCACTTACCCATCCAGGCGGATTGGCAGGCAACGGTTGCCAGAGAGACCTTTCTTCGTTGTTGAAATACCGACGAGTGGATTGTAATCCCCATACTTGTTCTTCTTCGTTCCCAAAACGCAACTGACTTAATGGAATGCGTAACTCTGCCGTCCAGCCTTCATCATCAATTTTCGTATCCGCATACCAAATGGGATTCCAGCTTCCGTCAAAATTTCCGTTGTTTGAAATAAATTCATCTCCTTTTACTCCGGAAGCGGAGATGGTAAATGAAAAAGCTGTGCGGTCGTCGTTGTAACTGCCCAAATTAATTTCCACCCAGTCCCCCGGGAAATCATCACGACGCCCCATACGCTTTTCTATTGTTGATGGATCTGCCTGATAGCATTTAAACGCGACATATAAGTTTTTATCGTCGTAGACTATCTTCATTTTAGTTTGCTCTGTAGGAGCGGTGCCAACATCGGGTTGAAATTCGACATAGTCTGTGGTCCACTCTACAACATTCCAGGCGGCTTCGTCTATATATCCATCGATCGAAATTCCTTCGGTATTGGCAATGGAGGCTGTGGTGTAGACTCGTTTTTCGTATTTGGTCGGGGTTTCATCAGTTTTGGTTTCTTTGGGTGCTTCTTTAGATTGGGAAAATAGAACAGCGCTAGAAAATAAAAATGCATTCAAAGTGATTAGTTTGTTGAAGGCCATTGTGGTTAATCGTTTTTCTAATTGATTTTATAAGAGACTTCTATAACGTTAGATTGTGTCAGAATTATTTGTTAATTAGGATTAATTTAACGTTTTCGAATCCGTTTTTTCGAAGAGGTAAATACGTTATCTTTAGTGTTTATATTATAAATTAAACCCTTTAAGCACGTTCTCATGAAAATTGAAAAAGTATTGGTAGCAAACCGGGGTGAAATAGCTATTAGGGTGTTTAGGGCATGTACCGAAATCAATATAATAACGGTGGCAATTTATACGTATGAAGACAGGTACTCCCAACATAGATATAAGGCAGATGAGTCATACCAAATAGGTGACAACGATCAACCACTGAGGCCCTATTTGGATGGTCTTGAAATTATTGCCTTAGCCAAGGCGAAGAATGTAGATGCCATTCATCCCGGTTATGGTTTCCTGGCGGAAAATTCTGAATTCGCCCGTCAGTGTGCTGAAAACAATTTAATTTTTATAGGCCCTGATCCCAAGGTCATGGACACTCTGGGTGATAAGATCACCGCTAAGAAGATAGCGCAAAAATGTGAAGTGCCAATTATTCAGAGTAACACAAAAAAACTAACTTCACTAAAGATAGCTCTTGGTGAAGCTTCCAAAATCGGATATCCCTTAATGCTGAAAGCCGCATCTGGGGGAGGTGGCAGAGGAATGCGTATAGTACGAACCTCACGGGACTTAGAAATCCATTTTGATTCGGCCAGAAGTGAATCCTTAAATGCTTTTGGGGACGACACCATGTTTCTAGAAAAATATATAGAAGACCCTAAACATCTGGAAATTCAAATTGTAGCCGACAATCATGGGAATATTCGACATCTGTTCGAGAGGGATTGTTCAGTACAAAGAAGGCATCAAAAAGTGGTTGAAATCGCTCCCTCTTTTAATGTTTCAAAAAAGGTGAAACAGTTATTATACACCTATGCTTTGGCAATTACCAATGAAGTAAATTACAACAATGTAGGTACGGTAGAATTTTTGGTCGATAAAAAGGACCGGGTCTATTTTATTGAAGTAAATCCACGCATTCAGGTGGAACATACGGTAACCGAAATGGTAACAGGTATCGATCTGGTTAAAACCCAAATATTCATAGCAGGAGGCTACAAACTTTCAGACGAACAAATAAAAATAAATGATCAAGAATCACTGAGCACGCATGGATTTGCTTTACAATGTCGAATCACCACTGAAGATCCCGAAAACAATTTTACGCCGGACTATGGGACCATTACCACCTATAGAAGTGCTTCGGGAATGGGAATTCGATTGGACGCAGGTAGCATTTATCAATCGTATAGCGTGAGCCCGTTCTTCGATTCCATGTTGGTAAAAGTATCGGCACAAGGAAGAACACTGGATGGAGCCGTACGTAAAATGGTGCGTGCATTGAAAGAATTTAGAATAAGAGGTGTGAAAACCAATATTCATTTTCTTCAGAATGTTATCATGCATGAAACCTTTAAGGAAGGTAGAGCATCGGTTAATTTTATACAGGAAACGCCGTCACTTTTCAATATTAAACTCCCCCAGGACCGTACTTCAAAAATAACAAATTACCTGGGTGAGATAATTGTAAATGGGAACTCCGACATTAAGTTCATAGAAGAAAATAAGCTTTTTAGGGTTCCGAAGGTACCTGACTTTGATACTTCTATAGATTATCCTAAAGGCACTAAGGACCTGCTTACAAAATTAGGCCCTGAAAAATTCTGTGCCTGGTTAAAAAATGAAAAAAAGATTCAGTATACAGACACCACCTTTCGAGATGCTCACCAGTCCTTACTGGCCACCCGTATGCGAAGCTTCGACATGCTAAATGTAGCCGAAAGCTTTGCGAAAAACCATCCAAATACCTTTAGCATTGAAATGTGGGGAGGAGCTACTTTCGATGTATGTCTTCGGTTTTTAAACGAAAGCCCGTGGACGCGATTACGAGAACTGCGAAAACTCGTTCCTAATATATTGTTTCAAATGCTGTTACGTGGTTCGAACGCGGTTGGTTATAAAGCGTACCCGGATAATTTGATCGAAAAATTCATTGAAACATCATGGGAAAATGGGATTGATATCTTTAGGATCTTCGATTCTTTGAACTGGGTGAAAGCCATGGAACCGAGCATCAAATTTGTACGGAACAAAACGGATGGCATTGCCGAAGCTGCCATAAGTTATACGGGCGATATACTCGACACCAAGCAGACCAAATACAGCCTAAAATATTACACCCAACTGGCCAAAGACCTTGAAAATGCAGGGGCACATATGATCGCTATCAAAGACATGGCGGGTTTATTAACTCCCTATGCTGCCACCGAACTCGTCTCGGCTCTTAAAGATACCCTCGGTATTCCTTTGCACTTACACACCCATGATACATCTTCTATCCAGGCCGCAACTTATTTGAAAGCCATCGAAGCAGGAGTGGATGTAGTGGATGTTGCCTTAGGCGGATTGTCGGGTTTGACCTCACAGCCCAATTTCAACTCAGTGATTGAAATGATGAAACATCAGGACAGGGCTCATGAATTTGATATCCAAAAACTCAACGAGTTTTCCAATTATTGGGAAGACATAAGGGAATATTATTATCCGTTTGAATCGGGTTTAAAGTCCGGTACCGCTGAGGTTTACCAACACGAAATTCCGGGTGGTCAATATTCTAATTTGCGCCCTCAGGCTACGGCTCTGGGGTTGGGTGACCGCTTTGAAGAAGTAAAGAATATGTACGCAACCGTAAATGAAATGTTTGGCAACCTGGTAAAAGTGACCCCAAGTTCTAAGGTAGTTGGCGATATGGCTATATTTATGGTAACCAATGACCTGTCCCCATCAGCTATTATGGAGCGGGGTCATGAGATCTCATTCCCTGAATCGGTTATCAATTTTTTCAAAGGGGACCTAGGGCAGCCATTGGGGGGTTTTCCTAAGGATTTACAAAAAATAATCCTTAAAAATATCAAGCCTTATACCGATAGGCCAAACGAACATCTCGAGCCCATAAATTTTGAAACGGAATATATCGAATTTAAAAAAAAATTTCAGAAAGGGTTTACCAGATCCATCGAGTTTGAAGATTTTTTATCTTATAGTTTGTATCCGAGAGTGTTTGAACAGGCCCACGAAAAATACAAAAGGTATGGCAATACCGCTATTTTGCCTACAAAGAATTTCTTCTATGGAATGAAACTGAGAGAGGAAGCGATTATTGAATTAGAACCCGGAAAAACCATAATTGTAAAATTACTTTCTGTAAGTGTGCCTAATGATGAAGGTGAACGAACTGTATTTTTTAAGGTGAATGGGGAAAATAGGTTCGTAGAGATCAAAGATCAATCCATCAAGATACAAAAGGAAGAAAACGTAAAAGCCAATCTCGATGATAGTGCCGAGTTTGGGGCTCCGCTTCAAGGGTTATTGTACAAGGTACTGGTGAAGAGAGGACAGGAAATAAAAGTGAACGATCCCCTGTTTATTATTGAGGCTATGAAGATGGAAAGTACGGTTACATCACATATCCCGGGGAAGATCAAATCCATTACCTTAAAACCCGGAGAAATGGTCCTGAAAGACGATCTAATAATGACGTTCGAATAGCTGTCTCTCGTCAATATTTGTTTTTGATATCTCTCATTTAAATTCCCCGTATTTACTTATCAACGGCTGGCAATTGAACTATTTTTAGGTTTATTCTGAATTGAGAACTTCGTGCTTGTTATTAAAATAAATATATGGTATATTTGCAGCCCTTTTCGAGGGAAAAACGATGATTTATTAACTATTGACAAAAAACTAAATGGACACATTAAGTTACAAAACAGTATCTGCGAACAAAGGCACCGTAAATAAAGAGTGGCTTTTAGTAGATGCGGACGGGCAAACATTGGGTCGTCTTGCTAGCGAAGTAGCAAAATTACTTCGAGGTAAACACAAACCAAGTTTCACTCCACATGTAGATTGCGGTGACAATGTAATTATTACAAACGCTGCCAAGATCAACCTGACAGGAAAAAAGTGGGAAGCTAAGGAATATATCCGTTACACAGGTTATCCTGGAGGACAGCGCTCTTTGACTGCTCAGGAATTGTTTGACAAAAGCCCTTCACGACTGGTAGAAAAAGCTGTAAAAGGAATGCTCCCTAAAAATAAGCTGGGTGCTGCCATTTTCAGAAATCTAAAAGTATATGATGGTACAGAGCACAATCAGGAAGCACAAAAACCAAGAAGCATTAACCTTAACGACAACAACTAATGGAGATTATTCACAAAATTGGAAGAAGAAAGACTGCTGTTGCTCGTATCTATGTTTCTAAAGGAAAAGGGAACATCACGATCAACAACCGCGAACTGAATAACTATTTTACCACTCCTATTTTGCAATATAAAGTACAACAACCGCTTAAGTTAACCGAAAACGAAAAAGCCTTTGACATTAAAGTGAATGTTTTCGGTGGTGGTATCACTGGGCAGGCTGAAGCGATTCGCCTGGCTATTTCTCGTGCCATGGTTGAGGTAAACGAGGAAAATAAAGCCATATTGAAACTTGAAGGTCTGATGACCCGAGATCCAAGAATGGTAGAGCGCAAGAAATTCGGGCAGAAGAAAGCTCGTAAGAAATTCCAGTTCTCTAAACGTTAATATTTTTAGACCCCAACGATTGGGTGTCTCTATCGAGGTATCCGGTTGATGAAGGTAACGTTCATATTTATTATTAATCAAAGCTGTTATCTATATGCTTCGAAGCTTTAGCGCAGAAGAATCCTCTTTCGCACTGGGCTCCGGTGGAATGTAGAGATTAGTTTAGCATCTAAACCAAAAAATTCGGTATTACCGAAGGAAAGGTTGCTATCTATTATTACAGAAAGTAAACTATTACAAAAATGGCAAAGAACAAAGAAGTTAAGGAACTCCTTGACGCCGGTGTACATTTTGGACACCTTACCAGAAAATGGAACCCGAACATGGCCCCGTACATCTATATGGAGCGTAATGGGATCCACATTATCAATCTTTATAAAACTGCAGCAAAGCTCGATGAGGCGAACGAAGCCCTCAAGAAAATAGCTGCCAGTGGAAGAAAAATTCTCTTCGTAGCTACCAAAAAACAAGCGAAAGACATCGTTGCTGAGAAAGCGAAGAATGCCAACATGCCTTACATCACTGAAAGATGGCCCGGTGGAATGTTGACCAACTTTGTTACAATTCGCAAAGCGGTTAAGAAAATGAGTATTATCGACCGTATGAAACAAGATGGTACATTCATGACCCTTTCTAAAAAAGAGAGACTGGCTGTTGACCGTACACGTGCAAAATTGGAAAAGAACTTAGGATCTATCTCAGATATGAGCCGTCTTCCCGGAGCATTGTTCGTTGTAGATATTACACGGGAACATATAGCAGTGAAAGAAGCTCAAAAATTGAATATCCCGATCTTCGCAATGGTTGATACCAATAGTGATCCACGATTTATAGATTATGTGATCCCTTCAAACGATGATGCTTCAAAATCTATCGAGAAGATCATCTTTAGCGTAACAGATGCTATCAACGAAGGCTTGGCTGAAAGAAAATCCGGAAAAGAAAATGAAGCTGCTGATGCTGCACGAGCTGCGACTCCTCCGGCTTCTGATGCGTCGTCTGCTGATACACCGGTTGAAGCAAAAACCAAAAAAGTACCGAGAAAAAGAGCTGGTTTAGTAGCCATCCCTGTCGCTAAGGAAGAAGAAGAATAAATACCATTTTTAAAAAGGGCGATTGATTTTTTCTTCAAGAGATAAATTTGAACGATTTTTTCAATAATTACAACAACTAAACTTTATAACGATGGTAAAAGTAACCGCCACAGAAGTAAATAATTTAAGAAAAAAAACAGGTGCCGGAATGATGGATTGTAAAAATGCATTGGTAGAGGCAGAAGGTGATATTGATAAAGCTATTGAGATCCTACGTAAGAAAGGACAAAAAATTGCAGATAAAAGAGCAGATAGAGATTCAAGTGAAGGTGCTGTGATCGCTAAGGTTAATGAAGCCACCACTAAAGGAGTTATCGTTTCTGTGAATTGTGAGACCGATTTCGTTTCCAAAAACGATAGTTATGTTGCTATGGCCCACCAAATGGCAGAAGTTGCTTTGGGGACATCTTCATTAGAAGAATTCTTGGAATCTGAATATGAAAACGGAATGACGGTTCAAGAAAAATTGATTGAGCAAACCGGTGTAATTGGTGAGAAAATTGAAATTGGTGGCTATAAAACGCTAGAAGCACCTTTCATTGGTTTTTACATCCATGGTAATAAAATTGGTGCTTTGGTAGGATTATCTTCCGCGAGTAACGGTGCTGCCGAATTAGCCAAGAATGTTTCGATGCAGGTTGCTTCTATGGGAGCGACTACTTTATCTTACAAGGATTTTGACCCTGCTTATATCGCCTCTGAAACCGAGGCTCGTATCGCGGTAATCGAAAAAGAGAACATCGAATTGAGACGAATGGGTAAAACCCTAAAAAACGTACCACAGTATATTTCGAGAGCTCAATTAACAGACGAAGTGTTGGCTAAAGCTGAAGAAAATGCAAAGGCTCAATTGAAAGCCGAAGGTAAACCAGAGCAAATATGGGACAGAATCCTTCCGGGTAAATTAGCGCGTTTTATCAGCGATAATACTACTCTCGATCAGGAGTTATCCTTGTTGGATCAAAATTATATCATGGACGAAAAATTAAACGTTGCTCAATATGTGGCGAGCAAAGGAGACGCTAGTGTTGTAGGGTTTGAGAGAGTCAGTCTGGCTTGATCAACCACTCAGAAATATTCAAAACCACCCTTACATAGTCCGGGTGGTTTTTTATTTGACAAAAATCCATAAAATTTTCATTATTTTTGCTTCAGTAAAAAACCTATATGCAGTACAAAAGAATATTACTCAAGCTCTCAGGAGAAGCATTGATGGGAAAACGTCAATATGGTATTGATCCTGTAAGACTTCAAGAATATGCCAAAGAAATAAAACAGATTACAAACAAGGGTGTACAAGTAGCCATTGTTATTGGTGGCGGTAATATTTATAGAGGAGTTTCAGGCGCAAGCATAGGAGTGGACAGGGTCCAGGGTGATTATATGGGAATGTTGGCTACGGTTATTAATGGTTTGGCGTTGCAAAGTGCCTTGGAGGCTGAAAACGTGCCAACCCGATTGCAAAGTGCCATAAAAATGAACGAAGTAGCAGAGCCTTTTATACGACGTAAGGCGGTTCGACATTTGGAAAAAGGCCGTGTTGTGATATTTGGCGGAGGAACAGGAAACCCCTACTTTACAACTGATAGCGCTGCGGTACTACGCGCTATAGAGATTGAGGCCAATGTAATCTTAAAAGGAACCCGTGTAGACGGAATTTACACCAGCGACCCCGAAAAAGATGAAAAAGCAACTAAATTCGATTTTATTAGTTTTGATGATGTGCTCAAAAGGGGATTAAAAGTAATGGACACAACCGCTTTTACATTGAGCCAGGAAAATGAGCTCCCCATCATCGTTTTTGATATGAACACTGCCGGAAACCTCTTAAAAGTTGTTTCAGGAGAAAAAGTAGGAACGAAAGTGAACTTGTAGTTTGAGAAACTTAGTTTCGCTACAGTCATATGATCGAATATTTTAGGAACCAAATTGGAATAATTATTGATTTCCGAATAGCAAATTATATTTGAAAATGGAAGAAGAAATTAAATTTATCGTGGACAGTGCCAAAGAAGCGATGGCCAATGCCATTCTACATTTGGAGAAAAATTTGATAAACATTAGAGCCGGTAGGGCTACCCCTGCTATGATCACGGATGTGATGGTAGATTACTACGGAAGTCCCACTCCGCTTAACCAAATTGCGAATATAAGTACCCCCGATGGGATGACTATTTCTATTCAACCCTGGGAAAAAGCGCTTATTCCTGAGATTGAAAAGGGTATCCACGCTGCTAACCTTGGTTTCAATCCAATGAATAATGGAGAAAGCGTAATCATTAACGTACCTCCTTTGACGGAAGAAAGACGTCGCGAACTGGCTAAACAAGCGAAAGCAGAATGCGAAGAGACTAAAATTGGTGTTCGTAACGATCGTAAGACTGCTAATATCGACCTAAAAAATCTTGATTTGAGTGACGATATGCATAAAAATCTTGAGATTGACATTCAGGAAATGACAAACGATTACGTTAAGACGATCGAAGATATTTTCAGCAAAAAGGAAGCTGAAATTATGAAGGTATAATTTTATGTATCATTAAACAAAAGGCACCAAAGCGGCCGGATTTCCGCTTAGTTTTTAACTTTAACTCAAACTCTTCCGGTTGCACGTACGCGTACTTTTTTTCGTGATCTTATCTTTGATAGCATTCAGTTGTTTTGCGCAACAACCTGTTACCGTAAACCAAGATTCCACTAAAACTTCCGCAGTTCAAAAAAAAGAAAGCCCTTTTGTCACAGGTTATTATTCCTTAGGTTTTTTCGATGTGGATCTCCGATATTTTATTAAATATAATAATTACGAAGGATTTCGTTTTGGTTTTGGCGGGATTACCAATGAACGTCTATTCAAAAATTTTAAAGTGGGAGGTTATGTGGCGAGAGGTATCAAGGACGAAGAATACAAATACAGTTTGGGTGGTAATATCAAGTTAAATTCCAAGACCAGAACCTGGCTTAGTTTATATTACGTCAATGATATTAACGAAATAGGATCCTTTAAATATTTAACAGACGCCCGGGTATATTCGGTATTTGAGCCACGTCTTCTGAATGTTACCCAATTTTATACCTATCGCACCTGGAGAACCGGGCTGCAACATGAG
>Ga0114949_10001934_pt1 | contig 12737 bp, 11 predicted proteins | sample N074metaG_FD_83505 | JGI IMG/M metagenome (GOLD analysis project Ga0114949, IMG submission 83505) | Deep subsurface microbial communities from Kermadec Trench to uncover new lineages of life (NeLLi) - N074 metaG | ecosystem: Environmental > Aquatic > Marine > Ocean trench > Sediment | place... | reverse complement strand
TGACCATGCGACAGCAGTGACAATCTCGTCGATTCGCGCCTGGTCGGCGTTGGCAATTTCTGACATTGCGGCCCGGCCCTGATTGATCAGGCTATCGATTATTGTTATTTCTTCGCTGGTCGCACCCTGGACCATGCCAGGTGGAGTTTTAGCCACGATAAATTCTCATATGTTTCGCCAGCAGCAAGTGTACATGCTGCGCATTCCAATTCAAATTTTGCCGGCACGATCATTAATATTCGATCTTCCTTAATGCCTGTAAGCTGATAAGATGCGGCGTTAATTTCTGAGGGCTCCTGTTTGTTTGCTGGTTACGAATTCTGGATCATCGCCTGGTGTTTCTTTGCTCTTGGTTTCGGTGGGTTTATCAAGGGCGCCCTCGGCGTCGGCACCCCTTTGCTGACCGTACCCATGATGGCAATAGTGTTGCCGCCTCAAATGGCTATCGCCATCATGGCGATTCCGGTCGTGGTCGCCAACCTCTGGCAATTTTCCGAGGCTGATCGCAGCATAGCGGTGGTAAAGCGTTTTTGGCCGGCCTTCATAGGGGTGCTCATCGGCACCTGGATCGGGGTCAAGATTCTCTCAATAATCGATGAATTTACACTGCTCATTGTGGTTGGGGTGGCAGTTATCGGGTTTGCGATAATACAGGGCTCCAGTTACCGCTTTCATCTTTCGGAATCCCTGGTGAAACCAGCAGGTGGCATATTTGGGCTGGCCAGTGGCGTGATTGGCGGCGTATCCTCATTCTTCGGCCCGATGCTTGTGGTTTATCTGATATCGATCCGTGATCTCACTAAAAACCAGTTTGTCAGTTCAATCAGCTTTCTGTATGTGAGTGCGGTAATACCCTGGGCGATAACCCTCTACCTTTATGGCATTCTTGATCAAAAAACGCTGCTGTTTTCGGTCGTTGCGACCCTGCCTGTCACTCTCGGACTGGTGATTGGGCGAAGGATTCGAGGGAGTATCGGCGAAGATAGATTCAAAATATTGATTATCGGTATTTTAATGGTGTCCGGTACATCGATGCTCTGGCGGGCATTTCAGTAACCACCTTTGAAACTGGCTAGCCCGGCTAGACAGCTCTGCGGGGCTGGTATACCATCCAGCGTGTAATAATAAATCTGCACCAAATATAAAAAAATCAACCATAACTGAGGAGTTCCCCCGATGAAATTTAAAAAGTATCTTGCCAGTACTGGTGTGGCTTTCGCCAGTACCCTACTCTCGGCTAATATCGCCTACGCGGCCTGCGTTACCGACAATTTGCCAGCTTCGATGGATAAACCTGGCGGCTACCCCACACGCGCGCTAACCATGGTGGTACCCTACGGCCCCGCCGGTGGTTCGGGACAAGTTTCCCAGGCGATGGCCAAGGCAGTCAGCGATTTAACCGGTGTGTCGATTAACCGTGATCACAAGCCTGGCGGTTCGGGTACCGTGGGAATGACGGCATTTATGGCAACGCCTGCCAATGGTTATACCGTGTTGGAACACATCGACGATGCCTCCAGTGCCTTTGCGCTTGATTCGGGCCGCCCCAATCCGGCGAGTGACCTGATTCCATTGGTGATCTCGCAAATTACCTTCTCGCAGATTTACATACGAGTCGAAGAGGACCGATTCAACGACTGGGATTCTTTCGTCAAGTGGGTCAAAGCGCAAAATGGCAGAACGACTATCGCCAATGTGTCCAAAGAAGGTTCGATGGAACGCGTGACAATGAAATTCATCACTGATGCAACCGGCATGAAAATTCAACAAATCTCGTTTGACAAAGGCGCTCCTCGTTACGGTGCACTCGCCGGTGGCCAGGTAGACGCACTGTTCGAGCAGCCAGGTGATGTCCGGACATTCCTCGATGCGGGGATATTCAAGCCAATTCTTACTATCCTGAAAGAGCGTCCTTCGGTGTTTTCAGAGGTACCGAGTCTTACTGATGCGGGACTGGATTTCGAACCGCTGTTCCGTTTCCGGGGTTTCTACGTTCACAAAGATGCGCCTGCAGATCGTGTTAAATGGTTACAGTGGGCTTTCCAGAAAGCTTATTGTCAGCCCAGCTATCAAAAATTTAACGAAAACAAGTATATGACCCTGATCGAAAGCTATCGCGATACCGCAGGTGCGAGGGACCTCATTAATACGACCGTCAGCCAATACCGTGACGTTTATAAGCAGATGGGGCTCGAAGTTAAGTAAATAGGGATATGTCCAACTATGTTTTATGGCGCGCCCGGGAAATTTCCGGGCGGTGTTTGTACCCACTTACAGGGTTTAACTGAAGCATGGGCCATCTAAGAACGGGGCATCTGGTTGAAGCGGGCATCTGGCTCCTGCTGTGCCTGGTATTATTTATCTACTCGTTTGATTTTAATCAGGGCATAGAAATTTACAAATTCGGCGCCACTGCCTGGCCTCGAGTTATTATTCTATTGATGGCTATAGCAGCGCTTGGACAATTGTTTCACCACTGGAAGCGCGGCGACGAGATTTCGTCAAACATCATTGGCGCGGCAGTAGACGATGGCGCCGGGAAGGCAGCGCAGGAATCCGATCACTCTGGTTTCAAATGGTATCTGTCGACCTTTGGTCTGTTGGTCATCCCGTTTGCCTACTTGCGCGTTCCAGGCTGGATTGCGGCGCTGATATCCGCCGAGGGGATGTCGGTCCATGTCATCAAAATTATCTGTGCCGCAATTCTGATCGGAATCTTCACGTATTACATGCGCCGTAACATTTTAGGCGCGATGTTAACCTTGCCGCTGTTTTTCGCGGCCCTGCTGGAAGACATGGGATTCTACTCGCTGGCGCCATTTTTTATCGTCGGCGTCATGTTTATGATGGGCGAACGCAAGCCTAAACCCATGGTTTTGATCACGGGGCTGGTTTTCGGCCTGCTGATGCTGATGTTTGTGAAAATCCTGTACATTGGATTACCTATCGGCAATATTCACCCTTTCTACGATATCGGTAGCTGGGTAGTTACCGTCTTGCAATAGCAAGCGGGAGAGCAACGCTAGTGGATTTCGATGCGTTTGACAAATTCCTGACTGGTACAGTTACCCTGTTCAGTGACCCGATGGGAGTCCTGATTTTCTTCTCGGGCGTTATTGGCGGTATGTTGTTTGGCGCCATTCCCGGGGTAAGCATGCTCACGCTCGCGGCGATCCTGTTGCCTTTTACCGCCCAGCTCTCTCCCGAACACGGCATCATGCTGTTTTCGGTGATTTACTGTACCGGCGTTTATGGTGGGGCTATCACTGCGATTTTGTTCAACATCCCGGGCGCTCCTGAAAACGCGCCGACCGCGTTTGACGGTTACCCGATGACGCAAAAGGGCCAGGCCGGCAAGGCAATCGGTGCTGCAGTCATGTGTTCGGCGCTGGGGGGTACGGTATCGTGCATCATCATGATGCTGGCAACTGCACCAATCGCAAACTGGGCGATTTCAGCCTTTGGCCCACCGGAGATTTTTGCCCTGGTATTTTTTGGCCTCGCTGTAGCTTCCTCGGTGGGCGCCAAGACATTCTGGAAGGGCTGGTTATCGATACTCGCCGGGCTGATGGTCGCGGTAGTCGGGCTCGACCCAGTGGGTGGCATTGCGCGCTACGATTTTGGAATGCCTTACCTGCTCGCCGGAATTCACTTTATCCCGATGATTCTTGGGTTTTTCGCGGTTTCTGAAATATTTGTGCAGGCAGAAAAGAAAGCAATGGGTGCGTTTAAAGCACCCAAGGTAAGCGTCGACTTTCCTACCCTGGCCGAGCTCCTCGCGCATAAGTGGGCGGTGGTTCGTTCGATCGTGATCGGCTTCTTTTGCGGCATATTGCCCGGCATTGGCGCGACCCTGGCGGCATTTATGGGTTACAACGAAGCGGTACGCTGGTCGAAAACACCGTGGGAGTTCGGCAAGGGTAAACTCGAAGGCGTTATCTCTTCCGAAACCGCTAACAATGCCGCCACGGGGGCGGCGATGATTCCGTTGCTGGCACTCGGTTTACCCGGTGGAGCCCTGACCGCGATGATGGTTGGCGTGTTTCAAATGCATGACATGGAACCCGGACCCCTGGTATTTGTAAACAGTGAAGACCTGGTCTGGGTCGTATTCTCCGCGATGTTTTTTGCGAATATATCGATTTTATTTATCGGTTATCTCGAAACCAAGACTATCGTCAACCTGTTGCGCATACCGTTCCAATATCTCGCGCCGATGATTTTATTGCTCGCCACAGTGGGTGCTTATGCAGTGCGTGGACTGACTGTCGATATTATCGCCATGTTTCTCGCCGGTGTGGTCGGCTTCTTTCTGCGGCGATCGGGCTACTCGGTGGCGGGTATCGTGCTCGGTCTTATCCTCGGCAAGATAGGCGAGCAGACTTTTGCGCAGGCAATGCAAATGCTATTTTTCGAATGGTCAGGTTTTTTCGATCGTCCTATCGCGCTGGGGTTATTGATCGCAGGATTTCTGGCGCTAACGGGTAGCATTTACGGAGCTTTTTTCAAAAAGATACGCACCCGACCTGCTTCGGCTTAGTTTGACCAACCGTTTCAGGTCGTTAACCGACCCAGCTCACCATGACTGACAGGCTGACACTGCCGATAAATGAGTAGTCCTTAGAACTGGCTCAAATCTCTAAAGGTGGTTATCCTGATTTTCCTGATAAAAATCCATCAGAGTTTACAATCAGTGCGGCATACAAAACAGACAACTGGTAGATAAAAATGGCTGCGTTAAAGGGTATTGCGGAACAGTTTACTGCAGAGCTTGATAAAAGAGAGTTATTGCTATCTGGGTGGTCTGATACCCTCGATTTTATTCATCCAGGTTATTCGATTTCATGAATCAGTTATATTTTTTCCAATTCTTGTATGAAGCCATATTTGACCTATGGCATTTCAAACAGAATAAATCTATTAGCATCAATGTCTTGATGCGACAAATATTGTTCACGGGTTTTCACGCCTTAGGCCTGGTCAGTTTCATCGCTCTGATGTTAGGAGCGATTATCATCGTTGAAGGGCATACATTACTCGGTGCAGTTGGACAAACCGACTGGATTTATAAGGTTCTTATTTCTGCATTGGTAAGAGACATTGGCCCTATCATCGTCAGTTTCATTGTTATTGCTCGTTCGGGAACTGCAATAGCCACTGAACTCGGCAACATGGTAGTGAACCACGAATATGATGCATTAAGGGTTATGGGTATTTCGCCAATTTCCTATCTGGTGACACCACGAATTTTCGGGGTGGCGATATCACAGTTATTGTTAATTATTTATTTTATTGTCGTTGGGTTTTTTGGTGGATTTTTAGTCTCCAATGTATTTCTGTCGCTGCCTTTTGTTGATTTTATAGACAACCTGGCAAGGAGTTTAACTCAGGCTGATTTGGTCTCGATGGTATTTAAAGTTGTAGTATCAGGTTTTTTTATCGGTGTTATCTCCTGTTATCACGGGTTAAGTGTTAGAAGAACATTTACTGATGTACCGCAAAGAACAATGAAGGCGGTTGGCAGGAGTATTATTGCCGTCTGTATTATTAATGTTATCGGTGTGGCAGGCTACTTTCTGTTAGCGGGCGACCTGTGAATGTAACCGTAAATAATCTCTGCTTTAAAGGATATAGGGGTAACAATATTAATAATGTTAATATCGAATTAAGCACGGGCCAGTGTTTGATTATTTCCGGTATTTCGGGTTGTGGTAAGTCATTATTACTTAGTCTTATTTGTGGATTGGTCATCGCAGATTCTGGATCTGTGGTTTTCGATGATCTTACGATGCAGCAAATGACCACCGAACAGGATGCTCATTTCAGAAAACGCCTGGGAGTTATTTTCCAGAAACCTGCTTTATTATCTAATTTAACTATCCTTGAGAATTTGCTATTGCCGCTGATTCAACATTACCCAGAATTGTCCGACACTGAAAGAGGTGAAGTAGTAGAAAAAGCTTGTCAGCAATTTAATTTACAAAGCTATTTGCATGATCGTGTTGAAGATCTCTCTAATGGCATGCAGTCACTAGTCTCGTTGACACGGGCTTTGATCGGCCAGCCGGATTTATTAATTTGGGATGCACCATTAACTGATATAGATTTGAATTGGAGTGCACAAATCATAGGCGTTTTAAAACAAATGAAAGCCAGGAAAAAGACTATGATCCTTTTTACCAACAGGGAGATTTTAATCGATGAGATGGCAGATATTCATCTGAATTTAGTTGATGGTAAACTGATAGCCAATGATGCGATTTACCCGGCTAAAGAACAACCTAACGGCATCGGTTACTAGATATGCAAGAACGGTTTAAATATACCGACAGAATGGTGATCACCTTTGTGGCCCTGGGTCTTTCGCTGTTAGTTGGTTTTTCGGCACTGGTGCTGATAAAAAACAAGACCCTGGCTGACAAGACTTATTATCAAACCATTCTGGATCATGCGAGTGGATTAAGCAGTAAACCCCCAATATTTTTCAAGGGATTTGAAATCGGTCGTATCGATGATTTTGAACTTGAATCAGAAACAAACAATATCCTGGTCAAGTTTTACATTTACGATAATTATACTGACAAGATCATTAAGTACGCAGTCATCTCTCGAATTGAAAGCCTGGTATTGGGAGCCGGCAGTCAGTATGAAATATTGTTACCTAAACAAGGTTTGATTGCCGAGCTGGAGCCGTTACGAGAAGGTGAACTGGTACCTTTCATTACCTCCGAACTTGGGCAGATTTATGCCAAAAAGGGTCAGATAAGCGTCCAGCTCAACAGCATTGAATCGGTTTTGGCCAGTGCTAATAGCCTGCTGATGAATTTACAGAAAGAAACTGATTCCGAAGCGGGCGAGATATTTAAAACTTTGGATAAAGTCTCTAATATTGCCGACTCCCTTTTAGCAATGACACGAAAGGCAGAAGATGATCAATTGATCCCCGAATTCAAAAAAACGGTAATTGCCTTACAAGCTTTGATTGAAACTACTACTGATACTATAGGAAAAGCATCTAAATTTTCCGACTCCCTTTTAGCAATAACCCAGCAAGTAGAAGATGATCAGCTAGTCCCTGAAATCAAAAAAACTGTCATTGCTTTACAAACTTTAATTGAAACTACGGATTCGACCATTGTAAAAGCCGATAAGGCTATAACCAATGTAAATACGTTCTTTAGAGATGCAGACGATGTAGCAATACATGCTGACAGTGTGCTTGGAGAGTATGAAAATCCCGCAAATATTATTGCCCGGGCTACCGAAAATAAATTGCCCAAAATAATTGATAAAGTCGATGGGATGATCGATAACGTCGATGTGAACTTAATCTATTTACAAGGCATATTAAAGGAGGTGCACGCGCAAAGAGAACAGTTAGCTATAGCTATTATTTCCCTCAACAATACGCTGTCGATGTTTGATAAAACGCTCCAGGGTGTAAACAATAATCCATTATTTAAAGGTGGAATTGAACCCGAAAATAAAGCCGACTACAGTATTGAAGTCAATGAAAATTAAAATAGTCTTAATCAGTTTGCTTTTAATAGCAGGATGCTCGTCGACGCCTGAGAAGAGTTATCAGATTACTAACTTTAAGCAAGCGAGCATTGACTTTACCCGGTTAGCCGACAGAAAAAGACAACAGGAAGAGTATGAAGACGCCATCGAGTTGTATTTAACGGCCGAGAATTATGCATTAAAAAGCAATGACCAGCAGATAATTGGAATCAATAAGCTAAAAAGAGCACTAATTTATTTAATCCTGGACAACAACCAAAATGCAGAGACCCTAATTGAGGAAGTTGCCCAGGCCAATCAAATAGAACAACTCAAATTAGACCAGGCCATCACTTTCATCAATGCAAAGCTATTGCTAAATAGGGGTGATAAAGCTCAAGCTTTTATATTGATATCCAGGCTTGAAACCTATTATCAATCAGATGTAGAAAGACGGGCTTATTATCGATTAATGCGCTGGTCTTATGATTATCAGCAATTAGATTCGGCATCAGTGCAGGTAATTATAGAATTACTGACCGCGCGATTTGATGCAAAAATTCTTAATAATATTGAAATACTCTCCTTTGCATACTTTGAGCATGCGCGTTGGGCGGTCGATAATGCCAACCTCGAAAAGGGGCAGATAATTATTGAACAATCAATCAACCATTTCTCTTTACTGGAATTGACCCCTAAAATAGCAAAATCATTAAAGTTCGCTGCCGATTTCTATAAAAGGCATGGCCTGTCGGCCAAGTCGGACTATTATCTTGCTGCCCATCAACGCTTACTTTCTGATATCTAATCTAAATACCCCCGACAATCCAGGATAAATCATACTCACGGCCCTGAGACTCTCCAATCCAGCTCTAATCAAATACTTCACGGAATATTGATGTGTGTGGTAGCCATTCTTATTCGGAAAAACTCCAGTTCCACTGGGTGCTTGATGCCCGCAGAAATTGTACAGACGTTCAATTTGGTAGAGACCCGGTAAGCCATTGCTTGATTTTCCACCGGAAGTCGTTATTTTGCCCGTATTAAGAGTGTACCAGGCTGTGCTTCTATACAGGATAATTATGGCAATAAAGCTGCGACTAGTAGCTGTATTATGGTTGGCAAGTACTGTTTTGCCGACCGACAGTCTTGCCCTGGAGCTGGGTGAAATTGAAGTCTATTCATTCTTGAATCAGCCGTTGAATGCCGAGATCGAAATAATCTCTGCGCGTGCAGGGGAGATTGATAACCTGCGCGTCAGCCTCGGTTCTAGTGAAGACTTTAACCGTGCAGATATGTTGCGTCCGTCTCATTTGTCTGAACTTCAATTTGCAGTGAGAAAAAGTGAAGAAGGTGACAAATTTGTCATTCTTATTACCACCAGATCGGCGGTAAAGGAACCCCTGCTATATTTTGTGATTGATGCCGACTGGTCCCAGGGCCAGGTGCTACGCGAATTTACCATTTTTCTGGATCCGCTATCTTACGCAGATGCAACCGCTGCAACTGAAACCGCGAGCCAGCCGGGAAAGCAGGCCACCACTATCCTGACCACTAAATCCGGGGCGTCAGTCGAGTACGAGCTCGACATCTACTATACCAATATCGGTTTGTTTATACCCCTGACCCAGAAACCCATGAAAGAGGTGGTGCTGGAGGACGAATCCGGCAGGTACCTGAAAATGCTGCGCAATGCTTTTAACCCGCGAATTTTTCTGATCGAGGGCAGCGTTTACCCCCTGCCTGTGCTCGGCGTCTATATAAAGGATCGTTACAGTTCGACCTACGATAAAGCAGAGATCGATAGGGACTTTAATATTATCCAGGCACTGACCGAAGGGTTCGAAGAGCCCTATGCCATCTCATTGTTCCTGGGGAACGTAATCCGTTTCAAATCACCTGGTGAAGCTGAACAAAAGGCAATAAACAAGGGCTATTCCGGATTTTTGTTTAGTATCGGCGATCAACACATTAAGGATGCCGTACTAATCGATGATGATTGGTACGAGGTTGAATTCAAGATCAAGGGCGACCGCCGCATCGACGAAATCTACCACAGCTGGAGTTTCCGTATCGGGGCCAAGATCCACGCTAACCCCGACATCTCAGACGTAAACTATATCGGGATCAGAAGAGAGCTGTTTAACGACAAGGTCGGTAAATATGCCTGGTATCAGAATACCGGGGTCGATTATAAATTATCTTTTTCTCGCCAGACAGGTAATGTCGTGCAAAACCAGTTTATCGTCACTAAAAGGTGGCCGCATGCATCTGGAATATTCTCCCTTGGTATAGGTGTGACTAGTAATAACGATAGATACACGGGTGCATTAGCCGAAGATGACGAGCTAAAACTCATTCTCCGCCCTGGTTACAGCTTTTAAACGATTCGAGGAAAATCTCAATCGCCTGGAAGCACAACTTGTCAGTAGCCTCCTGTCAGCATGCCACGAGCGCTATGCTAATAATCAACCAAGAACAGTACAATTAAGCAAGAATTCGTGGCGGCCAGGATGAAATCTATTGGGAGTGGATACTCAATAACCCTGATCTTCCTGGAAAAGGATCTGTGTTCTTCTTATACTCCGAAATCAGTAATTGCGTTACTTCACGGGTAATTACGATAATTTGTAAACCATGCGGAGTAGGAGCCCTTAGCCATGACATCGACAATAGCGGGCAAGCTGCCTACCGCGGCGCAACAGCGACTGGCCGGTCCGAGCAAACTTCTCTGGGCTTTTTTGGCGCTACTATTCATCGGCCCTGGTGAGGCAGCGGGGCAGGCTTTCGTCTGTTTGGCCAAAGTGCAGCACAACACGTTCGACATCGACAACCCAGACCTGATACACACGTTTGTTCTCCCGCCGACTCCAGGTATGACCCTCATTGAGCCGAGCAAAGGCATGTTTCTTATCGCTGGGCGGGGTTTGCTGGATCCGAGCTTCGCGAAAAGTGTAGTGCTGTTAGTCGACGTCGACACCAATGGCGCACTAGGCCTGATCATCAATCGAGCGACCGAGTACAAATTGGCGGAGACGATGCCCGAATTGCAAGAGGACCCAATCGCGGCTGATCTGTTGTATCTGGGTGGGCCGGTGGGCATCAACACGATCACCCTGTTAATGCGAAGCGAGGAAGCTACCGAGGACATCCACCACGTGTTTAACGACGTCTATTTCAGCACCAGCATCCCGGTGCTCGAGGCGGTTCTCGAAAAGCTCGATCACGAGCAACGCCTTCGGGTCTATGCCGGGCATGCGGGCTGGGCCGCTGGGCAGTTGCAGGACGAACTGAGACGTGGCGATTGGCACCTGGTGGCAGCTGATACTGAACTGCTTTTCAATACCGAGCCCGAGCGTATTTGGCTCCGACTCATTCGCAGCGTATCAGGACTTTGGGTCCAAAATAGCACTAACCAGGGCATGGGCCAGATAAACACCCCTTATTCCAACGCTTGTTTGAATCGCAAAAGGGTACTGTCAAGTTAACTGATTTGAGAGCGTAATAAAAGCAGGCTGGTGGCTCTAAGTCATTGATTTCTCTTTGTAGAGAATGGATATTTCGCCTCATAAAGGGCATGATTTACGTTAACTTGACAGTACCGTCAGAAGGTTAATCACCACTAGAAATCGATGGCATGGAATTTGCTAATCGCAGAGCATCAAACAATGGCCCAACCGTGCCATCACGGAGGCCTTCGACACCCGAAACAATATCCATTACCAGATTTTCTGAAAGCCGACCGCGGGCCAGGGTTTTAAACTTACCAACCAGATCAGCTCGATCAAGCGGCCGATCCGGATCACCCCAAAGCTCCTCAATCATCGCCACAAATGTTCCTTTCGCAGTCGTAACCGAGACTCTTGAAGGCGATTTAAATGGAAAAAAAGAATCCATTATTTCATCTCTTTCTACCGTTATTTTTTCGGCAAATTTAATGATTGCATTCTGGTGAAGACAGTCAGATGTCGCCGGCGATAAAGCGTCTTCACCGAGGATCGCAGCGACGGCCATACAATATGGAATGCTATATTGTAAGCTCTCGATTGACGGCGGATCGGTAAGATTATTAAGACTTGCGGCTTGTAGGAAGGTTTCGACACGAATATTCTCAACCTCTTTGGCTGAAATATCTTGCTCCCGCATAATCAGCAGCAATGCCTCAACGGGACTGTGTATCCAGCGACAACACGCATAGCGTTTGAAATAGGTACGTAAAATAGCGTGGGAAACCGGCCCCACATGCGATTGGAAATATCCTTCCTCGAGACCCTTGAGGGTAACAACTGGATCGTAACGCTCTGCGATATTCAAAGCGTCACGGCAGCCGGTAAAACCCTGAGCGGCCAGGTCGTTTGCCATCAACCCGGTAACCACCGACCAGGGGATGGACTCCTTGACGTTGGCGCCCATATCCTGGCTGAGAGTCAGGTCGGAGACGCGGGGGCCGTGATAGGCGATAATGGCAAGGGCGTTCATCAGTTGATCCGAGTTCAAGCCCGAACAAAGCCCGGCTGCCACGGACGCCCCCAGCCCTGACCAGTTACCCGTGTGATAGGCCTTTTGATGTTCAGAGCAGCCGACGCGAATGCAGACCTCGTAGGCAGCGACGATGCTGCACAGAACATCGATGCCTTTATCATCGGGGTCGGCGGAAGCTAAAATCACGGGGACGATGGCGGCCCCGGGATGCCCCAGCGCGTTGCGGTGTCCGTCGTCTAGATCCAGCATCGACGCCGACGCGGAGTTGGCAAAAGCAGCGGCCGTGGGATGGAGTGTGACCGTGTCGAACCACAAAATAGCATCGCCTTTGCCAAATAATGTCGACCTGGCAACGGCGTGAACCCGTTGCGCCCCATCCGTGCGGTTACCCGCCAGGGCGCAGGCAATGGTGTCGATTAAGACATCTTCCGCTTTTGTCAACACATCGTCCGGTAACGCTTCTGGATTTAGGTCGACAGCCCAGTGAGCCAGTGTTTCAGCAACCAGTTGTTTCATATTTTTATTCTGCTACCCATACCCGTTCGCGATGATTGAAACCTGCGTCACTGGATAGCTAATCGGTACCCAGGTTCTTGGGAATGGGTCTGGAATCTCGCATGAGTTCCAGCCGTGATGGCCAGTTCGGCATCAGCGGGATCAGTTCCAATTCGGTGTCGTTTCGGCCCACATAGTGGGTATGAGTCACGAAACTGCTTCCGGTCCAATAATGAAGCAGTATGGCTGGTGGTTCGGCG
>Ga0114949_10001933_pt1 | contig 12743 bp, 9 predicted proteins | sample N074metaG_FD_83505 | JGI IMG/M metagenome (GOLD analysis project Ga0114949, IMG submission 83505) | Deep subsurface microbial communities from Kermadec Trench to uncover new lineages of life (NeLLi) - N074 metaG | ecosystem: Environmental > Aquatic > Marine > Ocean trench > Sediment | place... | reverse complement strand
GACGAGCAATGCGGTGTCCAAAATGCCAATCTGAGAACCGCGAGGAGCGGCGGTTCTGCGCGGAATGTGGCGAACCGCTTGTCGTCCTGTGCCCGGACTGCGGCTTTTCCAACGAGCCGACGGAGCGCTTTTGCGGCGGCTGCGGGGTGGAGCGAGGCGGCTCGGATGACGCCCAGGGCACCGGGTTTGGCTCGCCGCGGTCCTACACGCCCGCGCACCTCACCCAGAAGATTTTCGCCTCACGGTCCGCCATGGAAGGCGAGCGCAAGCACGTGACGGTGCTGTTCGCCGATATCAAGGGATCGCTGGAGCTGATCGAAGGCCGCGACCCCGAGGACGTTCAGGCGCTTCTGGATTCGGCAATCCGGTCGATGATGGATGCGGTTCACCGCTACGAGGGGACCGTCAACAGGGTGCAGGGCGACGGCATCATGGCCATATTCGGCGCCCCGCTTGCCCTTGAGGATCACGCGGTGCGGGCGTGTTATGCCGCGCTGGCCATGCAGGAGGCCCAGCACCGTAAGACCGCGGAGACCAAGGGCGACGATGACGTCGAGGTGAAGATTCGGGTCGGGCTCAACTCGGGCGATGTGGTGGTTCGTGCCATCGGCAACGATCTTTCCATGGACTACGACGCCATCGGCCAGACCTCCCACCTGGCGGCCCGCATGGAACAGCTCGCCGCTCCCGGGACCATCCAAATGACCGAGGCGACCCTTCGTCTGGTCAAGGAATTCGTCCAGGTAAACTCACTCGGCCCGACCCCCGTGAAGGGACTCAAGGAACCGTTGGAGCTGTTTCAGCTTACCGGGTCCACGCTGACCCTAACCCGCTTCCAAGCCTCCCTGGCCCGCGGCCTTACGCGCTTTGTCGGCCGGCAAGCGGAGTACGATCTGCTCAACCGTGCGCAGGCACTGGTGGCAAATGGCAACGGTCAAATCTTCGCCACGATTGGCGAGCCCGGGGTCGGCAAGTCGCGCCTGTTCTACGAGTTCACCCGCTCCCCTTCGACCGAGGGTTGGCTGGTCTTGGAAGGTGCCTCGGTCTCCTATGGCAAGGCGACGAGTTATCTTCCGGTCGTCGCTCTTCTGAAGAACTATTTTCACATCGAGGACCGTGACGACGACCAGGCGATTCGCGATAAGGTCACCGATCGGATTCGTGTGATCGACGAGGGATTGGAGCCAATGCTGGTGCCGTTCCTTGCGCTCCTCGACGTCACCGTGGAGGACCCGGTGTGGGACGGACTCGATCCCCCGCAACGGCGCCGGCGCACCCTGGATGGGATCAAGAGCCTGCTCCTCACCGAGAGCACCCTTCAGCCCTTGGTGGTCGTCTTCGAGGATCTGCACTGGATCGATAGCGAAACCCAGGCCTTCTTGGAGAGTTTGGTCGACAGCCTGCCGGCGGCGCGCATTCTTCTCCTGGTCAACTATCGCCCCGAGTATGGGCACCCTTGGACCGGCCGGACCTGCTACACCCAGTGTCACATCGATCCCCTGGGGCCCGAGAGCGCGGAGGAACTGCTCGGCATTCTGTTGGGAGAGGACCCGGACTTGGTTCCACTCAAGCAGATGGTGATCGCGCGGACCGAGGGGAATCCGTTTTTCATGGAGGAGAGCGTTCTAACCTTGGTCGAGACCGGAGCTCTGACCGGTGCTTCGGGGTCCTACCGCATGGCCAAGTCTATCGAGCTGGTCGAAATTCCGACCACGGTTCAGGCCGTGCTTGCCGAACGCATCGATCGGCTGACGATTGAGGACAAACAGCTTCTCCAGACCGCAGCGGTCATCGGCAAGACCGTGTTGTACGCGCTGTTGCAGGTCATCGCGGACCTGTCGGAGGGAGAACTGCGCCGGCGCCTGAGCGACCTTCAGGCCAGTGAATTCCTATACGAGACGGGCCAGTACCCCGATCTGGAACATAGCTTCAAGCACTCGCTCACGCACGAAGTTGCCTACGGCGGCCTCCTGCATGAGCAACGGCGCGTGCTGCACCGGCGGATCGCCCACGCGATCGAATCGGTCTACGCGGCCCGCTTGGCCGAACAGGTCGAGCGTTTGGCGCATCACTACACCGAGGCCGGCCTCGGGGAGCAGGCCATCGTCTATTGGCAACAGGCCGGCAAGCGCGCCATAGAGCGCTCGGCCAATCTCGAGGCCGTCCGTCACCTCACCAAGGGACTGGAGGTGCTCGAATCTTTGCCCAACACGCCCGAGCACGACCAGCAGGAACTCGGCCTGCTGGCCGCCTTGGGCGCGGTGCAGATCGCCACCGAAGGCCCGGGCACGGAAGAGGTGGAGCGGTCCTATGCCCGAGCGGGGGAACTCCGATCACGCTCCCAGGACACGTCCGAGCACTATGACTTTGTCGTGCTGTGGGGCCGGTGGCGGATCTGCATGGATCTCAAGCAGGCCCTGAACCTGGCGGATGAGCTTCTGGATCTGGCGCAAAGCCGGAAGGATCCGGATTTATTGCTCCAGGCCCACCACGCCCAGTGGGCCACCCTATTGAATCTTGGGGAGCTGGACTCCTGTCGCGTTCACATCGAACAAGGCATCGCGCTTTACGACCAGCAGACCCATCACTCCCAGGCCACGCTTTACGGCGGCCATGATCCCGCGGTCTGCGGCCAGGGCGTGGCCGCGCTGACCCTGTGGCTGCTTGGTTATCCGGACCAGGCCTTGGAGTGCGTCGACCAGGCGGTGTCCCTGGCCCGGAAATTGGATCATGCGGCAAGCCTCGCCCATGCCTTGGATTTTGCGCTGGTTCTCGACCAGTATCGACGGGACCCCGCTGCCGCCCTGGACCGTGCCGAGGCCATGATCTCCTTCTCCACCGAGGAGGGTTTTCCCCACTACCTGGCCAGAGGACACATCGTCCGAGGCTGGGCGCTGGCGGCCCTGGGAGATCAGGCGGCGCAGGGCATGGAGGAGATGCGCAAGGGTCTCGAAAAACAGAGAAAGACCGGGGAAGAGGACGATTTCCCGAATTTTCTCCAGATGATTGCCGAAGGCTTTGAGCGAGCGGGGCAAAGCGAGGAGGGGCTGAAGCAGATCGACGAAGCTCTCGCCATCGTCGAGCGCCGGAGCGTAGGCCATTGGTGGGAAGCGGAGCTGAACCGCTGCCGGGGCGAGTTGCTGCTGAAGACCCCCCATGGCGACCGGTCCGAGGCGGAACGCTGTTTCGAGACGGCCTTGGCCCTCGCCCGCCAGCGGAGCGCAAGATCGCTGGAGCTCCGGGCGGCGGTGAGCCTGGCCCGCTTCAGGCAGGCTGACGGCGAAACCGAAGCGGCGCGCGAGCCGCTGGCGCGCGTCTATGACTGGTTCACCGAAGGCTTCGACTCGCCGGACCTCAAGGACGCCAAGGCCTTGCTCGACGAGCTGGCGAGATAAACCGCAGGACGGCCCAAATGGCAGGCCAACGAGGAGACAGCAACCACGAAGCGCGCGCCTACAAGTCCTACCGCGAGGGCACTCACCGCACGGTTTCGCCCACCGAGACATTGGCACGCGCCGGCCGCTTCATGGCCGATCTGGGCATCACCCGTATCGCCAACGTCACCGGCCTCGACAGGATCGGCATTCCGGTGGTCATGGTGTGCCGCCCGAACTCCCGATCGGTCGCCGTCTCTCAGGGCAAGGGGTTGGACCTGGACTCGGCGAAGGCCTCCGGCTTGATGGAGGCGGTCGAAACCTATCACGCCGAGCACATCACCTTGCCGCTCGCCTACGGCGGGTCCCGGGAGTTGGGCGCCACTCATCCTTTGGTCGACCTGAGCGGACTTCCCGTGGTCGTGGGCAGCCGGTTCCATGACCACTTCCCGATGCTGTGGATCGAAGGCGAGGATCTGATCCGGCGGTCTCCGGTCTGGCTGCCCTACGAGATGGTGCACGCCAACTACACCCTGCCTTTCCCGCCCGGCAGCGGGTGCTTCACGGCGAGCACCAACGGGCTCGCCTCGGGCAATCATCGGCTCGAGGCGATCAGCCATGGGATCTGCGAGGTGGTCGAGCGGGATGCGATTTCGCTTTGGAATCAAAAGGACAAGGAGAGGCGGCGGGCAACCGGGCTCGACCTGGAGAGCGTCGACGACCCCGCCTGCCGCGAGATCCTGGAGCGCTACGCCCGCGCCGGTATCGATGTCAAGGTGTGGGACATGACCACGGATACCGCCATCGCGTCGTTCTATTGCCTGATCGTGGACCGTGAAGACCCGTCGTCCCACGCCGCCGACGGCGCCGGGTGTCATTTGGCCCGGGAGGTGGCCCTGCTGCGGGCGCTCACCGAGGCGGCCCAGGTTCGCACGACCTTTATCGCCGGGTCCCGTGAAGACCTGCCACTGGGCGACTACGCCCATTCCGCCAGGTCCAAGAAGCTGCAGGATTTCCGCACACTGATGGATTGGCATGCGCCGGTTCGCTCATTTCACCAGGTGCCCACGGTCGAGGCGGAGACCTTCGCGGACGACGTTGCCGCGGCCTTGGGACGGCTGCGGTCGGTGGGCATCAAGGAGGTCGCGGTCGTGGATCTCACCAAGCCGGAATACGAGCTGCCGGTGGTGCGGGTGGTCATACCGGGTTTGGAAGGCCCCGATGGGCACGCCGGTTATGTTCGCGGCCCCCGCGCCACGGCCGTCCTGGAGGGCAGGGCATGAGCGCATTTGTCTTCCTTGGCCCGACACTGTCCCTGGAGGAGGCCGCCTCGGCCTGGGAGACCAATTATCTGCCGCCTGCGGCCCACGGGGATGTCTATCGGGTGGCGCTCAAGCGGCCCCGGGCCATCGGGATCGTGGATGGTTATTTCGAAGGCGTCCCGTCGGTTTGGCACAAGGAGATTCTCTGGGCCATGTCCCAGGGGATCCACGTGTTCGGCAGTGCCAGCATGGGCGCCCTGCGGGCCGCCGAGCTCGACAGTTTCGGCATGAGGGGCGTGGGCAAGGTCTATGAGGCGTTTCGTGATGGCGTGCTCGAGGACGATGACGAGGTCACCGTGGTCCATGGACCCGCCGAGTTGGGCTACCGCGCGGCCACCGAAGCCATGGTCAACATTCGTCACACCCTGGCAGCGGCCGCCCGGTCCGGAATCCTGGTCGCGGAGACTCGGGACGCCCTGGTGGGGATCGCCAAGGACATATTCTACAAGAACCGAGATTGGCATTACGAGCGACTGCTGGAACGGGCGGCCGAGGAGGCTCTGCCCAAGGACGAGCTCGACGCTCTCGGCGACTGGCTTCCGAAGGGGCGGGTCAACCAAAAGCGCGATGATGCTTTGGAGATGCTGGAGGTGATGCGGCGCATGCTGGAGGGCCAGCCTGAAGCGATGCACGTCGACTACCATTTCGAGCACACGGAGAATTGGGACGACGCCATCGCCCGCCACGCGGCGGGCGCCATGGCGAACGACGACGATGGGGACGTGCTCCCGCGCGACGCCCTGCTCGAGGAGTTGCGCCTGGACGGCGAGGCCTACCGCGATGCCATGCGCGGCGCCTTGCTGCGCCTGCTGTCGCTCGCGGAGTGCGATCGTCGCGGCCTCGAGATCAGCCATGACCAGTTGAAATCCGCCGGCCGCACCTTCCGCCTCGCGTTCGGTATGTTGACCCGCAAGGACATCGACCGCTGGTTGGCGGACAATCACCTGGACCTCACCCGATTCGACCACCTGATTGCGGACGAAGCCCGCATGGGCGAGCTGCAGTCTCTGACGGTGCCCCTGGTCGAGCAATATATGGTCGACCATCTGCACGCCACGGGCACCTACGCCCGCCTCGCCGCCCGCGCCCGGGAGAAGCAAGAGACCCTGGCCGCCCAGAACAATTTTCAGCCGGAACCGAGTGGACTTGTGGTATTAAGGTTAGTGGCTTGGTACTTCGAGCGGCGGTTGAACCGTGAGATACCCGATGACATCGATGCCTATGCCCGAGGTCTGGGGTTTGCTGATACGGCCGCCTTCCATCGCGCGCTGCAGAGGGAGTACCTTTACCTCGCCGGCGACGAGCGGGTGGGAAGGGCGGTGAAATCCCTATGTCCGTGAAGCTCGACGCAGACCTGAGGGCCAGAGGGACGAAGTTCAAACTTTACCCTCAACCGCGGTTCCTCGCGCCCTACAGCGAACCGGAGACGGTGTGGGTCTCGCCGCCGGCCGGCAGCATCGGCGCCGGCCCGGCCGACGACCGGATGTACGTGGTCGATCCCGTCCACAAGGACCAGCCCTACGCTCACCCCTATCTGCCGCCCTACCGCCGGGCCGTGCACCCGCCGGTCCAGCCCAACGCCTTCGGGCATTTCGATCACCTGGACGTGGACAGCCGCGCGTTCAAGGTGGCCCATATCTATGCTTCGCTTCGCCGGGTTCTGGATATCTGGGAGGGGTATTACGAACGACGGATCGACTGGCATTTTCAGGATCGGTTCGAGCGCTTGGAGGTCATCCCCTTGTTGGATTGGGACAATGCCCAATCGGGTTATGGCTTCATCGAGGCGGGCTACGCAACGTCGGACGACGGCGATGATCTGCCCTTCAGCCTGAACTTCGACGTCCTGGCCCACGAGCTGGGGCACAGCATCATTTTTTCGGAAGTCGGCTTGCCCGACGAGGGCGCGGACACCTCCGAATTTCTCGGTTTTCACGAGTCGGCGGGCGATCTGATCGCGCTCATCTCCGTGCTTCACTTCGACTCGGTCGTGGATCACCTGCTGTCGGCGACCGGGGGCAATCTCTATACCCTGAACGAGTTGAACCGGATCGGCGAGCTGTCCGAGACCGATCAGATTCGCGTCGCCAACAACGACTTGAAGATGTCCGATTTCGCCGACGGCTGGACCAACGTCCACGATCTCGCCCAGCCCCTGACCGGCGCCATCTTCGACATCCTGGTCGACGTGTTTCAGCGCGGGCTCTTGGAAAAGGGCCTGATCAGCCCCGCGCTATGGGACCTGGCCGATAGGGTGCCCGAAGAGCCGGTGGACCCGGACCAGATTCAGGCGATGTTCGACCAGGCCTATCGGGGCCGTCACCCGGACTTCAAAGAAGTGCTGCTGGACGCGCGCGACACCCTGGGCGACCTCCTGGCCAAGGCTTGGAGCGGGCTGGCGCCGAACGATCTGACCTTCGCCGATGTTGGGGATGCGCTTCTGGCCGCCGATCGCGATCTGACCCGCGGGGCCAATCAGGACACCATTTTCGAGAATTTCTCATGGCGCGAGATTGGCAGCGTCCCCGCCGGTCCCAGATTGGCCGACCCTTCGGCGGGCGCCCATCCGCAGGGGCCGGGAGACTCGACCCATATCCCAGGGTGCCATGACCGGGGTTTGAGTTACTGGCAAAGAATGGAATTGGCCCGCCAGGGCGCTTGACCCGTCGCGCGGGTTCGGCGGAAACGCCCATCGTTTACCAATTTCCACGCCCAGCCTGGGGAGATATTGGGGTGAACGAAACCAAACCGATGACCGGCGGCTGCCTCTGCGGGGCCGTCCGATACCAGGCGAGCGAACCGCCGCTGGAGGTCTACTACTGCCATTGCCGGATGTGCCAGAGGGCCGCTGGCAACGTGGTCGCCACCTGGGCCCAGTTTCCGGGCGAGGCCTTCCGCCTGACCCGGGGCGAAGCCAAGTTCTACAGATCCTCGGACGTGGCCGAGCGGGGCTTCTGCGCGGCGTGCGGCACCCAGTTAGTGGTCAGGGGCTTCGAGGCGCTGGAGCCGGTCGCGGTCGCGGTCGGCAGCCTGGATCATCCCGAGGTCCTGCGGCCCGAGGGCCACTTCGGCATCGAGAGCAAGGTGCCGTGGTTCACGGTCCAAGACGACCTGCCCCACACCCGCACCGAAGACATCCCCGATTTCACCCCGCCAAAGCAGTTACATATCTATCGGCCCGAGGAGTAAACGGCCCCCATTCGGGTCCTATCTCTGTCGGCCTATGACCCTTGGCGCGCTGGACAGTGTGGTTTCGCTATGCTAGAAGTAATTGAATCTGAAAGCGAACATCACTCGCCGGTGATGCTCACAATCCTTGTCGCATCGATCGGCGTCGGTGTTTGGCGGACGGCGTATGAAACAGTATGACGGGCGAGGCTGTGCCATGCAGGAAAATCTGTTGTCACCAACGAACATTACTCTATTCGGCCGGGTGTTTCCTCTAGAAGTAAAGAATTTGGCCCCGGCTGTAGGCGGCAACCATTTTTTGCGAGATCAATTGGATGCTGACAATCCCAGATTTGCGCGCATCTTTGCAATCGCTTATGAAGGTAAATTCTATACTCTATCTGCGCCGGCAATATTCCTCGTGCACGGTGATGGTAAAGAGATAAAAGGTTCGGGCCTTTCAAGCCGCGCCGCCACTGCCGGCGGCCTATCTGACCAATCAGGTTTGATAGCCAAGAGTTTCGATTTCGAGAGAAGCGGAGATCCAACCAAGCCCGCTGACCTGCAACCTGGGCATGCCGTCGTTTACTGGGAGTATGACAAGGGAGATTTCTCCCTCCGCATGGAAATTACGTCCGGGACCTTCGAGGAGATTCTTCTCGGGGCGGAAGTGGAAGCGCAGATGCAGATCAGCGGCGCGGCCAGAATGCAGGCCGGTGGCGCCGCCAGGATGCAGACAGGCGCGGCCAGGATGCAGGTCAGCCACGCCGCCCGCATGCAGGTCGGGAGCCGAAAGGACGACTGACCGATCGTCTAAGTCCCGATCTCTTGGGTCCCGGAATCCCCGGGCTCCTCATCGGGTCCCTACAGGTCATGAGACCCCCTTGGGGCGAAACCTCCCACCTATCACGCCGCCTCTAGCAGATGGCGGACCAGTTCGGTGAAGCCCTTGGCGCTCCTTGACGGGGTGACCCATTTCGGCGGCGAGGCGAGATCGACCTCGCGCACATTGGCCACGCCCACCGAATTCTCGAAATAGGCGAACATGGGCGCATCGTTGGGCGAATCTCCCACGAAGACGATGGTGGAATTGGCCTGGGCGATGTCGATCTGGAACAGCTCCCTTAAGCACCGCTCGGTCATGGTGAGCTTGTCGTAGCGGCCGAACCAGCCGTTCACGTGAATCGAACTCACTTTGGCACAGGCCCCGGCTTGCTCGAACAGCGCCACGATACGGCGGATCGAGTCGGCCGGAAGCGGGTCCACATCCTCGCAAAAATCGATGGCGAGATCGGCGATCCGGTAGTCCTGGTCGGAGGCGATACCGGCGCCGGGCACCTGGGCCAGGATGTCATCGCGCAGGGCCGTGAGCCGCGTCCGGTCGGCGGCGCGCGCCTGGGCGGACTTGGCAAAGCCCGAGCGCATCTTCCGCGCGGCGCGGTCATAGGAAAAATACAAGGCGCCGTTCTCGCCCACCACCGCGTCCACCGGCCACATGCGCGCGATGTGATCGCACCATCCCGCGGGCCGGCCTGTCACCGGAACCACCAGACGGCCCGCCGCTTGCAAGGCCTCCAGGGCTTCGAGACTGCTGGCCGGCAGACGACCGTCGTCGGTCAGGGTATCGTCGATGTCCGCCAAGACGACCCGCACCTGGCGCCGTGTTTCGTCCGGAAATTCCGAAAGAGGCCGCATGGTCGATAACCCATTTGTTCCGCACGGAGCTTGGTCACATGAGCCAGGGCATCTTGCGGCCTGACCTCCCGGAATTCAATGCCAGCCCAACTTGCCCAGGGACGTCAATGGGTATGCCCGGCCATGTAGTTGCCGATGGTGGCGCGGTCGGTCTCGGCCAGCTGGGCCACATAGGTGATGCGCCCGCCGGACATCACCGCCACCCGGTCGGCCAACTCGAGAATCTCGTCCAGGTCCTCGGAGACCAGGAGCACCGCCGCGCCCCTGTTCCGCTGGTCCATGATCTGCGCCCGGATCTCCGCCACCGAGGCGAAATCGAGCCCGGCGCAAGGGTTGGCCACGATCAGCACGCCCACATCGCCGGACAGCTCGCGGGCCAGCACGGTGCGTTGCACGTTGCCGCCGGAGAGGTTGGCCACCGGTGTCTCGGTCGAGGGCGTCTTGATCCGGTAGCGCGCGATCAGCTCACGGGCCTGCCGGCGCAGGGGCCCGGGCCGGAGCCACCACTTCAGCGCGGCGATGGGCGGCTTGTCGAAGGTCCTGAGCGCGATGTTCTCGGCGACCGACATTTTCGCCACGGTCGCGTTCTTCAAGGGCTCCTCGGGCAGGCCGAAGATCCGGTGACGCGCCATGGCCGCGCGGGTCGGGAGATAGTCTTGCCCCTGGGCCAATAGCCGGCCCGCCCGCAGGGGCCGTTGACCGGTCAAGACCTCCACCAGCGCGCTCTGGCCGTTGCCCGAGACTCCGGCGATGCCGACGATCTCGCCGGCGTGGAGCTTCAAGTCGATGGCCTCGATCGCCGAGCTTCCATCGCTGTTGTCGGCCGACACCCCGGCGATCTCGAAGGCGACCGGCATGTCCGAGTGATCGAGCCGCGCGGAGCGGGCCTGCAAGGGCGTGTCGCCGATCATCAGCTTCACCATGGCCTCGACCGAAAGCTCGGAGGCCCGCCCCGAGCCGGCGAAGCGCCCACGCCGCAGCACGGTGACACTGTCGGCAAAAGCCTGCACTTCACGGAACTTGTGGGTGATCATCAGCACGGTGATCTCGCCGCGCGTGGTCAGCTCGCGGACCAGACCTAGTATCTCGTCGGCCTCGCCCGGTGTCAGCACCGAGGTCGGCTCGTCCAGGATCAAGAAGCGCAGGTCGAGGTAGAGCTGCTTCAGGATCTCCAGCTTCTGCTTTTCGCCCGCGGCCATGAGGGCGACCGGCGTGTCGAGCGGCACCCGGAACGGCATGCGGTCCAGAAAGGCGGCCAGTTGGGCTCGCTCCCGGCCCCAGTTGATGATCGCCGGCCCATCGCCCCGGGCGATCATCAGGTTTTCCGCAGCGGTCAGGGACGGCACCAGGATGAAATTCTGGTAGACCATGCCGATGCCCGCGGCGCGCGCCTCGCGCGGATTGTCGATCCGCACCTTGCGACCATCGACCAGGAGCTGGCCTTTGTCGGGCCGGTGATACCCCATGATGCATTTGACCAGGGTCGACTTGCCGGCGCCGTTCTCGCCCAGGAGCGCATGGAAGGAGCCCGCCGGAACCTCGATCGACACGTCGTCCAGGGCCTTCAGGGAGCCGAAGGACTTCGACAGGTGAGCGACCTGGAGGCCGATGGCCCTGGGGGGCACGGCGTTGGCCGGACGGGGACTTGCGCCCGCGCTCATCGGGTGACCATGAGTTCGCCGGGCACATCGCGCAGCGCCTTCTTCGACCCGGCGGAGCCGATCATCAGCAGCAGGGTCAGGATGTAGGGGGCGGCGTTGAAGAAATAGTAACCCTGGGTGATACCAACCGCCTGCAAGGATGGTCCGAGGGCGCCCGCGGCCCCGAAGAGGAGGGCCGCATAGAGGCACCGCACCGGGTTCCAGCGCGCGAAGATGACCAGTGCCACCGCCATCAGGCCCTGGCCGGAAGACAGGCCCTCGTTCCAGCTTCCGGGATAGTAGAGCGACAGAAAGGCGCCGCCGACCCCGGCCAGAAAGCCGCCGGCCGCGGTCGCCGCGAGCCGCACCAGGCCGACCGGAATGCCCAGGGCCCGCGCGGTGTCCTCGCTATCGCCGGTGGTGCGGACGATCAGACCCCAACGGGTGTTGCGGAAGCCCCACCACAGTAGCACCGCGAGCCCAATTCCCACGATGAACAGAGGATTGATCTGCAGGGCGCTCTGGACCTGGGGGCTATCGCTCCACCAGCCCAGGGGGATCGAGGACAGCCGCGGCGCGGTCGGCTGGATGTAGGGCTTGCCGAAGAAGAATGCGAGACCGGTGCCGAAGATCATCAGCGCGATGCCCACGGCGATGTCGTTGACCTTGGGCAGCCGGCAGAGCGTGGCGTGCAAGGCGCCAAGGCAGAGCCCCGCAATCCCGGCCGCGCCCACGCCCAGCCACGGCGAGCCGCTCTGGTAGGAGATCGCGTAGGCGGTCATGGCGCCGAGCACCAACGTGCCCTCGAGACCGAGATTGATGCGGCCCGATCGCTCGGTCAGGCACTCGCCGAGGGAGACGAAGAGGAACGGCGTCGAGACCCGGATCGCCCCGCCGATCATGGCAAAGAATACGGTCAGGATGGCGCTGGAGGTGGCCGGATCCATCACGCGCGCTCGGTCTGGGTCGGCGGGTTGAAGATCCGCAGGCGACCGTGGAGGGTCTCGCTGGCGAGCAGCACCACGAAGACCAGCCCTTGTAGGAGCAGCACGGTCGCATCGGGCAGTTCCATGCGCCGTTGAATGAGGCCACCGGATGCCGCGATGCCGCCGAACAGCACGGCCACCGGAACGATGGTCAGCGGATTGTGGCGGGCGAGAAAGGCCACCAGGATGCCGGTAAAGCCATAGCCGGCGCGAAGCGCCACAGTGGCCTTGCCATGGATGGCGGCCACCTCGAAGAACCCGGCAAGCCCGGCGCAGGCACCGCCGATCAGGCAGCAGGCGACGATCAGCTTGCCCACCGGCAAGCCTTGGGCCAGGGCCACGCGCGTGGAGCCGCCGGTGACGCGGACCGCGAAACCGAAGGTCGTGCGGTACATGAGCAGACACAACACGGCGGCCAGAGCCACGGCGATCGCCAGTCCCCAATGGACGCCGAGGCCGGGAATGTCGCCGATCATGTTGTCCGCGCCGATGGCCTTGGTGGCGGGCCGGTTGGGGTCGCTCGGATCGCGCAGGATCCCCTCGATGAAGAAGCTCATG
>Ga0114949_10001930_pt1 | contig 12754 bp, 8 predicted proteins | sample N074metaG_FD_83505 | JGI IMG/M metagenome (GOLD analysis project Ga0114949, IMG submission 83505) | Deep subsurface microbial communities from Kermadec Trench to uncover new lineages of life (NeLLi) - N074 metaG | ecosystem: Environmental > Aquatic > Marine > Ocean trench > Sediment | place... | reverse complement strand
CCGCTGCCGGAGCGTGATTTGGACAAGCCGTTTCTGCTGCCGATCGAGGACGTGTTTTCGATCTCCGGTCGTGGCACGGTGGTGACGGGGCGAGTGGACCGCGGCATCGTCAAGGTGGGCGAGGAAGTAGAGATTGTCGGCATCAAGGAAACAACCAAGACCACCTGTACGGGTGTAGAGATGTTCCGCAAGTTGCTGGATGAAGGACGTGCGGGCGACAACGTAGGTGTATTGCTGCGCGGAACCAAGCGCGATGAAGTGGAGCGTGGCCAGGTACTGGCGCACGTGGGCACGATTACACCGCATACGAAATTTGAGGCAGAGGTCTACATTCTGTCGAAAGACGAAGGTGGGCGGCACACGCCATTCTTCAAGGGTTACCGGCCGCAGTTTTACTTCCGTACGACGGATGTAACGGGCGCGGTTGAATTGCCTGAAGGAGTGGAGATGGTGATGCCGGGAGACAACGTGCAGATGCAGGTGACATTGATTGCACCGATCGCGATGGAAGCGGGTCTGCGTTTTGCGATACGCGAAGGCGGACGGACGGTTGGCGCCGGTGTGGTTGCCAAGATCCACGAGTAAAAACGTTCTTGTCAGAAAATATTTGACGAAATTGTTTCGAGGCTTTGTTTAGGCCAGTAGCTCAATTTGGCAGAGCAGCGGTCTCCAAAACCGCAGGTTGGGGGTTCGAGTCCCTCCTGGCCTGCCATAAACAAGGTTGACCGAAAGAAATTCGGGATTATTAAGTACATTATTACGAGTACTGCTTATGAGCACGAAGGTAGAATCTGGAAAACCGCCTATTGTTAATACGCTGATGCTGGCTTTGGCGGCGGCAATGCTGCTTGCCGGCACAGCTGGCTATTACTATTTCCAGAGCCAGGCGATCACGGCAGTTCGTGTTGTGGGCCTGATGGTTGTCGTTTTGCTGTCTTCATTCATTGCTGCTCAATCTGATCCCGGCGCTGCCTTTTTTCGCTTTCTGAAAGAATCGGATATTGAGCGGCGAAAGGTCGTTTGGCCGACGCATCAGGAAACCGTGCAGACAGCTTTGATGGTGGTTATTGTCACCATTCTGATTTCTTTATTTCTGGCTGTAGTTGATTGGGGATTGGGCGCGACCGTGCGTTCACTTATCGGGGGGTAAGGAATGTCTAAGCGATGGTATGTGGTTCACGCGTATTCCGGTTATGAAAAACAGGTAAAACGTTCACTGGAAGACCGCATTGAACGCGCCGCCATGGAAGAGATGTTCGGTCAGGTGTTGGTGCCGACAGAGGAAGTTGTCGAAATGAAGGGCGGTCAGAAACGTCGTTCGGACCGTAAATTCTTCCCTGGCTATGTTTTGGTGGAAATGGAAATGACCGACGAAACCTGGCACCTGGTTAAAGACGTACCCAAGGTCATGGGGTTTATCGGAGGAACTGCCGAGAAGCCCGCGGCCATCAGTCAGAAAGAAGCCGATGCCATCCTGAGTCGTTTACAGGAAGGTGTCGACAAGCCCAGGCCGAAAGTGTTGTTTGAGCCGGGTGAAATGGTTCGCGTCGTTGACGGTCCATTTAATGATTTCAATGGTGTGGTCGAAGATGTCGACTACGACAAGAGCCGCCTTAAAGTTGCGGTTCTGATTTTCGGGCGTTCGACACCGGTAGAATTGGAATTCCACCAGGTTGAGAAGTCCTGATTGTTTGGATAAAGACGTTGCGCAATAAATTTGTGCAATAAAATTAGGTAAACGGGGAGCCCAGGCACTGGTTGCCGGGCGATTGGACCCGCGGAGTAAAGAAAATGGCTAAGAAAGTTTCGGCTTATATCAAGCTGCAGGTGCCTGCTGGCCAGGCAAACCCGAGTCCTCCGGTTGGTCCAGCCCTGGGTCAGCATGGTGTCAATATCATGGAGTTTTGCAAGGCATTCAATTCCAAGACCCAGAGCATGGAAAGTGGCATGCCGATCCCGGTGATTATCACGGTATACGGAGACCGGAGTTTTACCTTCATTACCAAAACGCCACCAGCATCTGTATTGCTGAGAAAAGCGGCGGGTATACCCAAGGGAAGCGGTGAGCCCAATACCAAAAAAGTAGGCAACGTCACGCGAGCCCAACTGGAAGATATTGCCACAGCCAAGGATCCGGATCTTACTGCAGCAGACATGGATGCTGCGGTAAGGACAATTGCTGGTTCAGCCCGCAGCATGGGCATCACTACAGAAGGAGTCGAGTAATGTCCAGGCCAGGTAAGAGACTGAATGCTATTCGGGAACAGATTGATTCCGGAAAGGCATACGCAATTGATGAAGCACTCGAAATTCTGAAAGGCGTGAGTAAGGTCAAGTTTACCGAGTCGGTTGACGTGTCCATTCGCCTGGGTGTTGATTCGCGCAAATCAGATCAGAATGTCCGTGGTGCTACCGTTTTGCCCAATGGCACCGGTAAAAAAGTACGTGTTGCTGTTTTTACCCAGGGTGAAAACGTCGAAAAGGCTGAAGCTGCCGGTGCAGACGTTGTCGGTATGGATGACCTGCACGACCAAATCAAGGAAGGTGATCTCAATTTTGACGTGGTGATTGCAACCCCGGATGCAATGCGGGTGGTGGGTAAGTTGGGACAGATATTGGGCCCAAGAGGATTAATGCCCAATCCAAAGGTGGGTACTGTTACCACCGATGTTGAAACCGCGGTAAAGAACGCCAAGTCCGGTCAGGTGCGCTATCGCACGGATAAGGCCGGCATCATTCACACCTCGATCGGTAAAGCTGATTTTGAAGTGGATGCTTTGAAAGGCAATCTGCACGCTTTGATCGGTGACCTGATTAAGCTGAAACCGGCTTCTTCCAAAGGGATATACGTTCAAAAGGTAGCCGTGTCGACGACCATGGGCCCCGGCATCCTGATCGACAAGGCAACGCTGGATATTTAAGTATTTTTTCGCCCGGCAAGTATTGCGGGCGATGGATGGACGGGCTGCCCCTGTCCCCGGATCGGATTTTTTAACCCGCAAATGGTTTTCCGGCCTGGTGGAGGGGATAGACCGTCAGAGACCGCAGGTGCAGTGTCTCCACGCTGGTTTTAGTGGAGACCTGTTTAAGGGTGTGCCGGGCGACCGGCCGCAGCCTGCGCAGATGGTGGCAGCCCCGCTATTCAATCGAGACTGGTGTCGAGATTGTGGGACAAACGGCTGATATTGATCAGTTCGATTGAGTAGCGGGGTATCCACTGGAACCGAGTCTGATGGCTGAATTACTGGCAAGAAAGACTCCAGGAGGTAACCAATGGCGCTCAGTATTGAGCAGAAAAAAGCAGTAGTTGCCGAAGTGGCCGAAGTGGCCGGCAAGGCGCTTGCCGCTGTTGCTGCAGAGTATCGTGGATTGACCGTTGAGGAAATGACCGAATTACGTGCACAGGCACGTGAAACTGGCGTATTTCTCAAGGTCGCCAAAAATACCCTGGTGCGCAGGGCCATTGAGGGCACTGACTACGAATGCATGCAGGATTCGCTTACAGGACCACTCCTGTTTGCGTTTAGCATGGAAGATCCTGGTGCTGCTGCACGCCTGGTCAAGGATTATTCAAATGACCATAAAAATCTCATAGCGAAGCTTGTTGCTGTCGGTGGGGAGTTGTACGACGCGTCTGAACTGACACGTCTGGCCAGCTTACCGACCTACGATCAGGCTATTGCCATGTTGATGAGCGTGATGAAAGCACCGATCGAGAAATTCGTGCGGACCCTTGCTGAACCTCATACCAAGATGGTTCGGACCGTGGCTGCTGTGCGGGATGCAAAGCAGGCTGCTTAAAAATATAACCCTTTTATTAATCACACAGTGGGCCCAAGGCCCCTGTAATTGAAAATATGGAGACGACAATGGCCGTTTCAAAAGAAGATATCCTGGAAACAATTTCCGAAATGAGCGTGATGGACGTAGTAGACCTCATCAGTGCCATGGAAGAAAAATTTGGTGTTTCAGCTGCAGCAGCAGTAGCTGTTGCCGCTGGCCCAGCTGGCGGTGAAGCCGCTGAAGTAGTAGAGCAAACCGAGTTTGACGTGTTTATGTCTTCCTTCGGTTCGCTGAAAGTTCCCGTGATCAAGGTGGTACGTGAAATTACCGGCCTGGGCTTGAAAGAAGCCAAGGACCTGGTAGAAAGCGCGCCTGCCAACATCAAGGAAGCTGTTACGAAAGAAGAAGCTGAGGAAGTCGCGAAGAAGCTCGAAGAAGTGGGCGCTTCTGTCGAGGTCAAGTAAATCTTCTTCCCTGATTTACCGAGCTTGAAAGAAGCTGGCTGGGGACCCTGGTCTCCGGCCCGCTTCTGCTTGTATTTCTATGAATTTTGATCGCATATAGGCGGAATCAGAACATGAGTTACTCTTTTACGGAAAAAAAGCGCATTCGCAAAGACTTCGGCAAACGCACCTCCGTGCTCGAAGTGCCTTATTTGCTGGAAACGCAAATCCGCTCCTATCGGGAGTTTTTGCAACTTGAAGTTCCGGCAGATGAAAGGCGTGAACGCGGCCTTCATGGCGCGCTGAAATCGGTATTTCCCATTGTTGCCTATTCAGGTAACGCTGCGCTTGAGTATGTCAGTTACAAGCTGGGTTCGCCTGTCTTCGATGTAAAAGAGTGCAAGTTACGCGGTATGTCCTATGGTGCGCCACTGCGCGTAAAGGTTCGCCTGGTTATTTATGACCGGGAAAGCTCCGCCAAGGTTAAACCGGTTAAATACGTTAAAGAGCAGGAAGTCTATATGGGCGACCTGCCCTTGATGACGAAGACCGGTACGTTCATTGTCAACGGCACGGAACGTGTCATCGTTTCCCAGTTGCATCGTTCTCCTGGTGTGTTTTTCGATCACGACAAGGGCAAGACCCATTCAAGCGGAAAATTGCTGTTTTCAGCCCGGGTCATCCCCTACCGGGGTTCGTGGTTGGATTTTGAATTTGATCCAAAAGATGGCATTTACACACGAATAGATCGCCGCCGAAAATTGCCGGTGACCATCCTGCTTCGTGCTCTGGGAATGAACAACGAAGAAATCCTTAAAACCTTTTTTGAGACCAGTAAAGTAAGTTTGAAGAAATCCGGAGCCAAGCTGGCGCTGATACCGGGGCGTTTGCGCGGTGAAACTGCATTCTTCGACATCCGCAGCAAAACCGGAAAAATGCTGGTGGCCAGAGGCAAGCGTATTACCGCCCGTCATATCAAATTGATTGAGGAAGCGGGTGTAACTGCACTTGAAGTGCCGGACGAGTATCTGCTGGGAAAAATAATCGCCAATGCGATTGTTGACAAAAAGTCCGGTGAAGTCCTGGCTGAAGCCAATGCTGAATTGACAGAAGAGTTGCTGGAGGCGCTTCGCGAGGCAGGCATCAAGAGCATGAACATACTTCATGTGAATGACCTGGACCACGGCCCATATATTTCCAACACACTGCGGGTTGACCCGACAACAAACGAATTGGAAGCGCTGGTCGACATTTACCGCATGATGCGTCCCGGTGAGCCACCGACCAAAGACGCTGCGCAAAACCTGTTTAGGAACCTGTTCTTCGCTGAGGAGCGTTACGACCTTTCTGCTGTCGGTCGGATGAAGTTCAATCGTCGTGTAGGCAGGTCCGAAATTACGGGCTCTGGGATACTGAATCGCGAAGACATCCTGGCTGTCCTGCATATTCTGATTGACATCCGTAACGGCAAAGGCAGCGTTGATGACATCGATCACCTGGGCAACCGCCGTGTGCGTAGCGTGGGTGAAATGACCGAAAATGTGTTTCGTGTCGGCTTGGTTCGTGTAGAACGGGCTGTCCGCGAACGGCTTTCGGTTGCAGAAAGTGAGGGCTTGTCACCTCAGGAGCTGATCAACGCCAAGCCGGTTGCAGCAGCGGTGAAGGAATTCTTTGGTTCCTCGCAGCTTAGCCAATTTATGGATCAGAACAACCCGCTTTCCGAGGTGACCCACAAACGCCGTGTATCTGCGCTTGGCCCAGGTGGGTTGACGCGCGAACGTGCGGGCTTTGAAGTTCGCGATGTGCATCCGACGCATTACGGCCGTGTTTGCCCGATCGAAACACCAGAAGGCCCGAACATCGGACTGATCAACTCGCTTGCCGTTTACGCCAGGACCAATGATTACGGTTTCCTGGAAACGCCTTACCGGAAAGTGATTAATGGTAAAGCGACTACGGATGTCGAGTACCTGTCCGCCATCGTCGAAGGCGATTTCGTCATTGCCCAGGCAAATGCTGAATTGGACAAGAACGGCAAATTTACCGATGATTTAATAGCCTGTCGTCACCGGGGAGAGTTTTCGCTCAAGGGGCCGTCTGAAATCAATTACATGGACGTATCGCCCAAGCAGATCGTCTCCGTGGCGGCGTCCTTGGTTCCGTTCCTGGAACACGATGATGCCAACCGTGCTTTGATGGGTTCCAATATGCAACGCCAGGCTGTGCCGACACTCAAGGCTGAAAAACCGCTGGTGGGTACCGGGATGGAGCGTGTGGTTGCAACAGATTCCGGTGTCACTGCAGTGGCGAAACGCGGCGGAGTGATCGATCAGGTCGACGCCGGCCGAATCGTTGTGCGCGTCAACGATGATGAGGTTCCGGTTGATGATCCCGGTGTCGATATATATAACCTCACCAAGTATCAGCGCTCGAATCAGAATACCTGCATGAATCAACGCCCGTTGGTGCGTGTAGGCGACATAATTTCCAGCGGCGACGTACTTGCGGACGGGCCGTCTACTGACCTGGGAGAATTGGCCCTGGGACAGAACATGCTGGTCGCGTTCATGCCCTGGAACGGTTACAACTTCGAAGACTCAATCCTGATTTCCGAGCGTGTGCTGGAAGAAGATCGCTACACAACCATCCACATTGAAGAGCTTACGTGTGTGGCGCGCGATACCAAGCTGGGTTCCGAGGAAATTACCGCGGATATTCCCAATGTGGGTGAGCATAACCTCAACAAGCTCGACCAGTCGGGAATTGTGTACATTGGCGCCGAGGTTAGTCCCGGTGACATTCTGGTCGGCAAGATCACGCCCAAGGGTGAAACCCAGTTGACGCCGGAGGAAAAACTTCTGCGGGCTATTTTTGGTGAGAAAGCATCAGACGTGAAGGATACGTCTTTGCGCGTTTCCAGCGGCATGGACGGAACGGTTATTGATGTCCAGGTCTTCACGCGTGATGGTGTGGAAAAAGATGAGCGTGCCAGGTCCATCGAAAAAGAACAGTTACGGCACGTGCGCAAGGATCTGGATGATCAGCTGCGTATTGTGGAAAACATCATCTTCCATCGCCTGGAAAGTTCATTGCTTGGCAAGGTGGCGGACAAGGGCCCCGGAGGATTGAAGAAGGGCAGCAAAATAACCGCCGTATACCTGGCCGACCTGGACCGTGAGGAGTGGTTCAATATTCGCATGCGCACCGATGCCATCAACGAATTGCTGGAGCAGATAGCTGACCAGTTGAAAGAGCAGCGCAAGGAATTCGATGCTCGTTTTGAAGAGAAAAAGGGCAAGATTATCCAGGGTGATGATCTCGCTCCGGGTGTGCTCAAGATGGTCAAGGTCTACGTGGCTGTCCGGCGTCGTATCCAGCCAGGCGATAAAATGGCAGGGCGCCACGGAAACAAGGGTGTGATCTCGATGATTGTGCCGGCTGAAGACATGCCCTACATGGAAGACGGCACACCGATCGATATCGTGTTGAACCCACTTGGCGTTCCTTCTCGAATGAATATTGGCCAGGTGCTGGAAGTTCACCTGGGCTGGGCTGCCAAAGGCCTGGGTCATCGCATCAGTGAAATACTGGAGCAAAAAGGCGCGGTTACCAAGCTGCGTAAATTCCTGGGTGAAATCTATAACAGCGATCTCAAAGGCCGGGTCGACATGGCTGAATTCTCAGATGACGAGGTTCTGACCATGGCGAAAAACCTTGAGGATGGCGTGCCGATGGCAACACCGGTGTTTGATGGTGCCAATGAAAAGGAAATCAAGACCTTGTTGCGCCTTGCCCAGTTGCCGGAAAGCGGACAAACCACCCTTATTGATGGCCTTACGGGCGATCCTTTTGAGAGACCGGTAACGGTTGGTTACATGTACATGTTGAAACTCAACCACCTGGTTGACGACAAGATGCATGCCCGATCTACAGGACCGTACAGCCTGGTTACACAGCAGCCCCTGGGCGGCAAAGCGCAGTTCGGCGGCCAGCGTTTCGGTGAGATGGAGGTCTGGGCGCTGGAAGCGTATGGCGCAGCTTATACCTTGCAGGAAATGCTGACCGTCAAGTCTGACGACGTCGCCGGTCGTAACCAGATGTACAAAAACATCGTAGATGGCAACCACCAGATGTCAGCAGGTATGCCTGAATCATTTAATGTGCTTGTGAAAGAAATCCGTTCACTGGCCATCAACATCGAACTTGAAGAAACCCCGTAGGAGGAGATGGGCAATGAGAGACTTACTCAATCTCTATGGAAGACAGCGCCAGCCGCTTGATTTTGACATAATACGTATTGGCCTTGCGCCACCTGACCTGATTCGTTCCTGGTCTTTTGGCGAAGTCAAGAAGCCGGAAACAATCAACTACCGTACGTTCAAACCTGAGCGTGATGGTTTGTTCTGCGCCGCCATATTTGGCCCGGTGAAGGATTACGAGTGCCTTTGCGGCAAATACAAACGTATGAAGCACCGCGGTGTGGTTTGTGAAAAATGTGGCACCGAGGTCACACTGACCAAGGTTCGTCGCGAGCGCATGGCTCATATCGAATTGGCCAGCCCGGTGGCGCATATCTGGTTTTTGAAGTCACTGCCATCGCGAATCGGCCTGATGCTGGATATGACCCTGCGTGACATCGAGAGGATTCTCTATTTTGAGTCTTATGTTGTCCTCAATGCAGGAATGACCACGTTGGAACGAGGCCAGCTTCTCACCGATGAGCAATACCTGGATACGATGGAGGAGTGGGGTGACGAATTCGACGCCAAGATGGGCGCGGAAGCCATTCTTGACCTGCTGAAGGAAATCGACCTCAAAGAACAAGCCGTTCGCTTGCGTGAAGAAGTCGGGGCGACGCGTTCCGTAACCAAGCTCAAGCGCTTGTCCAAGCGTCTCAAACTGGTCGAAGGTTTCCTGGAATCCGGAAACCGTCCTGAATACATGATCCTGACGGTGCTGCCGGTTTTGCCCCCGGATCTTCGCCCGTTGGTACCGCTGGATGGCGGGCGTTTCGCCACCTCTGACCTGAATGATCTTTACCGCCGTGCGATCAATCGCAATAATCGTCTGAAGCGCCTGCTCGAGCTCAATGCGCCGGATATCATCGTGCGTAACGAAAAGCGCATGTTGCAGGAAGCCGTCGATGCGTTGCTGGACAATGGTCGACGGGGTCGTGCGATTACGGGTACGAACAAGCGTCCTTTGAAATCCCTGGCTGATATGATCAAGGGCAAACAGGGACGTTTCCGGCAGAATCTGTTGGGTAAGCGAGTCGACTATTCAGGTCGTTCCGTTATCGTGGTGGGGCCAAAACTCAGGCTGCATGAATGCGGTTTACCCAAGAAAATGGCACTGGAATTATTCAAGCCGTTTATTTTCAGCAAATTGCAACGGCGGGGTATGGCTGCGACCATCAAAGCTGCCAAGAAGCTGGTCGAGTCAGAACGGCCCGAGGTGTGGGATATCCTTTCAGAAGTGATTCGTGAACACCCGGTCATGCTGAACCGGGCGCCGACTTTGCACAGGCTGGGTATCCAGGCATTTGAACCGGTACTGATCGAGGGCAAGGCCATTCAGCTTCATCCCCTGGTGTGCACCGCGTTTAATGCTGACTTTGACGGTGACCAGATGGCGGTTCATATTCCGCTGTCAATTGAAGCTCAGCTGGAAGCCCGCGCGTTGATGATGTCAACCAACAACATCCTGTCACCGGCCAATGGTGAGCCCATCATTGTTCCGACCCAGGATGTCGTCCTTGGCCTGTATTACATGACCCGCCAACTGGCAGGTTCCAAAGGTGAGGGTATGTACTTCAGCGATATTGACGAGGTGCATCGGGCGTTTGAAAATAAAGCAGTTCAACTGCATGCGAGCATCAAGGTTCGCATTGATGAAATCATCATTTCAGAACACGGTGATGAGCGTCATGAGACCAGCCTGGTGGAAACCACGGTAGGCCGTGCCCTGTTGGCAGAAATCCGGCCCAATGGCATGCCGTTCCATATGTTGAACGAGACCTTGAAAAAGAAGCAGATCTCCGGTTTGATCAATTCCTGTTACCGTCGCCTTGGTTTGAAAAAGACCGTGGTGTTCGCAGACAAGCTGATGTATACCGGCTTCCATTACGCCACATTGGCTGGTGTATCCATCGGAATTGACGACCTGGTAGTGCCGAAAGAGAAAAAGAAAATTCTCGCAGAGGCCGAGTTAGAAGTTCTGGAGATTCAGAATCAGTATGTTTCTGGACTGGTGACTTCCGGAGAGCGCTACAACAAGGTCGTTGACATCTGGTCGCGCACCAACGAACGAGTTGCCCGCGCCATGATGCAGGGTATGGGCAAGCACATTGTTGTGGACAGTCAAGGGAACAAAGTGGAGGAAGATTCCATGAATTCCATTTTCATCATGGCCGATTCAGGCGCTCGTGGTTCTGCAGCGCAAATCAGGCAGTTAGCTGGAATGAGAGGGCTGATGGCCAAGCCGGACGGGTCCATTATCGAAACGCCGATCACGGCCAATTTCCGTGAGGGCCTGGACGTGCTGCAGTACTTTATTTCCACCCACGGTGCACGCAAGGGTTTGGCTGATACGGCACTGAAGACCGCCAACTCGGGATACCTGACACGACGCCTGGTGGATGTTGCGCAGGATCTGGTCACCACAGAAGTTGATTGCAAGACAGAGCGCGGTGTGACCATGCACCCGATCGTTGAAGGTGGTGATGTTGTCGAGCCGTTGAGCGAACGCGTTCTGGGTCGAATGGTGGCGGAAGATATCCTCAAGCCGGGCACCGAGGAAGTATTGATTGCCCGCAACACGATGCTCGATGAACGGCAGGTTGAAGAATTGGAAGATGCCGGTGTCGATAACGTGTTGGTGCGTTCCACGATCACCTGTGAAACACGGCATGGTGTTTGCACTTATTGCTACGGCCGTGACCTGGCGCGTGGTGCCCTGGTTAATATTGGTGAAGCAGTCGGCGTGATCGCGGCCCAGTCTATTGGTGAGCCGGGTACGCAGTTAACTATGCGTACCTTCCACATTGGTGGTGCGGCTTCACGTGATGCTGCCGTGGATCATATCCAGGTTAAATCCAGCGGATCAGTCCGCCTGCATAATATGAAGACGGTTGTAAACGCAGACAAGAAACTGGTCGCTGTTTCAAGATCGGGTGAATTGTCGGTAATCGATGAGCACGGGCGGGAACGTGAACGTTACAAGGTTCCCTATGGTGCAATTATTTCGGTACGCGATGGAAAAGCCGTTAAAGCCGGTTATGTGGCAGCCAACTGGGATCCACATACACATCCAATCGTGACTGAAGTTGCGGGAACAGTTAAGTTTCACGAAATCATCGACAGCGTTACGGTCAACGAAGTGGTTGATGATGTTACCGGCCTGACCAGCCTGATCGTGACCGACCCCAAACAGCGTGGCGCGGAAGGTAAAGATTTGCGTCCGATGATCAGCCTGGTGAACAGGAAGGGCAAGGAACTGTACCTCGCCGGTACGGAAATTCCAGCCCACTACTTCCTGCAGGCGGGTTCTATCGTGCAAATGCGGGATGGCCAGAATGTGAAGGTGGGTGACGTGCTGGCGCGTATTCCTCAGGAATCATCGAAAACAAGAGACATCACCGGTGGTCTGCCCCGGGTTGCTGATTTGTTCGAAGCGCGCAAGCCGAAAGAAGCCTCCATCCTGGCTGAAGTTTCCGGCATTGTCAGTTTTGGCAAGGACACCAAGGGTAAGCAACGCCTGGTGATCACGCAGGATGATGGCGAGCATTACGAAGAATTGATTCCAAAGTGGCGTCACGTCATTGTTTTTGAGGGTGAGCGTGTTGAGAAGGGCGAAACCATCGTCATTGGCGAACCGGATCCGCATGACATACTGCGGCTTCTGGGCGTGGAAGCACTGGATGATTATCTGGTGAAAGAAATTCAGGATGTCTATCGCTTGCAGGGTGTGAAAATCAACGACAAGCAGATCGAAGTCATTGTTCGCCAGATGTTGCGAAAGGTTGAAGTGAAAGACCCTGGCGACACGAAGTTTTTACGCGGTGAGCAGCTCGATATTTTCCGTCTTCGGGACGAAAATATTGCGATTGAAAAGGATGGCCGTCGCCCGGCTGAGTACCAGAGGATCCTTCTGGGCATCACCAAGGCATCGCTGGCTACAGAATCCTTCATTTCAGCAGCGTCATTCCAGGAAACCACAAGGGTTCTGACCGAGGCCGCAGTACGTGGTACAACGGATCATCTGCGTGGCCTGAAAGAAAATGTCATCGTTGGTCGATTGATTCCAGCAGGTACCGGTATGGCTTATCACAAGTCACGCAAGCGCCCAGCTAAAGAAGAGCCTGGAATTGACCTGGCCGCTCTCGCTACTGCTATTGCAGCTGAAGAATTTGCCAATTTGGACAAGGAAGCTGAGAAAAGCGGGTCAAAATAGTAGCAATCCAGAAAAAGACGAGCTTGTGATTTTTAGCTGAGTCGGCCGCTAGTTAAAAAATATCAGTCCTGGGTATT
>Ga0114949_10001924_pt1 | contig 12767 bp, 10 predicted proteins | sample N074metaG_FD_83505 | JGI IMG/M metagenome (GOLD analysis project Ga0114949, IMG submission 83505) | Deep subsurface microbial communities from Kermadec Trench to uncover new lineages of life (NeLLi) - N074 metaG | ecosystem: Environmental > Aquatic > Marine > Ocean trench > Sediment | place... | reverse complement strand
GGACGCCTACGACCGCGATACCCGATTCTCGCCGCTTGCGCTCACCGACTGAGCCGGCCCCCAACCGACCCTAATCCGGCTCGGGAGCGGCTTCCTAAACCAAATGACTCGCTGCAAATCGGATATCGGCTATACTCGGGACCACCAGACTGTGCGGCCCGGTAAATTGTGCGACCCATTTAAATCGACCCGCGCCGTCGTCGGAGACGGGCACCGCGATTCGGGAGGATGGCCATGCGCATCGTCATCGAGCAGTCGGACTTCCGGCGGCTTTCCGCCGAAACCCAAAAAGAATTGATCGAGGCCTTCGCCGGCAAAGGGTTGGGGGGGACCGAGCTGGCGAAGAGGCAAAGCAAGCTGCTGTGGCGCCAGCCTACGGATCTCTCGCCCGACCTGGCGGTGCGCTTGCTGCACGGCCTCTCCGAACCGCACCGCGCGCGCCTCAAGTTGTTTGCCCGCAAGGGCGGGCGGGTCACCCAGCGCGAGCTCCTGAAGGCGACCGACGACAAGGACATGCGCGTGCTGTCCCATTTCCAGGCCGTGCTCAGCCGACGCCTGCGCCGCCTGCTCGACGATCCGGAAAAGCGCATACACCTGATCGGTTGGGACTTCGAGGCGACCAAGTGGGACAAATCCCATAGCGACATCATCAACGGCGTCTACTACGTCACCAAAGCAACGGCACAGACCCTGCGCGACTACTTCGCAGTCAAGGAAAAATAAAGATGTGTCTGATAACTATTTGGAATATAAAGATAACCCGTGGAATATAGGGGTCAGTCCCCTTTAATTCACGGTTTGTTTTTAGCCGGCCAGGCTTTGGAAAAAGTCGAGCTGCCAGTCCATTTCTTCGGGGCTGAGCGGGTAGTCGTTGCCGCCGCGCGGGTTGAGCACTTGATTGGGCGCGATGCCGCCGAGGCGCAGTTGCAGTTGGCTGGCGAAGCGCATGGAGCAGCCGGCCTTCCAGGCCAACGCGGTCACGCCCTTGGCGCTGTGGGCGGCGAGGACGTGGTCGATGAGCGACAGCGGCAGATCGGCGCGCAGCGCGACCCCGTGACGCACCAGGCCGCGGTCGCCGCCGTTGAGCGCCTGCATCAGCGCCCGGTCATCCAACTCGCCGGCCTCGAACATCCGCCTGGCACGGGTTTTATCGGTCTCGCCTTCGGCATTGGCGGTCTCGCTGCCTTTCTCTGCGGTTTCCGCCGCCTCGTTTTCGATCCGCCGTTCGACCTCGCGGGCCACCAGTCTGGCGGTCTCCCGATCCAGGTCGTTACGCGCATTGAGCAGATCGAGCAGCGAGGAGGCGACGAATCCGGCCAGCTTGCGCGCCGCCGAGGAGGGCAACCGTGGCCGCCGCACCAGGGGTTCCTGCCAAACGCTGACCTCGAGCGCGGCCGCGACCAGGCCGTCCAGGGCCTCTTCGCGAATTTGGGCGCTGCCGTTGTCGAGCAGCGCGGTGATGGCGCCCTCGTTCTGGGTGGCGACGATCGCGTCGGCGACCTGCTCGCCCACCCCATGGCGCCGGGAGATCGCAGTCAGGCGGCCCGAATCCCCGCCGCGCTCAATGATCTCCAGAAGGTCCAAATCGCTGAGCAGCGGCGAAAACTCGAGCACCGGACAGGCGACCACATCCGCGGCGTCGCGCGCCAAGCGCTGGATCACGTCGCTGGGCGCCGAGGCGACCTCCTTGAGGGTCTCGGCGACGATCTGGCGCACCCGATCGACCTGATCCTGGGCCAGGATCTCGATCACCTCGACCAGATACTTGTATGCTTGGGCTTGCTCGCCGGCGTCGAGTTCGGGAAGCAGCACTTCGATCTTTCGTGCCAGCGTCTCGCGCACCGCCTCGTCGCGATCGCGCGCCAGGACCAGATCGGCCTGCCGCGGCGTGCTGATATTGGCGGCGATGCGGTTGCGCACCTCGACGGAATTGTCATCGGCCAGGAAGTAGAGGACCTCCGGCTGAAGGTCCTCACGGCCCGCCAAGTGAACGCGCACTGCCGGGTCGTCGTCACGCGCCAAGCGCTTGGACTCATCGTAGGAGAGCGCAAGATCCGGCGCAGCCGCCTCTTGCTTCATCACCTTCATCATACCTTGGTCACCATTTCCGCGCCGGGAACCACCGGCAGGATCGAGAGATCGAGACCGCCCTTGCCACGGCGCTTGACCCGGTACATTGCCCGATCGGCCCGATCGATCAGGCTGTCGAGGCTTTCCTGGCCATCGGCGTCGCAGGCCGCGATACCAATGGAAAAGCCGAGCGGCGCATCGGGGCCGCCGGAGTAGGCTTCCAGCTCGGCACCGGCGCGCAGCAGCTCGTTGCCCTTATGCTCGGCCGCTGCTGGGGTGATGTCCTCGATGAACAGTGCGAACTCGTCCCCGCCCAGCCGTGCGACCAGATCGCGGCCGCGGGTCTGTTCGCGCAGAATGCGCGACAACGCGACCAAGGCCAGGTCGCCCTGCTGATGGCCGTGGCGGTCGTTGACCTGCTTGAAGTTGTCCAGATCGATAATGAACAACGCCGCGCCGCCACGCCGGTCGGGCCGCTGAGTGTAGCGGTTCTGGAGCTCCTCGATGAAGCTGCGCCGGTTGAGCAGGCCGGTCAGGTCGTCGGTGGAGGAAAGCTCCTCGAGTTCCTCCTGCCGCGCCAATTGCTGGCCGGCCAAGCCGATCTGGCCCGCGATCTCACCCAGCAGGTAGCGGTCGGCCTGACTCCAGGAGTCCGTCCGGCCGGTGCGCCACACGCAAAGGACACCGCGGCTGTCGCCTGTGAAGCGGGTCGACTTGGCCAACAGCGTGCCGCAATCCTCGGAAATCTCCATTTCCTCCTCGCGGCCCGGTTCCGAGATTTTTTTCAGCACCGGGTCGAGAAGCTCCGGCGGCGGCAGTTCGCCGGCCTGAGCCGCGCAGATCAACGCGCCTTCTTGGTCGGGCCGGTAGATGCAGGCGCCCGCGGCCGGCAAGGCCGGCACCAGCGCACCCGCGGCGGCGGTGAACATGCGCGCCGGCTCCATCTCGTCGCGTACGATGCCGAGGATATAGGACAGCAGGCGCTCGCGGTGCCTGTCTCCGGCCAATTCCGCGGCGTGACTGCGCTCGGCGGTGATGTTGCGGCACAGGCCGCGGGCGCCGCACCAGGCGCCGTTCCGGTCGGTCAAGGGCAAGGCCGTTGCGAGCACACAGGCCGGCTCGCCGTCGGCGGCGCGCAACCAGATTTCGACATCGCGCAACGGTACCTGGGTGGCGAAGGGCGAGTCCTGTGCCTGGCCCTGTTCGATCTGCAGGTATTGGGCTGGCGCACCGACCAACTCGGCGGCCCTATAGCCGAGCGTGCCTTGGGTCGAAACGAAGGTGAAATTTCCTTCGCGGTCGGTTTCCCATGCGAAGTCGCAAGCCGCATCGACCAGATCCTTGTAGCGTTGCCGGGACTCGATCAGCGCCGCGCGCAGGCTGCGCTCCAGGGTAATATCGCGGCCGAGCAGCAGCGCCGCCGCGCCTTCGCCCCAAGGCAGGATCGCCATGTCGAAGGCCTGGCCGGTGCCCTTGGCCCCTTCGGCGGGCGCCAGCAGCAGCGGATTTACCTGAGCGGCGCGGCCGGCCAAGACCGCGGCGATCGCGACCCGGAGTTCTTCGCAACCATCGGTCTCGAGCAGGGTCACGACCGATTCTGCGGCTGGATTGGCTGCCAGCACGATGCCGTTCTGGCCAGCCAGGAGCACCGCGCCGGGGAAGCGCTCGAAGGAGCCGCCGGCTGCGAACAGGCCGAGGTCGAGCGCCTTCCCGACGGCACGTTCGTAGTCTGCCTTGGAGGCTTTGGTGGCGGGAAGCCTAGCCATGTCGATCCTGAAACCACCCCGTCGATTGCTGCCAATTTCCCACCCAAAAGTACTCCTGTCGTACTTAACTCTCGATTAATATCAAAGGTCATAACCAAAAACCTTTGGTACTGCCCCCCCGGCCCAAACGTTAACGAACCCGGTGGTTCCGGGCGTATCGGTCCGGGGAGCGTTGACAGGCGCCAGCCGCTTCCCGCATCTTGCCCGCAGCCTTGCCGGGCCGCCCCTAACCCACAAAATTATCAGGGATATCCATGACTACCGACACATTGCAAAAAATCGTCGATGCCGCCTGGGAGGACCGCGATCGGATCTCCCCGACCTCCGCCGGTGAGATTCACGACGCCGTCGAGGCCGCCCTCGACGGACTCGATTCCGGGGACTTACGGGTCGCCGAGAAGCGGGACGGCAGCTGGCGGGTCAATCAGTGGCTCAAGAAGGCGGTGCTGTTGTCGTTTCGGCTCCGGGACACGGTCACGGTCGCCGGTGGGCCGGGCAAGAATTCGCCGTGGTGGGACAAGGTCGAATCCAAGTTCGCCGGCTGGGGCGAGAACCGGTTCAAGGCCGCGGGTTTCCGCGCCGTGCCGAACTGCACGGTGCGCCACTCGGCCTACATCGGCCCGGGCGTCGTGCTCATGCCCTGTTTCGTCAACGTCGGCGCCTATGTCGATAGCGGCACCATGATCGATACCTGGGCAACGGTCGGCTCCTGCGCTCAGATCGGCAAGAACTGTCACATCTCCGGCGGCACCGGGATCGGCGGCGTGCTCGAACCGCTTCAGGCCGGGCCGGTCATCATCGAGGACAACTGCTTCATCGGCGCCCGCTCGGAAGTTGCCGAAGGGGTGGTGGTGGAAGAGGGCGCGGTGATTTCCATGGGCGTCTTCATCGGTGCTTCGACCAAGATTATCGACCGCGCCACGGGCGAGATTTTCATCGGCCGCGTGCCGGCCTATTCGGTGGTGGTGCCGGGCAACCTGCCAGGCAAACCGTTGCCCGATGGCAGCCCCGGGCCAAGCCTCTACTGCGCGGTGATCGTCAAGCGGGTCGATGCGCAGACCCGTTCCAAAACCTCGATCAACGAACTGCTGCGAGATTGAGCGCCGCCATGCCCCCCAACGCCGGCCCTGCGCCCGATAACAGCTCTCCCGACGCTCTCGACTTGGCCCGGCGGCTGATCCGCTGCCCCAGCGTGACGCCGGCAGAGGGTGGCGCGCTCGACGTGCTCGAGGAGGTGCTGGGCGGGCTCGGCTTCACCTGCCACCGGCTGCCGTTCTCCGAGCCCGGCACGGCCGAGGTCGACAACCTTTATGCGCGCCTGGGGACTGGCGGCCGTAATTTTTGCTTTGCCGGCCACACCGACGTGGTGCCGGTCGGCGATGCCATGGCCTGGCGCGTCGATCCCTTCGGGGCGGAGGTCGTGGACGGCGTGCTCTACGGCCGCGGCGCCGTCGATATGAAAGGCGCCATCGCCTGCTTCGTGGCCGCGGTGGCGCGCCTTATCGAAGGCCGGGGCGGCGATTTCGGCGGCTCGATCAGCCTGCTCATCACCGGGGACGAGGAGGCCGAGGCGATCAACGGCACGCGCAAGATGCTGACCTGGCTGGCCGAGCGCGGCGAAGTTCTGGACGCCTGCCTGGTCGGCGAGCCGACCAGCAACGAGAAACTCGCCGACATGATCAAGATCGGCCGCCGCGGCAGCCTGAACGGCCGGCTCACCGTTCATGGGACCCAGGGCCACACCGCCTATCCGCAATTGGCCGACAATCCGCTGCACCACCTGGTGCGCATGCTCGACGCCGTTGCCTCCGATCCCTTGGATGCGGGCACCGCCCACTTCCCACCCTCGGGCCTGCAGATCACCACCATCGATGTGGGCAACAAGGTCAGCAATGTGATCCCGGCCGAAGCCCGGGCCGCGCTCAATGTTCGCTTTAACGACGCCCACGACAGCGTCGCGATCGAGGCCTGGCTGCGCCGCCATTTCGACGCGGCGATCGAAGCCGCCCCCAATGGGAAGAACGGCGCCCGCTATGAGTTCGCGGTCCGGGTTTCGGGCGAGTCCTTCCTGTGCCCACCGGGGCCGCTCAGCGATTTGCTGTGCCGCGCGGTGGAGACGGCTTTGGGCCGGACTCCCGAACTCGGCACCACTGGCGGCACTTCCGACGCCCGGTTCATCAAGGACTACTGCCCGATCGCCGAGCTGGGCTTGTTCAATGCCACCGCCCACAAGATCGACGAACATGTCGGTCTGGACGACCTGCGCGGGCTGGAGGCAGTATACAAGGCCGCGCTCGAAACCTACTTCGAGGAATAATGCCGAGCTACCGGGAAATCGTCTACGGCCTCTACGGCGCCTGGCGCCTGGCGCGCCGGGATGCGGGCGCCATGAGCTACTTCGAGCGCACGCCGGCAGGATTCTGGAAGTCGTTCTTCGCCGCGCTCATCGTGGCGCCGGGCTTCGCCATCATCCTCAACTACGAGCTCGCTCAGTTCGAGCTTGAGGCCGGCGCGCTGCGCCTGATCCTGGTCGAGGCCGTCGCCTACTTGCTGGGCTGGGTCGCCTTCCCGGTTGTGGCGCACCAGATTTGCGAGGCGATCGGCAAGCGCGAGGCCTTTATCGGCTATATCGTCGCCTTCAACTGGGCCCAGGTAATCCAAATGGCGGTGCTCCTGTTGTCCTTCGGGTTGATCGCATCCGGCATCTTGCCCGGGGGCAGCGGCACGCTGCTGTATTGGATCGTCTTGTTTGTCATTCTGTTCTACCAGTGGTTCGTGACCCGCACGGCGCTTGCCGTGACCGCCGCGGGCGCGGTTGGATTCGTGGTGCTCGACGTCGTGATCAAATTGATCATCGACATGATTACGCTCGGCATGCTGCGCTGATATCGAGAACTTTTGGCTTAGAGTGCGATCATTTCAGATTGGTTCAATTCGAAACGATCGAATTCTAGGGGCGGCGGCGTTTTCTTTCTCCTAAGAAAGGCCGGAGGCAATTCGGGACGGTGTTTCTGTTTCAGGCGACATCCCCGGTCAGCATCATCACGCTCTTGGACCTGACCGGGAACGCGCGCATCATCGTGGCGCGCAGCTTCGCGGTCTACGAGGTCTGCATCGCCGCCGGCATCCTCTACCCGATCGTGACCTACGGTATTCTCTTCCGCCTTCCGCAAAATCGCGCACGGGCTGTCGGGCCACCTGCGCGAACCGGTCTTGACCGAGGCATTGGCCGTGCGCCGAGTAGCGCCAGCGGATATAGTCCGCGGCATGTATCTCGATAGGCGTCTTTGGAAATTCACCGAGGGCCTGCGCTGGCGCATCGCCGGCGCGGTGCTGATCGCGCTGATCTCGGCGGCGGTCGGCGTCGCGCGCCTGGCGTTGCTCGGCTGGCTGCTGGCCAAGGTTTTTCGGGGCGCCAACGTCGAGGACCTGGCCCTGCCGTTCGCGCTGATCGCCGGCGTCATGGTGCTGCGCGGCGGCCTCGAGTACTGGCGCAACATGCTCGCCCACAAAACCGCGGCCCTGGTACAGCTCGAAATTCGCAAGCGCCTTTACGACAAGATAATCGATCTGGGGCCGGCGCATTTCGGGCTCGAGCGCACCGGCGACATCATCGCCTCGGCGATCGACGGGGTCGAGCAACTCGAAACCTATTTTGGCCAATACCTGCCCCAGGTGATCGTCGCGGCGCTGTTGCCGCTGGGAATCTTCGCCTTCGTGGCCCTGCTCGATGTGCCGGTGGCGGCGATCCTGGTGGCCTTTGCGCTGATTACTCTGGTGGCGCCGGCGGCCTTCCATGCCTGGGACAGCGCCGCGGCCATGGCGCGCGGCCGCGCCTACGGCGCCTTCGCCGCCGAATTCCTGGATTCGGTCCAGGGGCTGGCGACGCTCAAAGCCTTCGGGCAGAGCAAGGCCCGCGCGCGCCTGCTCGCCGAGCGCGCTCACGAAGTGTTTCGCAGCACCATGTGGGTGCTGGCGACCAACTCGCTGTCGCGCGGCATTACCGACACCGGCATCGCCGTGGGCGCCGCCGCGACCCTGGGGTTCGGCGCCTACCGGGTGACCGAAGGCGCCATGAGCCTCGAGGTGTTGCTGATCGTCCTGATGATGGGCATCGAGGTATTCCGGCCCTTGCGCGAGCTGCGCATGCTGCTGCACGACGGCATGCTCGGTCAGTCGGCGGCCGAGAAGATCTTGGCGATCCTCGGCGCGGAGCCGCTCATTCGCGATGACGCGGAAGATGACAGCGCAGCGAGCGACCTTGCGCCCTCGGTCGCCTTCGAGGACGTGTGCTTCAGCTATCCCGCCACCCGTAAGCCGGCCCACCAAGGCCTCAGCTTCGCGGTCGCGGCCGGCGAGCGGGTCGGGATCGTCGGGTCCTCCGGCGCCGGCAAGTCGACCATCCTGCGCCTGCTGCTGCGGCTCTACGACCCCCAGGAAGGCCGGGTGACGATCGGCGGGCGCGACCTGCGCGGCCTCAGTCTCGCGGGTCTGCGCGACCAGCTCGCCGTGGTCAGCCAGGACACCTACCTGTTCCACGGCACGGTCGAAGACAACCTGCGCCTCGGCAAGCCCGAGGCCAGTTGGGACGAGATCGAGACCGCGGTGCGCGCCGCCAACGCCTACGACTTCATCTCCCGCTTGCCCCAGGGTTACCGCACCGTGATCGGCGAGCGCGGCATCCGCCTCTCCGGCGGCCAGCGCCAGCGCATCGCCATCGCCCGTGCGCTGCTGCGCGATGCCCCGATCCTGGTGCTCGACGAGGCGCTCTCCGCGGTCGATGCCGCCAACGAGGCGGTGATCCAAAAGGCGCTCGACCGGCTGATGCAGGGGCGCACCACGTTGATTTTCGCTCACCGCCTGTCCAGCGTCATCGGCGCCGACCGTATCCTGGTGATCGAAGACGGCCGCATCGCCGAGACCGGCAGCCACGGTTCGTTGATGGCCAAGGGCGGCGCCTACCACCGCCTGATGGCCGAGCAGGCTCGCGACGTGGCGCCCGCAGACCTGGCGCGGCTCACAGCCGGCCCGGCTGCGGCTGGCGATTCCGGAGAGACTGCGGTTGCGGACCTGCCGGGCCTGGATCACGGCACACAGTTGGAGCCGACCGACGCCATTCTGCGCGCCGAGGGGCTGAGCTGGGGCCGGACCTTCGCCATCCTCATGGGCTTGATGGCGCCCTGGAAGGGCAAGCTGACCCTGACCTTCCTGCTCGGCGTGATACGGGTCTGTGCGCTCATCGGCGTCGGCGTGCTGTCCGCCCTGGTGGTCGCCGCGGTCAAGGCGGACGCGCCTTTCGGCGGGCTGCTGATCGGGCTCGCCGTAGTGGCGCCGCTGGCCGGAATTCTGCACTGGCTCGAATCCTGGATCGCCCACGACATGGCGTTCCGGCTGCTGGCCGAGATGCGGGTCGCGCTGTTCGATAAACTGGTCAAGCTGGCCCCGGCCTACCTGCTGCGCCGGCGCACCGGCGATCTCATGGCCTTGGCGACCCAGGATGTGGAGAAGATCGAATATTTCTTCGCCCACACCGTAGCCCCCGCATTCGTCGCAGTCCTGATCCCGGGCGCAGTGCTGGCGACCCTGATGGTCTATGGCTGGACCACGGCGCTCGCGCTCGCGCCGTTCCTGGCGGTGACGGCGCTGGCGCCGTTTTTCATGCGCCGGCGCATCGACCGCCTGGGCGCGCGGGCGCGCGAGGCGCTGGCCGAACTCAACGCCCATGCCGTCGATACCATCCAGGGCCTGGCCGAAATCCTCGCCTTCCAGCAGGCCGAGCGCCGCGGCGCAGAATTCGTCACGCGGATCATGGCCTGTCATCGCCTGCGCCTGCCGTTCTTCAGCGACCTGACCATCCAGACCGCGACCCTGGAGATGGCGACCGGCCTGGGCGGGCTCGCGGTGATCGTCGCCGGCACGCAGTTGGTCGCAGCCGGCCAGCTCGATAGCGGCACGCTACCGCTGCTGACCCTGCTCGCCATGTCCGCGTTCCTGCCGGTTTCCGAAATCGCCAATGTCGGCCGCCAACTGGCCGAGACCCTGGGCGCGACCCGGCGGGTCTATGCGGTCCATAATGAGCCGGTCGCGGTCGAAGACGGCCCCGGCGTGGCGCCGGCCTCATCCCCCGCCGCGCGCAGCGGAGGGGCGGCGATCGAGGTCGAGGCGGTCGGCTACAGCTACTTCGGCGCCAACCGCCCGGCGCTGTCCGGGGTCTCGTTCTCGGTGCCGGCGGGCGGCACGATCGCCCTGGTCGGGCCCTCGGGCGCCGGCAAGACCACCTTGGCCCAGTTGATGATGCGGTTCTGGGATCCGGACACCGGCACGGTCCGCATGGACGGCGAGGATCTACGGAACTTTAAGCTCCAGGAGCTGCGCGGTTCCATCGCGCTGGTCGCCCAGGATACCTATCTGTTCAATGAAAGCCTGCGCGACAACATTCTGATCGCGCGGCCCGGGGCGCCTGCGGCCGAGGTGCAGGCGGCAGTCGCGCGCGCGGCGCTGGCCGAGTTTGTGGAAAGCCTGCCCGAAGGCCTGGACACCCCGGTCGGAGAGCGCGGCATGCGGCTGTCCGGCGGCCAGCGTCAGCGCGTCGCCATTGCCCGCGCCTTCCTCAAGGACGCGCCAATCTTGATCCTGGACGAGGCGACCTCCCATCTCGATGCGGTCAGCGAAATGCTGGTCCGCCGGGCGCTCGAGGACTTGATGCACGACCGCACCACCGTGGTCATCGCACACCGGCTCTCTACCGTGCGCAATGCCGATATTATCGTGGCGCTCGACGAGGGCCGGGTGATCGAAAGCGGGACGCATGCCGAATTGGTCGCGCGCGGCGGCCTCTATGCCCGCCTGGTTGCGCACCAGATGACCGGCGCCATGCGCGGCGCGGCGAGCTGAAAATAAGGACTTTGGGGTTTAGGCCTGGCGTTTGGCGCTGCGGTCGTTGCGGTCGCGGCGGTCGCGGCGGTCGATGTCGCCGTCGTCGGGTACCGAAAGGCCGGCCAGGCGCAGGGCGCGCAGCACCACGGCGCGCTGGGTCGTATCCCGCTCCACGGCCAGCATGCAGATCTGGCGCACCACGCCGCGCGGCAGTGTGATCTGGAACGTGATGTCCTTGCCGTCCTTGCCTTCGGCCGTGTCCCGGGTCTCGGGTATTTCCCGATTCTCGAAGGCGAGCGCGATGCGGGCGCGCTGGGCGGCGGGGGCGGCGGGCTTGGGCGCTGGCACGGGCGCCGGTGTCGCAGTGGCGGACGTGGGCGCTGGCTGGGGCGCTGGCTGGGGCGCTGGCCGGGGCGCTGGCTTCGAAATCGGCGCAGACGCTTCGGCGGGAGCGCCCGCAGGCTTGGGCAGGTCGCGGGGCCGGATCGGCAGCTTGCGCCGCGGCGACTCGTGGGTGCGCCTCAGGAACGGCGGGATGCTGCGGAGGAATTCGTCATCGTTATGCATGTCGGATCTATCCCTGTCTTGCGCGGACCCGCATTGCGAGAATTCCGAGCGTCAAGAAACCATGAAGTTCACAAATCTTAATAAATTTTGGTTAATGCAAGGTAAACGCCGGCCTCAGCTCCCCGGCCTCAGTTTGGCGGCCCCTTGCGCCGCCAGATACGGCCGCTTTGCGGCAGGCGCGTTTGGCTGCCGGACCGGACCGGAACGACCGTGGCGCGCCGGTCTTTGGGCCGCCGGTCTTTGAATTTAGGTGCTGGCTGGGGCGCGCGCCGCGCCACGTCGCCGCCGCGCGGCCCGGCAAAAAGCGGAAATCCCTTCTTGCGGAACGGCAGGATCAGCACCATGCCGGCGACGAAGCCGCCGATATGGGCCCAGTAGGCAACCCCGCCGATTTGATCGCCGGCGAGCATGGTGGAGACGAATTGAAGGCCGAACCACAGGCCGAGCACGATCATCGCCGGAATGCGCAGGGTGTAGAAAAAGAACCCGAGCGGCACCACCACCAACACCCTTGCGCGCGGGTAGAGCAGGACATAGGCGCCCAGCACTCCGCCGATCGCACCGCTGGCGCCGATCATGGGCACCGCCGAGCTTGGATCCTGGAACGCCTGGGCGAGCGCCGCAGCCAGGCCGCAGAGCAGGTAGAAAACGATGAAACGGCCATGGCCCATAGCGTCCTCGACGTTGTTGCCGAAGATCCAGAGGTACAGCATGTTGCCGATCAGGTGCATCCAGCCGCCGTGCAGGAACATGGAGGTGAGCACCGAGACCGTAGCCGGGATCGCCGCCACCTCGGCCGGCAAGGCGTGCTCGCCGAACAGCACCGCCGGGATCATGCCATAGGCGTAGACTGCCACCTGGAATCCGCCCGGCGGCAACGTCACCTGCCACAGAAACACCGCCACACAAGCCACGATGATCCCGACCGTGACGAACGGCGTAAGCGTAGTCGGGTTGTCGTCATGCAGCGGGATCATGGTAGGCGGGAGTATAGCACGGAGCGCGGTCCGGCCCAGGACGTAACGGCAAGGCCGGCCACAAGCGGCCGCCGATGTCTCTCAGACCCAACGACCGCTCTTGCGCGGCGCTTCCAGACTTTGCCAGCTTGCAAAGTCCTGGTGGCGGTCATGAGCCAGAGCGGCCATTTATCGGCGACACAACCGCTAGGTGGTGCTACGATATCCGCACGGTCTGGGAACTTCCCGGCCATAGCAACGCAAAGCCGACCATGTCCCGAACCGCTGCCCATCCGAGTGACACAGCCCGCATGATGGGCCATGAGGGTCTTCGTGGGAGTTCGTATTCAAATCCGCATAAGACACTGTGATAACAAGGCTCCGGAGGCGCAACCGGCTGATTCTCAAGCGGTTATCGTCGGCGTCTATGGCGATTGAACGGCAGGTTATATGGACTGCAAACCCATTTTCTGCATCAAATGCGGTTCCATCTAAACATTATTATGCGGAATCGCTGGTGCTCAGTCAGGTG
>Ga0114949_10001919_pt1 | contig 12791 bp, 12 predicted proteins | sample N074metaG_FD_83505 | JGI IMG/M metagenome (GOLD analysis project Ga0114949, IMG submission 83505) | Deep subsurface microbial communities from Kermadec Trench to uncover new lineages of life (NeLLi) - N074 metaG | ecosystem: Environmental > Aquatic > Marine > Ocean trench > Sediment | place... | reverse complement strand
TTCAACAAGTCAGCGATAGTGGGTGCCCAGTCGGGAATACCCTGATCACTGCCCGGCATTCCGATAGTCAACAAACCTGTCCGGAAGGGCTGTTGACCCAAGATGAATGACGCACGGCCCGCCGTACAGGACTGCTGCGCATACATATCGGTAAACAAGGCACCCTCATCCGCTATGGAATCAATATTGGGTGTCATGTAGCCCATGCCACCACGGTTATAGGCGCTGGTATTCCAGACACCAACATCATCCCCCCACAGAACGAGGATATTGGGCTTGTCTGCTGCCGTTGACAGGGCGCTGGTGGCAAGCATAAATATTGCCAGTGGCCAAAGGGACAATTTTCCTTTTCGTAGCATGCTGATCTCCTGAAGAAAAAATATTTTTGAACTTGGTTCGTCTGAATTTGACTTGTTGCAGCAAGCTACGAAGAAGCTTCTTCAGAGTTTCCCGAGCGACTTTTGGTCGGTTCCGATAAAGAGCATAGTATATGAGCACTCTCGCAACAACTACATTTCTGTCCTTTTTGATTCCAATTATCCTGTGAGGCAATAGTGGTGATCTAGACCAAGAGCTTAATAAGCGCATAGGTTTCTGGTATAAACTGAGGGATGAGCATTAACACTATGTAGTAATCGAATGAGTAAGTACGAAGTCATTAAACACAAGCGCCGAATATGGGCTCCTATCTTTCAACTGTTGATGGCTGCGCTGGGCACGTGCTCAAGCAGCTTTGTTACAGCCCAGGATCTTGAGCCGCGCAGCTATTTCAATCTCCCTGTTGGACAAAACTTTCTGGTCGCCGCCTACGGATATTCCGAGGGCGAATTGAACGTAGCCCCGGGGGTGCCGCTGGAAGATACGCAAATGACGATGGACTCCCTGGTGGTTGGCTATGCCCGCTCCCTTAATATTGGAGGAAAATCGGGCAAGATATCCCTGGTCGGTGGTAACAGTTGTATGAAGGGCGACGGTATTTTCAGGGGCGAGTTCAGTAAAGTTGACCGCTGTGGCTGGCTGGATCCCCGCATACATTTCAGCTACAATTTTTTTGGTGCTCCGGCGATGACGATGGCGGAGTTCCAGGGCCGTAAAAACCGCGGGAACCTGGTAGCGGGGGTCAGCCTGCTGGTGATTCCACCCCTGGGGGATTACAGCTCCGAGTACCTCTTCAACACCAGCGGCAACCGCTGGGTAGTCAGACCGGAAATTGGTGTGTCAAAGGGCTGGGGGAAATGGAGCGCGGAATTAGCCCTGGGGGTCAGGTTTTTTTCTGACAACGACGAGTTCTTTAACAATATCACTCTGGAGCAGGACGAACTGTATAATTTGCAGGGCCACTTGATGTACAGTTTACGCAAAGGGCGGTGGATCTCCATCAACAGTAATTACTTCTGGGGGGGAAGAACCACCAAGGGCGGGCAGCGTACCGAGGACCGACAGAGCAACTCCCGATTCGGTGCCACGCTTAACTGGCCACTCAACAGCCAACACGCCCTCAAATTTTTTGCCAATACCGGGTACCGATTTCGTATCGGCAATGACTTCAATACCTTTGGCATCGCCTGGCAGTATCGCTGGGGGCCGACGGATTAAAAGGACACGGGCGACGAAGCATCGTTATGGCGCTGCTTTCGGTCGCAACATTTACGCCGTGTCCAGTTGGTCTGGTTGAGAGTGTAACTGTCGAAAGGCTGCGGGCGTCATATCGTTTTGCTTACGAAATGTTCGATAAAAGTTTGCAGTATCTGCATAACCGGCCAGAGTGCTAATTTCATTGGCGGGTAAATCGGTCGATTGCAGGTATTGTTGGGCCGTTGCCATGCGAAAATCTATAATCATCTGCTGGTAAGTTTTGTTCTCACCCAGCAGCCGTCGGCGTAAGGTTCGGGGGCTTAGGTGCAGCGATCTGGACATTTCCCTCATGCTGGGAACACGCCCGGGAGCATGTGCAAGTCGGCTGTGGATGTCAACGATGATGCCTTGCTGTGCTTTATCCGGGCCTATGTGGAGGCGTTCAAGATGTGATGTGCGAAAGGTTTTGGTGATGCCGGGCGTAAGACGCAACTTCCGCTCAAGATAAGAGGCAGGGAAGACGGCCTCAGTCTGTTTCGCCCCGAAGCTAAACCCGCAGTTCAGATGCTGTGTGTAGACTTCAGGATTGCCAACTGCGCGGTAGCCCAGAAAAACATGCTCAAAGAATCCGCCTGTCATGCCAAGCAGGGGCATCCACAGGTTCCAGCCTGCCAGCCACTGCTGGGTTAAATAGCACATCTGTGCTTCGGAAATAACTAAATTTCCCTTTCGAGGTCTTACTGTGATTTTTGCAAGCTCGCCACTAACTGTAAGCCTGGTAGTCAGAGCCGACCCTAACAGCTGTTGGTAACGTTGATAGCGTATCAGGCTTTCAGTGAACGTCGTACAGCTCAGCAAGGCCTGACAAAGAGCGCTTTGTTCGAGGCAAGCAGGGTGTTTCCCCACACGGAACCCCAGGTCCTCACAGCCGGAGATGTTTAGCGCCGCCTGTACGACTGACAGGTAATGTGGCCGCTCAAAATAGCTATCCCGAGAAGCTATTTCATTGGCACTTATGTTTTCACGCAGCAGAAACGCTTCCTTATCGACACCCAGTTCATTGAGCACATCGACCAGTCCGGCGATATAAGTAGCTGGTATTTTTTTAGGCAATATGATTCGCATGCTTTCAACACTAAAGTGTTGTCAGCCATATAAAATAATATTTGTGTCCATTTAGGTTACATTTGTGCGCTGTACATGAGGGCGCCAATTGTCCTAAAAAGCCGCTGAAAAAACATCGTCGCTTTCTACAATACGCGGTTTTACCGGTTCCCATTATTATCACCGAGCCAGCAGTGGGCACAGACCTGGGTGTCAATATGGGCCCGGATCTTGCCAAGGGCCCGGAGGAGGAAGTGATTTACATCAGCTTTGGCACGCGCTGGCAGCAGCCCCCGCCCCCCGCTGAAGCGGGTCTGTGCTAATAACTGTACCCCACTGAGGATATGATGCCGTAGTCGACTTTTGATGCCTCCTCCGATGCAGGTTTGCTGTCGAAGCTGGTGTAAAACTCCATGCCAACGTAGAAACTGCGCACCACTTCCCATTTAAAATCCAGGGTAAAATCGGCGCGAACGCGATTCGATTGGGTCAGGCTGGGCATAATCTGAAAATACGCGTCAATGTTCCGTTTTGGGACGCTGTGTTTATAGTACTGGTAACGTATGGTGCCCACAGCTTCAAGGTTTTCGTCTGGCTCCGCGTCGTCAAAAGGTCGCTCGAGATTTGCCTGAATGCCCCCACCCATTGTCAGCCAATGAGCGCTGGTGCTTATGGGTACCCAGCCGTAGCCTACGCCCAAAACCGTGCGGAGGTCTATGCCAAGTTGATCATTTTGCTCCAGGTTCCCGAAGTAGCTGTAGTAGCGTTTTTCTGGCAGGTCAGCCATATGCAGTAGCGCAAGAATATTTCGACTGGTGTTGTCTATATCATTCTGGGTAGTGAACTCCGAGCTCAGTTTTCCCAGGTTCAAGTAACCCTCCGCCCGGTACATGGCGCTGGCTCCAAGCGTGTATTTACCCACAGAACTCGCCTTGTCGTAGTTGAAGCCAAGGCCCAGATCGAAATCTACGCGATCCCAGAAACTCGCTCCCAGAGGATACATGCCAACAATACTGTTGGACTCGAGCTGTTCGGTACCGGTTGCTGTTTTTATGAGAATGAGATTCTCGGCGTTCTCAGTTGAAGAAGGGGGTTTGCTGAGCTTGCCGGTCAGATGTTCGCCGTCCGTGAGCTGTATCTGGTGCTCTTTATCACTGATCAGATCCCTGATTGCGCTCCAGCTAATCATGATCACACCCAGGTCGTCTGTTTTGAATTCCAGCTGTCCGGAATACACGCCCTTTACTTCACCGGTAATGCGGTCACCGTTGTGCAGGTAGACGATATCGGTTTTCGCCGCTTGAAGATTGGCACTGGCCAGGCTCAGGTACCCCAGAATTAGTAACAGGGGGATACGATATTTCATATTGGTGTCATACCTCTCGCAGTAAATAGTTACCATAGCGGTATATGGCTAAGCAGAATGGACATCATTCTATAAACTTTATCAACAAATCAGGGAAGCCGATACCTAATGTCATTTGGGTATAAGGCTAAATTTGGTGATAGATATTTCCAGCAATAGATTTTCGTTCTTTGCCCCGCTTTTCTGTTCTATACCCAGATCGGCGTTACTGGCAAATTGAGGTCGCGCTGGGTTTAGCTATGATTTAAGCACGATGGCTGGCCCGTCCGACAGTGGAATATTGAAGATGCGCTGATTCGCGAGAAAATACTGGTCGGGATCTCTATCCTCGCCCGCGGGATCAAGGATTCCTTTCAGTCGGCAAAGGATCCCTGTGGCCACTCGCTGATTGAGGGTGATGAAGGCTTGGGTAAACTGGAGAAAAAGTATGGATAAATCCTATGCGAAAGCCTTAATGGCCCCATAAGCCTCTAGTAATATTCTTAAATAGCAGGTCTAAATGAGATATGGGCCAGCTAACCAAGTTTTCTAAAAGACTGGTTGTACTTAAAAATCAGCCGTGTATATTGTCGAGCTTTAATCAGACTTGAACCAGAGGAAATTACATTGTTGACTAAAACTAGAACACAAACCCTACTCGCACTCACAGCACTATTTTCCGTTGTTGCATCGGCAGGAAATTCTATTGAAGACACCCATAGCTTTCGGCTGGGTGTCTATTCTCAAGATACGGACATTCAGGCAGTTTCAACGATAGATCCTTTTCCTCCTATCGAAATTGACTTGACTGATGATCTGGGGATGGACGACAACAGTGAGTCAATCTACGCCTCTTATCGTTGGCGTTTTGGTGAAAAGTGGTCGCTCAGCACAACATTTGAACGACTTGAGCTGGACGGCAAGGGTTTCGCATCAAAAGATTTTAATTTTGACGGCAAGGAGTTTACCGCCGGAGCGGCAGTCAGTACAGAATATACAATGGATACCTACCTTATTGATGTGGGCTATTCACTTATACGCACTGACACCTGGGAAGTTGTGGTGGGCTTTGGTATTCATGCCTTTGATATTGAAACCGTGATAGAAGGTCGGCTGGAGATAGATGGCGGCGGTGACGACAATATAGTGGAGGGCGCACGTGCCAGCGCCGACTTTTTGGCACCATTGCCTAATCTGCGCGCGGGAGTGACCTACATGTTGACTCCACAATGGGAACTAAATGCGGGTATAGGCTGGCTCAGCCTGGAAATCGACAATATAGATGGCAATTACACCTACGGAGAAATTGGCACGGAATATCGGATTACCGATCGGTTCGGCATTGGCGCCACCTATCAGTTATCCAAAATCGATGTCACTGTTGATGAATCTGATGGCTTTGACGCCGTAGACATCGAATTCTCGGGCCCCAGCATTTATCTTAGCTACGGCTTTTGAATAACTTCACCGGGGCTTAATCGCCCCCGGCCGCCATCTGGTAGGTATACACCAGGTTGACAGAGTCAAAATCACTACCCGCGCCATTGTTAATGCCTGAACTGATACGTACGCTTATTCCATGCCGGTGTGCCAGGGGCATGGAAAATGTTGCTCCGAATCGCCAGTTCTGTTGCTTGGTATTCTTGGATACGCCATCCACGCGGGTTTTGCCTCCCTCTCCATAGGCCATGGAAAAGCTCGCCCACCAGCCGGGCCGGGGGAGTGAATAGATGGCCGAGCCTTTTAGTGACCACATGGGTTTCTGTTCGAGTGTTCGGGAGCCCAGAAAGTCGTTGTTGGCACTGAAAACCCGGACACCTGCAACACCCTCAAGTGTCCATTGATCCCAGGTTTGGGAGGCTGAGAATTCGCTGCGCAACGACCAACGATTAGAGCCCAGGTTTAATAAGTCCTGTGAATCATAGTCACCACTGGGTATTGAAAGGCGCAGCCCCATGCCAAAAACCTTGCCCGGTTGATACTGGTGGAATTCATCCAGAGTGAGGGCAGGAGCCCCAGAAAAAAGCCAATCCAGCCCAATCCACGCATCTCCCAACCCTCGTTCTCGTTGGCTTTCGGGTACGTCTTCGATGGAGCCTGCCCAGTCCCCGGCCTGCCAGGGTAGGGCAAACTTGATCTTGGCGTTATCGCCAGCTAATGAAAATGCCTGCGACAGCAAGAACATACCAACGTGAATATCTGCATCGAGGTTATCAATGGGCAGCGCGGGGTCTAGCAAGACATTGCCGTTGGACCAGGCGTAACCCAGGCTTACGAACCTCACACCTATTGGCGCATTGGAATAGGCGCGTGGCTCCAACTGTTGAGCTTGCGAAAGCTGGGGGACTACCATGAGTAGGCTAACCCCTGCGACTAAAGAAACGGAGCGCAGCTGTTGGTAGTAACGGTTTGAGAGTTGCATTTACGATTTGTCCAAGTAGTGCAATACTGGATTCAGATAGTGTTTCCAATTTTCAGATGGTAGCTTGTGAAAACTATGTGAGCAAGAAACAACTCGCCCTTCTATGAATATCTGGCCCCAAAAGCCACTAGATGCATGTAGTATGGGGTTTTTCTCCCTGACTGGTGCGCTGGGTACGTGAAAAGGGCCATGGATTATTCTGTTAGTCTTGAGAAGTTCAGGCGCCGCTGCCACAATGTCTTGCTATTTGAAACAGGTATCTGACATTTTCCCGCAACGTCTTTTTGTGCCCCTGATAGTAATCGCTATCATACTCTACCCCTGGGTAACTTTCGCCGATGAAGTAGACGGTGTGGCCGACTATGCTTACTCCGTGTTTGTGGGTACCGGAAAGTATTCTATCCATGATCGTACAATCTATGTTCTCCGTGCACCGTTGGAATTTGATATTCATGAATTCGACTATAAGTCGGATCAAAAACTTGCGCTCAAACTACTCGCACCGGTAGCAGTTGGTTTCACTTACTTCGACACACTGGAAGAACTGCCGGACATTGATGTTAATGATATACAAACAATAAGTGTTGTCCCCGGGCTGGAACTGTCGGTGCCGCTTGACGAGCACTGGCAATTAAAACCCTTCGTCCAGGTCGGTTTTGGTATGGATACAAAATCGGATTCGGAGAGTTTCGTCTGGGGTACCGGAGTTAGAGCACGAGCCACTTATGGCGAGGAGTCGAGATGGCTGATAGGCGGCGAGTTTCTATGGGCCGGCAACAACCCAAACGGCAGCGACTCCACTACAAGCTTCAGCCGACTGGGTCTCGGGCTTGAGTACAAAATCTCGAGCAATTTAGTAGTATTCAACCGCTCCATATCATGGCACCTGCGGGCATTTCAGTGGTACTTTTCCGAAGCGATGACTTTCGAGGAGCCGGTGTTGCCTTTTAAACTGAATTACGCCACTGAAGTCGGCTTATCCTTCGGCCTGGATAGGCCAATCAGGATGCTAGGCTATAATTTCACTCAACTGGGCGTAGGATATGAGTGGTCAGACGGCTACGAAGCTGTCACATTTTTTACCACATTCCCCTTCTAGGGAGATGCGCGCTAAACTAAGCGGTAAAAATATTTCGATCACACGGTGCTATACGCCATCAGGCTCTAGAAGGGATCTGTTATGTTCAAATTTTTGAAATCTGCAATATTTAACGGCCTGGTTATTCTCCTGCCAGTGTTATTCCTGTTCATTATTCTCAAGGAGTTCGCGGAACTGATCATTGGGCTTGCCACTCCCCTTGCAGATCTCTTTCCACGGGATGCCATTGAAAGCATTCCCGAAACTGAAGTGTTGGCTGCTCTGCTCATTCTGGCTGCAGCACTGACCATAGGCGTTGTATCCAAGTCCTCCCTGGGTGCATCCATGGGACGTTATCTGGAACGGCGTACTTTGGACAAACTTCCGGTTTATAGACCGCTAAAGAGCCTGCTTAACGCCCTGTTGGGCTCTGAGCAATCAGAGTCCTTCAAACCCGCGTTCTTCCTAAACGATTCCGGTGTGGCAGAACCTGTGTATATCGTTGAGGATACGGGTCGGCCACGCCTTATCGTGTTGATACCCTGGACACCTGCGTCCTTTGCCGGTTCGCTAAAGTTAGTACCCAGAGAGCAAGTGCATAAACTTGACCTGACACTGGATGAGTTTTCACTTTCCATTGGACACTATGGCGTGGGGCTGTCCAGTCTTTTACCAGACGCCCCAGCGCAGTGGGATACAAAGAAAGACGGCGTACAGGAGCCTGGCAAATGACAGAGTTGCTAGCAGTAATTGCACCATTCCTACTGATTGATGCGCTCAACCCGGTGTTATTCGCCGTGTTGATTTATGCGGCTGGTAGTAGCCGGCCGATTGTAAATAGCAGCGCCATGCTTCTTGGGCATACTCTGGCGTATTTTTCCGTTGGCCTTCTAGCTTCTTTGGGCATTGAGAAACTGGCACAACGCCTGGATAATCCACAACCGGTTGATTTTGTCATAGAATTTATTTTGGGCGTTGCACTTTTGTATGCGGCTCTGGCCAGCCGCGAGGGTGGTGCCAGTAAAACAAGAACTCCAGAGGGCGCCCTGACTCCGCTGAAATGCCTGACCTATGGCGCGGTGATAAATTTTATCGGCGCACCGTTTGCTCTACCCTACCTGGCCGTGATCAGTGAAATTATGCGAGCAGAGCTCTCCACAACCGCTTCAGTAACGGTGCTGGTGGGATATAATCTGGCCTACGCTCTTCCCTTTGTAATGGTTCCGGGTTTGATTGCAGTAGTTGGAGATCGTGCTCAACCTGTACTTGCAAAAATTAACCAGTACCTGGAAAAGGGCGCCGATTTACTGATGCCCTGGCTGATGCTGGCATTGGCACTTTGGCTGCTGGCCGATGTGCTTGCTTTTGTTACAACTGGCGTTCCCCTGTAGCACTACTTTTTGGCTGCAGTACTGCCCCATTAGTTGTAATGCTGGCTTTTAAGGCCAACTTTTCCCTGACACTTTCCGCGTTGAAAAAATTAGTTTAAGATGGCGGAATCTCTGCTTTACTGGTAATAATCGGCTACAGTTGAACCGCCATGCGTATTTTTGCTGGAAGAGTGTGTCAACTTCAATTTACACTGGGCTTCCAGCACTAAATGTATTTACAAGGAGTTAAGCTATGAAGCGATCACTAACAAACTATTTCTGTAGAATCCTGATTCCACTGACCGTTCTGGGCGGCAATGTCTTTGCCCAGGAAGGCACTCAGGACGATATCTCAAAAGCCCTCGATTCCACCGCTACCCAGTGGTCATTCCAGTTCGCGTATCAGGCTATGCCCGATTACAAAGATGATATCGTAGATGGTCAGGTAAGGCCTGAGGGCTCAACCGATTTTGTGCAGGCACGTATTGTTGCGCCGCTGGTTTTTGATACTTTCACCATACTGCCACGGCTTACTTTTCGTCACTATGAAAATGCCCAGGGTCAATCCGGCATAGGTAATACCGAATTGTTCGGAATTATTATTCCCAAAAGTTGGGATTGGGGTAGTGGTAGAATGGGCATTGGGCCTATGATTACAGCGCCTGGCGATGAAGACGTGGCAAAAGACGAATGGGGTTACGGCCTGGCCGGTGCTATCGTCAATTCATCGGGTAAATGGTTTTATGGCTTCCTGGCCACTCAGTCCTGGCAGTCGGTAGATCCACTGGCTCTACCTCCGGGAAAATCGGACACCAATGCCCTGGGTCTCGCCCCTTTCCTGAACTATCAACTGGGAGGTGGCTGGTACGTGGGTAATGGCGATATGATCATACGCTACGATTGGGACTCGCAGAAGTGGTATGTCCCCATAGGTGTGCGCTTCGGTAAAGTAATTGTGGGTCCAAAGAGCAGTTGGAATATCTATGCGGAATACCAGACCAGCCTCGTTTATGATGACTACCCTGGCCCCGCAGTGGATAACTCCTTTCGGGTTAATGTTACCTATACCATGCCAGGAATTTAATGTTAGGAGTTGAACATGAGTACAGTTAAAGTGAGTTTATTCAGCCCACGTAAGGTCTTCGCGATATTGGCGCTAGCCTCCGTATTTGCGGGGATTTCCAGCCTGAGTGTTCAGTCTACCGATGCCCCGGAAATCAGCCATGATGGCCTGGTACTGGATCACGACTCGTCGGATGTTGCACTACTTTACGTCAAGCCAAATGCAGATTTTAGCATCTACGAAGAGTTTCTCATGCTCGATGCTTATGTGGCGTTCAAAAAGAACTGGCAGCGTAATACCAAAGTAGCCGGTCGTCGTGTTTCCAATAAAGACATGGAAAGAATCAAGGGTGAGGCGGTCAAGTTATTACACGAGAGCTTTAAAAAAGAGCTGGACGAGGTGGGTGGATACACCTTTGTCGAGAAAGTTGGCGACAGGGTTATGATCTTGCGTCCAGCCCTGATTGATCTGGAAATTACTGCCCCCGATATACCTGTAGCGGGGCGTGTTACTACCTATGTTGCGTCCGCAGGAGCGGCCACCTTATTTCTTGAGTTGTATGATTCGGTGAGTGGTGAAATTCTGGCTCGCCTGGTCGACCGCCGACAGATGCAGAATTATGGCATGGCCCGCTGGGCAAACAAAGTCACTAATCGAGCCGATGCCGCTCGAATGTTCAAGCGTTGGGCCTCTTTGTTGCGCGAGGGTATGGATGAACAGCGTAAGCAAGCTGGCCTGGGGCCGATAAAGGGGTAGCTGCAGAATCGCGGCTTGTCTCTCCGCCCGCAGACCTCGCGTTACAATCCGTTGTCCGAGGGGGCCTGGTTTTTTGCCGGATCGTGGTAGTGAATGTGGATATCCCTCTGCGGGAAAGCAATGCTGATTCCCGCGGCGTCAAAGCGCAGTTTCACATCTCTGGTGAGGTCCCAGTGCACCGTCCAGTAATCTTCGGTTTTCACCCAGGGACGTAACACCAGGTTTACCGAAGAATCTCCCAGGCTATCGACCTTGATCAAGGTGTCAGGTGAACTCAGAACCAGCTGGTGCGCCTCTGCGGCTTCGGCGAGAATACGCTCAGCCTTCTCGATATTCTCGGTGTGCCCAATTCCAAACTTCAGATCAACCCGCCGCACGCGCTGCGCGGTAACGTTCTTGATGACATTGCCCCAGATATTTCTGCTTGGGACTACCAGCGTTTGGTTGTCAAAAGTGTTTATCGTGGTGGATACAAGAGTCATCTTCTTAACCAGCCCGGCGGCGCCGGCCGCTTCGATGTAATCGTCCACATCGTAAGGCCGGTAGATAAGTATCATGGCGCCCGAGGCGAAGTTTGCCAGCGTATCCTGCAGCGCGATACCGACAATAAACCCGGCCAGTCCCAGTCCTGCCAGCATGGGGCCAAGAGAAATACCCACTTGAGCCAACGCAATCAACAATCCAATTATCATCACAACAAAACCGGACATGCCAGCCAGGGTCTCTTTCAACAACTGTGAGATATCCCATTTTGAGCGCCCCAGTGCCCGCTCAATGCTGCGGCGGGACAATTTGGACAGCAGGCGGAATAATAGCAGTATTCCCAGGAAAACCAGGACACTGAGCACAATATCCGGGCCGCGCTTGAGGGCGAAATCTTTTACCTCGGCGGAGCGTCCAGTAATTAGCTCCAGAAAAACATCAGGTCGAATCATGTCTACGGAAATGCCACCTGATTCCTTTACGATCAGAGAGCGGTACGCTGCCACTGGAATGTCAACTCGCCCCATGAGGCTCAGCAGGTCCCGCAGTCGGTCCAGATTGTGCTCATGCCATTCAGCCGCTTGCTTGTGGACTACCAAAAGATCGCTGTTTTCTTTATCCTGCGCCAGGCGTTGACCCAGATCTTTCAGTAGCGCGGAGACAAAAACAAGACGTCCTGCGACGCTCTCGGCCTGCAGTATCAGCCGTAGCTTCAGGGGGGGCATGGTATGTTCAGTGGACAGGCCCAGTGATTCACGCGTTTCTATGTGATCTACCATTGCGCGAAGAAATAAATCCCTCGTGCTTTCCATCTTGTAGATTACCGAGTCAGCCAGAACCAGATCTGGACCCTGTTTGCTTTCAAGCTTGGTAGTTGCTGTTACAATTTTCTTGTCGAGCTCGTCGATACGGGTGTAGACAGAGCGCCCGAGCCAACGAAAATCCTCCAGCATTCTGGATTCCAGGTCAAGCCGCCTCGGATCCGATTTGGGCAACTCTGCCACCAGTATCGCGATCTTGTCCACCGCCGCCAGGGTTTCCAGGCTGCGAGTATCGCGCCAATAACTCAGGGATTCTCGATCGACGCTGGGTGCACCATCCAGCTGGGTTGCGAGCATTTGTATGCTCGCTATATCCTGCGTCAGTTGATGAAGTCGGCCGGCAATTTCTTTGGCGGCGCTTGAATCTGCCGTCGCTATTTCGGCAACCTCCTGTTGCTCCGCCCATACAGGATGGGGCAGCAGACAAAGTACCGATACGAAAAGTGCAGGGATTATTTTTTTCACTGGGTTTCCTCAACTAAGCATGACAAAGTCACGGCGCCTGAAATGATAAAGCAGCGTATCAAAGTTTCATGAAAAACAAACGGGCGTCGGCCAGCCGCACAGTAATAAGGACACAAATGTAATTTTTAAGGACGCTACTATCATTATATTTACTGCGCTCGGCGGCTAATATAAACCTGCAACTGTTGTGGCAGTCCGCCGCTGCGGTGCCATGAACCTTATCCGATATTTTCTGGCGTAATAACCCCAAGGAGCACGACTTGTGACTGACACCCCCAAAAATCCGATGGATGCCCCCACAGTTATATT
>Ga0114949_10001917_pt1 | contig 12793 bp, 15 predicted proteins | sample N074metaG_FD_83505 | JGI IMG/M metagenome (GOLD analysis project Ga0114949, IMG submission 83505) | Deep subsurface microbial communities from Kermadec Trench to uncover new lineages of life (NeLLi) - N074 metaG | ecosystem: Environmental > Aquatic > Marine > Ocean trench > Sediment | place... | reverse complement strand
CCGTCTGCATGCTTTTGTTCAGCCCTGCATCCCGAGGGCCTTCATTCCGCCGGTCATGTTGGCGACACTCTCGTAGCCGTTTTGTGCGAGAAAAGCGGCTACCTGCCCGCTTCGGTCACCGGATCGACATACACACAGGATCGCTTGGTCTTTGGAGAGTTCTCCCAAGCGGGCCGGGATGTCGTGCATACTCATCAGGATGGCATCGGGAAGGGTTCCCAGCGCCCACTCCTTGGGCTGACGCACATCGAGGATCAACCCCCCGTTGTCATCGATCCATTGGGCCCAGTCGGCAGCGGAGACATTCTGGTAGCTCATCGTGGGAGTGTCCCATCGTATATGGGGACGAGTCATTCGGTACGATTTCGGCAAGCTCTACACTGCGCGCCGCACTGGCATCTCGGAGGGCAAGATCGACATCGCAGTACTCGCATCTGGCTCGGGTACCAACCTCCAGGCTCTAATCGACACGACCGACGTCGCTTCCCACATTCGGATGGTTGTCTCTGATGAGGCCGAAGCAAGAGCGCTTGTCCGTGCCACCGACGCCGGTATCGAGACCGCCGTCGTCGGGTGGCGAGACCACTCGGACCGTGATGGTTTCTCATCGGCCGTTGCAGATCTGGTCGAGGAGAGCGGAGCAAAAGGAGTAGTTCTTGCTGGATTCATGAGAGTTCTCTCGTCTTCGTTCATTGACCGTTTTCCCAATCGGATCCTCAATGTTCACCCATCTCTTCTTCCTTCGTTCCCCGGCATGAACGCCGTTCAGAACGCTCTGGAGCACGGTGTCAAGGTCACCGGCGTAACGGTCCACTTTGTCGACGAGAAGGTCGATCACGGGCCAGTCATCGCCCAGCGCTCGGTCCCTGTCGAGCCCGACGACACGGTGGAGAGCCTCCACGCACGGATCCAGGTCGAGGAACACGATCTATACCCGACGGTCGTACGAGCCCTGGTTCAGGGAGACCTGACCGTCGATGGTCGCAAGGTGGCCTGGCGATGAGGGCCCTGGTGAGTGTTTACGACAAGACCGGACTGACGCCGTTTGTCAAGCGTTTGGTGGCCGCGGGATACGAGATCGTTTCCTCGGGAGGCACCGCGACGACCCTTGAAGAAGCCGGGCTCGAAGTGACCCGTGTGAGTGAAGTCACGGGAGCGCCGGAGATACTCGGTGGGCGGGTGAAGACCCTGCACCCCGCCATCCACGCCGGGATTTTGGCCAGGGGTGAGATCGACGACGATGATCTCACCGCCAACGGGATCGAGCGCTTCGACCTGGTTGTTTGCAACCTCTATCCCTTCCGGGAGACGGTGGCCGGTCGCCATGCGACCGATTCGGACATCATCGAGAAGATCGACATCGGCGGTCCGGCGATGGTTCGGGCGGCAGCCAAGAACCACTATCACGTCGGAGTCGTTGTGTCGCCCGATCAGTACGACGACGTGGCGGGGGCCATCGAGAGTGGGGGCATGGACCCGGAGCTGAGGAAGCGACTTGCTGCTGAAGCCTTCTTCCACACTGCGAGTTACGACGCCGCGGTGGTGGGCTGGATAGGTGATGACAAAGTCATCCCACTCCGCGAGGTGTCGGGTCTTCGTTACGGCGAGAATCCCCATCAATCCGCCACGCTCTACCAAGAGGACGGAGCAGAGCCATGGTGGGCCCTGGCCACATTCCACCAGGGCAAGGAGATGTCCTTCAACAACTATGCCGACGCCGAGGCTGCATGGCGACTTGCCACAGATCTTGGTCCGGACGCCGTGGTTGTCGTGAAGCACACCAATGCCTGCGGTGCTGCGCGAGGGGGGACGGTCCTCAACACCTTCGAAAAGGCTTGGGATGGCGACTCTCTGGCAGCATTTGGAGGAGTAATAGGAATCAATGGGACTCTGGACGGAGAAACCGCGGAGGCCGTTGCACTGCGTTTCGCGGAAGTCGTTGTCGCCCGGTCCGTTGACACCGATGCGCTCGAAGTCCTGACCGCCAAACAGAATCTTCGGGTCCTCTCCGCACCGGAGCCATCACCAGGTGGCGATGACTACCGGAGGGTCGATGGAGGTCTACTCGTTCAGAGCCGGGACAGCTTTGACGGTGAGACCTGGGATACGGTCTCCGAGCGGGCTCCGACCGACGAAGAACTTCGTGCCCTGGAGTTTGCCTGGATCGTGGCGGCTCACACCAAGTCGAACGCCGTGGTCCTTGCCAGCGGTGAGCAGGCGGTGGGTGTCGGTGCCGGCGACCAGTCCCGGGTCGGGGCCGCCGAACGCGCGGTGGCGAAGGCTGGCGGCAGAGCCGAGGGTGCGGTTGCCGCTTCCGACGCCTTCTTCCCGTTCCGCGACGGTCTTGACGCTCTGGCTATGGCCGGGGTGACTGCGGTCGTCGAGCCGGGAGGATCAAGGAACGATCAGGAACTGATCGACGCGGCAAATGAGCACGGCATTGCCCTGGTATTCACAGGAGAGAGGCATTTCAGACATTGACGTGAGCGCTCAGATACTGGACGGGAAACTGGTTGCATCCAGGGTGAAAGACGAGATAGCGGTTGTGATCGCCGGTCTGGACTACACACCGGGGTTGGCCACGGTGCTGGTCGGAGACGACCCGGCTTCGCACAGTTATGTTCGCGGCAAGCGTCGCGACGCCGAGCAGGTGGGTATCAGGCTGCTCCATCACGAGCTATCACACACCGTGGCGCAGAATGTTCTCGAGTCGCTGATCGACGAGCTGAACGCAGACGAAAACGTTGATGGGATCCTGGTGCAGCTCCCGCTTCCCGACGGACTCGATGCCGAGGCCATTGTTGAGCGAATCGACCCGTTGAAGGACGTTGACGGTCTCCATCCTTTCAACCTCGGGCTGCTGGCGCTAAGTAGGCCAGGGCTCCGACCGTGCACACCCTCGGGAATCATGCGCATCTTCGACGAGTACAACATTGCGGTCGCCGGGGTCAAGGTGGTTGTTGTGGGTAGGTCGTTTCTGGTTGGTCGGCCGCTGGCACTGATGCTCTCGGAGAAGGGTGTCGACGCCACCGTGACAGTGGCGCACTCGCGTACTCGAGACCTCGTTGCAGAAACGGCCGATGCCGACATTGTCGTAGCCGCGGTGGGCTCTCCTCGATTGATCACAGCCGAGCACGTGAAGCCAGGGGCGACGGTGATTGATGTGGGAATCAGCCGAACCGATGACGGGCTGGTCGGCGACGTCGACTTCGATTCGGTTGTCGAGGTTGCCGGAGCGATCACCCCCGTTCCGGGTGGTGTTGGCCCGATGACCAGGGCAATGCTTCTCGTCAACACGGTGACGGCGGCCGGCGCCAGGCGGTCCTAGCCCAGAATCGCCACGCTGAAAATCACGTGGAAGGGCCGGCAGTAGATGACCACGCTCCCGTAACCACTGACATCGTTGCCGGACGGAATCTCGTAGTTCTGGTCTCCGATGTTGCCCTTGAGCCCACCGAGGTCGACGTAGCCGGTGATGTCGTCACGTCCTCGCGGGTCTGCGTCGGGCACTAGGAGGACATTCTGCGCTGTGACCGGAAAGAAGACCTAAATGACTGGCTGGCTAGTCTCCAGGTCTCCGATTTGTCTCTCTTAGGAGTCTTTGGCCATGGGTACTCCAATCACCATGGGACCGGACGGTCTCAACGTCCCTGACAACCCAATCATCCCCTTCATAGAGGGCGACGGCATCGGTCCCGACATATGGGCCGCCGCCGTCAGGGTCTTCGATGCTGCGGTCGAGAAGGCTTATGACGGCGGGCGCAGCATTGCCTGGAAGGAGGTCTTGGCCGGTGAGAAGGCATACAACGAGACCGGGTCGTGGCTTCCCGACGAGACTGTCGACGCATTTGGCGAGTACCTGGTTGGGATCAAGGGTCCGCTGACCACGCCCATTGGTGGTGGCATTCGATCGTTGAACGTTGCCCTTCGCCAGACACTCGATCTCTACGCATGTGTTCGCCCTGTGCGCTGGTTCGACGGGGTGCCCTCGCCGGTGAAGAACCCTGGTCTTGTTGACATGGTGATCTTCCGGGAGAACACCGAGGATGTTTATGCGGGGAAGGAGCTCGAGGAGGGTACCGACGAGGCGCAGAAGCTGCTCGAGTTCGTAAAGGACGAGTTCGGCTGGGAGATCCGTGCCGACTCGGGACTTGGTCTCAAACCGGTGTCGGTCACCGGATCGAAGCGTCTTGTCCGTGCAGCTATCAAGTTCGCTCTGGCGAATAACCGCAAGTCGGTGACCCTTGTCCACAAGGGCAACATCATGAAGTTCACCGAGGGCGCCTTTCGATCCTGGGGGTACGAGGTCGTGAAGGACGAGTTTGCCGACAGGGCCGTGTCCTGGGAGGACAGCGGCGGCGATGCCGGCGACAAACTCCTCGTCCAAGACGTCATAGCTGACGCGATGTTCCAGCAGATACTCACCCGTCCCGCCAACTACGACGTGATAGCAACCACCAACCTCAATGGTGACTACTTATCTGATGCCCTTGCCGCTCAGGTGGGCGGTATCGGGATAGCCCCGGGTGGGAACATCAACTACGACACCGGGGTGGCCATCTTCGAGGCCACCCACGGCACGGCTCCAAAATACGCCGGTCAGGACAAGGTCAACCCCGGCTCGATAATCCTGTCAGGCGAGATGATGTTTCGCTATATGGGCTGGGACGAGGCAGCGGATCTCATCATCAAGGGTCTCGAAGGGGCTATCGCGGCGAGGACGGTGACCTACGACTTCGCTCGACTCACCGACGACGCCATCGAGGTGAAGACCTCGGAGTTTGGTGACGCCATCATCAACCACATGTAGACGTTGCGTCGGATTGGCTAATCTATGGGACCTTCGCCAATAGCCAGATTGCGGCCAACCCCGATGCCAAGCACTGGTACTACAACGGGCAAGCCATGAAATGCGACTCGGTTCGGATCGCGACGGTGCCCATTGTCAGCAAAGACACCGATTGGGACATCGACGACAGCGCAGGCGACTGGCCCAACGGTCGCAAGGACATGAAGATCATCGGGTTCTACACGGTCTATATCTGGGAGCCGAGTGAGATCGCCGACCTCGGTGGGCCGATTGACGCCGACATCATCTGGTTTGGCCCCGATGCCGCCTGCGACAACGGTGAGGCTTTCCAGCCCCTGGGGAACACGGTTGTAATCGAAACTGGAATCAAACTTGTTGCTCCCTGATCAGGCTTCGAGCTGTACCCAGAAAACTCCGCTAACCACCGGTGAGCGGTGTACGCGGAGGTTCACCGTCCGTAAAGGAAAGTGGTCGTCGTGAACCGGTTGAAGAACAGATTCGGTGAGCGCGGCGCCGCCTTGATCGAGGCCGCGCTCGTTCTGCCGATCCTCCTTCTTCTGACAATGGGCATCTGGACCACCGCCGTGCTTGGAACGTCAATAACACCATGGAACATGCTGCCAGGGAGGCCGCCCGCTACGGAGCCACCATCGACCCGTGGGATGGGGAAACGTCTCCGGAAGCCGTCATAGCGGTCTCTGACGCGAGTCTTCAGGCATCAGCAATCAGCCCGAGTGATGTCACCGACTGTGTTGAGCTCGTCGCCGACACCGGGTCGCCGGGATGTGACTCTCACGTGAACAGTACGGGGACCGATCAGATCTTTGTCAAGCTCACCTATCCGGGCTACACGCTCCAGTTCCTCTTTTTCTCAGTCGATGTGACTCTCAACGCGACCGCGATCTCTCGATTCGAGGCGTCTTAGCCCTCACCTGCCGACATCGTCTCGTCAACCTCTACAATTCAAGCTGTTCGGCCACGGAGTCACACCTGACGACGATCCAGATCACCAGAGCTACCGATGTCCTCCCCGAGGAGGAGATTGCCGCTGTCCAGCCGTTGGTGGATGAGATCAACAGGCTGAAGATCGAGCGAAATGCCATCGTTGCCGCCCACAACTACATGACACCGGACATCTTCCATCTGGTGGCCGACATCACCGGTGACTCGTTGGCACTTGCCAATCTCGCCCTTGAAGCTGATGCCGACGTGATCGTTCTGGCCGGCGTCAAGTTCATGGCGGAGACGGCCAAGATCATCAATCCTGAGAAGACGATTCTGATCCCCGATCTGGCGGCGGGTTGTTCCCTGGCAGACGGGATCACGGGGGCCGATGTGCGCCGGATGAAAGCGCAGTATCCCGGTTTGCCTGTTGTCTCATACGTCAACACGTCTGCCGAGGTGAAGGCGGAGTCAGAGATAACCTGCACCTCCGGCAACGCCCTGGCGGTGGTGGAGTCCCTCGGCGTTGACCGAGTGATCTTCACCCCGGATCAGTACCTGGGGAAGTGGGTCGCCAGTAAGACTGATGTCGAAGTCATCCTCTGGGAAGGCTCATGCATGGTTCATGAGCGATTCACCGGCGAGGAGATCTCGGACTACAAGAGGGATATGGGCGACATACCGGTTATCGCTCATCCCGAGTGCCCGCCCGACGTTCTAGCCGAAGCCGATTACGTGGGATCGACGCACGGCATGATCAAATGGGTGAGCGATAATCACCCTCGGAAGGTGATGATGATCACCGAGTGCTCGATGGCCGACAACATTGCGTCGGCGGCACCCGATACCGAGTTCGTTCGCCCATGCAACCTGTGTCCCCACATGAAGCGGATCACGCTCGACAACATCAAACGTTCACTGGAGACGTTGACCTACCAGATCGAGATTCCCCAGGATGTCGCTGAGCGTGCCCGTCGCGCCGTCACTCGCATGCTCGAGGTCGGACGACAGGACTGATGGGCTAGACCCATGGCCAAGTTGTCACGGCTCGACGCCCCTCTGATCGTTGGGGCAGGCGTCGCCGGCCTCTCTGTTGCGCTGGGTCTCGATCGGGCGTATGTGATCTCGGCGCCCGATGCGGGCTCGACGTGGTGGGCCCAGGGAGGTATTGCGGCTGCCCTTGCCACCGACGACTCTCCCCGCGCACATGCCGAAGACACTCTCGCCGTTTCGGGCGGCCTTGCCGGAGCTGCTGCCGTCGACGCTCTGACACGTGGCGGCCCCGCCGCCATCGAGCGGTTGATTGAGATGGGTGCCGAGTTCGATCGGAACGACCAGGGAGAACTGCTGCTTGGTCGGGAAGGCGGTCACCAGAAACATCGAGTTGTCCACGCTGATGGCGATGCAACGGGCGCCGAGGTCATGAGGGCGTTGAACGCCTCACTCGGCGAAACTGTCACAGTCATCGAGGGGCGAGTGGTCGACCTTGTACGAACGGCTGACAGGGTCGCCGGCGTAATCACGGCAGCCGGTAAGCAGCGACACATCTATGTCGCACCTGCTGTGGTCATGGCCACCGGTGGCGCCGGTCGTATGTATTCGATGACAACGAACCCTCCAGGTGTCACCGGCGAAGGAATCGTGATGGCCTGTCGTGCCGGGGCTCGGCTTGCCGACCTGGAGTTCGTCCAGTTCCACCCGACGGCGCTCCTGGCTGGAAAGGACCCGATGCCTCTTCTCACAGAGGCGCTTCGTGGAGAGGGAGCGACGCTGGTCGACCCCCACGGAAGACGGTTCATGGACCAATACCACCCAATGGCGGAGCTTGCCCCTCGCGATATCGTGGCGAGAGCGATTTTCTGGCAACACGACCGCGGTTCCGGTGCATATCTGGACGCTCGGTCGATCATCAACTTTCATGAGCGGTTCCCGACGGTCACAGCTCATGCGATGTCGGTCGATCTCGACCCGGCACACGACCTTCTCCCCGTTTCCCCGGCCGCCCATTACTACATGGGTGGCATCGACGCCGATACCCACGGTCGGACGTCGGTTGATGGATTGTGGGCTGTGGGTGAGTGCGCCTCAACGGGAGTACACGGAGCCAATCGCCTGGGCTCCAACTCTCTACTCGAGGGACTGGTATTTGGTGCCCGCGTGGCACTCAATGTGAGTGACCACATGGTTGACCCGGTCGGTGATCTCAGCGTTCCCAAGGAATCTCTGCGCTTGCCGGTTCTCCCAGGGCCGGCCCTCGAGGATCTTCGCAAGATCATGTGGGACCGGGTCGGGCTGGTTCGCACCGGCGACGGTCTGTGGGAAGCCCGGAACGCGATCCTCGAGCTCGGACCCATTCTCAGGAGAACGATCGCCGGTCGCGATGCTGCCGATCTTGGCCTGATGATGGTGATGGCAGCTCTCAGGCGTAGCGAGTCCCGTGGGGGTCATTATCGAGCCGACTACCCCGACTTGGACCCGACCCAGGAGCACCGGACGCTCATCGACCCTGGTGCGGTCGAAACGGTCGTGGTCGGATAGTGAAACGATCGGATTACGCCGCCATAGTGGAGCGGGCCCTAGGCGAGGACTTGTCAGACATTGGCGACGTCACCACGCAAGCAGTTGTCCCCGAGGGAACGATGGCTCGGGGGGAGTTTGTTGCACGGAGCCCAGGGGTTGTTGCGGGGCTGGATGTCGCCGGGTACGCCTTCACGGTGGTTGACCCCAGTCTGGTATTTGAGGCAAGGGCGTCCGATGGTGACCGGGTCGACTCTGGAGCCAGCCTGGCAGTGGTTGAGGGAACAGCGAGGTCGATCCTCACTGCCGAGCGGACTGCGTTGAACCTGCTTGGTCGAATGTCGGGGGTTGCCACCGAAACTGCTCGTCTGGTGGACGCCGTGGAGGGCACAGGCGCCTTGATCTCAGACACCCGAAAGACGATGCCCGGGCTCCGCATCCTGGACAAGTACGCCGTGAAGATGGGCGGTGGGGTCAACCACCGCACGGGTTTGTACGACGCTGTGATCATCAAGGACAACCACATCGTCGCCGCCGGTGATATTGCGAAAGCTGTGGCGAAGGCACGGGCCTCTGTCGGCCCTGATGTGATGGTAGAAGTCGAGGTAGAGAGTCTCGACCAGTTGGCTGAGGTCGTTGGCACGGATGCCGACCGCGTGCTCCTCGACAACATGGATCTCGCCACGTTGCGACAGGCCGTGAAGATGACGAATGACACGATCGTCACAGAGGCTTCAGGGGGTGTGACCCTGGAGACCGTCAGAGCGATTGCCCAAACTGGGGTTGGCATCATCTCCGTTGGTTGGATCACCCACTCACCACCACAACTAGACATCGGACTCGACTTCGCGTCGTAATCGGTGCACCGGTAGCCTCGAAGTCATGAAAGAACCAGTCCGTGTGACGGTCACCGGAGCCGCCGGCCAGATCGGCTACAGCCTCCTCTTCCGCATCGCCTCCGGAGCGATGCTGGGACCCGACCAACCCGTAATTCTGCAGATGCTCGAGATCACTCCGGCTCTCCCCGCCCTTGACGGCATTGGCATGGAGCTCGACGACTGTGCTTTCTCCTTGCTTGCCGGAACGGTCAAGACCGACGATGCCGAAGAGGCCTTCTCTGACGCAGACATGGCCTTGCTTGTCGGGGCCATGCCACGCAAGGAGGGGATGGAGCGCTCCGACTTGCTTGCCGCCAACGGTGCGATCTTCACTACGCAGGGCAAGGCGATCGCGAGTGCGGCAACGCCGGAGATCAACGTTCTGGTCGTCGGCAACCCGGCCAACACCAACTCGTTGATCGCCATGAACAATGCCAATGACATGAACCCTCGTAATTTCACCGCGATGACCCGTCTTGACCACAACAGGGCAATGAGCCAGCTTTCGGCGAAGACCGGGCGCCCGGTGACGTCGATCAAGAAGATGACGATCTGGGGCAACCATTCGACTACTCAGTACCCGGATCTGATCCATTGTGAGGTCGACGGGCAGTCGGCCTACGAGATGGTCGGCCACAGCTGGGTGAATGACGAGTTCATCCCGACCGTCGCCGGACGCGGCGCAGCCGTCATCCAGGCCCGTGGTGCGTCTTCGGCGGGTTCAGCGGCCAATGCGGCCATCGAACACATGAGGGACTGGGTGCTGGACACCCCGGAGGGCGACTGGGTGTCGATGGGGGTTCGCTCGGACGGTTCCTACGGTGTGCCCGAGGGTCTGATCTCGTCGTTCCCTTGTGTGGTCCGCGGTGGTCAGTGGGAGATCGTTCAGGGTCTCGAGATCGACGATTATTCGCGGGCCAAGATCGACGCATCGGTTGCCGAGCTCGAGTCGGAGCGGGACGCGGTGCGGGAACTCGGTCTGATCTGACCTCCAGCCCGTGCGCTCAGGACGATTTATGTGATGACCTCACCGCTCTCCGAGAACTCCATTACGGGACGCACTTCCACCTTGCCGTACCAGGCGCCAGGAATCTGCTGGGCCCATTTGAGAGCCTCGTCGAGATCGGCTGCCTCGATCAGGTAAAACCCTCCAAGCACCTCTTTGGCCTCGGCGAACGGCCCATCGGTGTAGACCACTTTTCCGTCTCTACCACCTTCGACCGTGATCGTTGTAGCCGTGGCTGTCGGATGTAGCGCTTCACCACCCACGAGGACATCACTGGCGTTCTCGCCGAACTCCATGTACTCGCCCATAACCTGCTGCCTGACCTCCGGTGTGACGTCTGCGCTCTCGTCCTCGGCTGGTGAGTAGATGAGTGCTGCGTACTTTGGCATCTGACATTCCCTTCTTTGGGTACTTACGTCTGTATGACGAAGCTACCCGTCAGGAATCGACAGGATTATGGAAGCAACCTTCGGTTCGAGATCGAAGACGCCCTTTTGTCTAATCCCGGGGGATCGCTACTAGAAATCGACGTCTAGATCGCCGACCGCAACACCCCACTGCTGGATGACGTTCTGATGCATCATCAACTTGGCAAGGTTTCCTGAGACCTTGAGCTTCCCGGTCATGAAGGCCGTCTGGGTGTTGAGCTCACCCTTGAAGATGGCGACAGCGGTGTCGTATGACTGCTTGACGGTGACGTCGGCATTGTCGAGGTCGCCAAGGGCCATGATGGCGTTCCCGCCACTCGCCGAGAGGTAGTAGTTGACCTCTCCCTCGGGACCTTCTTCGACTTCGAACTGGATGCCCAGATCGGCTGAACCGAGAGCGTTCTTGAAGCCATCGTGTTTGTTGAGGGTCGCTGTGACATCTTGGGCCCAGTCTTCGCTGAGGAACTTAGACACGCCTGATACTCCTTGTTTGTCAGTCGATTGAGGAATCGTAGCCAGGCCCGCCGACCTTGACCGAATGTCTCAGGTGATCAGCTTGGCAATGGACGTCTCGACACCACGGGACAGTCTGGTGAGCGGCTCTCTCGGGTAGCCGGGTTCCAGACCGGCCGCTTTTGCTGCTGCCTTGACTCCGGGCACACCGTGGGCCTCCACATCGGCGCTCAGCGAACTGAGTCGCCTCTGAGAGGGTCTTGCCCCGGCCGGATCGCTCTTGGCAGTGGCCAGCGTCTGCATGACCAACTCGGACGTGTAGTTGCCGCTGGCGGTGATCGCTCCGTAACAGCCGACAGCCATGGCTGCGGTCAATGCTCTGGACGCTCCTGAGTAGAGGAGGAATCCGGTCGGCGTGGCGCTGACGATCGACTGAAGTCGGACCACGTCGCCGCTGGAGTCCTTCATCCCGATGATGTTCTCATGACGGGAGAGACGCCAGATCAGTTCGAGGGGAAGGTTGTAGCTGGTGACTGGGGGCACCGAGTAGAGGAGTATGGGGAGCGTTGAGTGATCGGCGATGGCTCGGTAGAACCTCTGCACGGCCTCGTTCCGCCCACGGGTCATCGTGGTCGGGGTCATCACCAGGAGGGTGTCGGCGCCCGCCTCGGTTGCCTCGGCCACGAGATTGAGGGCCACCCGGGTCGATTCGGCGGCGATGCCGACCATCAGGTGTGTCTTGCGTCGTCGCACAGCCTTGATCAGCCGGCTTCTCTCGCCCGGCTCCAGGTATGGCCCCTCGCCGGTGGAGCCGCCTATCAGAAACCCGTCGATGCCCTTGCCGGCCAGTACCCGCACGTTGTGGGCGTGTGCCCTGATGTCGATCTCGCCGCGCATGGTAAAGGGGGTGATCAAGGCCGGCATGTACTCGGGGGGCTGAGTCACTTTGAGCAAGTTACATGACAAAAAAAGCCGTGACGCGCAGGATCTGATGAAAAGGAGCCGGCAGGGCAAGGTCGCGAAACCTATTCGAAGATCGCTACCACCAGATCGGATGAGTCAAGACCTGGATATGAGGCTTCAACTTGGGCTGAGACCATGTTGTTGTCCAAGAGAAAAACGGTGAGCTCGACTGGCAAGTCGTCGCGCGTCACCGATGGCACCGAGTAGAGAAACATACCGAGCCGCGAGTTATCGGCGATCGCCCGGTAGAAAAGGATGACGGCCTTGCCGTGACCGCGGATCAGGGTTGTCGGTGTCATGACCAGGATCCTGTTCGCACCCTCGTCTATGACCTCCCGCAGGAATGTAGTGGGGCGCGGGGAGCATCACGAAAGACTCGATCCGTCAGCAGGGTCTCGAATCCTGTGGATTTGCTACTTGAACAGCGAGGTTATGAAGGGTGTTTCGGCACCAGGGAAGCCGGCGACGATGTCATTAGGCACCGCGTCCGTGGGCAATAGCCATGCGGAGAGTTGGTGGAGCTCGAGCTGCTGGCAGAAGTTTGGGCCCGAAGGGTCACAAACTTCCGAGCTCTCAGCCGAGTCGGGATAGAACACCGCGTCACACGACATGCCGCTGCAATTGAAGAAGACCCCGGCGATGAAAACCATTCGGTAGCCACGGACCGGTTGCCACGAGGTCCCAGACGTCGAAGCGGTATGCCAGTACTCGGGCGCCCAGGCGAATCTCGGTGAATCCGCGATCGCGGCATCGAATATGACACCCATGGCGGGGACGTAAGTGGACAGACAAAGAT
>Ga0114949_10001916_pt1 | contig 12795 bp, 11 predicted proteins | sample N074metaG_FD_83505 | JGI IMG/M metagenome (GOLD analysis project Ga0114949, IMG submission 83505) | Deep subsurface microbial communities from Kermadec Trench to uncover new lineages of life (NeLLi) - N074 metaG | ecosystem: Environmental > Aquatic > Marine > Ocean trench > Sediment | place... | reverse complement strand
ACCGCCGCCAGACCGACCAGCGAATGGAAGGCGGCAACGAGCTGCGGCATCGCCGTCATCGGGATGCGGCGCGCGATCACGGCGCCGATGGTGCCGCCAATACCCATGCCGCCGATCAGCAGCAGCCAGCCGAAGCCGGCCGGCGGATGACCGACCAGGGTCGTGACAATGGCGATAGCCATGCCGGCCATGCCGAACCGGTTGCCGCGCCGGCTGGTTTCGGGATGCGACAGGCCGCGTAGCGCCAGAATGAAAAGAACGCCGGAGACGAGATAAAGAAAGGCGGTGAGATTTGCGGACATGAAGACGGTCTACCGCTCTTTCTTTTTGTACATGGCGAGCATGCGCTGGGAGACGAGGAAGCCGCCGAAGATGTTGACGCTGGCCAGGATGACGCCAAAAAATCCCAGGGTGCGGGCAAAGCCCGATCCCTCGCCGACCAGATCGACGCCGACGGCGAGCAGCGCGCCGACGATGATGACCGACGAAATGGCATTGGTGACCGACATCAGCGGCGTGTGCAGCGCCGGCGTTACCGACCAGACGACGTAATAGCCGACGAAGATCGCCAGCACGAAGATCGCCAGCCGGAAGACGAAAGGATCGATAGCCCCGCCGCTCGCCGCCGCTGCCGCTGCCGCCGCCGCATCGGCCATGGCGGCACCGGATTCGGCCGCCAGCGCCGCCGCCTGTTCGGCCGCCTGCCGCGCCTGCTCGGCGGCTTGCGCGGCAGCATCCGCCGCTGCGCGGGCTTTTTCGACCGCCAGATTGATCGCTTCGCTGGCCATCAGCTTTCCCCCTCTGCGCTCGGTTTGGCGGCCTTCGCCCTAGTGGCCTTTTTGGCCGCCTGTTTGGCTTCTTGCGCGAAGTCCGGATGCACGACCGCGCCCTCATGGGTCAATAGCGTTGCGGCGATGATCTCATCGTCGCGATCGATCGAGACCGATTTGCTGTCCTTGTCGATCATCGGCTCGACAAAGGCGAAGATGTTGCGCGCCAGGAGCGCTGAGGCCGAGGCCGCGATTCGCCCGGCCATGTTCTGGTAGCCGAGGATCGAGACGCCGCCGATTTCGACGATCTCGTCGGGCCTGGCGCCTTCCACATTGCCGCCGCGCTCCACCGCCAGATCGACGATCACCGAGCCGGCGCGCATGGATTTCACCATCGCCTTGTCAATCAGCCTGGGCGCCGGCCGGCCCGGAATGAGGGCTGTTGTGATGACGATGTCTTGGCTGGCGATATGGGTCCGCACCAGTTCGGCCTGCTTGGCCTGATAGGCTTTGGACATTTCCTTGGCATAGCCGCCGGCGGTTTCGGCCTGGCGGAACTCCTCGTCCTCCACCGCGACGAATTTGGCGGCCAGCGATTCCACCTGTTCCCTGGCAGCGGGACGAACGTCGGTCGCCGTGACCACAGCGCCCAGGCGCCTTGCCGTGGCGATCGCCTGCAAACCGGCAACGCCGGCCCCCATGACGAAGACCCGCGCCGCCGGCACGGTTCCGGCCGCCGTCATCATCATCGGCATGGCGCGGCCATAACGGGCCGCAGCCTCGATCACCGCCTGGTAGCCGGCAAGGTTCGCCTGGCTGGACAGAACGTCCATCGCCTGCGCCCGGGTAATGCGCGGAATGAGTTCCAGCGACAGGGCCGAAAGCCCGGCCTTGGCCAGTCCCGCCAAGGCCGCTTCGTTGCCATAAGGGTCCATCAGCGCAACGACGGCTGCCCCTTTTGGAAAGCCCGTCAGCTTTTCCGGCCGTCGCACCGCAAGAACGAGTGCGGCATTCTTCAAGGTATCCCTGGCGGTCTTTGCGATCGCCGCCCCGGCGGCCTTGTAATCGGCATCGGATATGGCCGAGCCGGCCCCGGCCCCCGCCTCAATGGTGATGCTGGCGCCGACGGCAAGGAACTTCTTGACCGTTTCCGGCGTCGCCGCGACTCGCGATTCGCCAGCGTCGCTCTCCTTAAGAACTGCGATTTTCATCTGCGCGGCGTCTCAGGCAACGGTCAGGATCACGGCCAGAACGGCGACAACGCAAACAGCCGCGGACGGCTTTATCGAGCCGTTGGTAAAGCCGCCGGCCGCCGCCGCGCCGATCGTCAGAACCAGCACCGCCATGCCGACCCAGAATGCGCCGCCGCTGCCGAATGCAAAGATCACCAGCGTGATCAATATGTTGATCGTGGCAATGACAGACAGCTTGGTAAACGCGACAAACCCCTGATAGGTTTTTTCGCGCTCAACCTGGTCCATCAGCGCGCCGGGTTCGGCTGGTCCGGATGCGGCGTGTTCGGCCATTGCAATGCCCCTGTGGTCGTAAAATCTGATTGAAAGCCTGCGCGATGCGGTGAATGCCACCGGCTTTATCACGGCGGCGAAATGCGATGCAATGCTCACCGGCCTTTCTGGCTGCATTAAAATGCCGCAGGCGACCCGCAATGTCAGTGAGCGGGGGGATTCAGCCCGACCTGTTTCAACGCCGCACGCTGTTTTTTGGCGACCGCATCGATGGAAAAGCCGCTGATCTCCTCATTGAAGAGGCGGTAGAAATTCATCTCCGCCCGTAAATGCAGAAACACGCCGCCCAGGCCAATGGCGGCCCGGTCCATGAAGACGAATTCGCGCGGCATCGTCAGCGGTCCTTTCTTTTTCAGCGCCTGGTGGACCTGGAACGCCTGTTTGCGGCCATATTCGGCCGGCGAAACGCCATCGGCGATCGAGCGCACCCGGTCTTCCAGCAGCGGCCCGTAGATGAACCGCGCCCAGATGTTGAGAATATCGATCAGCTCGTTGTCCAGCCGCTTGAAGCCCCAGGTTTCATAGGCCGAGACAACCCGGTCGCGGTCGTCGCTTTGCAGGCCGTGGTAAAGATCGACAACGCCCTTGACGAAGGTCGGCGGGAAAATCCGCACGCAGCCATAATCGAAGAGATTGATACCACCGGGCGCGCCGTCCTCCTCAAACACCGTATAATTGCCCAGATGCGGGTCGCCGTGGATCACCGCAAAATGGCTGAACGGATGCCACCAGGCCTTGAACAGGGCGCTCGCCAGCCGGTTCCGGTCGGCAAGGTCGTGGCCCTTGAATTCCAGCAGCTTGCGCCCCGCAAGCCAGGTCATGGTCAAAAGCCGGCCGGTCGAAAGCGCTGGCACGACCTTTGGCAGGCGCACCAGCGGCTCATGATCGAGAATGTGGCGAAACAGCGCGATGTGCCGGGCCTCCCGCTCATAGTCCAGTTCCTCGCGGATCCGGTCGGCGATTTCCAGACGGATCTGGCTGGTATCGATCACCGGGTCCATGCGGGCGTGGATGGAAAAAATCATGTTGAGCTGGCCGATATCGGCTTCCACGGCGCTCGCCATGTCGGGATATTGCAGCTTGCAGGCCAAGGCCGTTCCATCTTTCGCTTCGGCCTTGTGGACCTGCCCTAGCGAGGCCGCCGCAGCCGGCTGGTGGTCGAAGAATTTGAACCGCTTCTGCCATTGCGCACCCAGTTCCGCGCTCATCCGCCGCTTGACGAAAGCCCGGCCCATCGGCGGCGCGTCGGCCTGCAACTGCGACAATTCGGCGGCATATTCGGGCGGGATCGCGTCGGGGATGGTCGATAAAAGCTGCGCGACCTTCATGATCGGCCCCTTCAGGCCGCCTAGCGCCCGCGCCAGCTCAGCCGCGTTGGCGCTGCGATCGAGGTCTAAGCCGAAGGCCCGCGCCCCGATCATCCTGGCGGCAACGCCACTCATGCCGGCGCCGACCCGCGCATAGCGGGCCAGCCGGCCGGACAGGCGGTTACGTTCAGAATCCGTTGCCATTGGTGGCTGGATAGGTCTTGGGAGGCGCGATCATGCGTCAGGCGTCCTGCACGGCTTCAAGCTCGTCGATCAGCCCCTCAATAACCGACAGGCCCATCTGCCAGAACTCAGGATCGCTGGCATCCAGGCCGAACGGCGCCAGCAGTTCCTTGTGCCGTTTCGACCCGCCGGCGCGCAGCAGGTCGAAGTATTTTTCCTGAAAGCCGGTTTCGGCCTGCTCGTAGACGGCATACAGCGAATTCACCAGGCAATCGCCGAACGCATAGGCATAGACGTAGAACGGCGAATGGATGAAATGCGGGATATAGGCCCAGAACGTCTCGTAACCCTCGCCAAGACGAACCGCCGGGCCAAGGCTCTCCGCCTGCACCTCCAGCCAGATTTCGCCAAGGCGTTCCGACGTCAGTTCGCCATTCTTGCGTTCCAGGTGAATTTTGCGCTCAAAGGTATAAAAGGCGATCTGCCGCGCCACCGTGTTGAGCATGTCCTCAACCTTGCCGGCGAGCAGCGTCCGGCGTTCCTTTACCGACTTGGCGCTGCCCAGGATCGACTTGAAGGTCAGCATTTCGCCGAACACGCTGGCCGTCTCGGCCAAAGTCAGCGGCGTCTGCGCCATTAAAAGCCCCTGGCCGCCGGCCAGAACCTGATGCACGCCATGGCCCAGTTCATGGGCAAGCGTCATCACGTCGCGCGGTTTGCCGAGATAGTTGAGCAGCACGTAAGGGTGAACGCTCGGCACGCTCGGATGGGAAAAAGCGCCAGGCGACTTGCCCGGCCGCGTTGGCGCATCGATCCAGTTCTTGTCGAAGAACCGGCCGGCGATCTCCGCCATTTCCGGGGCAAAGCCGCGATACGCCTCAAGCACCGTCCGCCGCGCTTCCTCCCAGGGTATCTGGCGGGTATCGGCGTCCGGCAGCGGCGCGTTGCGATCCCAATGGTTCAGCTTGTCCATGCCGAGCCAGCGCGCCTTGATGGCGTAATAGCGATGCGACAGGCGCGGATAGGCCGCCCGCACCGCCGCCACCAGCGCATCGACCACTTCCGGCTCGACCCGGTTGGCCAGATGCCGCGCCCCGGCGATATCGGCAAAGCCGCGCCATTCATCGGAAATCGCCTTGTCCTTGGCCAGAACGTTGGTGATCAGCGTGAAGATGCGCAAATTTGCGCCCAAGGTCTCCGCCAGCGCCTCGGCCGCCGCCTTGCGGCTGTCGCCATCAGCATCGAGCAGCCGGTTCAGGGTCGGCTCCAGCGCCAGTTCCTCGCCATCGATGGTGAAGCGTAGCGCCGTCATGGTCTCGTCAAACAGCCGGTTCCAGGCGCTGCGGCCGGTCAGCGACTTTTCATGAAACAACCGCTCGATATCATCGGCGAGCTGATACGGGCGCTCCTGCCGCAGATCGTCGATCCATGGGCCATAGCGCGCTAATGCCGGATCCTTGAGCGCCACCGCCATGACATCGTCCTCGATGCGGTTCATCTCCAGGGCGAAGAACAAAAGCTGCGTCGAGATGGTCGTCAGCCGGTCCTGTATATCGCCATAGAACTTGGCCCGCGCCGGATCGGCGGTGTCGCCGGCATGGATCAGGCCGGCATAGCTGGCCAGCTTTCCGATCAATTCCTCGATCGCCTCGAACTCGGCAATCGCCGCGCCCAGTTGCGCGCCGCCATCGGGCGCGCTGGCGATTTCCGCCAGCGTTCCCTTGAACCGGCTCTCAAAGTCTTTGGCTTGCCCTGCCGACCGGTCCAGGTCCTGGCTGACCTCGGCGCAATCCATACCCGGATACAGATCGGAAAGATCCCAGACCGGCAGGGCCCCAAGGGCGTCGGCCGTTTCGGCCATGGCTGCTGATTGATCGGCCACGTCTGTTCTCCGTATTTCCTGATCGGCGCTTGATCCGGGCCTGATCCGCACTTGATCCACCGGCACCCGCCATAGATGGCGGCGGCGGCGCGCGCGTCAACCGGACCGAATGGCTTCGTCCAACAACAGGCTTTTATCCGCAGGCGGGGGACCCCGTGTCCCTAAAACCCGATCAACGTCGGTAACAGCCTCTTAACGGGTCTTTGCGCAAAGTGAACCGAAATGACACATCCCCCGCTTTGAGTCGGTTCAACGCCTTGAAGCCCCACCTGGAAAGATCATTAATGACAAGCTGCGTTCTGATCGTCGATGACGACCCTGTTGCATGCCGGCTGCTGGAGGAAATCGTCCGCAAACATGGTCATGTTCCGATCGTCGCCCAGGGCGGCGAGGAGGCGCTGGCGGTTCTGGAGCGCGACGACCGGCCGGTCGACGTCATGATCCTCGATCTGGTCATGCCCGGCCTCGACGGCATGGGCGTGCTGGACCGTCTGCGCGGGTGCGCCGATGCGCCGCCGGTTATCGTCCAGACCGCCAAGGGCGGCATCGACGTCGCCGTGTCGGCCATGGGCGCCGGTGCATTCGATTTTCTGGTCAAGCCGGCCGCGCCCGAGCGCATCGCCGTTTCGATCGCCAATGCCATCAAGCTCGGCACGCTGCAAACCGAAATCGCGCGGATGAAGCGCACCCTGAACGGAACAATGACATTTTCCGATATCATCATGCGCTCCCCCGCCATGGACAGGCCGCGGGAACTTGGCGAGCGCGCCGCCCGCTCGATGATCCCGGTCCTGATCGAGGGCGAAACCGGTGTCGGCAAGGAGCTTTTCGCGCATGCGCTTCACGGTTCCGGCCCGCGCCGCGCAAAGCCGTTCATAAGGTTCAACTGCGGCGCCATCTCCGGCGATTTGCTGGAGAGCGCTTTGTTCGGTCATGAAAAGGATGCCTTTCCCGGCGCCGGAGCACGCCATATCGGCAAGTTTCAGCAAGCCCATGGCGGCACGTTGTTTCTCGACGAGATTGGCGAATTGCCGGACAAGACCCAGGTCAAGTTGTTGCGCGCCATACAGAATGGCGAAATCGTTCCGATCGGCGCCAGCCAGCCGGTGCGCGTCGATTTTCGCCTGATCGCGGCTACCGACCGCCGGCTTGTCGATCTGGTGCCGGAGGGCCGGTTCCGCGAAGACCTGTTCTACCGGCTCAACGTCTTTCCGATCTGGCTGCCACCCTTGCGCGAGCGCCGCGAGGACATTGCGGAACTGGCGCGGCAGTTTCTGGTTCGCTTCGCAGCCGAGCAAGGCAAGAAAGGCCTGGACGGTTTTGCCAGCAAAACAATCGAACTGCTGATGGCATCCCCCTGGCCGGGCAACATACGGCAACTCGAAAATTCGGTTTTTCGCGCCGTCATGCTGGCCGACGGCAATGAACTGAAGCCCGCCGACTTCCCTCAGCTTGGCCTTCCCGACGCCGGCGCCGCGCCGTCCCCGCCATCGCCGCTCGTCGATACGCCCGGGGCCGGTCAATACGCGCCACTTTCGGCTGAAAGCCCAGTTGCACAAGCGCGGCACATGTTGCCCGCGCCGGTTTTGCCGGGCACCGATTTCGCCCAAATTCCACATTACGGCGCAACCTGGATTCTCGACAAATGCGGTGACGTCCGCAATTTCGGCGCACTGGAAGAGGAAGTGATCCGCTTCGCATTGGATCATTATCGCGGCCGGATGAGCGAAGTGGCCAGACGATTGGGGATCGGCCGCTCGACGCTATATCGGAAACTGAAGGATTACGGCATCGAACCGCACAACGCCAAAGCCGCTTGAGGGCGCAAAAGCGGCGGCGGAAGTCCCGATATTCCGGCTCGCCGCCAACGCTATCCTTGCAGCGCTTGGCGCCACGATTTTGTGCGCCGTCGAAGGCCGGACCGGAAATGCCAACGCCTGCGAAGCTGTTTTCAGACGCCTGGCACCGGCAATAGGCTGAACCGCCAGCCTTGCCTTGGTCCGGTTCACGCCAGTTTTAAGGGCTCCGGGCTAAGCGCAATGCAGGAAATTTGTGGGTCTGCACCCCAATGCGGACCGCAGGTCTTTACGGATATGACGCCAAATTGCTAGGACTGGTGGGCGGTTAGGACAATTTTACGCATCCGTGCCGTATTTTGGTCATGGTTTCTAGTTTGGTAACTACAAGTTAAGTTTGGCAAGCGACACTGCATGTCGAGCGTAATGGGAACGGGGCGCACCCCTTGAGGGCGAGACGGGTTTGCTGAGATCAGCCGTGCAAAAGTTGCTGTGCGTTCGCGCAGGAATTTACGTTGCAGCTTTTGCTGCCGTTCTTTGCGTTTCTTTTGTCGCTGAAGCCTTTGTCACCCTCGCCCAGGCCCGCGAGCCCAACCGCACCTTGAAGATCCTGTTCACCCATACCGGCGAGAAGGGCGAGTTTACCTTCAAGCGCAACGGCCGTTACGACCGCGCCGTTCTGAACAGGCTCAACACGATCCTGCGCGACTGGCGCCGCGATGAACCGACACGCATGGACCCGCAGCTTCTTGATTTGTTGTGGGAGGTCTATCAAAAGACCGGTTCGAAGGAATACATCCATGTCGTCTCCGGCTATCGTTCCTTGGCGACCAACTCCATGCTGCGCAGGCGTAGCCGCGCCGTTGCCAAACGCAGCCGGCATACCCAGGGCCGGGCGATCGACTTCTTCATTCCCGGCGTCCCCATTTCGAAGATCCGCAAAATCGGACTCAAAATCGAAAAAGGCGGCGTTGGCTATTATCCCTCCTCGCGCTCGCCCTTTGTCCATCTCGATACCGGCAGCATTCGTTACTGGCCGCGCATGTCCCGCAAGCAGTTGGCCGCGGTATTCCCCAATGGCGGAACCCTTTATGTGCCATCCGACGGCAAGCCGCTACCGGGTTACAAGCGCGCCTTGGCCCGCGCCGGGAAACCCGCCAAGACCACGACAATTGCCTATCTCGATGCCAAAACGCGTTCGATCCGCGCCAAGGGCGATGATCGCAATAAGGTCACCGTCGGCAAATGGCTGAAGAAGATCTTCGGCGGTGGGGCTGACGAGGAAGAAGACAATGCGCTGGCCGGGATCGGCGCCGCACCGGAAAAGCAACGGACGCCGCCGGTCTCGCCGGCCGCACCGCTTGACCCCGATTTTGCGGTTGCTGGGGCTTCGCCAGGTTCAATCGACGGATTGCCGCCGGCGCCGTTGCCGCGCAATGTTCCCTCCAGGAAACGCATGATATTGCTCGCCGCGGCGGAGCGTTCGCAAGTCGCGGCCGCCGATAAACTGGCGATGCTCGCTCTGGTCGCGGCGCCGCGAACGCCGCCCACTGGCGCTTTACCATCCGGTTCCCGCAAGGCGCACAAGAACGCCGCCGCCCGCTTTGATGTAGCAAGCCTTGCCGGTGACGCCATCGCCGCACCGGACCGCAGCGCCCTGGCAAGGCTTTATCTGGCCGCGGCCCGGCGCGCCGCCACACTGGCGCCGCCGGACAAGGCAGCGGCCGGGGGCCTCATGACAGCCGCATTGCCCGCCATGCGCTCGCAAGAGCGGAGCGTCGTTACCTCGCCCTCCCATGGGCTCGCCGCTGCAATTCCCGCCTCATCGCAGGCGTCCTATAGCCTGGCCTCGGCCGAGCTTGCGCCAATACCCGCGCCCGCCGCTGCCCGCCCAGCTCGCTCGCTGACTGCCCTGTCCCCGGTAACCTTTCCCAGGGCGGCGCCGCCGGCATCGGCCGCCGCCGGTGCGCCAGGCTCGGCCATTGCCGCCGCAAACGCGCTGGGACTGATGGGAACGCTGGATCCGCAATCGATCCATCCGGGACAAAAGATGGAACTCGCTTATGCATCGGCCGGCGCCATGACGGTCCTTGACGGGTTCTCTGCCGGGCCGCGTCCGCATCTGAAACCGGCAAATGCCGATGCCGCCGGGCCGACGAGTCCGGCAAACACCGGTTCTGCACTGGCCTATCCCGCCGTCACCCTCAATGCGCATCTGACAAGCGCTGCCCCGGGCACAAACGATCTGCGCCGGTTCATGTCGCGATTGACAACGCGCACCCGCGAATTCGCAATATTCAAGCGACCGCAGCCGGACCGTGTACCGGGTTTTTATATCGCGCCCGAAACCGCCGCGGAGGCAATCTTGCCGACAGCGCTCAAGCCGCCGAGAACGGATCATTTCGCCCTCGATATAAATCGGCTGCGGCTGCGCTTTCTGCCGCCGCGCCTCGCCAGCCTCTACTGAATTTCAGACCGAGCCGATACCGCCGCAGCAGTGTCTTCGCCGGTCGGTTCAGGCACCATTCCGAGCGCGTGCATGTAAAGATCCAGGATAGCCTCCTGCTCCTGGCGCTCGGCCGTTTCCTGTTTGCGCAGCCGCACCACCTGGCGCATCACCTTTGTATCGAAGCCGGTTGCCTTGGCCTCCCCATAGACTTCGCGAATATCGGCCGCGATCGTCTGTTTTTCTTCTTCCAGGCGCTCGATTCTCTCGATCAGGGCGCGCAATTGTCCGGCGGCAACGCCACCTGCTTCGACCATATCCGTGTCTCCAATTGATCCGCGCCGGACATGGCCGGTTGACCGGCCAAGGTCAATGCGGCCGGCATAGGATCTACGCATCTATCCTCAGAATTCAGCCATCCACCGCATCACGATCGGCCCGGCCTGGGATCAGTCGTGGTCGGCATGGCCTTTTTCAAAAGCAGCCTGGCTTTGCGGGCTCGCTTCGGTCTGATATTTCGCCTTCCATTCCTCATGCGGCATGCCGTAGACGATTTCGCGGCTTTCCGCTTTCGACATCGTAATCCCTTTTGCTTCCGCCGCTTCGCGGTACCAGTTCGACAGGCAGTTCCGGCAAAACCCGCTGAGATTCATCAGATCGATATTCTGCACATCGGTTCGTTCGCGAAGATGGTCGACCAGCCGGCGGAAGGCCGCCGCTTCAAGCGCCGTTCGCGTTGCCTCATCAAGTTCGGACATGGTTTAGCCTTTCATTTTGTCGGACCGGTTAAAGCCTTTTCCCGTCCTTGAGAATATCACGCAATATCGGCTCCAACCGGTCCGCCCATTCCTGAATACCGGCCGGCGTTGCAATCAGGTCATTGCGGATCTCGATCAGCGCATGCGCCAATCCGCGCTGCGTGCCATGCCGGTACATCGTGTCATTGTGCAACGCGCCAGAATACGGCTCGTTGTCGCCGACGCGCAAGGCGTGTTCGGCCCGCAGCCGATCCAGCAGCGGCATCGCAAGCCGCCGATCCCTGTCCCATAAGATCCCCGCATGCCAGGGCCGCTGCCAGCCTCTCCAGCTGCCGGTGAAGGAGTGAAGGGACAGCAGCGCCGGCGCCCGCCCGCTCGCCATTGCCGCGCCGATCAGTGTCTCAATGCCGCCATGATAAGGCCGGTAGAACCGGCTCAGCCGGCGTTCGCGTTCGCCCTCCTCGATCCCGGCATTTCCCGGAACGATGGCGCCGTCGGATATTTGCATGATCAGGGTCGGATCATCCTCGCCGCGATTGGGGTCGATCAGGAGACGGGAAAACCGGCTGACGATTGCCGGCGCACACAGCCTTTGCGCCAATTCCCGGCTCAAGGCGTCACAGCCGATGTCGTAACCGATATGGCGGTCCAGTTCCGATTGCGGCAGCCCCAGCGTCCCGTATTCGGGGGGGATCGCGTTGCTGGCGTGGTCGCAGATGATCAACAGGCCGCTGCCGGGATCGCCCTCGATCACCTCATGGGAATCGCCACAGCACTGCGATGCGCCCGGCGGCACGCCAGCCATGTTCATGATGATACCTGCTGGATGATAACAACTGAAATTGTCCGCAAGTGCATCTGCGTTGATCGCGACCACTCAACCTCGCGGTCGTACAGGCCGGCATGATAGAAGGTGTCCGCCCGCCCTTCCAGTTCTGTGTTGCGTCCCTGGCAATTCAATTTCAGGTTCCCCGATGCCGAAGCAAGCCAATATCGGCCCCAGCGCCTTCCTTGCCCTGATCGTCGGCGCGATCGCCATGGGCGCGTCGCCGATTTTCGTGCGATTTGCCGAGGTCGGACCGTTCACCAGCGCGTTCTGGCGGGTCGCACTCGCCTTGCCTGTCTTGTGGCTTTGGGCGCGCCTGGAAGCCCCCCGGATGGATGCCTCCGCCAAACTAGCCGGCAGCTTGCACGGGCCGGCGGGAATGGACCGCGCAACGGCGGGTTCGGTCATCCTGGCCGGTTTGTTTTTTTCCGGCGATCTGATTTTCTGGCATCTGGCGATCGTCAACACAAGCGTTGCCAACGCTACCTTCATGGCCGTGCTGGCACCGGTATGGGTAGCGCTCGGATCCGGCCTGTTTCTTGGCGAGAAGGTCGATCGCCGGACGGTCATCGGCCTGATGCTGTGCCTTGCCGGCGCCGCGGCCCTTGTCGGCGATTCACTATCGCTTCGGCCCGAACAGGTGATCGGCGATATTTACGGCTTCATCACCTCGTTCTTTTTCGGCGCCTATTTCCTTGCCGTGCGCCGTGCCCGTCGTGTGCTTGGAACCGGGCGCATGCTGTTCTGGTCGAGCCTTGTCACCGCGGCGGTGCTCCTTGTCGCCGCCCTGATCGCCGAGGACCGGATGTGGCCGTCGGCGGCGGTGGCGGTCGCAGCGCTGCTGGCGCTTGCTTTTGTCAGCCACACCGGCGGCCAGGGTCTGCTGGCATTTGCCCTGGGGCATCTTCGCGCCGCCTTTTCAGCGCTGGTGATCTTCGCCGAAGCCATTGCGGCGGCATGTCTGGGCTGGCTGATCCTAGGCGAGCCATTGGGGCTGGTCCAGGTTGTCGGCGCTGTCGCGATTCTTGCCGGAATTGCCGCGGCAAGACCGCGCCCGTCGCCTCATGGCGGCTCGTGAACGGAGCACATGCGGCAAATGGCCCCGGCGGGTCGGCCGTATCGGCCATGTTGGCGCCGTGATTGTGAAGCACATGGTCATCGGCATGAATTGCGAGGGGAATGCCGGCATTTCGGACGGCGGTAAATGCGATGTAAATCAAACGGTTCGGCTGCGATATCGTTGACAATTGGCGCGACCCGTAGCAAAACCGTGGGGGGACGGAAGTCATGACAAGAATGTT
>Ga0114949_10001915_pt1 | contig 12796 bp, 10 predicted proteins | sample N074metaG_FD_83505 | JGI IMG/M metagenome (GOLD analysis project Ga0114949, IMG submission 83505) | Deep subsurface microbial communities from Kermadec Trench to uncover new lineages of life (NeLLi) - N074 metaG | ecosystem: Environmental > Aquatic > Marine > Ocean trench > Sediment | place... | reverse complement strand
GTGTTGGCGTGACGGACGGTGCTGCGATGTAGCGGTCCATTGCAAACAGGACGATAGCGATCACAAGCATCAGGATCACCGCCATATCCAGCTTGCGCGCAGTGTGGGCTGTCACAGATGCGTCGCGCTCGACGTCGGCTTCGCGCTTTAGTCCTTCGGGCGTCATCTCGTACACCCAGGAGACAATCATCACCGGTATGAAGCCCAGAACCAGCAGCGCGACCACTGCCTTGGTCCACATCGCCGGCAGCTCGAATGCGTCTTCCAACACGTCCGCCACTTGCAGGGATAACCACGACAAAACGAGATAGGCAGCCGCCACCCGGATGACATTGCGGCGGTTCAATTCCTTGAATAGCGACATGTACGAGTTCTATGAATCCACAGGTGGTGCAAGCGTACCGGCTTAGCCGCTAAATGCCAAAGGAATCGTGGTTTTGGGCCTACCAGTCTGATGAATGCTCGACCTGGTCGACTGGTTCATCCTCTTCTTTTTCCAGAGGCGTGAATACCTTCTTTGGTCCTGCTCTCTTTTCGGCCAAAGAGGCGACGCCGCTGTCGAGGCGTTTGTATTCGGCAATCTGTTTTTCGTAGGCGCGGACGAATTCTTCGCCAAAGTGATGCGGCAGTCGTCCTGAACCCTGCTGGGTCATGATCGGGTACAAGTCGCAGTAAAGTTGCCAGTACTTGAGTTGATTCATCGCGGCAAACATGGGTTTCTTGTTCAACGTTTTGTCGAAGCTTTCGCGGAGTTCGTCCGGGTCAAAACGATCGGTGAATTCAAGGAAAGCATGTGTCATTGCTTCGAGCATCGCGTCGTGATGGAACTTGAGATCGCGGCAGACTTCCCTTACTGCATCGACCGGCCCGAGGTATTCACCTTCTTTGCCGACCAGCAACTGTTTGAGCGAATCGGTGGGGTTTTCCGACATCTTGATCGGGTTGTTGTGTCGCGGCAATACCGTGGTCTGATCCAGCCGGAACGTGCTTTTTACGTTTGCTCGTGAAGCGAGCAGCGCCGTAATGCCTTCCACAAGCTCGTTCAATACTTTACCGGCATTGACCATGAGTTCTTCAGGGTCGGTCGACGGATGCAATTCAGAACGATCGATGCCGAGCCCGCCAAGAAACGCGTCCAACAGTACCTCGGAACCCTTTACTTTCGGTGGTAGCGCTGCCACGAATGGATTCTCGGCTTTTTGCGATTGCTCTTGCGCGTTTTCCGCCTGCTTTTCCGCGGCACGGCCGAACAATGCAGATTGAAAATCGCTGTCGCCCGTCAGTTCTTCCTCATCCAGCAGCGGAATTCCGGTCGAACTGTCTTCTTCGGGAACCAGTTGTTCGATGTGGTCTGGTACAACGCTCGGCGGCGGCTCCGGCGGCATTTCGAGGCCTGTGCCTTCGTCGAGTCCGACAATAAATTCAAAATCGCCCATGCGCAGACGATCACCATTGAACAAACGGCGCGGGTTGCCTTTGCCCAGCGGCTCTTCTTCGTCGTTGATGTAAACGCCGTTGCTGCTGACGTCGGCAAGATAATAGGCGCCGGCCTGAAAATCGATGGTTGCGTGCCTGCCGGAGATAAACCGGTCGGGATCCGGCAGGATCCAGTCATTCTCGAGCGAACGACCGATTGTCCCACCATCTTCCATGAACACGCGCTCGTCGTCGTCACCGAGGATCTCGCTGTGGTCGCTGGTAATTTTTAACTGCAGGGGCATCGCTTTGCTCGCCAAAATATCATCGTCAGGCCTGCCGTTTACGGTCCGGCCCGTATCGCCATATTGTGTAGGGAAGCAAGGGTTTGGCGCTGCCAAGTAGTTCACATAAAGCAGATTCCGTTGGTACCGCAATCGCACCGTATTAGCACGAAAACACCCATATGCAGTATCATCGCCCGATGAGGGATAGGTGGGTTCCCGGCCTCAATTTTCGGTACACTACCGCCCGCGCGGTCGTTCTGACCCGGTAATTCTGACTTCGAAGGCACTATGAGCAAGAAGAAAATGTACAAGGTTGTTTTCATGAGCCAGGGAAAGGTCTACGAGATCTATGCTCGCCACGTCGGCCAGGGCGCTTTATTCGGTTTCGTTGAGGTCGAGGAACTGGTATTCGGTGCCCGCAGCACGGTATTGGTCGATCCTTCCGAGGAAAAGATCAAATCGGAATTCGAGGGCGTTACTCGCACCTATCTGCCGATGCACTCGATCCTGCGCATTGATGAAGTCGAGAAAGAGGGCGCGGGCAAGATTTCCAAAATCGAAGGCAACGTGACGCAGTTTCCGGTGCCTGTATACACGCCCAACACTCCATCATCGAAATAAGCAGAAACGATGCTTGAACTGAACGGCCAGTCCGCGCTGTCGGAATTTCGCCTGGCCAAGATTCTCGCTGCACTAAAAGAAATAGACAACGATGTGTCCGCTCTGGACGCGCGATTTATCTATTTCGTCGATGTCGACGGCAACTTGTCCGAGGATCAGCGCGGCAAACTGGGTGGCTTGTTACTGGCCAATGATCCGGTAGTGGAATTCTCCGCAGATTCGAAATTAATATTCGCAGTGCCGCGCGCCGGCACAATATCGCCGTGGTCGAGCAAGGCGACCGATATCGTGCATGCATGCGGCCTCAATACAGTGCGTCGCATCGAACGCGGCATTGCGTATGCCATTGAAGGGAGCGACAAAGTCAAGCTTCTGGCGCCCGCTCTGTTCGATCGGATGACGGAATCGGCATTGTTTGCGAGTAACGATGCCGGGATGCTATTCGAATCGCACGAGCCGGCCCGGCTCGCCTGGGTGCCTTTGCTTGAAGAAGGACCGGATGCGCTGCAGCGCGCAAATACGGAACTCGGACTGGCATTGTCCGACGACGAAATCGAATACCTGTGCGAAAACTATCGCAAGCTGGACCGGGATCCGACGGACGCCGAATTGATGATGTTCGCGCAGGCGAATTCCGAGCATTGCCGCCACAAGATATTCAATGCCGACTGGATTATTGATGGTGAAGCGCGGCCCGAAAAACTCTTCGACATGATCAAGAGCACGACGGCAAAAACGCCGGAAGGCGTCATCTCGGCCTATTCTGACAACGCGGCCGTTATCGAAGGCTCACGTGGTGAACGATTGATCGCCGGCAGCGACGATCGGCGTTACCGGTATCACAACGAGCCGATTCATATTTTACTGAAAGTCGAAACGCACAATCACCCGACCGCCATTTCGCCATTTCCGGGCGCGGCAACGGGATCCGGTGGTGAAATACGCGACGAGGGTGCGACCGGGCTCGGCGCCACGCCGAAAGCGGGGCTCACGGGCTTCACGGTGTCGCATTTGCGAATCCCCGACTGGCCACAACCCTGGGAATCGCCGTTTCCACACCCCGACCGTATGGCGACACCACTGGAAATCATGACGGATGGTCCATTGGGTGGTGCTGCATTCAACAACGAGTTTGGGCGGCCGAACTTGCTTGGCTACTTCCGAACGTTTGAAAGCGCGCTTCCGGGACTGCCCGAGACCGAGATCCGCGGCTATCACAAGCCCATCATGATCGCGGGTGGCGTCGGCAACGTGCGCGAACAACACGCGGTCAAGATCGATGTGCCGGTTGGCGCGAAAATTATTGTTCTGGGCGGGCCCGCGATGCTGATCGGACTGGGCGGCGGCGCTGCATCGAGTTTGGCCAGTGGTGCCAGTAGCGAGGACCTCGATTTCGCATCCGTGCAGCGCGGCAATCCTGAAATTGAGCGACGTGCGCAGGAAGTCATCGACAGCTGCTGGTCGAAGGGCGACAACAACCCCATTTTGTTGATTCATGACGTTGGCGCAGGCGGCTTGTCCAATGCCGTGCCCGAGGCCGTCGATCACAGCGGTCGCGGCGCGGTCGTCGAGCTGCGCGATATACCGAATGCCGAGCCGGGTATGTCGCCGATGGCGATCTGGTGCAACGAGGCGCAGGAACGCTATGTGCTGATCATCGCGGCAGATCGCACGACGGAGTTTGCGGATATTTGCTCACGCGAGCGATGTCCACACGCAGTTATTGGCACGCTGACCGGCGACGGGCAACTTGTGGTCACGGACAGGGAATTCGGCAACACCGTAATCGACATGCCAATGGAAATGCTGCTGGGAAAAACGCCGAAGATGACGCGCGATGTAGTCCGTGTTGCGCCAGTCAGGCAGGCAATCGACTTGTCCGAGATCGAACTGACGGAAGCGGTGTTTCGTGTGCTGCGTTTCCCGGCCGTCGCAGACAAATCGTTTCTGATCCATATTGGAGACAGAACCGTTGGCGGCTTGAGTGTGCGCGACCAGTTAATCGGCCCCTGGCAGGTGCCGGTCAGCGACGTTGCGATAACCGCAAGCAGTTTTGAAAGCAAAACCGGTGAGGCGATGTCGATGGGCGAGCGCACCCCGCTGGCAACGCTTAATGCGCCGGCATCAGGGCGCATCGCCGTGGGTGAAGCCATCACCAACATTGCAGCGGCCGCGATAGACGACTTAAGCAAGGTTCGCTTGTCGGCAAACTGGATGGCTGCGGCAGGACACCCTGGCGAGGATGCGAACTTGTTCGACACTGTCAAAGTCGTTGGCGATGAACTTTGTCGGCAACTGGGAATTGCCATCCCGGTCGGCAAAGACTCCATGTCCCTGCGAACCCGCTGGTTCGAAGACCAAACCGAGTACCAGGTAGTGGCACCGGTTTCACTGATCATTTCTGCGTTCGCACCGGTTACCGATGTGCGACGCCACCTCACGCCGCAAATGCAGCTGCTGGACGAGCCAAGTCATCTTTTATTGATTGATCTGGGCGAGGGGTCCAACCGGCTCGGCGCCTCGGCGCTCGCGCAAGTTTACCTGAGAGCAGGTGGGTGCACTCCGGATCTTGATAGTGCGCTATTGCTTAAGCACTTTTTTCAGGCGATTCAAAAGCTTAGTGAAGCAAACTTGATCGCTGCCTACCACGACCGGGCGGACGGCGGCTTGCTGGTGACGGTCGCCGAGATGATGTTCGCAGGTCATATGGGGGCGACCTTGAAACTGGCCGGCTCCGAGACCGACATGTTGTCGCAACTGTTTTGCGAAGAGCTGGGTGCCGTACTGCAGATTGGCCACAGCAATCTCGCCGGCGCGCAGGCGATTCTCGAAAGTTTCGGTGTCGCATGGGTCGACATCGGCATGGCGGACGCAGCAGAGCAATTGACTGTCTATAACGACGACGAAGTTGTGCTTAGACTGGATCGCATCGAGATGCAGCGCGCCTGGTCTGAAACCAGTTTCCGTATTCAGGCCTTGCGTGACAATCCGCAAACTGCAACCGAAGAGTTCGAGCGAATTCTTGACGCGGATGATCCTGGCTTGAATGTGAAACTTGGGTTTGATCCTTCAGAGGATATTGCAGCGCCGTTCATAGGTGGCGCCAAACCAAAAATTGCGGTGCTTAGAGAGCAGGGTGTCAACAGCCAGCATGAAATGGCTGCGGCGATTATGCGGGCCGGATTTGACGCATACGATGTTCACATGAGCGATCTGCTGGAAGGACGTCAATCGCTTGCGGATTTTCAGGGGCTGATTGCCTGCGGTGGATTTTCATTCGGCGACGTATTGGGTGCTGGCGGTGGTTGGGCGAAATCAATACTGTATAACGCCGCGGTCAGGGGCCAGTTTGCGGCATTTTTTGAACGGAGCGACAGTTTTGCACTCGGCGTCTGTAACGGCTGCCAGATGATGTCGCATTTGAAAGAGTTGATTCCCGGCGCGAGCCACTGGCCGGCATTTTTGCGCAATCGATCGGAGCAGTTCGAAGCACGATTGAGCCTGGTTGAGGTAATTGAAAGCCCGTCATTGTTTCTTGGCGACATGGCTGGCTCGAGAATGCCAATCGCAACATCGCATGGCGAAGGCAGGGCGGTATTTGCGAATGCGCAAGCAGAATCGGCCGCTCGCGTCGCGCTGCGATACGTCGATAATTACGGCTTTGTTGCTGAGAAGTACCCGGCAAACCCCAACGGCTCCGTTAACGGAGTCTGTGGGCTGAGTACGGATGACGGTCGGGTCACGATCATGATGCCGCACCCGGAGCGCGTCGCGAGGACCACGCAAAATTCCTGGCATCCGGAAAACTGGGGAGACGACGGGGCGTGGATGAGGATGTTTCGGAGTGCGCGAGTGGCGGTGGGCTAGTGACGTAATTCGATCGCGGGCGCAGACCCGCTCCAAGGTCTGTTGGAGCGCCTCTACAGGCGCGATCGAATTACGCAGAAAAACTCAACCCAACATACCATCCTGCACAAACAACCTTCGAACCTTGATCGCCCGCGTGAGCTTTCCACGCCGAACGAACGACTGATAAAACATATCCTTCAGCACTTCCAGCAATACCCCTGCCTGCGCCCTGTTCAGAACCGGCAACGACTCCTCATCAGTCGTATCGAACAGCACTTTCTTAATGGGTTCGAAACTGTCGTCATCGATCTGTGCGAGGTCCTGCGCCACCATCGCGTCGTCGAACGCGCGTAATTTTCCGCCTTCGCCCATCGCCCGGAATGCGCTTTTTGCCGATCGTCTGCACATGGACGCAAACGCGTTGAAGTTGTTATGCGCATAACAGGACAATGCTTCGCGAAACAAAACCTCGGTGTGCTTCGGCAAATACGAGAATGCGAAGCGTTCTTTCGGCCGTTCGAGCTCAATAAAATTCTGGTAAAGCTCGACTTTGTCTTCGAAGTATTGCTTCACTGCGAAACGCAGGAAGATCGGTGCACGACACGCGTCGCATTGGTAGACAAGGCCGATGTGTTTTGGCCTGGTTTTCAACAGACTGTCGGCATCGGGTATGGACTGTGCGCTCAGGTGCGCATAAACGCCGCAATAGGGGCACTCCAGACCGAATTGTTCATCGGTCCGTTGCTGTAAGGCCTTGTTTCGCTCCAATATTATTGGCATTTTGCTCCGGCATCGGGCGCTTATGGGTGTGCCCTGGATGCGCCCTCAGTATATCGTCAGTTTGGCTCTGCCCACCCGATGTTGGACATAATATCGGACTCGATTATTGCTCTTCAGTTTCCCAGCTTCCAACTGCATCGCGTGCTTTGTCGTTCACTGGCCTCGCGATAATCGCATCGCGACTCAGGCTGACTTCAAAGCGCGCGCCGTCTGCCATTGGCACGTAGGTGGCTGTGCCGTAGTGCGCATCGACGCCAGGTAAAAAGATCGGAAAGCGATGTGCGACAGTCCACACATCAATATAGCCTGTCTTGGTGAGCGCATGCACAGTGCGTGGCTCGGACCGTTCGCGTTCGATATCCGAGTAGCGGCCGCTGATTCGTTCCAGTCGGTAGATCGGTTCGAGGCCAAGAATCGTTGCCGGTGGCGTCCAGTTTACGATTCGTGCATCCATCTGCCATTCATCGCCGCTCAGTTCGAACAATCGGTCCAGTTCGCCTTCGACCATTACGCGTGCACGATAGGTATTGGATGCCACGCGGCGAAATTCGATGGTGGATATGACCCGTTCAGCGGTAAGGCGGTCGTAACTGTAGTAACTGAATAACAATAATACAGCGACGGCCGCGACTGCCACCGATGAAACCCAGCTCAAGCCTGCGCCACTGGCTCGGATGAGCCGCCCACGTCGAACGCAATGAATGGTTCGCGCAAGAAAATAGATCGACAGAACTCCGAAAACAAGCGCACTTGCGATCAGTATTGCCATTATGCGTTCAGTCGCCGGTATTTGATGCGGTGTGGCTGGTTTGCGTCCGCGCCCAGGCGGCGCTTTCGATCTTCTTCATAGTCAGCGTAGTTGCCGGCGAACCAGGTCACCTGGCTGTCACCCTCAAATGCGAGAATATGCGTCGCAATGCGATCAAGAAACCATCGATCATGCGAAATAACCACGACGCAACCGGGGAACTCCAGCAATGCTTCCTCAAGCGCGCGCAAGGTTTCAACGTCAAGATCATTGGTTGGTTCATCAAGCAACAAAAGATTGCCACCGGCGCGAAGCATCTTCGCGAGGTGGACGCGGTTTCGCTCACCGCCGGACAGCAGGCCAATTTTTTTCTGCTGCTCGCCACCGCGGAAATTAAATCGGCCGACATAGGCGCGCGATGAAGTTTCATACTTGCCAACCTGGATCAGGTCCTGCCCACCGGAAATTTCTTCCCAAACTGTTTTCTTGTCATCGAGGCTGTCGCGCGACTGGTCGACACTGGCGAGCTGCACGCTTTCCCCGATCCGGATTGTGCCCGAGTCCGGTTGCTCGCTACCGGTGATCATGCGGAACAACGTTGTCTTGCCTGCGCCGTTGGGTCCGATGATGCCGACAATTCCACCTGGCGGTATGGTGAAACTCAATCCATCCATCAGCAGCTTGTCGCCGAATCCTTTTTTGAGGTCGGTCACTTCGACGACAAGGTCGCCAAGCCGCGGTCCCGGCGGAATATAGATTTCATTGGTTTCATTCCGCTTCTGGTAGTCAGCCGATGAGAGTTCCTCGAACTGCTTCAGCCGTGCCTTGGATTTCGCCTGGCGTCCTTTCGGATTCGAGCGTACCCATTCAAGCTCCGAGCGCATCGCTTTCTGTCGCGCTTTTTCGGTTGATTCTTCCTGGGCGAGACGATCGTGTTTTTGTTCCAGCCAGGACGAATAGTTTCCCTCCCAGGGAATGCCGTGGCCGCGGTCAAGTTCGAGAATCCAGCCGGCAACATTGTCCAGGAAGTAGCGATCATGGGTTACCGCGATAACCGTGCCGGGGTATTCCTCCAGGAATCGTTCAAGCCACGCAACAGATTCCGCATCGAGGTGGTTGGTCGGCTCGTCGAGCAACAACATATCGGGTTCGGATAACAGCAGCCGGCACAATGCAATGCGTCTTTTTTCACCGCCGGACAGAACGCTGACGTCGGCATCCCAGGGTGGCAGGCGAAGTGCGTCTGCTGCTATGTCGAGTTTGCGGTCGAGTTCCCAGGCGCCGGCGGAATCGATGGCATCCTGAAGCTTGCCTTGTTCCTCGAGCAGCGCCGTCATTTCGTCGTCGTCCATAGGCTCGGCGAAGCGGTCGCTGATTTCATTGAAGCGATTGAGTATCGCTTTTGTTTCGGCGACGCCATCTTCGACGTTGCCGCGAACGTCTTTGGATTCGTCGAGTAGTGGTTCCTGCGGCAGATAACCGATCTTGATGCCTGGCTGCGGGCGAGCTTCGCCGTCAAAGTCTTTGTCGATCCCCGCCATGATGCGCAGTAACGTCGATTTGCCGGAGCCATTTAGCCCGAGAACGCCAATCTTGGCGCCCGGGAAGAAGCTGAGTGAAATGTCGTGAATGATGAAGCGCTTTGGCGGCACCATCTTCGCCACGCGATTCATTGTGTAAATATACTGGGCCATGTAGTTCGCAGGTTCTTAGGCGACAAGAAAGAAGGGCGCATTATCCGGTATGCTGCGCCAATAGAAAACAATAACGGATAAAACTTTGTGATCACCCAACCGGTATACGTCTATAAGGGCGAAGCTCTCGCACGCTACGGTTTCGGTGACGAACATCCGTTTGGCAACGATCGGCACGATGTATTTCACAAGGAACTTGCCGGGGCGGGCCTCCGCGATCGGCTCGAATACCGGGATACACGCCGCGCGACCGTTGGCGAGCTGGCGCTTTTTCATACCCCGGAATACATCGACAAGGTCTCCCGCATGTCGGTCGAGGGCGTCGGCTTTCTTGACGGCGGCGACACACCGGCATTTCGCGGCATATATGATTCCGCGTCAGACGTTGTCGGCACCACCCTGGCTGCAGTCGACGCGATAATGGCTGGCGAAACAAAGCGCGCCTTCGTGCCAATTGCGGGCCTGCATCATGCGGCGCGCGATGGCGCTGCCGGATTTTGCGTGTTCAATGACTGCGGCATTGCCATTGAATATTTACGCAGCCGGCATGGCTTGTCGCGAATCGCCTATGTCGACATCGATGCGCATCATGGCGACGGCGTTTTTTACGGCTTCGAAGAAGACCCCGATCTGATCTTCGCCGACATGCACGAGGATGGTCGTTATCTATATCCCGGAACCGGTGCTGCTGACGAGACGGGCAGACGCAAGGCCAAGGGTACGAAACTCAATATCCCGCTTAAACCCGGCGCTGGCGACAGCGACTTCGACAAGGCCTGGGACCAGGTTGAGGCGTATCTGGAATATCAAAAACCGGAATTCATCATTTTTCAGTGCGGCGCGGACAGTCTCGAGGGAGATCCAATTACACATTTGTGCTTCACGGAGGAGGCACACGCCAAAGCTGCCACGCGATTGTGCGCACTCGCCGACAAATACAGCGAAGGACGCATCGTCGCCACCGGCGGTGGCGGCTACAATCGCGACAATCTGGCCAGAGCCTGGACAAGGGTGGTGCAGTCGTTCACCGAGGCCGCGTAATTGACAGAATTTTCGTGAGAAACTCGTTGGAGCGCCTCCACAGGCGCAATTGAACCTGCGACGGGCCCGATCGCGCCTGTGGAGGCGCTCCAACGAGTTTCTATTTCCGCGCAGGCTCCATCGCTGCATCAAGCATCGCGATCAACTCTTCCCGGCTGTATGAATACGCCTGATACTCATTAAGCTGCACCAACTCCTCAACCGCTTTTCTTATGGTTACGCCTGCTTCTTCCTCATTCGGCACAACCATGTATCGCCGGTAGGGGTTGTCGTCAAACAAAGCGTGTAAAGCTGCATCCGCAACTTCGTCCGGCTCTTTGTACTGTTTGCGATCGGATGGACGATCCAGAAGCGCCTGCATTTGCTCGGCAAAGGGTGATCCTTCCTGCATGTATTCTTTTTCCTTAATGCGCGCGATCGCACTATTACTGATTTCTGATGAATAGTTTCCCGGTTCGATGACGCTTACTTGCACGCCAAAATGCGCCATTTCGCCCGCCAGCGAATCCGTGTACGCCTCGATCGCATGTTTGCTCATGCTGTAATGGCCAAAAAAAGTACCTGACAGGATCCCGGAAATAGAACCGATGGTTGTAATTCGACCCTTGCTTTCGATAATGAGCGGTGCGAATGCCTGCGATACCCGGTAAACGCCGAATACATTCACATCAAACAGCCATTGCAACTCGTCGACGCTGACTTCGGTCATCGGACCGCCAATTGCCACGCCGGCATTATTGACCAGGCCGTACAGACCCCTGCCGCCCTTACGAACCGTTTCCACCGCGGCATCGATCTCATCCTGGACGGTGACGTCGAGCCGAATGGATTGCACATTGTCTATTTCGTTTAGTGAATCCAGGTCCTTGCGTTTGCGTGCGCCGGCGTAGACAAAATAACCATTAGCGGCCAGTGTCTCGGTTATCTTGCGGCCGATGCCAGTTGAGGCTCCCGTGACCAGTATGGCTTTTTGTTCAGTGCTGCCCTCGGCAGATTGAGCGGTACCAGTGTTGATGCTGGCGAGAAGCAGGACCGCTGTCAGGCCCACTAATTTTAAAATAGGTGTCATAGCGATTTCCTTTAGTTGTTATTGTTCGTCCGCGTTCATCGCGCTATCAAGCATGGCGATCAGTTCTTCACGGCTGTACGAATATTCCTGGTCGTGGTTCAGTTGCGCCAGTTCCTGAATCGCAAACCCGATAGTCCAGCCTGCCTCTCCAACATTGGGCACAACCATATAGCGACGTTTGGGATTGTCGTTGAATAACGCGTGCAACGTCGCGTCTGCTACCGCGTCCGGATTCTTGTGTTCGCTCCTGTCGCCGGTGTTTTCTAACCGGCTTTTGTAATACTCGGCGTAGGGAGACGCTTTTTGTGCTGCCGTTAATTCCCCGTACCGCGCAATTGCGTTTTTGCTGAAGTCAGAGTTATAACGGCCCGGCTCAATAATGCTCACCTGAACATCAAACCGCACCATCTCCGCGGCCAGCGCATCGTTAATAAGCTTCAATCGCATGTTTGCTCATGCTGTAGGTGCCCCAATATGCCCCGGATACGACGCCGCCGATCGAACCGATCGTTGTTATTCGTCCCTTTTCTTCGATTATCAATGGCGCAAAAGCTGCGGTCACTCGCTCAATGCCGGTTGCGGCACCCGTGACCAGAACGGCTTTTTGCTCGCTACCGTCGCCTTCGGCAGATTGGGCAATACCCGTGGTACTGCAGGCAAGTAACAGCAGCGCTGCCAATCCGCCGAGATTGGATTCAGGCGTCATACCAGATCCCCCGTTTTTATTTATTCTTTTGAGATAACGCAATAGTAGCAGTCCCTTTCAAAGCTGCTATACAATTCCCTCTTTTTCACACCCCGGAGACTCGCCAGGATGTTCGCTGACACATCGACGATCGAAGAATTTGACCCTGAATTGTATGCCGCTATCTCCGACGAAGAGCGCCGTCAGGAAGAGCACATCGAGCTAATTGCGTCCGAGAATTACGCCAGCCCCAGGGTCATGGCCGCGCAGGGTTCTGTTCTGACCAATAAATACGCGGAAGGCTATCCGGGCAAACGTTACTACGGTGGTTGTGAGTACGTGGATGTGGCCGAGCAACTGGCCATTGAGCGCGCGAAGAAATTGTTCGGCGCCGATTACGCCAACGTCCAACCGCACTCCGGATCGCAGGCAAATGCGGCGGCGTGTTTTGCGTTGCTGACGCCCGGCGACACCATCCTTGGCATGAGCCGGTCCGATGGCGGTCATCTGACACACGGTGCGGCGGTCAATTTTTCGGGCAAGTTTTACAATGCTGTTCAATATGGCGTGGTCGCCGAGACCGGTCTGCTCGATTATGAGCAGGTG
>Ga0114949_10001913_pt1 | contig 12798 bp, 12 predicted proteins | sample N074metaG_FD_83505 | JGI IMG/M metagenome (GOLD analysis project Ga0114949, IMG submission 83505) | Deep subsurface microbial communities from Kermadec Trench to uncover new lineages of life (NeLLi) - N074 metaG | ecosystem: Environmental > Aquatic > Marine > Ocean trench > Sediment | place... | reverse complement strand
GAGTCGGGAATCTTCTCGATGAAACGCACCCAGTCGTAGCCAATCATCCCGACTGCACCCCCGATAAAACGCGGAAGTGTAAAGTCGGTCGGCTGGACCGCCTCGAAGGCCCGGAGTCGTTCCCGAAGAATCTCGAGCGGATCCCCCTCGGCCTCGAGGACTTCGGTCTGGCCGCCCTCGGTCCATTCGACGCGGCTTCCCGACGAGCGAAAAATGGCCCGCGCGCCGACGCCCAGGAAGCTGTATCGCGCCCACTTCTCGCCGCCCTCGACCGATTCCAGCAGGAAGGCCGTGCGACCATCGTCGATCTTTCGAAATAGCGAGAGCGGAGTGTCGAGATCAGCGAGAATCTCGCGCACGACGGGAATATGCTGTCCCGACGTGGCCTGTTTGGCGAGCCTCTCGAATTGCTCGGGCGATGTGCGGAGCACGAATCCTTATCTCGTGGCGACCGAATCGAACTTCGGAAACCGGGTGGGGGGGGACGATAGGCTGAAAAGCCTTTCTACTCTAGGGCCTTGACCGAAAAGCGGCAAGCGGAGCGGCGGCCATGGGGCGCCCTCTTCCGCGAACTGGAAACGTCCTCCGGCCCTCGATCAGCGAACCCCGTTAGAGGTTCAGGCCGGCCCCGAAGCCAGTATCGAAAAGACTGCTCGTTTCGTCTCCGAGACCGAGGAAGCGAATCTCGAAGCCCCCCCGAAAACCGTCGCGACGCTCGTGGGAAACGCTGACGCCAATGCCCCAACAGCGACACTTCGACACGTATTCCAACAACCCGCGGTTGCGAATGAAGCCCTCACCCGACACCAAGGAGTAGACGGACGAGTAGCTCAAGCGGACCCTCGCCGTGAACTCGATCCGGAGGTTCAGGTCCAGCTGGTTCACCTCCGTCCCGCCGATTTCCTGGGCCGCATCCTTGCCCCGAACACTCTCCGCGAAGAGCGGCGGATTCCCGACATACCGATAGGTCGTCCCGAGCGAGGCGTGTCGCGCTATCCAGCCCCGCACCGGAAGGTCGACCTTGATTCCGATCTCGGCTTCCTCGAAGGCGACCTTCTCCGGATCGAATGCGCCCCGAAGATGACCGCTCAGCGGACCCACCGGGAAGAGTCGGGCCTCGGCGAAGAGATTGCCCAGCCCGCCTTTCCCCTCGAAATCCCAATCCACCGCCGTCACCAGGTCGGCCTTTAGGCGCGGGCCCTGACCCGCGTAGTCACGAACGAAGAAACGCTGTCCGAGGGAGAGCACCAGCTGATTGACGCTCTCGATTCGATCGGACGGATTCCTTGTCACATTCTCGAGCGAGAGCGCGCGCAATCGCGATTGGGGGACCGAAGACCGCGGTATGAAGAGCGGATTGCTGCGCTGGCGTCGATGGGAAACCATGGCCCAGCCAAGGCCTGGTTCGATAACGTGCCGTAGCGCCCGACCGCCGGAGCCGAAATAGTCGCGCGCCAGGCGACCGCGAAGCTCGACCCGTGCCGTCAAGAGCCCGCGCTCGGCGAACTGCTGGGCGTCCGTACGGTAGAGCGCTTGTTGCCAGCCGATCTCGGGAACGAATTCGGCGAGATTTCCGACTCGGAATACGCGCGCAATTCTTGGATGGATCAGGATCCGTGCGCCGGTTTCGGCGAGCGGTTCGCCCGGCTGAAAGACTCCGTCTCCCTGACCCTCACTCGGATCCGGCGTGTCGAACAGGGCATTCACGCCGAGGTCGAAGAAGCGCCCGTCCGATCGAAGCGGCGGGGGAATGCCGGGCTCCTGCCCGGCCAGGTCGGAGCCCGTTTTATAGAGGCCCGAGAAGTAGATCAGCTCCGAATCGATCCGGGCCTCGAGACCGAAGGGGCCCATAATCGTTCCGGGTTGTGCATCCGCCCGAAGCTCGGCCCAGCGTTGCAGCAGATATTTGTCGCGATCATTCTTGTTCGAGCCTTGAATGTCGTCGGCATAGCGCGAGCCGAGCATCGCCCCGACGCCCCCACTCGTCCCGAAGTCCCGAGCGAAATTGCTCGTCGACTCGATGAATCGATGACTGGCATAGCGACGCAGCTCGACGAAATCGTCCGCGTAGAGATTGTCGGAGGCCAGCTTGAAATCCGTCTGCCAACGCCATTTCGCCGGCAACTCCTGATCGTGCTCCCAGAGGACTACCCAGCGCTCGCTCGGATTCGGCCCGCCTGGTTTCGCCGAATTGTCGCTGAGCCCAGCCACGAAGAGCTGACCCTCCGATTTCTCCCCGAACACGTATTCGATTTCGACGTCCTGCTTGAAGCCCCGGTCCACGAAATAGCGTGGGGTGAGGGTCACATTCAGTTGAGGCAACGCAGCCCAGAAGAAGGGCAGACCGAAACTCGCTCCGCCCCGCCCACCGAAACCGAAATCGGGCAACAAAAGACCGGTTTCGCGCTCGCTCTTCACGGGAAAGAAGGCCCAGGGAACCCAGAGAACCGGCACACCGAGCACATTGAAGGTCGAATTTGTGATCGTGCCGAGGCCACCGACCTCGATCTCGGCCTTCGCCGTCCGGATCTCCCAGGGCAACGTTTTACCCGGCTCACAACGACAGGTCGAGAAGCGCCCGTCGCGCATCGTGAAGGTGTTCTGACCCGTGCGGACGATTTCCTTCGCACGCATCAGGAAACCCTGGTGTCCGACATCGACCGAGCCCTGGTAGAGCATGCCGAGCAGCGTATCGACATCGAAGACCATGAATTCAGCGGTCAGCAGGTCATCGCCGTCATCCAGCCGGACATCGCCCTCGGCGACCGCGATACGTGTTTCCCGACTGAAGGCGACCCAGCGGGCCTCGAGCCGGCGCTCACCCTGTTCGATCCGAACATGTCCTTCCGCAACGTAGAGCGCGCGCGCATCGTCCAGGAAGATCCGGTCCGCCGTGATTTCGAAGGGTTCGTCCATGCGAGCGCGATCGTCAGCGGCCGCCATACTGGCAACCCATCCCATCGCGACGAAAACGAATCCAATTACGGTGGCCGCTCGTGCCACAGGCCCCCCGAATGCTTCGGGCGGAACGCTACCTGAGCGCTATCGATCAGGCCAAACGGAGCGGATTCGAGGCTCAGCGGGCCTCGGCGAACCGGCTCAGGGCGACGGAAAGCGCGCCCGGGTCGGGCGCCACCAATTCGTCGCCATTCAGGCGGATCAATTTCTTATCCATCAGTTGGTTTAGCGCCTGATGGGTTTCCTCGAGAGTGAGGTTGCTGCCCGACGCGAGGGCGCGCAAAGACGTCGTCAAATGGAGTTCCGCGTTCGGATCCCCGCCCGCCTGGTTCGACAAATAGCGGACCAAGGGGCCTACGAGTTCGTCCAGGCCGAAGGCGGCCAGGCGTCGTTCGGCACCAATCAACCGAATCGCCAGGCGTTGAATCATTCGGATCGCGATCTCCGGCCGCTCGATACACATCGATTCGAGGGTTTCGCCATCGAGCTGGAGCAGCTCTGTGCGTCCGATCGCGACGGCTCGTGCGGTTCGCGCCTCGCCCAACACGACACTCATCTCGCCAAAGAAATCCCCCGCAGCGAGTTTGGCCACGACTCGATCGCCCGCCGAGCCACTTCGGATGATCTCAACCTGGCCGGATTGGACGATATAGAGATCGACTCCCTCGTCGCCCTCTTCGAAGATGACCTCACCATCCTGGAAGACATGCTGGTAGGCGCGCTTCACCTCAAGCTGTGTGTCTTCTCTGCGATCCAGAGCGACTCTCCCCGTCGCTGCCGCCCCGAATCTCGCAGGCTGCCGACGTAAAGTCGTTTTCGTCCTCTGCGGACAGGGACTTGAGAAATTGGATCAGATCGCGAGCTTGGGCTTGCGGCGAAGCGAATCCAGAATCGATTCGATTTCCGGGCGACTCAAAACTCCGGTATGGCGGGTGTGAATCCCACCGTTTTGATCGATGATGACGAGCGTGGGAAAGCCGATGACGCCATAGCGCATGGCGAGATCCTGATCTCCGATCGCGATGGGGTACCTGAAATCTCGTTCGGCGACCCAGCGGGAAACCTTCTCGGCTGGATCCAGGTCGACCGAGATCCCGACGATCATCAAATCGTCGCCGTGTTGGGCGCGCGCTTCCTCGTCACGCCAGAACGCGTCGAGGATCGGCATTTGGACCTCGCAGGGCGCGCACCAGGTCGCCCAGAAATCGACGATCACGATCTTTCCGCGCAGGTCCGCCAGTCGTATGTCACCACCCTGGAGCAGACTCAAGTCGAAATCCGGTGCGGTCTGCGGCGGGCCCTGGTTCGAGGGCTCGCCGCCTTCAGAGCAGGCCGCCGCCAACAGGACGATGCAAATCAGAGAAAGTCGACCCAGTCGGCGGAAACTCATTGAAGCATCTCCTCCGCCGCGACGATGATGTCCGACAGGAATGTGAAATGGGCGTTGAACCAGCCGAGCTGGTTCGTCGTCAGCAGAACGCCGACACCGATCAACATCGCGCCCGATCCGATCTCGAGCGCACGGAAATGTTTCTTGATCCGGTCGAACGCCGTGAAGAAATAGTCGATGCTCCAACCCGCCACGAGGAAGGGGATGGCGAGTCCGGCCGAGTAGACCGCGAGCAGTATGATTCCTTCGAAGACCGTTTCGCGACTGGCGGCGAGGGTCAGGACCGCCCCGAGAATCGGCCCGATACAGGGCGACCAGCCGAATCCGAAACCCGCCCCCACTGTAAATGAACCGAAGAAGCCGGGCGCGCCCATGTCGAGCTGGAGTCGGGTGTCACGCAACAACCAGCCGATCTTGAACACACCCATCATGTGCAATCCGAAGACGATGATGACCAGACCGGCCAGCTGCGCGATCCCCAGCTCGAATCCGAAGAGATCGACGCGCCAGACCCGGATCACCCTGCCCAGCGCGAATGCGCTCGCACCCAGGATGATGAAGACCATGGAGAAACCGGAAACGAAGCCGAAACAGGCCTCCATCACCCGCGCGCGCTGTTGGCGATCGCTCTTGCCCTCACCCAGATCGGCCACACTGACGCCCGAGATCAGCGATAGATAGGCTGGCATCAAGGGCAGAACACAAGGTGAGAGAACCGAGATCAGCCCCGAAGCGAAGGCGAGCGGCAATTGCGTGATGAGTTCCGTCATGGTTCGGCGGCCGATAGTGGCGCTTCGATCCCAGCCCTGCCAGTGCCACCCGCGGGCGGAGCGCGAAGGACTCGCGCTCCGCCCGACACGGAAGCTACCAGCCCATCTCGTCGTATCCGGACTCGTCATAGGCGTTGCTCGGCGGATCCGCAATCGCGACGGTCTCCGTCGGCAGCGGCTCATCGTGCACATCGCGACCGATGAACTCGAGCCGTTCCTCACCCAACAGGATCTCGGGCGTGATCACATAGGTCCCGCGAAGCGAGCGCACGAATACGACCTCCGCGACCTCCGAATCGCCCCCCGTGAAAATCCACGCGAAGGAACCCACGATGAGTCCACCCATTGCGTAGACCAGTTTGACGGGTCCGTAGACCAGAGACGAAAGAGCGGCGGCGGCGCCGAGCCCGCTCTCACGCGAGACCTCAGCCGCCTTTTCTCCGGCGAAGCCAACAGAGGGTGCACCCATCAGAGTGACCGCAAGCACTCCGACCAGCAGACCGCGGAAGATCCGCACGGATTTTGGACGAGAATCACCCTTCGTCGGGACGACACCCGGTCGTTTCAGATCAATTGTCATGTTTGTCCAACCTTATTTTTTGCGGGCCGCGGACGCTCATTCGATCGCACACGGATGCCGCTCACTCACATTCCCCGTCGGAGAGTGTCGCGTAGATTCTCAGGTCGGCAAGAGAAGGCGGGACAATGTGCGAAATGACCGGTGACGCTCGACACCAGACGCACGAGGGCTCAGATGCTTCGCTGATCCTTGAATCGGCCGTCGTAGACGGCGCGGCCCTCGGTTCGCATCAACACCAATTGACAGATTCGTACGCCGGGAATGATCTCCAGCGCTCGACTCGACACATTGCTCATCTCGAGAACCTGGCGATTGGAGACGCCCGGCTGGACATAGGCCGAGGTGACATGAATCATCAGGCCGAGTCGGGCAAAGCGACTTCGGCCTTCGAGAAATCCACACAGATCATCCGGCAGCGTAATGTGCTCGGCGGTAATTCCGTGGATCGTGACACCCGGCTCGAGTCGATAGGGCTCTGTCAGCTCACGGCGGACGGTGTGGTCGCGGTAGTCGGTCGCGTCCTCGACGCGAATCGGCGCGTCGTCGCTTATGATCTCGCGGATCTCACGTCCGAGCGTCAGGTCGATCGAGGCCACACCGATCTGGGATGGGTCGAATGGATCGATCTGAATCCGCCCCTCGGCAAGTTCACGGAGAATCACATCACGGGTCAGCACGCTCATCGCGGCGCGCATGATAACGTAGGCGCATGTCACATTCGTTTTTTGACATCGATCGTCCGATTGTCATCGGCCATCGGGGCTCCGCCGGTGATTTCCCCGAGAACACCCTGCTCTCCTTCGAGTCGGCACTCGCAGGCGGCGCACAGATCCTCGAAAGCGATATCCAAATCTCGCGCGATGGAGTCCCAATCCTGCTCCACGATCCGAGCCTCGAACGAACCACCGACGGAGCGGGGGACGCATGCCACTACGATTGGGATTTCCTGCGCAAGCTCGACGCCGGAATTCGCTTCGAAGAAGACAATGGCAAAACACCCTTCCGGGGGCGTGGCGTTCGAATCCCGTCCCTCGAAGAGGCTTTCGAACGCTTCCCCGATGCGCGATTCAACCTCGAGATCAAATGCCACGGGGCCGAGGGGATCCGCGCGATCCTCGATCTCGTCGAGCGCTTCGATCGCGCGGATCGGACGCTGCTCGCCGCGGGCGACGGCGCCATCATGCAGGATCTACGGACGGCGTTGGCGGCGCATTCGATTCGGCCCGCCATGGGCGCCTCCCTGCCCGAAATCGTTTCGGCGATCACCAGTGCGCTCGACGGCTCCGAAATGCCATCGGGCGTGATGGCGTTGCAGATCCCCGCGACCTTTGGAGAAAAGCCTCTGGCCACCCGAGCCTTCATCGATCACGCCCATGCCCACGACGTACAGGTTCATGTCTGGACCATCAATGACCTCGACGAGATCGAAGGGCTGCTCGGACGCGGCGTCGACGGCATCATCACGGACTATCCCGCGAAGATGGTCGACTGGCTGAAGCGTGTCGCCGAGCGATAGCCGAACTTCGGATCGGCTGGCCACGCCCTCGGCCTTCTTCCGCCAGCACGCGTCGACCCTCGAGGAGAGCTTGGCGATCGGTCCCACCCTCGATCTCGCCTGCGGCCGCGGGCGCCATGCCCTGGCCGCAGCCGCCCTTGGACTCTCGGTCACGGCGGTCGATCGCAACTCGAATTCGCTCGACGAACTCATGACCCACTGGCGTCGGAGGTCCACGAATGGGATCGGGGCGATCGAAACGCTCTGTGCCGATCTCGAGGAACCCCCGTTGCCGCCTCTCGAGGCCCGACAGCATGGCGCCGTATTGGTTTTCAACTACCTCCACCGGCCGCTCTTTGGCTGGATCGAGTCGCTTGTCGCACCCGGCGGTCTGGTCCTCTACGAAACCTTCACCGAAGCACAGAAGACCCTGGGCTGGGGACCCCAACGGGACGCCTACCTATTGAAATCCGGCGAGCTTCCGAAATGGTTTCCCGATCTCGAGATCGTCGTCTACGAGGAAGGGCTCTCGAGCGATCCCCGCCCGGCCCAGACGGCTCGACTCCTCGCCCGCCGCCCTGTTTCGAGCCTCGCCTAGCAGCCAATCGTCGGCGCCCTCAGGATTCGAGCGAGTCGAGGCGGGCGAGCGCCCAATTCGCATGCTCACGCAACATGGGGTCCTCGCTCTCCGCGTGCCGCTCGATCGAGGGTCGAAGCTTCGACTCACCCGAATTGCCGGCAGCCACCAGGGCGTTGCGAATCAGACCGCGAAGGCCGGGCCGCCGAAGCGCGCTTCGGCGCGTCGCCCTCGCGAAGCTGTCCTCATCCAGCGCGAGGAGCCATCGCAGCGTCGGGGCCAGCCACTCCGAACGCTTCGCGAGTCGCGAGCGCAGACCCAGCGGGTCGCTCGGACGCGTTCGCGGCCGACTCTGGTTCCAGGGACATACCGTCTGGCATAGATCACAGCCAAAGACATGGTCCGTATGGGACTCGCGAAGCGCTAGCGGAATTGGCCCACGACTTTCGATCGTCGCGTAGGAAATACAGCGCGTCGCATCGAGCACGTAGGGTTCGGGGAAGGCATCCGTCGGGCAGACATCGAGACACGCGCGGCAACTCCCACAATGATCCTCGACGACCTCATCGGCATCGAGCGCGAGGTCCGTCAGGATCACGCCAAGCATGAGATGCGATCCCCACTCCGGATGAATCAGACAGCTGTTCTTGGCGATCCAACCGAGTCCGGCCGCCTCGGCTGCCGCACGCTCCGCCACGGGACCGGTATCGACGTAGCTCTTCGATCGGACGGGACCGGCGGCAAGCACGCCGAGCGCCGCTTCGAGAGCGCGAACGCGATCGAGCAGTACCTCGTGATAGTCGTCGCCGCCCGCATAGCGTGCGATTCGCCCGGTGGCTTCTGCGGTCTCGGACGGCTTCGGCTCGGAGTCTTCCTCGCACAGTAGGCCCACGACGATCATGGAGCGTGCCTCCGGCAGGACCCGCCGAGGATCGATGCGTTCCTCGATCCGCCGCTCGAGATAGTCCATCTCGCCGGCGTAACCGCGCGCGATCCACTCGCGCAGAAACCGGGTACGCGGGGTGGGAAGAGCCGCCGCAAAGCCCACCGTATCGAGACCGAGCGAAAGCCCGACCTGGCGAATTCGATCTTCGAGTCGTTCCGGTCCGTCCATCAGCGAAGCGGATCCAACTCGCGCTCGGGCAGCAGTCGGCGCATGAGAGCCCCCACTCCGAGCAGAAAACCGCAACCGACGACATAGGTCACCACCCCGGCCCATTCATGCAGCGGTCCCCCGGTTGCGACCTCGACACTCACATGGATCGAGACCAGCACGGTCAAGATCACGCGTACCAGGTTCATGGCCAGGGCGATCGGAACGACCGCAGCCACGATCAGGAGTCGCCGCCAGAGTACGGATTCGGTGAAGTAGGCGATGAAGACCCCGATCGGAATAAGCGTAATCAGGGAGGTGATCCCGCTGCAGGCCTCGGCAACGAAGAGGGACAGGTCGCCCGGCAGCGTCAGCACATTGCCCTGTCGATAGATCGCGACGCCCGCGTTCTGGAGAATCTCGACACCCAGACTGCTCACCAGGAGTTGCAGCTTGACGATCAGGGGAGTCACCCAGGCGCTGGGCAGCGGCACCATGAAGAGCAGATAGCCGAGCGAAAAACGCAGCGTACTCGCCCACGCCCGGCCGCGCAGCGCCAGCACACTGGCCACGACCGTCAAGACCGCCATCAACCCCAACAGCGTTGGGTCGTTTATCAACAGCACGATCACGTAGCCGACCGCGACGCCACCCATCAAAACGAAGCCGCCGGACAGCGGTCGGACTTCGAGACGTGCCAATTCTGCGCGATGCGCCGTCGCCGCCCAGATCGCAACAAGCGGAACGAGAAAGCCGTGTGAGGCGTATTCGACGGTGCGCCAGACCTCGACGAGCTGCGCAAGACCCGGCAGCCAGACGATGAAGAGGGTCGCAATCAACCCCATCTCGACGCGGCTGATCGACAGTCGTCTCTGGTCGAGGGGTTCCGCCTCGGGATTGTCCACCATACATCCCTCTCCTCATCCCTCTCCGCGCTCCGGTCTGGCTGGAGCCCCCACGATCGATTCGATCGATGCCGGTCCGCGGATGGGTCAAGACCCTCGATGAATATGCCGCAGGGTAGGACGAAAACCAGACCTGCGAATGCGGATGCCGCTCTTTTGCACGCGCCGCGCGCACGCGGTTATGCTTGGTCCGCCGCGCCGTGTGCGTCCACCGCGGGCGATTCTGGAGAAAAGCTCGCGAATGCAAGATCGGCTCGTCTTCTTGATCGGTTCGCCCCGCTCGGGCTCCACCCTTCTCAGCCGCGTCCTCGGCGCGCACTCCATGATCTTCGCTCCGGAAGAGCCCCATCTGATCACACCGCTCGCCCACCTGGGCTATTTCGAAAGCGTCGAGAACGCACCCTACGATCCGATCATCACACGCGCGGCGGCACGTGTTCTCGTGGCCTCGCTGCCCGATGGCGAAACGGAATACCTCGCTGCGTTACGCGCCTACACCGACGGGATCTATCGCGGACTGCATCACGCAAAGGGCGGAAGTGCCCAGTGGATCCTCGACAAGACGCCGGCCTATGCGCTCAGCCTGGATTTCCTGGTCAAGCTCTACCCCGAAGCGCGATACATCGCGTTGACGCGCCATCCGATGGCGATCTGGTCCTCCTTCGTCGATTCGTTCTTCGATGGCGACGACCGTGTCGCCCATGACCACAATCCACTGCTCGAGCGATATCTGCCCGCGATCGCTCGCTTCATCCGCGCAAAAAGGGTTTCGATCCATCCCGTTCAATACGAGAGTTTGGTTCAACAACCAGAGGAAACGGCCCGAAAGATCACATCTTTTCTTGGTCTCGACTACGAGCCCGACATGCTCGAATACGGCGCCTCCCCCGATTCACGCGGCGTGTCGACGCGAGGTCTCGGCGATCCGACGTCGGTCGCCCAGCAAACCCGCCCCACCACGGGAAGCCTTTCGAAATGGGCCAGCGCGGCCACGGGCCGTCCCGAGCGCGTCGCGCTCTACCGCGAGATTCTCGCTCGCCTCGATGACCAGGATCTGGCGACCTGGGGCTATTCCAGAAGCCAGATCGGCGACGAGCTCGACGCAATCGATTTGCAGGGAAAGCCAGCCGCTCGACCTCGCCTGACGCGCTACGCCCTCGAGCGTCGGCTGCTGGTCGCGATTCGTCGGCGAACCCAGCCGGGCTCCGCCCTCGGAGGATTGCTTCGGCGAGTTCGCGAGGTGTGTGACGTCTTGTTGCGCTGAGCGCGTGCCCGGCGGGTTCCCCAGCCAATGCCCAACGGGTTTCCCCCAATGCTTTCCCCCAGCGAATCCCGCGATGAGTTCTCGATGGGTCCAGCGGTGGATCGGGCGGTGGGTGTGCAGGATTTCGCGAAGAACTGCTATAAATCTCGCCATGCAAAGCCACACCACTCCGCACGGCTCGTCCCACGACGACGCGGCGTCGTCACCGGCCCCGTCCAACGCGATCCGCTTCGAACGACCGACGATCGAAGAGATTTCGCTCTGTTGTGAGATCTCGGCCTACGCCCCCGACGGCGACGAGCCCCCGCTCTTCTAGCCCGCGACGGCGCTCAGAGATCCTCAGCGATTCGGCTGACGATGCTCCGGATTCGCGGATGATTCATCAATGCGAAGGCGTTTCCCGACTCGAGTAGCGCCAGGATTTCGGGATCCTTCGCAAGGGATTTCAGCTCGGGATCGTCCTGGAGTCGTTTGATCTTGGGTCCCACCTTCGCCAGCACGTCGGCCATCGCGAGCCGGAAGACGTCCACGTCATCGCGCGCGTCCTCCCCGACCAGGCCCAGATCCACGAAACGGCCGCGCATCTCCGGATCGTTGACGATCGATCGGATGGCGGTCCGATTCATCGCGTAGTCGATCGAATCGTTGCTGATCAGCGTCCAGAACAGTCGGTCCTGGAACAACTGGTTCAACCGTTCGTCGTCCAAGATCGCCTGTGCGTTTTCGAGCGCCTCGCCGGGTCGCGCCGTCATTCGCGCCGCGACTAGCGCCACCGGCCCCGCATCCGCAAACGCCGTCGAGACCGCGAGTTCCACCAGATCACTCGTGGCATGGGTCAGCCTCGAGTTCTGCGTGTCGGGTATATTCGAGATTCCGGTCATCGCCCCCAGATCACGCGCCGCATCGAGCCAGCTCGCCAACACCGCAAGCAATACGATGATCAAGCCGCCGCGCGCGAGGCCCAAAAAGCCACCCAGACCGCGATCGAAGAAACCCCGACCGGTCAACTCCACGCGTTCCCGGTCCCACGCCACCAGGATGTCGGCAAGCGAACTGACGACGAGCCAGACCACGACGAAACCGATCGTCCCCGCGATCGCCGGTGCGACCAGCGTCGAGACGACGAGGGTCTTGGCGACCCAGGCCGAGCCGTTCGTGGCGGCCAGGATTCCGCCGCAATAGCCCGCGATCAACGTCAACAGGCCAGACCCGCTCACGACGGCCCCGCGCCAGGCGCCCAGGCTAAACATCGCGAGCAGGATCATTGTAAAGATCAGATCGAGAACCATGCTCTTCCTTCGTCGCCCCGCCGCCTACCCTGAATGGAGGGCGCGAGCCGATAGCGCAAATGGCCCAGGAGCTTGCGAGGCAGAAGGCGCAGACTCCTAGCCGAGTTTGGGCGCCTTTTCCGCGAGCACCCGGCAGACCTCGCTTTCGACTTCGAAGACATGGTCGTCCGTGACGCCCATTTCGCGCAGGCTCCGCGCCAGCTCGAAGACGTACTCGGGGTTGGCGCCGCTCGGACCCGATGCGTTGGCAACCTGCATCGCTATCTCACGAATGGGCGCGGCACCGAGGTAGTTCACGTTCTCGGGACCCGCGATATAGACGACCCCCAGCGTGCGGACCGATTCGCCGCCTCGCTCTCCGACTCGACCGGCGGACCGCGAAGCGAGTGTGATCTCGACTTCGACTCGCTCGTAGCCGCCACGTTCCCTGTGATCGAGAGCGCCGAGAACATTCTCCGGATCACTCGAGGGGATCTC
>Ga0114949_10001908_pt1 | contig 12806 bp, 10 predicted proteins | sample N074metaG_FD_83505 | JGI IMG/M metagenome (GOLD analysis project Ga0114949, IMG submission 83505) | Deep subsurface microbial communities from Kermadec Trench to uncover new lineages of life (NeLLi) - N074 metaG | ecosystem: Environmental > Aquatic > Marine > Ocean trench > Sediment | place... | reverse complement strand
GGTCACGATCAGCAGGTCATTATTCAACATGAAACCTGTTGCCGCTGCGGCCCAACCCGAGTAACTGTTCAACATCGACACCACGACCGGCATATCGGCGCCACCTATCGCCATGACCATATGCATGCCGAACAGCAACGCGATGGCAGTCATGATAATCAATGGTTCCATACCGCCGCCCGCGGCCGACTGGATGACGAATTCGCGGCCAAACCAGATAGCGCCGACCAGCAGCGCCAGGTTGAACCAGTGACGTCCGGGCAGTGTCAGGGGCTTGCCGCCAATACGTCCACTCAATTTACCGAACGCGATCACAGAACCGGAAAACGTCACAGCACCGATCAGGATGCCTAGATAGGTTTCGATGTCGTGAATCGTCAACTCGACGCCCGCCAGATGCACGGTCGGGTCCATGAAGTTCGCGAAACCGACGGCAACGGCCGCGAGTCCGACAAGACTGTGTAAAACGGCGACCAGCTCCGGCATTTGCGTCATTTGCACGCGTCGCGCGAGAAGTATGCCGATGCTGCCACCGATCACGAGTGCGCCCAGCAGCATTGCGTATTGTTGCGTGACGACACCGAGTATCGTCGCCAGCAATGCGATCGTCATGCCTGCAATACCGAACCAGTTGCCGCGTCGCGCCGTCTCCGGGCTCGAGAGCCCACTCAGGGCGAGAATGAAGAGTACCGTCGCAGCGATGTACGACACAGTAACGATGCCTGCGCTAATCATGTCGACCTCACTTCCTGAACATTTCAAGCATGCGACGTGTGACAGCAAACCCGCCCGCGATGTTGATGCTTGTTATTAATACCGTCGCCGCCGCAATCCACATGATCAAAGCGTTGTCGGAGCTGATTTGCATTAGCGCACCAATGACGATGATGCTCGATATCGCATTAGTCACACTCATCAACGGCGTATGCAGCGCCGGCGAAACATTCCAGATCACCATGTAGCCGACAAAGCAGGCCAGCACGAACACCGTAAAGTGCGCCATGAACGAAGGCGGAGCAACGGCGCCCAACCCAAGCAACGCAAGTCCGCCCACGACAACCGCCACAATCGGCCCGATAACCGACGGTTTCTCCGCGGCGGGCACCGGAGCAGGGGCTTCAGCCGGTTTTGGCGGTGCCGCCGACAGTTTCGGCGCCGGCGGTGGCCAGGTCGTCTCTCCATCCTTACAGACCGTCACGCCGCGAATGACTTCGTCGTCCATATTGACGTCGATCTCGCCGTTTTTCTCAGGGCTCAGCTCGGTCAACAAGTGGCGAAGATTCGTCCCATACAACTGGCTTGCCTGGGCAGCCAGCCGGCTGGGCAGATCCGTATAGCCGATAATTGATACGCCGTTGCGGACGACGACCTTGTCGGCCTCAGTCAGCTCGCAGTTACCACCCTGCTCGGCGGCAAGATCGACGACCACGCTGCCATCCCTCATCGAAGCAACCATGTCGGCCGTAATCAACCTTGGCGCAGGTTTTCCGGGAATCAACGCCGTTGTGATGATGATGTCCACGTCCCGGGCCTGCTCCGCAAACAACGCCATCTCGGCTTCGATAAACTCCGGGCTCATGGTTTTGGCATAACCGCCTTCGCCCGCCCCATCTTCGTCCTCATCGAATTCGAGCATGAGAAAATCGGCATCCATGCTCTCAACCTGTTCCTTGACCTCCGGTCGCGTGTCGAACGCGCGCACGACCGCGCCCATGCTCTTGGCCGTACCGATCGCCGCAAGCCCGGCGACGCCAGCACCGATCACGAGCACTTTTGCCGGTGGAACCTTGCCAGCCGCTGTGATCTGTCCAGTAAAAAAACGACCGAAATGTTGTGCCGCTTCGATAACGGCTCGATAGCCGCCAATATTCGCCATCGAGCTCAGCACGTCCATTTTCTGTGCTCTCGAAATACGCGGCACGCTGTCCATCGCCATCACGGTGCCGCCGCTTTCCGTCAACTGCTTGAGCAACTCCGGGTTCTGCGCGGGCCACAGAAAACAGATCAACGTTTGATTCTCTTTCAGCAGAACCGCTTCAACGGTTTCCGGCGCGCGAACCTTAAAGATGATATCCGCCTGGCTCCAGAGATCCTCAGTGGTTGCGACGATTTCGCATCCTGCTGCCTCATAAGCTTCGTTGGAATAACTCGCCCTGGCGCCTGCGTCTTTTTCTATCGCAACGTCAAATCCCATTCCGATGAGTTGCGACGCAACCTCGGGCGTCGTCGCAACGCGTCTCTCGCCCGCATGAATCTCTTTCGGTACACCGATCCTCATTAACCTGTCTCCGGCTCAACTTTGCGGCGTACTCTATCAAAAAAAGGACGCTCGCTAGCGTCCTTTTAGAGGACGCCTGCGAGCGTCCTTTTTTCGCGGCTGAAGCCGCTCCCACAAGCCGCTCCTACAGTTTAGTCCCGGGATGCCGCCTTCGGCCGCCGGTCCGTCGCACGATCGTGCAGTCGCCTGCGCTGTTCCGGGGAAAGCTTTCGAAACCGGTCCCGCAGTTGCTTGCGTCTTTCCGGTGACATGTCCTGGAAGCGGCGAAAGTTATCCTTTATGCGTCGTTGGTCGGCCGGTGACATCCTGTGGTACTCAGTGTAGCGCCTGCGAACCTGATCGCGCTGCTGATCCGTCAGGGTGCGCCAATGTTTGAAGCGCTGTTCCGAGGCGCTGCGCTCTGTATCCGACATGCGAGTCCAGCGATCAGCACCCACCGACAGCCGATTTTGCCGTTCCGCTTCAAACTGGTCCCAGCCATCGGCGTAAAGATTCAGCACCCTCTGCTGATCCTCGTTCAAGTTGTCCCACATGACGCCGTCGTTATCGGCAATCGCAACTCCCCAAACGAGTATGGCTGCGACTGCCATTGCGTATTTAACTTTCATCGTCTTTCTCCGTCGATTCTTTACCTTCCGGTGCGGGATCGCTCCGCTCCTCATTTTTAGCCCTTGTATCGGAATTGAACGAATCGGTGAATAACACCCAGTCCTCGTCCGAATTCTCCCAAAGCCCCAGGTACTCAATAAATTCCAACTCGGGCAATTCCTCGTCGGCTGCAACCATGAAACTGCAAACCAACAACATTGATCCAAACAGTGCTCGCCTAGCCAACATTACCGTTCATTTCCAGGTCGGATGCCTCAAGCCAACTGTAAAACTCGAGATCTTCAAGCATCTCGAGGCTCTCGCCCTCGAGCAGAATCTCGAAGTCGGCCACCAATTCGATCGGCAAATCAACAGACCCCGGACCACGCATCACCATGACGGCAACGAGCGCCGCGGCAGCAACCCCGGTAGCCGGAATCCAGCGTCCCCATACGCCCACCGGTCGAGATCCCTGTAAGACATCGAGCGCCGCATGCCGGCCCTGGTTGAGTCGCGAAAGCGTCGCGGCATCGAGCCGATCAACGCTGTCGTCGAACAAATCCTTCGCCTTGTTTTCTCTTGGCTCGTTCATACCCAGTGTTCTCCTAACTTATCCCGCAACGTGTGTATCGCCCGGAAATAATGTGTCTTGACGCTACCGTCGCTGCACCCCATCGCAACGGCCGTTCCTGCAACATCAAGTCCTTCAAAAGTGCGCAGCATGAATGCTTCGCGTTGTCGCGCCGGCAAGGCCTGTATCGCTGTTTCCAGCCGCTGCATGGCTTCGCCCGTTTGCAACTCTTCGTCCGGCGTCCGGCCAGCAAGATCCGGTGCCTGTGCGACCGCGTCGTATTCATCGTCGCCCGAGCCACCACGGCCAAACCAGACCATCACGCGGTTACGAACTTTCTGCCGCCGATGCCAGTCGCGAATCCCGTTTTGCAGGATGCGATAGAATAACGGCGTCCATTCATCGTTCGGCCGCCCCGCGTAATTTTTGACGAGCTTGATCATTGCGTCCTGCACCAGGTCAAGTGCTTCGTCGCGATCGCGTACAGCGATCTCGGCAATACGCAGAGCACGTCGCTCAACGTCGGCAAGGAACTGATTAAGTTGGCTTTCGCGTTGCAGCGTGCATACCCTCGGCGATGATTCGCGAGTGCACGATACCGCAAAAACACCGACGCAGGCGCTCATACCGCGTCACTCCTTGTCCGCCTTACAGCATGATCCATTGTCGCAGTCCTCTTGACTCCACCACGCGGTCAAAAACGTGTCACTCTTAATATAACGCCGGGCGGAGCGTCCGGTTGACAACCCAGGGGATTCGATTTCACGCTGTATTATGTGAAATTATCATCGTTTAATCATTGTTTTTATTGGCTTTTTTGTGACCAAACCGACGATTCTAAAAGTTGCCGTCAACGTGCCACTATCGCGCCTGTTTGACTATCTGCCACCCGATGGCATTGCCGCAATCCAGCCCGGCTCAAGGGTCCTTGTGCCATTCGGCCGGCGTGAAAAGATTGGCGTCGTCATGGCGCGGTCCGACAGCAGCGATTTGCCCACCAGCAAGATTCGGCATTGCCTGGCGACGCTCGAAGACGAGCCGGTACTGTCGACCGAGGACCTGCGGCTTATATCGTTTGCCAGCGACTATTATCACCACCCAATCGGCGAAGTTGTCGCAGCAGCACTGCCTGCAATGCTGCGGCGGGGCAAACCGCTGTTCCCAACTATGACTTTCGTTGCGATAAACGACTCAGGTGCTTCGGCTGATGTCGAAGACTTGGCTAGACGTGCGCCGCGCCAGGCCGAATTGCTTGAAACAATCCGCGACGCCGGCGGAAACGGCATCGATATCGATTCACTGACCGAATTGATACCGACCTGGCGACGCGCAGCCAAACCACTGTTGGAGAAAGGCTTGATTGTTCGCTTCGACGCGACCGCGGATGCCGAACCACCACAGTGCGACGTCGCAGCATCGCCTGGACCCGAATTGAATGACGATCAATGCGCCGCGGTCGCGATGCTTCGACAACAAAAGGGGTTCGCAACCTTTCTGCTCGACGGCGTTACCGGAAGTGGCAAGACTGAAGTGTATCTGCAGGTGATACGCGATGTGCTGGCCACCGAACGGCAAGTGCTGATTCTTGTGCCCGAGATTGGCCTGACGCCGCAACTGGTTGCCCGGCTGCGGCTGCGGCTCGGCATCGAGCCCGTAGTGCTGCATTCGAAACTCAATGATGCCGACCGACTAGCCGCATGGCGCAACGCGCGCCAGGGACTGGCGAAGCTCGTTGTGGGCACGCGGTCGGCTGTGTTTACGCCGATGCCCGATCTCGGGTTGATCGTCGTCGATGAAGAGCACGATCAATCTCTAAAGCAACAGGAAGGTCTGCGCTATTCTGCTCGCGACCTTGCGATCGTCCGCGCCAAGTACCGCGACGTCCGCATAATTCTCGGCTCAGCGACGCCTACCCTGGAATCACTGCAACATTGCCGCGACGGAAACTTCACGCAACTTCTGTTGCCCGAGCGTGCCGGTGGTGCCAAGCCCCCCTCCATGCGACTCGTCGATCTGAACCGTACCGCTGCCGCCGAAGGCTTGAGCGAACCACTTGCCACGGCCATCGAGGACCATATCGGCGCCGATGGGCAAGTGTTGTTGTTTCTCAATCGCCGCGGCTTCGCGCCAACCCTGATCTGCGCGGCCTGCAGCCACATCGCAGAGTGCGAGCGATGCGATTCTCGGTTAACCGTGCACGCACGAGATCGCTCCTTGCGCTGCCATCATTGCGGTGCCAGTAAGGCGTTGCCTGAACAGTGCCCGGAGTGCGGTGCCGCCGTGAAACCACTCGGCGAAGGAACCGAACGACTCGAGGAGGCGCTGGTGCGGCGATTCCCCAACCACCGGGTCCGGCGAATTGACAGCGACAGCACACAGCAAAAAGGAGCGATGGAGGAAGCATTGGCTGCGGCAGAACAGGGCGAAGCCGACATACTCATTGGCACGCAAATGCTCTCGAAGGGTCATCATTTTCCGAAGCTGACGCTCGTCGGCATCATCAACGCGGACCAGGGATTATTTGGTACCGATTTCAGGTCCAGCGAACGACTCGCGCAGTCGATCGTCCAGGTAGCAGGCCGCGCTGGCCGCGAATCGCGACCGGGTGTGGTCTTGATTCAAACCGCATTCCCGGACCACCCGTTTTGGCAGCGCCTGATCACCGGGGGCTATCAACGGGCCGCAAACGAGTCTCTGGCAGAGCGGGAGGACTCCCGTTGGCCGCCCTTCACCCGCCTCGCACTGATTCGCTCTGCCGCACACAAGCAACAAGATGCGCTCGCTTTTCTGCAACGCGCCACTGAACTCATCCGGGTTGAAAAGCCGCAGCATCTTCGTGTGCTGGGTCCTGTCAACGCGCCGATGGCGCGCAAGGCCGGCCGTTACCGGGCACAGCTATTGATCCAAAGCGGCGATCGCAAGTCGTTGCATACCCTGCTGGCAATACTGCGGCCCGCTCTAGAGGCGGAGCCAACCGCACGCAAGGTTCGCTGGTCAATCGACGTCGATCCGATTGAGTTGTTTTAATGTAGAATCGCCGGCTCGCCGATGAAATCCATAGTCGCAAAACTTGTCCAGGAAGCTCTCGCCAAACTGCCTGAGCTTGCCGACGCCACTGCCGATCTGTCGCTCGAAACGACGGTCGAGCGAACCCGTGATCCCAGCCATGGTGACTTCGCAACCAATGTCGCAATGCGGCTCGCGAAATCAGCCGGTAAGAACCCACGCGAACTCGCCGCAATCCTGGTGGACTCGCTGCCGGCAAGCGACGCGGTCGACAAAGTGGCGATTGCCGGTCCTGGCTTCATAAACTTTCATTTGAGCGCAACGGCGTTTCATTCCGAGATCGAATCCATTCTCGAGCAGGGCAACGACTATGGACGACAAGCCGCGAAAGAGTCGCCGCGTATCCTGCTCGAATTCGTCTCGGCAAATCCGACCGGCCCTTTGCATGTCGGCCACGGTCGACACGCTGCGTACGGCGCGACTGTCGGTAATTTGCTCGAGGCAGCCGGGTCCAACGTCGATCGTGAATATTACGTTAACGACGCCGGCCGGCAGATGGATATTCTCGCACTCAGTGTCTGGCTTCGCTGGCTGGAGACGCAAGGAACGAGTATTGCTTTCCCCAAGGCCGGATACCGGGGCGAGTACATTCGGGACATTGCAGTTACGATCGAGACGACAGGCCTCACCAGGATAGACGCCGATGTAGTGCTCGACGGCGTGCCCGCCGACGAGCCCGACGGTGACAAGGAAGCGCATATCAGCGCGCTGATCGACCAGGCCAAATCACTGCTTGGTATCGAAAGTTTCGAGAACCTGCGCCAACAGGCAGTCGATCCTATCCGGCAGGACATCGAAGACGATCTCGCTGAATTCGGCGTCACTTACGACAACTGGTACTCGGAACAGAGCCTGACCACAACCAATCGCATCAACGATGCTCTTGCCGTACTTCAGGAACGCGGCATGTTGTATGAAAAGGACGGTGCAACCTGGTTTCGCGCTGAACAATTCGGCGACGAAAAAGATCGCGTTGTCGTTCGCGAAAATGGCGCCAAGACCTATTTCGCCTCCGATATCGCGTATCACTTCGACAAGCGTGAACGTGGTTACGATCACCTGATCGATATTCTCGGCTCCGATCATCATGGCTACGTTGCACGCATCGGTGCCGGACTCGATGCGATGGGTTATTCGGCCGATGATCTCCAGGTCGAACTCATGCAGTTTGTCGCGTTGTATCGAGGTGACGAGAAACTTGCGATGTCGACGCGCTCAGGGGAGTTCGTGACCTTACGCGAATTGCGAAAAGAAGTTGGCAACGACGCTGCCCGTTTTTTCTATGTGATGCAATCGAATGATCAACACCTCGATTTCGATTTAGAGCTTGCGAAGAGCCACTCCAACGATAACCCGGTGTATTACATTCAGTATGCACACGCACGTATTGCCAGCGTTTTTCGGCAACTTGAGGGGAAGTCACTGGTCTTCGATGCGGGCAATGGCCGTGACAACATGGCGTCACTGACCGAACCGCAAGAGAAAGCGCTCATGACGTCGCTCAGCCGTTATCCCGAAGTAATTCTGCTGGCTGCTAATAATCTCGCGCCACAACATCTCGTGCATTTCTTACGCGACCTGGCGAACGATTTCCACACGTATTACAACGCGCACGCGTTTATCGTTGACGACGCCGCGTTGCGGAATGCGCGGCTAACATTAGTTCTGGCGACTCGAATCGTCATCGCAAATGGATTGACAATACTCGGCGTCACCGCGCCGGAGAAAATGTAGTGGCGAAACGCAGGAAGCAGCAATACCCGGGTTGGATGTGGATGTTGTTCGGACTGTCAATCGGGTTATCCGTGGCATTCGCTGTGTACCTCAAGGACCGCGGCCCGACGGCCGAGCCGCCGACTCCACAGCCCGCAAGCTTGCAGAGCGCTCTGGACGACAATGCGGAGCTTGTCGTCAGCCAGCCCGAAGAATCGCCAAAGGAGAGGCGGTTTTCCTTCTACGACATCTTGCCGAATTTCGAACTCGTCATCCCGGAGAAGGCACCCGATATAGCGGCTGACTATGCGCCGCAGGCTGTCATAGAGCCCGGCGTGTATGTCCTGCAGGCGGGTTCATTTTCCACGAACGTGGATGCCGACCGGCGCCGCGCGGAACTTGCCCTCCAGGGAATCGAGTCACACATCCAGCGCGTCAAGGTTAACGACAAGAACTTCCATCGGGTGCTGATCGGGCCAACCGACGATCTCGATGAACTCAACCTGTGGCGCAGCCGATTGCGCGCAGCGAAAATCGACATTTTCCGCATCCGGCTCAGTGACTAGCTATTCACGGATAAGTGCTTTTCTGGCGTTTTTCGCGCTAACCGCGTGTACATCTACGCCCACACAAGAAGATCCACCGTCAACGGAACCTGTCGTCGAACCCATTTATCAGCATGCCACGCCGAGCAAGAGTGATTTTCGCATCAGCATCGCCGCAGTCGGCGACATGATGATCGGCACTGACTATCCCGAAAACCATTTACCGGACGATGATGGCGTCAGCTTTCTCGACGCCGTAGCACCTATTCTGTTATCCGCCGATATCGCATTCGGCAATCTCGAAAGCGTTCTCGCCGATGGCGGCGAGCCTGGCAAGACTTGTAAAAACCTTGCTGCTTGCTACCTGTTTCGCTCACCGACGCGCTACGCGAATCACTATCGTGACGCGGGATTTGATGTCCTTAGTCTAGCCAACAACCATGCGCGCGATTTCGGCGAAGACGGGCGCACGGCAACGATGCAAGCGCTTGACGCAGCCGGCATTTATCACTCGGGCCGTGAGGGAGAATTTGCCAGCTTCGATATCAACGATACGAAGGTCGCCGTACTCGCGTACGCGGTGACAGTAGAGTCGAACATGATGCTCGACTACGAGCTCGCCGAGCAGACCGTCGCAGAATTCGCCGAATCACACGACATCGTCATTGTTTCCTTTCATGGCGGCGCCGAGGGCGCGGCCATGATGCATGTCCCTTTTGCCGAGGAAGAATATTTCGGAGAACCTCGTGGCGATGTCGCGCTCTTTGCCCGCTGCATGGTGGATGCGGGAGCCGACCTCGTCGTGGGCCATGGCCCGCACGTTCTTCGTGGCATCGAGCTTTACAAGGACCGGCTGATCGCCTACAGCCTGGGCAATTTCGCGACCTACTACGGCATCAGCGTCGAGGGCGTCAAAGGTATTGCGGCAATTTTGCTGGCGACTCTCGATGGCGACGGCCGCTTTATCGAAGGGGAAATTATTTCAACCGTTCAGCTACGCCCGGACGGTCCGAGCATCGACGACGAACAGCGTGCGCTCAACCTGATGCGCGGCCTCAGCATCGAGGACTTCGGTAACCCGGGCCTGACGTTCCTACCTGATGGTAGATTGCTTCCTGCAAACTATTGATCTGCGATCGGCGTATTCCTTATCGAAATGGCTCGCTACGCTGCGCTTTATTTCCGATTAAGAACACCCCGATCGCAGATCAATCCTCGGCAAGCGACCATGGACGGGATGTTCATCGACCGAAGTAAAGCGCAGCGAAGCGAGCCATGAGGGAGAGGAATATCCCGTCCATGGTCGCCGCCGGTTAATCTTCCGCAGTCACCGATTTGAAATCGACACCGAGTGCGCGCAGCTTCCGATAAAGATGTGTCCGTTCCATGCCGACGCGTTTCGCAAGTTGACCAACCTTTCCATCGCAGAGCACCAGTTGCTGTTGTAAATAGGCACGCTCAAAATGCTCGCGGGCTTCTCGCAGTGGTAACGACAACAGATCCTGTTTTACGAGCGGCTCATTTACCGGCGTGCGGGCACCGATATCTGCTTCGACTTCCTCGAGCGTCAGATCGCCCTCGCCGTTTGCAAGCAACAGCCGGCGCACCAGGTTCTTGAGTTCGCGTACATTGTCGGGCCACGGATAATTTCGCAGCCGATTCTGCGCTGCAACACTGAATCGCCGGAAAGACAGACCCTCCGCATCGACGAACTTGTCAACGTAAGAGGCAAGCAACTCCGGTACATCCTCTGAGTACTCGCGAAGCGGCGGTATACGAAGCGGCAGCACACTCAGATTCGCAACGAGATCGCGCCGCAAACCGCCCTTTTCAAGACTGGCCTCTTCGTCAACCCCAGCCGTTGCCACGATTCGCGCATCGAGCCGAATCGTTTCACTACTACCGGCACGCCTGAAGCTTTGATCCTCAAGCACCGCCAGCAAAATTTTCTGCGCGGTAGCGTTCAGGTCGGCCAGCTCATCAATGATGAGCGTACCGCCAGCCGCACGCTCAAATGCGCCGGCGTGAATCTCGCCGTCAACTTCACTGCCAAGCAACTGCTCTTCGACGTTGCTCTCGGTCAGCGATGCCGCCGTGACACTGATTAGCGGTCCGTCCGCCCGTTTGCTCAACGCATGCAGGTAACGCGCGAATGCACCTCGACCCGTACCTGGCTCACCGCTCAACAACACCGGCGCATCATGCTGAGCGTACTGCTGCACCTTCTCACGCAAGTTTTGCATCAGTTTACTGCGGCCCACCGGTGCCATTAGCGACGGCAATAGGCGGCGTGCCATCGACCCTTGCTTGTCGGACGACTCGAGCGCCGCCTCTACCGTGCGCAATAATTTCGCCAGCGATAATGGTTTTTCAATAAAGTCGAATGCACCGAGTCGGGTTGCTTCAACAGCTGTATCGACGGTGCCATGTCCCGACATGATCACGACCGGACAGGCGAGATCGCCATCATCGGACCACTCTCGTAACAATGTGATGCCGTCTGTATCGGGCATCCAGATGTCCAGTAGAATCAAATCGAAATTTTCGTCCGCACGAGCAGACCGTGCCTCTTCGGCGTTCGCGGCGGCGGTTACACCGTAACCTTCGTCGGACAAAATTTCTTGAATTAAGGCCCGAATGTCGGCCTCGTCGTCGACTACCAACACATGAGAAGTACTCATGCTTTCTCCCTCCTTTGCTCGGCACGTCCAGGTGCTCTTGCAATCATTGCTTCGCGTGCCGCCTCATTGAGCGGCAGACGGATACTTATAACGGCGCCGCCTTTCTGGTTGTTGTACGCCCGAATTGTGCCAACGTGCTCTTCAACAAGTTTTTTGACGATCGCAAGACCCAGCCCCGTCCCCTTCGGCTTGGTTGTTACATAAGGGTCGAATACCTGGGTGAGCGAGCTCTCCTTGAAGCCTGGCCCGTTGTCCTCAACTTTGATCTGCATGATTTCAACGCCTGCGATTTCTGCTGCACTCACGTGAACATCGATACGACCGTCGGTCGCGTTTTCGAGTGCCTCTATCGAGTTGCGCACAAGATTGTGGAGTATCTGCCGAACACGTCCCATGTCCGCATCAATTTGCGGCATCGACGGGTCCGAAGTCAGCACGATGTCAACGCCGCTCTCCTGCGCGCGATACAGGTCGACCACTTCATGCACAAGCATGTCCATGCTGAACTGCCCGATATCCATATCCGGCGCTCGCGCATAGTCACTGAATGCATTGACCATCTCTTTCATCGCTTCAACCTGCTGCACGATCGTGTGCGTTGCACGATCAAGAATCTGCGCCTCATCAGGGTCCATTGTCCCCAGATACTTGCGGCGCAGTCGTTCAGCCGATAATCGAATCGGTGTCAGCGGGTTCTTGATCTCATGCGCGAGACGACGCGCGACCTCGCCCCACGCCGCGTCGCGCTGTGCCTGCAACAACGCAGTGATGTCATCGAAAACGATGACATATCCAGCCGCGTGATCCTTATCGCCTGGCAGCGCTGTACACGCGCAGCTCAGGACTCGTCGGCCGACTTCACCGCGCAACACGATTTGCTCTCGCCATTCCGTTTCACCGGCTCTCAGGTGCACTTGCGCGACGTCAACGAACTGTTCGAGTAGCGGGTGCCCCTTGGCCACATCGGCCAGATTTTGGCCAACACAATTTTCGAGATCCACATCCAGAATCGCGCCGGACGCCTGGTTCGCCGTGCGTATTCCTAAGTCCGACTCGAGCGCGACAACGCCCGTCGACAACCTGGCGAGAATGACTTCGAGTTTGGTGCGCTCGGCTTCGACCAGCGCTTGCGACAGGCTGGCCTCGCGCCGCGCAGTTGCCAGACGCTGTGTCATGTCGTTGAATGAACTGACGAGAAAACCGATTTCATCGCGTGATGGCGTCGGTAAGCGGGTATCGAAGTCGCCCTCGGCCACAGCCCGGGTACCCGCAACGAGATCCTGAATCGGCGCTACAAGCCGTCGCGACAACACGAAAGCCCCGTATACCGCCGCGAGCAAGCTCAACAGAAAGACAACAGTCAG
>Ga0114949_10001899_pt1 | contig 12828 bp, 14 predicted proteins | sample N074metaG_FD_83505 | JGI IMG/M metagenome (GOLD analysis project Ga0114949, IMG submission 83505) | Deep subsurface microbial communities from Kermadec Trench to uncover new lineages of life (NeLLi) - N074 metaG | ecosystem: Environmental > Aquatic > Marine > Ocean trench > Sediment | place... | reverse complement strand
TGCTGGATGGCGCCCGAGATACCGATCGCGATGTAGAGCTTCGGCGCGACGACCTTGCCGGTCTGGCCCACTTGCAGCTCTGGCGGCACGTACCCGGCGTCACACGCGGCACGCGACGCACCCATGGCGGCGCCGAGGGCGTCGACCAGTGGCTCGATGATGTTGGTGAAGTTCTCCGCGCTCTTGAGCGCACGGCCACCCGATACGACGACGTCTGCATCGGTGAGCTCCGGGCGCTCGCTCTTCACGACCTCGACGCCGAGGAACTCGACCCTGTCCGCGACTGGATCGCTCTGTATGGCGATGTCTTCCGTGGGGCTTGCGCCACCGGAAGCCTCCGCCGCGTCGAACTCCGCCTGACGCACGGTGACGACTTGCTTGTCGGTCGTGATCTCGACGGTACCGGACACGTTCCCCGCGTACATCGGTCGCGTGTACGACAGCTTGCCGCCGTCGGTGTTCACCGTCGAGATGTCGGACGCGACGCCCGCATCCAGCTTGGCAGCGACGTGCGGGAGCAAGTCCTTGCCGTACGCGGTCGCGCAAGCAACGAGGACGTCGTAGCCCTTGCCAGCCTCCGCAACGGTTGCCGCGTACTTCTCGCAGATGTAGCCGCCAGCGATCTCCGCCTTGAGCACCTTGCCGGCGCCGTACCCGGTGAGCTCGTCCGCCGACGCGGCTGCGCCTTCTCCGATGGAGAGGATGTCGAACGAACCGCCGGTCCCTTCCGCGATCTGCTTCGCGGCGGTAACGGCACAAAGAGTGGTTTTGCGTGCCTTGCCCTCAAGCAACTCCGCAACAACGAGAACATTAGCCATGTCTGATGCTTCCTTTCCGTTTCTCGAGGGTTAGATGACCTTGGCGGTGTTGTGGAGCTTGTCGACGAGATCCGCCGCGTCCTCGACGAACGTCGTTTCACCCGAACGCGCAGGCGGCAGCTCGAACTTCGTGTAATTGAGCGCCTTCGTGGGGTCGACACCGAGGTCGGCGATCGACATCTGGTCGATGCTCTTCTTCTTGGCTTGCATGATGCCCCTGAGCGACGCGTAGCGGCCGCCGACTTCCAGCTTCGCGTACTGGTGGTCATCGGGAGTCACGCCGTTCTTGACCGATTCCGGATGAAGGATTCGGTCGGAGGTGGTGAGCACTGCCGGACCGGTGACCTTGACGGTGGCGACGCCCGTGTCGAGCTCACGCACAACCTCGAAGGTCTTTCCGTCGTCGCTGGTCTTGATCTTCATCGCGTAGTTGATGATCGGCCAACCGAGCTTCTCAGCGAGCTTCGTCCCTGCGACGTTGGAGTCGCCGTCGGCCGCCTGCTTGCCCATCACGACAAGGTCAGGACTTTCCTTGTCCACGATCGCTTTCAGGATTGAGGACACCACGCCGGCGTCGAGGTTGCCCTCTTCGGCTTCGACGAGGATGCCGCGCTCGGCGCCCTTTGCGAGGCCTTCGCGGATGATTCGCTGGGTATGCTCATCGTTCGGGCCGATCGAGACCAGCACGACTTCACCGACACGCGCGTTCTTCTCGGCGGCGTTTTCGGTCAGTCGCAGGGCGGCTTCGAGGCTCCAGTCATCGAACGGATTCATCTTCCATTCGAGACCTTCCGATGTGACGGCCTTGCCGTCGGCGCTCACCTTGAGCTTGCTTGCGTTGTCCGGGTCCGCAACGCGTTTGATGGTTACGAGGATCTTCACACTTCCTCCTCAAATTGAAGAGCCATTCAGGCTGACAAATACTTGAAAACGCAGGCGATCTAGGCGGGTTTTGCGACCCTGTCAAGGGGCGCGACCCGGTGTGCTAGAAGCCCACGATGAGCGAGGAGACGAATGGCACCCGCTATGCGTTGGTCACTGGTGGCAGTAGCGGCATCGGCTTCGAGACCGCACGTGGGCTGGCCAGCCACTTCGACGTCGTGGGAATCGTCGGCCGGAACCCGGAGCGCCTCGCGGAAGCTGCTGAGAACCTCCGTTCGGGTGAGGCGCGCATCGAAACCTTTCGGGCGGATTTCTCCTCGTTGGAGGAGGTTCGGGCGCTTGCGGCGAACATCAAGACGCGATTCAGTTCCCTCGACGTCTTGGTGAACAACGCGGGTGTTTGGCACAAGGACCGAACGCTCAGCAAGGACGGGTATGAAGAAACGTTTGCGGTCAACCATCTCGCTCATTTCTCGCTGACCAATCAGCTCAAGGATCTGCTCGTCGCCGGTACGAGCGCCCGCGTGGTCAACGTCTCCTCTTCCATGCACACGCGTCCCAAGTCCATGAACTGGGATGACTTGATGTTCGAAAACAGCTGGAAGGGGTTCTGGGTCTACGGCCATTCGAAGCTGGCAAACATTCTCTTCTCGAACGAGCTCTCGCGCCGTTGGAAGGATCTCGGAATCACCTCCAACGCGTTGAACCCTGGCAACGTACGGAGCCGTATCACCCGGAACAACTGGTTTCTCAATGCGCTTCACCGTTCGCTGATCGCGCGGGTGGTCATCATGTCGGAAGCAGACGGCGCCCGTACGTCCATCCACGTTGCCACGTCCCCGGAGCTCCAAGGCGTGACCGGGCGGTACTTCGACAAGGTGCGGGAGGCCAAGCCCAGTAAGGTGGCCGTAGACGAAGAAGCAGCGCAGCGCCTATGGGAAGTCAGTCAGCAGCTCATCGACGCCGTCTAGTGTGCGGATCTTTTTCTCTCGCACACTAGGGGTTTTGGATCACACACTAGCTTGCCTCCTCAGTCGTCGAGAGGGTTCACGAAGTCGGGGTCCAGCACTTTGCGAGGGTGGCGCGCGGTGACTTGGCCCATGAAGGGCGGATGCACCGAGTAGCCCAGCATGCTCTGAAGGCGGGGTGACATCTGCCTGACCTTTTTCTTGGGGATCGAGAGAAAGAAGTTTTCTTGTGGGCGTGCCCAGGGCTCGCAGTACTGATTGCTAATCGCCGTGCGCACACCGGTCGAACGATTCTGGCCTCCACGGTGCACGAGCGTCCCCGCAAACACGGCGCAAGAGCCTGCGGACATGACCAAGGGTCGAAGGTAGGGCTGATACTCAGGTGCCAGCGTGACCTTGTCGTCGCCGACGTACATGTTCAGCAGCTCATCATCACTCCACCGATGGCTTCCGGCGATCATCTCGGTCGCGCCGTTCTCCTCGGTGAAGTCGTCGATCGCCCACATCGTCGACACGCTGATCGCGGGGCGAGGCCTGGGGACGATGTAGAACGAGTCGTCGGTGTGGGCGGGTTGAGGGGTTTCTCCTGGCGCGATGGCAATCGCCTGACTCGCGGTGAGCAGGTAGTTGGGCAGCAGTAACTCGTCGACAATCGACAGAATCGCGGGGTGTTCAACCAGCCGTTCGAAGGTCTCCCCTCGTCCCACCAGGGTGTAGATGCGCTGGGTTTGCGTTCCCTCGAAGTCGTTGCGGCCCGATGGGCCTCCGGTGAGAAGTCGGGCGAGCTCGTTGCGGACCTGACTCAACTCGGCGGCGCTCAACAACCCCTCGAGCACGACGTAGCCGTCTGCCTCGTACGCTTTCCGCCACTCTTGGTTTTGGTTCGGGGAGGTCATTGGCTTTCGTTCGCTCCCCCCAACCGATCCTGTCACCGCTTTCGCAGACCTTCGAGAAACAGGCTGGCGCAATGTGTGGCCGCTTTGCGCAGAGCCTCGGGGTCGCCTTCTCCGAGCGCCCAGGTGAGCAGAATCGCGTCGATTGCACCGAAGAGGCAGCGCGCCACCACGCGCGGGTTGAGGTCTTTCCGAAACGTGCCTTCTTCTTGCCCGTCCCGAACCACGTCCGCGATCACGTCGATGTACTGCATGAACAAGGGCGTTGCGTACTGCTTGAGTAGTCGGGACGACTGCCGCAGGTTCACGGTGATCACTTCGGCGAGGTCTCGCTGCTCCTCCATCAAGCCGAGTTGAAGCTCGATGATGCGCTGGATTCGATTCTCGAACGGTTCTTCCGACTCGGCGACCTCCCGAAGAATGGTCAGGAGCCGTTCGATGCCCTCTTCGAAGATCGTGACGAGGACATCGTCCTTGTTCTTGAAGTAGAGGTAGATCGTGCCGTCCGCGACACTGGCTGCCTTGGCGATTTCGCTCACCCGCGTCGCATAGAAGCCGTTCTTGGCGAAGACCTTGATCGCGGCCTTGAGGATGCGCTCCCGCTTGTTGGGCGCCCTCTTGCGCCTGTTGGCTGTTGAATGAACCGCCATTCAGTTTCGGGTATCACACCCGCAGCCTTTCCGTCAAACCAGGCTAACCGGGCGGTTCTTCCCCTCGAAGGAGCCGGACGATGTTCCCTGCGTGCCGCAGGACGACGATGATCCACAGCCCCACCGCAAGTTGAATCGGTGACTGCCGCCCGTCGAATGCGATGGTCAGGGCGGCGGCAACCGTTGCAGCGGACAGCGATGCCACGCTGGCACGCCTGCTGAGCTTCTTGATGAGCACGAACGTGAGGAGCGATGCCACGCCGACCGAGGGAAGGGCGCCAAGCAAGACGCCACCGGCCGTGGCCGCGCCCTTTCCACCTCGAAAGCCATGCCAAATCGGAAAGACATGCCCCAGCGCGGCAGCGATCCCGATCAACGTGATCCACGGCCAAGACAGCTCGAAGGTCCAGCGCGCCAACACGACCGGAATGAAACCCTTGAGCATGTCGAGGAGCATGACTTGGCGGCCGGTCCTCTTTCCGAGTGCCCGACCGACGTTCGTCGCACCGATGTTGCCGCTGCCGACGCTCCTCAAATCGACGCCTTCCCGAGAAGCGAACACGAGACCGAATGAGATCGAGCCAACTAGGTACGCAGCAAGGGTAAGCGCGGGGCCGAGCACCGCGGAATCATACTGCTTTGCGGGTAGGGGGGTCCGGTAAGTTTCTTGCTCGGCTCGGCGGCTCCCCGTAGCTTCAACGACGATGCCGTTCGGGGTGGATCGCGAGACTCTGGTTCCGGTCGCGCTCTACGCAGAGCTCGTCGCCGATGAAGAGGTCCTTCCCGCGTTCGTGACCAGCATCAGCGAGCACGGCTTGCTCCTCGACTCGCTTGCGATCCTCGGCAACCGCCGCAGCGATCGATTGCAAATTCAGCTCACCCTCCCGGGCGAGCCCGATACCCTGTGGATTGGCGCAGAAGTCGTTCGGGACACGCAGGGCTCCCTGTTCAACGATACTGCCCTTCGCTTTTTGGCCATGGCCAACGCGCATTGGCGTTCTGTTCGACGCTGGGTTCGCGTGAGGGAGCTGGTCTTGGCCACGCGCCCGATCGGTGTGTATGACGCTGCTTGAACACGAGTGAGGGATGATTATGTGTAGGTTTATGTATGTCTTTGTCGCGGCCACGATGGGACTCGCGATCGGTTGCGGGGACTCCGAGACCGAAGCCGATCGGGTCGGCGTGGGCGCTCAATGCACGGAGAGCGCGGAATGCGAGTCGGCGGATGAGGAAGTCGAGCTCGTATGCCTGACCCAGTTCACTGGAGGCTACTGCGGCCTCGAGGGCTGCACGGGTGACGTCGATTGCCCTGAGGGCTCGGCCTGCGTCACCCACGACGATGGCAAGAACTACTGCTTCCGAGTCTGCGTGGACAAACCCGACTGCAATCACAATCGGGACGAACCAAATTGGTCGAACTGCGTGGGAAGCATCACCTTCGTCGACGACCGAAACGACCGAAAGGCGTGTGAGCCTCCATCATCCGGCATTTGACCCTGATTACCTTGACTTCCCGGGGGTCGGAACGTAGTACAGCCGCCGCCGTCATGCTGGCGTAGCTCAACTGGTAGAGCACCGGTTTTGTAAACCGGCGGTTATGAGTTCGAGTCTCATCGCCAGCTCTACTTGAAATTTCGGAACGACCATGGAGGGTTGCCCGAGCGGTCAAAGGGAGCAGACTGTAAATCTGCCGGCTTATGCCTACGGTGGTTCGAACCCACCACCCTCCACCAGGAGAACAACGAACAAATTACGCGGGTGTAGCTCAGTTGGTAGAGCCTCAGTTTTCCAAACTGAATGTCGCCGGTTCGAGCCCGGTCGCCCGCTCTAGCCGGCAGTGCAGATGAAACGAGACGCGATTCAGACTATGCCCAGGTAGCTCAGTGGTAGAGCACCCCCTTGGTAAGGGGGAGGTCGTGAGTTCAAGTCTCATCCTGGGCTCCGGACCTCACTCAGAAGAACGACGAAGTAGGAAACGAACGATGGCTAAAGAAAAGTTTGTCCGAGACAAACCACACATGAACGTAGGCACGATTGGTCACATCGACCACGGCAAGACGACGCTGACGGCGGCCATCATGAAGGTGATGTCCGCGAAGCACGGTGGCGAGGTCAAGAGCTACAAAGACATCGCGAAGGGCGGGACGGAGCGCGACGAGACCAAGACGGTGACGATCGCGACGAGCCACGTGGAGTACCAGACGGCCAACCGTCACTACGCGCACGTCGATTGCCCGGGCCACGCCGACTACGTCAAGAACATGATCACGGGCGCGGCGCAGATGGACGGCGCGATTCTGGTGGTGAGCGGGGTCGACGGACCGATGCCGCAGACCAAAGAGCACGTGCTTCTGGCGCGCCAGGTGGGTGTTCCGACGATGGTGGTGTTCATGAACAAGTGCGACGCGGTCGACGACCCGGACCTTCTCGAGCTGGTGGAGATGGAGGTTCGTGAGCTTCTATCGAAGTACGAATACGACGGGGACAACGTCCCGGTGGTGCAGGGCTCGGCCCTTGGCGCCCTCAACGGGGAAGAGAAGTGGGTGGAATCGGTCGTGAACCTGATGGACGCGGTCGACACCTACATTGCGGAGCCCCAGCGAGACATCGACAAGCCGTTCCTGATGGCAGTCGAAGATGTGTTCTCGATCAAGGGCCGCGGGACGGTGGTGACGGGGCGGATCGAGCGCGGGATCATCAAGGTGGGGGACGAGGTGGATATTCTGGGAGTACGGGAGCCGCAAAAGACGACGGTGACGGGGGTGGAGATGTTCCGCAAGCTTCTGGACCAGGGTCAGGCCGGCGACAACGTGGGGTGCCTGCTACGCGGCATCGACAAAGAGCAGGTGGAGCGCGGACAGGTTCTGGCGGCACCGGGCTCGGTGAACACGCACTCGCGGTTCGAGTGCGAGGTGTACATCCTGAGCAAGGACGAGGGAGGGCGACACAAGCCGTTCTTCTCGAACTACACCCCCCAGTTCTACATCCGCACGTTGGACGTGACGGGCAAGATCGAGCTTCCGGACGACGTGAAGATGGTCATGCCGGGCGACAACGTGAAGATGAAGGTCAACCTCATTACGCCATCCGCCATGGAAGAGAAGCAGCGCTTCGCGATTCGCGAGGGCGGCCGAACCATTGGTGCAGGCGTCATTTCCAAGATCATTGAATAACGGGCGAGATAAGGTTGCGCTCGCGTGCGAAGATTGCGGGACGCGTAACTACCAGACGACGAAGTTGAGAAAGGCCGGCCCGCAGGAGAGACTGACGCTGAAAAAATTCTGTCCCAAATGCAACCGGCGCACGGAACACAAAGAGACTAAATAGAACGAAGGAATCCCGGAGGGGCCAGGGGCCCTCAGTTTGTCCCACCGCACCACCCCCACTGTATCCCCTAGGCCAGTAGCTCCAATTGGTAGAGCAGCGGATTCCAAATCCGCGGGTTGTGGGTTCGAATCCCTCCTGGCCTGCCGCGAGGAATAACCATGGCGATCACAAAAGAACAAGACAAAGCGAGGCCGACCGGAACGCTTGGCGTAGAGCGTTGGGTGCAATTCTCGTATGCGGCTGGCGCCATCACGGTGGCCTGGTTCCTCGTCAAGTCCAGCAACGCGATTTGGACCATCCTGGCCGATACCGTCGATGCGGTCCCCGAGCCGAATGGCACGTTCATCGCCGTTGGGGCGGGCCTCGTGTCGTTCATCGTGGCGGTCGTCACGTATCGGTCCAAGAAGATTCACACCTTCGTCCTCGAGGTGTGTGTCGAGCTTTCCAAGGTCACCTGGCCCACCCGTAAAGAAACGTGGTCGCAGACCATCGTCGTCCTCATCGTTTCCGTCGTTGCTGCGGTCATTCTCGGCGTGTACGACGCGGTTTGGTCCCACATCACCGACCTCATTTACAACGTGTGATTCCAATGAAGTGGTATGTCGTCCAGGCCTATTCGGGCTACGAAAACAAAGTGAAGCTCTCCCTCGAGGAGCGCATCAAGCAGGCCGGTATGGAAGGCCGTTTCGGGACTATCCTCATCCCGAAGGAGAACGTGCAGGAGAACCGCGGCGGGCAGCGCCGACTGACCACGCGCACCTTCTACCCAGGCTACATCTTCGTCCAGATGGACCTCGACGATCGGACCTGGCACCTCATCAAGGACACGCCGAAGGTCAATGGCTTCGTCGGTGGTCGCCATCCCTCGCCGGTTCCCGAGCGAGAGATCGCTGCAATCGAGCAGCAGGTCGAGGAGGGCGCCGCCAAGCCGAAGCCTAGCGTCGAGTTCGAGAAGGGCGATCACGTCCGGGTCACCGCCGGCGCGTTCGCCAACTTCACGGGCGCGATCGAGGAAGTGAACCCCGACAAGCACAAGGTTCGCGTCTTGGTCTCAATTTTCGGCCGAGCCACGCCTGTGGAACTCGATTATGCCCAGGTCGAAAAGACCAACTAGCTGAGGGCGCCCAGGCAGGCCATCTGGCGGCTTACCTCCTCGGGCCATCGCTGCGAAATACTTGAGTATTCCTTGCTCAGCCCTGTGGGGGCGCTCGCCAGCTGACCTACCTGGACGCCCTCAGAAGTACGGCTTCCCGTAACCGATCGAGATTTCAGAGAAAATGGGTTGCACTTTTCGTGCCTTGAGGCATGACTCGCCGCTCCGGAGAACCCTGTACGCATGAAAAAGGTCATCGGACAGATCAAACTTCAGCTCCCCGCAGGGAAGGCGAACCCTTCTCCGCCGGTCGGGCCTGCGCTCGGCCAGCATGGCGTCAACATCATGGCGTTCTGCAAGGAGTTCAACTCGAAGACCCAGAAGGATGCGGGTCTGATCATCCCGGTGGTGATCTCCGTGTATCAGGATCGTTCCTTCAGCTTCATCATGAAGACGCCGCCTGCGGCGATCTTGATCAAGAAGGCCTTGAATCTGAAGTCGGGCTCTGCGCGCCCGAACAAAGACAAGGTTGGCAGGATCACTCTCGATCAGGTGAAGGAAATCGCGCAGGTCAAGCTTCAGGATACCAACGCGGCTTCGCTCGAGACATGCATGCAGAGCATCATCGGCACCGCGCGTTCCATGGGGGTCGAGTTAGTCGACTAACTCGCTCGAGCGATTGACTTCGCTTCCCTGGACCACCCAGGGCTCCAGTTGGTGGTAGGCGGCTTCGAGTCGCCGCAAGGAGTCAGAATGAAAACCGGAAAAAAGCGCACGGCCGCTTTACAGAAGCCCGACAAGAATCGTCGCTACGCGCTGAGTGAAGCCGTTTCGCTGCTGAAAGAAACCGCGTTTGCCAACTTCGACGAATCGGTCGACCTTGCAGTGCGACTCGGTGTGGATCCGAAGCACGCGGACCAGATGGTTCGTGGCGCTGTCGTCCTGCCGCACGGCACGGGCAAGACCAACCGCGTTCTAGTCTTCGCCAAGGGCGAGAAGGTGACTGAGGCGGAAGCAGCCGGCGCCGATTTCGTTGGTGGCGACGAGTTCGTCGCGAAGATCAACGAAGGTTGGCTCGACTTCGACACGGTCATCGCCACACCGGATATGATGGGGCAGGTTGGCCGTCTCGGTCGTGTCCTCGGTCCTCGTGGCCTGATGCCAAACCCCAAGGTCGGTACGGTGACCTTCGACGTGTCCAAGGCCGTTCGCGAGGCGAAGGCCGGCAAGGTCGAGTTTCGCGTCGAAAAGGCGGGCATTGTGCACGCACAGATAGGCAAGAAATCCTTCGGCGAGCCCGAGCTTGCTGGCAACGTGAAGTCGCTGGTCGGCGCACTCGTGAAGGCCAAGCCGGCCGCCGCCAAGGGCACATACCTTCGTAGCATCACGCTGAGCTCCACGATGGGCCCCGGCATCAAGGTTGACCCCAGCACTATAGAGGTGGAGGCGTAATCATGAGCCTTACACGCGAAGAAAAGACGGCTCAGGCCGCTTCCGTCCGCGAAAGCTTCGACAACGCGAGCGCGACTGTGCTCGTCGACTTCCGAGGCGTCAACGTCGAGATGATTACGGACCTCCGTGCCCGTTTCCGCGACGCGGGTGTCGAGTACAGGGTCGTCAAGAACAACGTCGTCCGCAAAGCGCTCGAGGGTTCGGAGCTCGCCGACAACCCGGAGTTTGCGAAACACCTCAGTGGCCCCACGGCAATCGCTTGGAGCTTCGAAGATCCCTCGGCTGCCGCCAAGGTGATCAAGAACTTCCGCAAGGAGTTCACGGACGTTCTTGAGCCGAAGGACGGAGATCCAAAGCTCCTGGTCAAATGTGGCCTTCTCGAGGGCCAAGTTCTGGACGCAAAGCGAGTCGAAAACGAGCTCGCCACGCTTCCGGGCAAGGACGAGATTCGCGCTTCGCTGCTCGCGCAGCTCATGGCGCCCATGCAGAACCTGGTCGGCCAAATCAATGCACCGGCCCAAAACCTCGCTCTCGTTCTCGATGCGTACCGGCGCAAAGAGGCAGGCGAGTAATTCAATACCAAATTTAGCCGTGTCGCACGCACGGTTATTGGAGAGTCAAGAATGGCAAATATGAACGTAGAATCGATGGTCGAAGAGCTGAGCTCGTGGACTGTCATGGAAGTCGCGAACCTCGTCAAAGGGCTCGAGGACAAGTGGGGCGTTTCGGCAGCACCGGCAGCGGTCGCCGTGGCGGGTCCCGCAGGTGGCCCAGCTGAGGCCGTCGAAGAGCAGACCGAGTTCGACGTCGAGTTGAGCGAGGTTGGTGGCAAGAAGATCAACGTGATCAAGGCCATCCGCGAGATCACGCAGCTTGGCCTGGCAGACGCCAAGGCCCTGGTCGAAGCGGCTCCCAAAGTCGTCAAAGAGGCAGTGTCCAAGGACGAGGCCGACGAGATCAAAAAGAAGCTCGAAGAAGCTGGCGCGAAGGTCACCGTCAAGTAACCCTATGGGGTTATACTTCGGATCCCTGTGCCGCGACTTGGCACATGGGCCCAGTCGGGTTAAGTTCCCGGCCGGGGCAGCACCGGTACGCGCAGCGCAACATTCACGACTTTCCGCAACGCGGCGGGAGGCCAAAGGGTCTCCTTGTCACGCACGTGTCTCTTAATTCTTGGCTTTAGGGTTCCAGTAGCAGTGGTTCGGTAGGAGTCTCTCTAATGGCGGCGACGATTCAGACCAACTTTCGAATGCGACATTCCTTCGGGAAAATCGAGCACATCCTCGAGATTCCGAACCTGATCGACATTCAAAAGCGGTCGTACGATAAGTTCCTTCAAACAGATGTTCCCAGGGACGATCGGGAGAATACCGGTCTTCAGGGCGTCTTCAACAGTGTGTTCCCGATTCGTGACTTCAATGGAACGAGCGAGTTGGTATTTGGCGGGTACACGCTCGAGAGGCCGAAGTACGACGTCGACGAGTGTCGGCAGCGTGGGATGACCTACGCGGCGCCGATCAAAGTGACGATCCAGCTCATCATCTACGACACCGGCGGTGACAGCACCGAGCGGGCCGTCCGCGATATCAAGGAGCAGGAAGTCTACTTCGGCGAGATCCCGCTGATGACCGTCAACGGGACGTTCATCATCAACGGGACTGAGCGCGTCGTCGTCAGCCAGCTGCACCGTAGCCCGGGCGTGTTCTTCGACCACGACCGTGGCAAGACGCATTCGTCCGGCAAGCTGCTCTACCAGGCGCGCATCATTCCTTACCGTGGCTCATGGCTCGATCTCGAGTTCGACCCGAAGGATTTGCTCTACGTCCGCATTGACCGCCGCCGGAAGATGCCAGCTACCGTGCTGCTCAAGGCGCTTGGGTACAACACCCAAGAGCTCCTCAACTACTACTACGACACCGAGACGATTTACATCCTCTCGAAGGACCAGTACGCAAAGTCGATCGAATACGATCTCCTGCCCGGCCAACGTGCGACGCACGACATTGCCGTCGGCGAGGACGTTCTCGTTCGCAAGAACCGCAAGTTCACGCGTGCCGCGATTCGTAAGCTCAAGTCCGCGGGGCTCGACTATCTGCCGATCGACTTCAGCGAGGTGATCGGGAAGGTTGCCGCGGAAGACGTCATCGACGAGGACACAGGCGAGATTCTGCTCGCGGTCAACGAAGAGATCACAGAGGGTCGTATCGACGCGCTCCGCGAGGCGAGCGTCAACGAGTTCAAGGTGCTCTTCATCGACGGCCTCAACGTTGGGTCTTACCTTCGCGACACGTTACTCGTCGACAAGGTTCAGTCGCAGGACGAGGGTATCCTCGAGATCTACCGCCGGTTGCGTCCCGGCGATCCACCCACGCTCGACACCGCACGGAACCTCTTCAACAACCTGTTCTTCAACCCGGAGCGCTATGACCTGAGCAAGGTCGGGCGCCTCAAGTTGAACTACAAGTTCTACAAGGACGTTGAAGAGGATGAGAGGCCGAAGCTGGATCACACGGTTCTCACCAACACCGACATCCTGGACACGGTGAAGAACCTCATCGAGCTCAAGAACGGCCGTGGGTCGGTTGACGACATCGATCACTTGGGCAACCGCCGCGTTCGCGCCGTGGGCGAGCTGATGGAGAATCAGTACCGCATCGGTCTCGTCCGGATGGAGCGCGCAATCAAGGAGCGCATGAACATGTCTCAAGAAATTGAGACGCTCATGCCGCATGACTTGATCAATGC
>Ga0114949_10001898_pt1 | contig 12829 bp, 12 predicted proteins | sample N074metaG_FD_83505 | JGI IMG/M metagenome (GOLD analysis project Ga0114949, IMG submission 83505) | Deep subsurface microbial communities from Kermadec Trench to uncover new lineages of life (NeLLi) - N074 metaG | ecosystem: Environmental > Aquatic > Marine > Ocean trench > Sediment | place... | reverse complement strand
TCTGCATTTTCTTGCAGGGCGAGATAGGTTTCATCATTGCCAAAGTGGGTCCAGCTACCCTCCGATTCGCCGCCACCGAGCAAGCCCTTGCCTCTTACTCTAAAATCGGGGAAAGCAGTGCCCAGGAATCGCATCGCTTCTTCCGTTGAATCAACCGTAATATTTGCGTGTTCAATCAGTAACTTCATTGTGTCCTCCATGTTCCGGCTATTTAGTAAAGCAATCACTTTACATAAATATTACGTCCTCTTCACGACTCTGTAAAGCATTAAGTAAAGTTTTTTATTTACTTAATCTTCAACATTCGGCAATATCACTTTCCATGGAAGTGAGTAACGCTAGTAGCCAGGACAAAATCCTGTACCAAATCAAACGCCTGGGGCCCCAGAGCGTAAAGTCCCTGGCAGAAATCCTGGATGTTACAACAATGGGGATTCGCCAACACCTGGGGCAACTCGAATCCGCAGACCTGATCGAGTCACTACCAGAAGAGCCCCAGCCCCGTGGTCGCCCTCTCAAACCCTGGAAGCTAACGAAAAAGGGTCACGACCGATTCCCTGACGCCCACGCGCAAATAACGGTAGACCTGATCTTGTCAGTCCGTGAATTGCTGGGTGAATCAGCCTTGGACAAGATTATTGAAAAGAGAACAGCAGATACATTTGAGCAGTACAGTAGCTGCCTGGATAAACAAAACACCCTTTCAGGTAAGGTCTCAGCGCTTGCCAGCCTTCGCTCGGACGAGGGTTATATGGCGGAAGTGATTGAAGACGATGCGGGATACCTGTTGATAGAACATCATTGTCCCATCTGCATCGCGGCAAAAACATGCCAGGGATTCTGCCGATCTGAATTGGAAGTATTTCAAAGGTTATTTAAGAAAATTGCAACTGTTACCCGGGAAGAGCATCTGCTCGATACCGCTCGACGCTGCAGCTATCGCATCATTCCAATTGTAGACGCGAACCAGGACAGGAGTCGTGAGCTGATCGACTAGTAGCTGGATATGTTGATATCTCCAGAACGGGTAGAGAAAACCACTTCCCCGTCACCAGTCCCGACTTTAAACCTGAGCCGTTCATCACGTACATATTTTGACACCTTGGGCTTATCGTTAGTCAGGCGATTACGAATGCTTCCAGAGCTAGTTTCCAGGTCAAATTTTGAATTAATGTCACCATGGAGTTTTAGTCGAATCGTACCACTGACATTATCAAATTCGATGGAACCTCCAGCCATCAGTTCACCCCTGATATCGATGTCTCCCGAAACTGAATGACCGGTAATGTTGACAAAATTACCCCCGATGACTTCAATGTCCCCAGAGACAGTTTCCAATTGGAGATCACTGCCGCCATCTTCAATCACCAATTGGCCACTGACACTTCCGTAGCTACTGGTTCCTGATGTGTCATAGGATTGGACGTCACCACTGACCGTCCGCACACGGATCCGGCCCGAGGCGTTTCGCAATTCGATTTCACCACTCACGGTCTGCAGGATAATGCGCTCCGATCCGCCATCCAGGTCTACATCACCGCTGACCACGCCGACCTCTACGCCGGCTTTCACATCGTCAATATCAACATCAGTCGAAATACCGGAAAACTCGACTTTGCTCATTTGCGGAACACGAATGACCAGTTCAGTCTCTTCTTTTCGACTCCATCCGCCACGGGTGTTTCTGGGAATCCTGACTTGAATTTTGGTCTCATCGCCGTCAACTTCAAAGATAAACTCCTCGAGTTCTTCATCCAGCAGACCGCGAACTTCCACCTGGTCCTTATCCCAGCCGCGCACGTTGATATCCCCGCGGACAATATTAATACGCACAACTCCGTCAGCTTTCACGTTCACACGCTCGTCCACGGACTGTTGCTCGGCGTAGGACAGGGATCCGGCCATCACGCTCATCGTGATGAGCAGTTGCCTCGCTACTTTTGATCTAAGAGTATTCATCTTCATCTTCGCATTCTTCATTTTGTTTGGTTACATGGACCGACCAGAGCGACTGTAGTCCTGCTTTAAGAGATAAAGTTCCTGCCCATGAATGCTCATGAGCATTTCCACCAACCGCCTGTTCTCTGGATTTTCCCGGACCTGGGCTTCTATATCTCGCCTGGCTTGTTCAAGTATGTCCAAATTGCGGTACAGGTCATTCAATATTTTCTCATCCAGGTCTTTATTGACTTCCCAGAATTTCTGCACCATCGGGTTGCGGATCTGGATGTACTCTGACTGCATTCGGTCAAAACTCTGGTCCGTTGAAACAAAACGAGGTTCTGCCTTCTCCAACTGGACGATATTCAACATCAGTGCACTGAACGCAATTAAGAGGCTGGCAGCGATGCCATAGGGCATCCAGTCACTGGGCAGCGTCAATTTCCGCTTCTGCGGATAGTCCTGGATCTGGCGTTCTATTCCCAGCCACAAATCCCGTTCCGGCTGCATTTCCCGGTCAAGATTCTTAATCTGCCGGGCCAGCGACATATCTGTCACTTCACTACTATTACTGCCATTTTCCTGATAGTTAGTCATATCTTAATCCTTCACTCATACATCTTAGACGTGGCAATATCACGATTGGTTTAAGTGGCTGGAATTGAAGGCTCAACTTTCAATTCACCTTCTAGTTTCATCTTCAATAATTGCCTTGCCCGGTGTAATTGCGCCTTGCTGCTACCCTGGGCAATACCCAGTTGTTTCGATATTTCGTCGTGGGTGTAACCTTCCAGGCTATATAAGACAAATACAGCTCTCGCGCCATCCGGCAGTTCCGATATCGCCTGCTCCAGACCAATCTGCTCATCAGTGGTCTCCCTGTAGGCCATCTCCGGAACATCATCAATATCGAGACTATTGATAAACGTTTTATTTTTGCGCAGATAACTAAGAACAGTATTGGTGGCAATCCGATACAGCCAGCTACCAAATGCACTATCGCCGCGAAATTTATTTAACTTCCGCCAGGCCTGGATAAAGGCTTCCTGGGTCAGGTCTTCAGCCATATCCCTGTCTTTGCACAGGCGAACGCAGAGTGCAAAAATACGACCCACATGCAATTGATATAATTGTTCGTAGGCACGGTAATCATTGTCTTGTGCTCTGGCAACCAGCAGTTTCTCATCTACTGGCTGGATTGCTTGTGCTTCAGACACCAGGGTCGATGGTTCCTGTTTTAAACTCGTTAATCCGTGATTGTATAACGGATCGCCATTATTGCTTAATACTGCATATCTCAATCGCTATCATCCATTCGCCAACGAAGCGGGCATGTGTAAAAAAGCGTCTGCACACTTACCTTTTCTGCACACTTACTTTGATGCTAAAAGATCGATAAGGGTTTGAATGGATAATCAGATATCTAGCTCAGGAAGATTCCTGAAATACGCCAGGGCTTCCGGATTAGCCAGCGCATCTGTGTTCTTTACTTCCAGTCCGTGAACGATATTGCGCACGCTAAGTTCAACGATCTTGCCGCTGATGGTACGGGGGATATCTGGAACAGCCACAATTCTTGCAGGCACATGCCGGGGCGTGGTGTTGTCTCGAATGGATTTTCTTATTTCCTGTTGTAATTCATCATCGAGAACCACGCCGTCGCCCAAAACCACAAACAATACGACCCTGACATCATCCTGCCACTTCTGGCCAATAACGATGCTCTCCACAATTTCATCGAGGCGTTCAACCTGACGATATATCTCCGCAGTGCCAATACGCACGCCGCCGGGGTTCAGTACCGCGTCCGACCTGCCGTGGATGATAAAACCTGCCTGGGCGGTTATCTCTCCGTAGTCTCCATGGGCCCAGATTCCTGGCCATCGGTCAAAATAGGCATGCCTGTATTTTGAACCGTCTTCATCGTTCCAGAAGCCGATGGGTGCACAGGGAATGGGCCCCGTACAAACAAGTTCTCCCTTTTCCTCAAAAACCGCATGCCCATCATCATCCCAGATCGCGATGGCCATACCCAGACCTGGCGCCTGAATCTCACCGCGGTAAACAGGTAGTACTTCACAGCCACCCACAAAACAGGAAACGATATCCGTGCCGCCAGAGATTGAGGACAGACAAACATCCTTTTTAAAAATCCCGTAGACAAAATCATAACTCTGGTGTGACAGGGGTGAACCGGTTGAAAGAATCGTTTTCAGGCTTTTGAGTTTATGCGTTCTGCCTGGCTGTTTACCTGCCTTCTCAAGGGCCGAGAGATACTTCGCGCTGGTACCGAAGATACTGATGTCTTCACTATCGATCATGTCTACCAGGACATTGCCATCACGGGCAAATGGGGATCCATCGTACAAAACCAGTGTCGCACCAGTGGCGAGCCCGGTAACCAGCCAGTTCCACATCATCCAGCCACAGGTCGTGAAATAGAAGAAGTGATCATCACGCCGCAAACCGACATGCAGTTGATGCTCCTTTAAATGCTGAATGAGAGTTCCGCCCGCACCATGTACGATGCATTTGGGCACGCCCGTGGTGCCAGACGAATACATAATATAGAGCGGATGATCAAAAGGTAGTTGCTCAAAAACAATTTCAGTGGACGAATTGTCTGTAAACTGGTCAATCAACACTGCATTGCTGATGTGATCTATCTGTGGTTTCTCCTGCGTAACTGGGACGACAACCACGCGTTCAATGTTATCAATCTTGTTTACAATTTCGCTCAATCTCTCCAAACAATCACAGGTTTTGTCGTTGTAAAAATACCCATCAGCACTAAATAATATTCGTGGTGCTATCTGGCCGAATCGGTCGAGCACACCGTTGATACCAAAATCCGGTGAACAGGAGGACCAGATGGCGCCGATACTCGCGGTAGCCAGCATCGCTATCACTGTCTCGGTGATATTAGGCATAAAACCCGCCACTCGATCACCGGTAACGATACCCTGGTTTCGTAATGCAGTCGCTAACCTCGCTGTTTCCACATAAAGCTGCTGGTAGGTGATCTCCTTGCGATTGCCATTCTCCAGGATAGAAACGATGGCAACCTCATCATCCCGATAACGGAGCAGGTTCTCCGCAAAGTTCAGCCGCGTGCCGGGAAACCAGCTCGCGCCGGGAAATTTATCACCATCAACCAACACCTCGTTTGCTTGCGCAGAAGAAACGATTTCCGTGAAATCCCAGACGACACGCCAAAACAAGGATGGTTCTTCAATCGACCAGTGATAGAGATCGTCAAACCCCGTCAGCTTCAAGGCATTGCGATTGTTAACAAAATGCCGGAATCGTGTAAAACCGGCGTTCTCGATTCTGGACGGCGAAGGAGTCCAGAGAGGTTCTGCCATGTGTAATTACCGCCCCATGGCATAAAACTCATCATTCGGGCGCATACTGGAGAGGTTAGCCATTCGATTACTCAACGCAAAGAAAGCAGTGATTGCGCCAATATCCCAAATATCTTCATCACTGAAGCCCGCTGTTCTCGCCTCATCAAGGTCTGCTTCAGAAACCTGCCCTGCAGAATGGCAAATCCTGGTGGCAAGTTTCAGCATCGCTTTCTCCCGGTCCGATAGGTCGGCTTTCAGATAGTTAATAGCAACCTGATCCGCTATAAGCGGATTTTTTGCGCGAATTCGCAATATTGCACCATGGGCAACGACGCAGTACTGACAATCATTCATCGCCGATGTTGTCACCACGATCATTTCCCGTTCGCTCTTGGAAAGACCAGAGTCCCCTTCCATCAAGACATCGTGGTAGGCAAAGAACGCACGAAATTCGTCCGGCCTTCTTGCCATGACCAGAAACACGTTGGGGATAAAGCCGGATTTTTCACTGACTGTTTCGATTCGCTCCCGGATATCTGCCGGTAGATCTTGCAACAGCGGAATATCGAATCGGCTCTTTGCTCTTTCACCACTCATTTCCTAATCCTCCCTATTTAGACACCATTATGACGACCTTTCGAGGTTCACCGGCTGCCTGATGCCGCATGACTATGTCCTTCTTGCCATCTGAATTCAAATCAACCAGTTCCACCAGATCCGGATCGTTCGGCATGGATACCTCAATATCCACAGATCGTTTGGCAAACAGCTTCCCGTCTTTCCCGCCGATGTAGATCTTCAATTTATTGGCACCGTCTTGTACCAGGAGATCGGAAACCTTGTCACCGTCGACATCCGCTATTAATACCGACGGGAAAAACATATCTCCGGAGGAAAAGCTGAAAGTTGCGGTAATCTCACGTTTTAGGTTTGGCTTGGCGGGATAGAGTCCGTCTTCCATCTGGTAGAAGTTCAGGTCGATGTCAATGGATCTGGTAATCAAGGCCGCCAGGATTTTACCGATACTGAGTTCCACAGTTGATATCACCATATCGATCTGGCCGTCAGAATTGAAATCCTGCTCTTCCATTTCGAACTGGATTCCCTTGCTTTCGATTCGGGAATCAGGAATGGGAGAAAATTCAACAATCCCATCACCGGCCCTACCCTTGTGGATCTCGTAGGTGGTCTTTTTCTTGAATACACCCTTGCTTGTGATCGACAGGGTCACCAGATCCGGGACCTTGTCGCCATCAAGATCGGTAATCTGAAATAGCGCCTTTGCACTATTGTTGGATTGGTCCTCATATTGCATGGCTGTGCTCATTTGTTCGAGCCCATCATGGTCGAACTTTACCGAGGATTTAATCCTCATTGGATACATGTCAAATGTGCCATCTTTGGCCTGGCGAAAAACAGAAAATTCGTCGTCTACCCAGAATATCAAATCTTGTCTTCCATCAAGCGTCATATCAGACAAGAAAATCTGCCTCGGCTGATACCAGGGATGGTCATTGTAAGTCATCTCGACCCGGGGTGGTGCAAAGACTCTGACCGGGGCAGAAAAGCCGCGATTTTCATCTTGAATATACACCTGGAAACCTTCGAAATCAGGGATGATAAAGTCATCAAGACCGTCTCCATTTAAGTCTTTGAAGAGATCCATTTTGGGGATAGAACCGAATATCGGCGACCCGTAGATGGAAGACATGCTAATCAACTCCCTGCTTCTTCCAGTATATGGATCATAGTGCCACACCTTATTCCTGGTAAAAGTAACCAGGATTTCCTGTTCGCCAAGACGACCGACATCCATCAAAATTACATTACTGTCTAATTGATGTCCGAATTCAGGCTTTGCCTGATACAGCCCATCTCGCAACTTGAATAATCCTATATTCCGTTGGTTGCCTTCATCCACAGTGACGATTAGCAGGTTTGCATTCAGGGGATCATCGAGAAAGGCTGTTAGTACAGTCTGGCCTTTGACCTGTCCGGTGTGGATGGTGGAGATGTGGAAGGCGGGCTTTTTATTGGCTGATGGCTTTTTATTGGCTGAGGGCTCTTTATCCGCTGCCACCCCCAACGGGGCTGCGAGGGCTGATAGGAGTAGCAGGCTACCCAGGAACCAGACCCGCTTCATCGGTGAAATTCGTATTTGTGATAGCTGGCGATGGCAAGTCCAGCTGCTACGCTCGTAAACGGGTCATGTTCTGTAACCCGCCCGGGGAACATCATTTCCAGTTTTTGCTTGACTGCCGCTATCTGGCTGGAACCACCCGTTCTAATTACAACGTCAATTTCATCAACTCCACAGTTCGCCGCCAGTAAAACGGTGTGCAGGATATCATCAATTTGCTGCAGCATATCACCCAGCATCGTTTCAAAATGCTGCCGGCTAAAAACAATTGATATGTCCAGTTCCGGAATATCGAGAAGCGTTTCCTCCATGTCCGTGAGTCGCGCCTTTGCATCTTTGATGGCCTGAAAAACAAGGTAACTATAGTTGTGGGTAATTAAATCATCGAGGCGTTCAAACTTTTCCACACCGGGACCACCCTTCTTGATGCAGTCAGCCACCTTTGCACGATATTGATTTTGGTTCAGCATATAGGTGACGGCCCAGTTCAACAGCTTGTCTTCGAATTCTTCAAACGGAAATTCATTTTCAATCAATCTGCCATCTGACATTCTTGACCAGATTTCACCTTTACCAAGTAACGGAAACAACAGTTCCCGAAATATGAGTTGATCAATGTGGTCACCTCCCAGGGACAGTCCGGCTGTTGAAAGTACAGTAAAATCAACACCAGCAAATTCAACGACACTTAAATCCAGAGTGCCACCGCCAAAATCAAGCGTCAACACTCGGCCCTTGCGCAGTGTGCCCCCACCTTTTTGTTCGTCATGGAGATAACTTAACGTCGCTGCAACGGGCTCGGGATAGAAGATCAAATTATCGATGCCTGCATATCCGCAAGCCTCTTTCAATCTTGCAAACGCAAGATCGTTTCGATGGTGCTCATTCCCCTCAAAGAGAATCGGATGCCCGAAGTGAACATCATCAAATGGTTGAGGCAGACACTCCTCTATCGATTCCCGAATTCTGAGTAGTACCGGCGTAATCAAAGCGACGACCCGGAATGGGTAATCGAATACCAGCAATCTCTTGATGCCTGAATTTCCCAACAACCTCTTCACGCCGCGAAACAGGCGTCCCGGCATTCCCCTGTCTATCCAGGGCTGGCCATAGACATTTACGATGGCAATCTCGGCCTCGCTGTGAGGATCATCGATCGCCGCCTCGGAGGTAACTATGGCACTTTTTGCTATGATTTCCGGCGTTAGCTCGACTATTCTGTCCCGGTTTTCCTCGATGTACTGGTCAACCGCTTCCCTGCCCGTCAGGGTTGCAAGCTCCCTGTCCAGGTGGGTGGCTGTGGGCATCACGGTTGCGTCGACCTCCAGCCGCACGAGATGCACCCGCTCACCATCGTACCAGGCAGCCGCTGAATTTGAAGTTCCAAAATCTATTCCAACACCAATCATAAGATACTGATTTAAATAGTTTTTATTACTGAATAATATTTTAAAAGTTGACCATTAAGCCATATTTATTATCGCTTTCCCAGTCAGATTTTGTGTTAACATTAATATAGAGAAACCTTATTTATTGCTCACTTCAATTCGGCTCTAGGGTACGAATCAGATTCGACGGGTCTCATCAGGAAAAAGTGTGAAGATCGGAATCTCAGTCACCAGTGCCTACCAGACCAGCAACGTTCGTGAAGGCGCGGAGCAGATGATTGCCAGATCCAGGGCAGCAGCAGCGGCCGGTCTGGACTCTCTTTTTGTCGGCGACCATCACATCGTACCCACTCCCTATTACCAGAATACCCCGATGATGGGTCGATTACTTGCAGAATGGGATGCCAGGACTTCCGGTGTTTTATGCCTGCTACCGCTGTGGAATCCTGTACTCGCTGCAGAACAAATCGCTACTCTTGCCTGCATAGCCGAGGGTAAATTTGTCATGCAATGCGGGCTCGGAACCGGCAGGAAACAGTTCGCTGCCATGGGCACCAATATCAAGAACCGCCCTTCGGCATTTGAACAATCACTGGAATGCATGCGGGCACTCTGGGCGGGAGAGTCCGTTTCGCTTGATGGCAGATGGAAATTTGTCGATGCAAAAATTTCACCCTTACCACCTGCTGCTATCGAGGTGTGGATTGGTGCCTCTGCGCCCGTTGCGATAGATCGCGCCGCCAGAATGGGTGATGCCTGGCTCGCGGATCCCTCCATGACGCTGCAACAGGCAGCAACTGCAATGGAAATCTACAAGACTGCGCTTACAAAACATGGCAAAGCACTACCAGACACCATAGCAATTCGCCGGGATATCCATGTGTCGGCATCAGCGGACGAAGAACAACAGGTGAAGGACCAGGTCAGTCGCCAGGGATATCGAGGGTTCGACCCACAAGCATTGGTGATTGGCCAAGCGCAAGAAGTTGCCGAAAATTTCCGGGCATTCGAGGACCTGGGTTACACGGATATCATCGTCAGAAATTTACACGGCGATCCGGACAGTGCAGTGAAATCGACCGAACGGCTGCAAGAGGTAATAGAAGTCGTCAATACCTAGGAAACACCCGATGAACCTGGATCCGGACATAATTGTTGTAGGTGCTGGTAATGCCGCTATTTGTGCAGCCCTGGCTGCACGGAAAACCAGGATAAGTATTCTTGTATTGGAACGTGCGCCTGAATCCCAAAAAGGCGGCAATTCCAGATATACCGCTGGCGCCATGCGCTTCGTCTACAACGGTGTAGATGACCTGCGTGCCATTATGCCTGAACTCAGTGATGCAGAAATTGCCAATGCTGATTTTGGGTCCTATACGCGAGAAAACTTCTATGACGATATGGCGCGTATGACCCAATACAGAAGCGACCCTGACCTCACAGAAATCCTGGTTGAAAACAGCTTCGCCACCATAAGCTGGATGCGTGCTCAGGGCGTTCGCTTCATGCCCATGTATGGCAGACAGGCTTTCAATGTAGACGGAAAATTCAAATTCTGGGGCGGTCTAACCGTGGAAGCCTGGGGCGGTGGCCCCGGCCTGGTCGACAACCTGCACAAAGCTGCAGGCAAGGCAGATATTCCCATCCTTCATGATTGCCGAGCGCTTGCCCTTGAGATGGATGACGATGGCATCACCGGCATCGTCGTCAAACATGAGGGGAAAACCAGGACCTTGAATTGTAAAGCCGTCATATTGGCCTGTGGCGGGTTTGAGGCAAACAGCGAATGGCGAACACGCTATTTAGGACCCGGATGGGAACTGGCCAAGGTCAGGGGCACACGATTCAATACCGGCGATGGTATTCGCATGGGGCTCGATGCGGGCGCCGCACCTAGCGGCCACTGGTCAGGCTGCCATGCTGTGGGCTGGGATCGAAACGCTCCTGAGTATGGGGATCTCACCGTGGGGGATGGATTTCAAAAACACTCCTATCCACTGGGTATCATGATAAATGCAAATGGTGAACGATTTGTGGACGAGGGAGCAGATTTTCGTAATTATACCTACGCAAAATACGGACGGGAAATCTTGAACCAACCCCAGCAATTCGCCTGGCAAATATTCGATTCGAAAGTCGAGAAGCTACTAAGAGATGAATATAGAATCAGGGAAGTCACCAGGGTTGAAGCTGATTCTCTGCAGGATCTGGTGAACAAAATGGAAGGCATCGACACCGGACGTTGTATCGAGACACTGAACGAATTTAATGCCGCGGTTGAAACTGAAGTACCCTTCAATCCCGCGGTGAAAGACAAGCGCGGAACCCGGGGCCTGGTGATCAACAAAACAAACTGGGCCAACAGACTTGATGCTCCGCCCTATCGAGCTTACCAGGTCACCTGCGGCATCACATTTACCTTTGGTGGTATCAAAATCAATCGACATGCTGAAGTCTGCGACCAGGATCAAAAAGCGATCCCTGGTTTGTTTGCAGCGGGCGAACTGGTGGGCGGACTTTTTTACTTTAACTATCCCGGCGGTACGGGACTCACTTCCGGCGCAGTTTTCGGTAAGATTGCCGGGGAACGCGCTGCCGAATTTTTACAAGAAAAGTAATTGGAAACCTTGCTTGATGACAAACAAAAATATTACTGACCACCCTGCCAGGAAATGTAACCTATTTGCTTACACCCTCGGCAGGGTCGTGATGAAAGTCTGCGGCTGGAAGATGGAGGGGCAGGTCCCCGACAGCAATAAGATGATTATCATCGCCTCGCCGCACACGAGTAACTGGGATTTCATCTTCCTGCTGGGCGCAGCTTATTGTTTTCGCCTGAGTGTTAACTGGCTCGGCAAAAAAAGTCTTTTCCCGCCTGTCTGGGGTGCCTGCATGAAATACCTGGGCGGCGTACCCATCGATCGATCAAAAAGCTCCAATATGGTGCAGCTGCTGGCAGACGATATTACTGCCGCACCTAACTTCACCCTGGTTATTCCGGCCTCCGGTACTCGAAGAAAAACCGAATACTGGAAATCCGGTTTCTACCAGATCGCGCTGGCAGCAAAAATCCCTGTTGTCTGCGGTTACCTGGACTACGAAAATAAAGTTGCCTGTCTAGGCTATTCTTTTGTCCCTACAGGGGATGTGACAGCCGATATGGATAAAATCCGCGAGTTTTACAAACCGATAAAGGGCAAGAATCCAGAAAATACAAGCCGCATTCGCCTGCGAGAGGAGGATGTCAATCAAGGCTAAGGGGTATATGATATGCCGGTATTGCTGGTAGAACTAACTTGAGAGAGTCCATCTAACTAGAGTCCACAAACTATGATTCGAGAACGAAACACGGGTGTTGCCTACCTCTTGTGGTTTATGCTCGGTATTCTCGGGGCTCACAAACTCTATCTCAGGCGCCCTTTGATGGCGCTATTGTATCTATTCACGGCTGGATTGTTTTTGATAGGCTGGATAGTCGATTTGTTTACGATGGGGGAGCAGGTCGATGCCTGCAACGAGCGGATATTTGCGCACGACGATCACACTGATTTTCTCGAAGATCGAATTGATGAACTCGAGGACCTGGTGGAAGAGCTACAAGACCAACTTCACGATAAGTAGCCCTTCCGGATCAATCCGTACCAATAAACAGAAGTCTGTTACTCAAAAATAATCACGCTGCGAGCAACAGTTCCTGCCTTCATATCAACAAATGCCTCGTTGATATCAGACAATCCAATTCTTTTTGAAACCATCTCATCGAGATGCAACTTACCGGCCAGGTAAAATTCGATGAATCTCGGCATATCAACGCGGAAGCGATTCGAACCCATCATGGAGCCCTGTATCTTCTTCTCTTGCAAAAAGGCTGAGCCCATCAACTCAATTTTTACGCCCACGGGAATCATACCAATGATCGTCGCTGTACCGCCGGGTCGAATCATGCTGAAAGAGTCTTCCGCAGTTTGTTTCAAGCCGATGGCCTCAAATGAATATTGAACGCCACCGCCCGT
>Ga0114949_10001896_pt1 | contig 12835 bp, 7 predicted proteins | sample N074metaG_FD_83505 | JGI IMG/M metagenome (GOLD analysis project Ga0114949, IMG submission 83505) | Deep subsurface microbial communities from Kermadec Trench to uncover new lineages of life (NeLLi) - N074 metaG | ecosystem: Environmental > Aquatic > Marine > Ocean trench > Sediment | place... | reverse complement strand
TGCACGCTGGGAACAACTATTTCCATGACAGGCCTGGCCGGACACTCGCCGTATTTCGCATGGTCATATGCGAACTCAATGGCGTCCATATTCGGCGCGATAATCATGCGGCCGTCGGCTTGTTGCAGTCCGTCGAATTCCGGCAGGCCATCCAGGGCGAGGTGTAACTTCGCAACATGACCATCGCAGCGAAGCCGGCGAATTCGGTTCGTGAAGCCGATATCGAGATGCTCGACGCCTACCAGGCCCAGAAACGTTCTCTTGGGGTCAGTGGCTGAAATAACATGCTCAGCTTCAATGTGCTCGCCATCGACCAACAGCACGCCTTTCGTAACCAGTCCGGCGGCACTACTGTCGAACCGTATGCGGCTGACCGCGGCGCCGCACCGGATTTCGGCGCCTGCCGCCGTTGCCGCACTGCATAAGGACTCGATCAGGCCGTTAACGCCACCGGCTGGAATAGCATGCGTGCCGTTGGAATCACCCGCCATGCGGTACAGCATTGCGAGCACGGCGCTATTGGGGGAGCGCGGCGCGAGTCTTGATCCTATGAGGCCGTCCCAGCTCAGGGTGGCCTTGAGACTCTCGTTGTCGAAAAACTCATCCATAAGGTCGCGGGCTGGCAAAGAGGCGATACGCAGGAATTCCCGCATGTCTTTCCGGCCGATTCGACGAATGTTGAGACCAACGTGTGCGAAAGTGAGCAAGGAGCCGAGGCTCATGTCACCGATGCGCGGCATCGTCTTGAGCCAAAAGGGCTTTAGTACTGCAGCAAAACGCTGCATGAGTCTGGAATACTCCTGGTAGCTCTCAGCGTCGTCTGCACTGGTTCCACTAACGGCGCCCTGATCCAGAATCACATGGTCGTTGTTGTTATTCAGCCCGACCGTCGGCATCGATTTTGACGGCGCCGTATAGCCATGCGTCGCGAGCTTGAGGTCTGCCGCAATTTTTTCGGAAAAATGGCTGATCGAATGTGCGACCGAGGCGTGAAAACCGGGATGGAATTCGCGGCTTGACGCCAGACCGCCAGGCGCGTCAGATGCCTCAAGTACAAGTACGCGCTGGCCGCTTTGCGCCAGGTAGGCGGCACAGACCAAACCGTTATGTCCTGCTCCAATAATGATTGAGTCGTAGCGAGCCAGACGCGTGCACCGTTTCTTGTTGCTTAGTTGCCCAGTTTGTACGCTAATCACCAACTGCCAGCAAGGCATCCGCGCCTATACGCGGAGTGCTCGACCAACGTGTGGGGCGCAGCGTATTATGCAATTTTCCTTATTGCCTTAATAGAGACTGCACAATGGATATTGACACCACTCTGCGCGAGTTAGGCGAGGTGGACATTACAGCACTTCGAGACGCGATCCTCGAGCAGGATGATGCTGCCTGGAAAGAAGACAGCTATCGTCAGGAAGAATACGAAGTTCACCATGACACGGAATCCATCGTGCTTGTTTTCGTAGACGTCGACCGCTGGCCGGAAATCGTGGTCAGCCAGGAACCGGGTTGGCCCCGGCTGTCGGACGTCGCGCTGCCGCTAATGAACGACATCATTACACGCTTGTATCCACCTGGCGGCACTGTCATTCGTGCAATGGCGGCAAAGCTTCTCGCAGGCAAGAAAATTACACCACATGTCGATCGTCATCAGTCGTTTCATCAGGGCCACCGAATTCACGTTCCGATTACGACCAACCCGCGCGTGCGGTTCATGATTGATGGGCAGCCACATCAGCTTAAGGTGGGCCAGGCCTACGAGATCAATAACCAGAAAACACACTCGGTTATGAACAAGGGAAGCGAGGATCGCATTACCTTTATTTTCGACTATGTGCCACCCGAGAGGACGGGCGAGAGTATTTCCTGAATATCCTCTAGCTGCGACTCGTAATTTTTCCAGTATCCGGCTGCATCACCGTATAATGGTTCCCGAACCTGGTCAGCACTAGCGGTATTTACGGGTCGGCTACTCTCATGAAAAGCCAGGCAAGCGTCTTCCCAGGGTAGCTCGCAGAATTCAAGCATGCGCCGCGTTTGTCCTTCGATATCGTCGACTACATCCTCATATTGTATTTTCAGAACGCGCCCCGGCAAGACTTTATTCCAGTGGTCCATCATGCGGACATATTCCAGAAAATATTCGGCGCATTCGTTTAGATCGTAGGCGTGATTCTTGCCCTGGGCGAACAACTGGCGGAAGTTCGCGACGCAGGTATCCAGAGGGTGCCTGCGCGCATCGATAATCCTGGCGTTCGGCAATACCAGGTGGATCAAGCCGACGTGCGCGAAATTCGCCGGCATCTTATCGGTAAAGCGCGGTAAATCATGTTGGCGATTGGTCTTCGTGTGATAGACGTAGCTCTTGCCAAGTGACGCGAGCTGATCTGCCGTCATATCGGCAAGCACCTGCGGATATTTCTTCCCGCCGTAGCGCGATCGACCCAGTGCTTCCGACATCATGATGATGTAGGGAAGTTCGCCGGTCCCTTCGACCTGGCTATGACTGGCCAGTATTTGCTCGATCAATGTCGATCCTGATCGGGGCATACCCAGGATGAAAATCGGCGCAGGACCGTTATCTGCGGCAGGGTCGGGTTGGCGTTCAATAAACTCACGATCGAAGCATTCAATAATCGCGTCATGCGACACCTCGGTCTTGACTGGATCGTAATCGACTAGTGCTCGTTTCAGCGCATTTCCAGTCTCATAATGTTGCCACGCGGTCTCGAAATCATTGTTGCCCTCGAAGGCCCTCGCCAAGGCGAAGCGAAAACCAGCCTGTGACTTCTCGTCCAGAGTCGAGGAAGCCAGCCGCGCTTGCATCTCATCGATCTGTGCAGTCGAAAAACGGTAACTTCTCAGGCTTGCGAGACTCCACCAGGCGTCACCGTAGTCCGGACGTAATTGGATCCCGGTTTCGTAGGCTTTGATGGCTTCTTGCGAACGCCCCAGTATTCTCAGCATATGGCCGCTTTCTACCAGCGCAGGCGGATAGTTCGGGTCCAATTGCAACGCCTTGGAATAAGCATTGAGCGCATCCGCAGGCTTGCCGAGGATTGCCAGGAAACCGCCGAGCTGCTGTTGGTTGGAAATTACCGTCGGATCCATAGCGACCGCCTTCTGCAGCATTTCGACCGCTTCCGGGAAGCGCCCACGCGTTCCAAAAAAACGACCCAAATCGCTATAGGGCTGCTGGTGATTAACAGAGAGTTTGATGATTCTCTTCAGCAGCCCCTCGGCGACAATGTGCCGCTCGTCCTTGGATGCGATCTTGGCCAGCAGACGCAGAATGTCTGTATTCGACGGGCTCTGTTTCAGGAGTTTCTCACAGACTTGCTCCGCCTGAGATGCCTCTCCCTTCGCAAACAGGCTGCTGGCCTCAGACAATGCCCGCGCGACGGGGGACAGTTTTAAGTACTTTTGTCGGGCGGCGTCGGCCAGGTCGTTCTTGCCAAGACTCAAAAACGCTTTCGCAAGGCCCGAATAGGCGCTGGCCTGGCTGCCATCGAGACGAATTGCGTCCTCGAAATACCGGAGCGCCTGTTCGGGAGCACTTTCCTGAAGATAAAGCATGCCCAGATCTTCGTAGGGTTTCGCGAATGCCGGCTCCAGTTGTATGGTTCTTTCGAGAGTCGACTTCGCGTCCGCAATCTGTCCCAGCTTCAATAGGACTGCGCCCAGCAATCCGAGAACATTGACATCGTCTGGATTTTTCTCGAGATACGAGCGGCAAGCTGTTTCTGCGCCTTCAATCTGTCCAGAGTTGATCAGCCGAAAAATATCGTTGATTGCCTGCTTTGAGCCTCCCGGACTTCCCATGTTCGTTCAGTCCTTGCCCAGATCAGCGGCATCAATGACCATTGGAATCAATGCCAGGTCCGTCCACGAGATGATATTGGCGCCGGATACGCCGGGGACTGTCGCGAGCTCCTTAAGTTGTTCGGCGCAGATGGCGAGCCCTTCTTGTCGCGGATCCTTCGCCTTTTTTAGTCTTTGTACAAGCGATTTTGGAATCATGACCTTGGGGCGATTGGCGCGCAGCCATCGCACGTCATCTACAGACGTTAAAATGGCGATGCTTACAATGACGGTTACGCGTCGCGTCAGCTCGGCTGCGATCAGGCGCTTCATGTAGTCGCGCAGCATGTCGATATCCATGCTCGTGTGAGTCAGCAGGAACTGGGCTCCCGCATCCGTTTTTTCGGTGAGCTTTCGTGGCACCCAGCTGTCCTTTGTTTCGTGTGGCGTGACGGTGGCGCCAATGAACAAGTCGGGAAATGATCGAAGTTTTTCATTTTTTTTCATGGCTGCGGCGGTCGCAATGAGTTCTGCCGCGTCCATGTCAAGAACGGCCTTCGGTCGTGGCGTAATGGCCTTCGACACACGGTTCCCCTGCACCAGCAATACGCTGGTAACGCCGAGCGCTGCTGCACCCAGCAGTTCCGCGAGCAGGGCAATGCGATTGCGGTTGCGGCAACTGAGCTGAACGATCGGATCCACGTCATTGTCCAGCATCAGGCGCGCCGCCGCTATCGTTGACATGTGCACTTGCCCGAATTGATTGTCCGTTAGCACGATGCCGTCGATGTGATCGCGCAGCAGATCGGCCTGAATACGGATGGACTCCACATCTGTTTCCGGGCGCAAAAAACATTCTGCTGTAATAACGAAATTGCGCTTGCGAACCGCATCTCTAAAGGTTTTCATGGGCTAGCACTCTATACGCAAGCAGTGTCAACTGGCAATCGCCGGATTGCTGTGTTGAACTTTCGCACTCCGCCCGAACCAGGACCGGATCATTTCTTCCATATCCAAGCAACAGGATCACTATTCAGAGGCACTCGCCTATCTGCGCGCCGGTAACGCCGCGGAGGCGGCATCTGCCTGCAATGCGTCGCTAAAGGAATTTCCCGGCGACGCAAACCTGCTGTGTCTTGCAGCCAGGGCCAAATTGACGTTAGGCAGATACAACGAGGCCAAGCGTGACCTGGATGAGGCGATCAAGTTATACCCCGATTTTGCTGCTGCCCACGATGTTTTCGGCGATGTCTTTTTTGCAGAGGGTTATGCAAGTACTGCCATCAAGGCATACGAGCAGTCTTTACGGCTGGATCCGACACGCTCAAACCTCGTGGCCAAGATCGAGAAAGCCCAGCAACTCATCGCTGGGGCTGAGAAGACTGACAGGCATAAGGACGACGAGCCGACCAGCGGCCGGCGCATGGCATTTGCAGAGGAGATACACAAGGCAGAGCGGCTCCGCAAAGGCGGCGATAGCAAGCAGGCGGAGGACATTTTCAGAAGCATATTGAAGCGCGATCCGGACCATGTTGAAGTCGCCCGACTGCTGGCCAAGATAGCGGTTGAGAATAAGCACTATCACGAAGCTGAAGTGTTCCTACGCCACGCCGCATCGATCGCTCCAGACTATGCCCGCATATGGGTTGATCTCACAAATGTTTTGCGGGAGCTCGACAAACTCGAGGATGCGTTGAAGAGCGCCGAAAAGGTACTGCAATTGGAGCCCGAGATGCCCGAGTCCCATCTGATTGGCGCGGGCATCTTTGGCCAAATCGGGCGCAATGACGATGCGATTCGCGCCTATGAAAAGGCCCTGCAAATCGATCCGAACAGACCCGGTGCATTGAGCGGCATGGCGCATCAATTGAAAACAGTGGGTCAGCAGGAACGGGCGATCGCCATGTATCGGCAGTGCATCGCATCCAATCCGGATCATGCCGAGGCGTATTGGAGCCTTGCCAACCTTAAGACATTTAAATTCGATACTGCGGAAATTGTGGCGATGCAGGCGTTACTGGCCAACGACGATTTGAAAGACGAATCGCGCGTGCAAATTCACAACGCGCTGGGCCTCGGTCTGGAGGCGCGTAGTGAGTACGACGAGGCGTTCTCGCATTATGAGCAAGGCAATGTTTTACGCCGAAAATCAGAGTCTTACGATCCGGTCGAAACGGAAACATGGCATGACCGGATCATCGAGGTATTCAATGAGGACCTTCACGGCGAGGGTGTGGAAGTTGGCAACATGGACGCGTCACCAATTTTTATCGTTGGCCTGCCGCGTTCGGGCTCTACCTTAATTGAGCAGATACTGGCAAGCCACAGCATGGTCGATGGCACGCATGAGCTACACGACCTGGCGCGTGTCGTAAAGAGTATTCGCAGGCCGTCCAGGAAAAAATCACGGTTTCCCGACTCAGTGCAGGAACTGCCGGCCGACAAGTGGCACAAGGTTGGCGCGGACTACATCCGGTCGACCAGTCAGTACCGCGCTGGTGCCCCCCATTTCATTGATAAGAACCCCAATAATTTCACGTTTGTTGGCCTCATACGCCACGCCTTACCCAACGCGAAAATAATCAACGCCCGGCGCCACCCGCTCGACAGCTGTTTCGGCACCTACAAACAACTGTTTGCGAGCGGGCAGCCGTTCAGCTATGACCTGACCGAACTTGGAGAGTATTACCTGCAATACCTGCGCCTGATGGACCATTGGCATCATCTACTGCCGGGATTCGTTCTTGATGTGCATTACGAGCAGGTTGTTGCAGGCCTCGAGACCCAGGTTCGGCGCATCCTCGACTTCTGTGATTTGCCATTCGAGGAGGGATGTCTGCGCTTTCACGAAACGGACAGAGCAGTCAAGACCGCCAGCTCCGAGCAGGTGAGACGACCGATTTACTCCAGTTCGGTCAATCTCTGGCGCAACTATGAACCGCATCTGGGCGAACTGATCGAAGTTCTATCGCCGTTGCTGGAGCAGCTGCCCAAGGCCGACCAGCCGTTGTTAAAACGCAACAACTAGGACGGCATCGCTCCAATTTGCCAATAGGGACGGACATTTGTGTGATACTTTTGTGCCATGATGGTTGTGGTTGTTGGACAACGAATTTAGAGCTATTCTTTAGGTAACTCCAGCTACGACAGAATACCGGGGGTAGGATCGTCATGGAAATGTACAAAAAGTATTCGCTAACACCAATAGCGGGGGCAGTCGCCGCCGCTCTTTGTCCGGCCCAACAGACGCTTGCGCAGGGCGACGATTTTGCCCTTGAAGAAATCATTGTTACGGCGACCAAGCGCAGCTTGAGCGTTCAGGATATTCCTGCGTCCGTTCAAGCCATAACCCAGGAAAGCCTTGCTGCCATGGGCGCCAAGAGCATGGAAGATTATGCACGCTTCGTTCCGGCGGTGAATGTTGTCACTTATGCCTCCGGATCGTCGACGGTTGTATTCCGCGGCGCCATTACGGGTGCTGGCTACATCGCGCAGTCAACGTCATCCGTTTATCTGGACGAAATCTCGTTGACGACGACCGGTTCGCAGCCCTCAATTCGCATGGTCGACATAGAGCGCGTAGAAGCATTGTCCGGTCCACAGGGCACATTGTATGGCTCTGATGCGCAGGCTGGAACGATGCGCGTCATCACCAACAAACCGAAACTGGATGGCTTCGAGGTCATATTCGACGGTGAAGTACGCGTTGGCGACAAGAGCGACGAAAGTTATCGCGGCTCGCTGGTATTCAATATCCCGCTCGTCGAAGACAAACTGGCCGTGCGCATCGTTGGTTACAGCGATCATGACGGTGGTTACATCGACAATGTGTTCGGCCATACCCCTGATACGTCTGCTACCGGTTATGCGACCTATCCGTCTGAATGGGGCACGCTCGACAACGCAGGCGTTGTGGAGAAACGCTGGAACGATGCGGACATCTCAGGTGGCCGTTTCTCATTGCTGTGGGCGATGAGCGAGAACTGGTCCGTGAGTTTGACGGCGCTGAGCCAGAGAACCAGAGCCGGCGCGGACAACGACTACGATCCATTCGTGGGCGATCTGCAGACGGTCAAGTTCCACAATGACTATCGTAACGATGATTACGAGATGTACTCGTTCGTCCTCGATGGCGACCTCGGCTTCGCGCAATTGGTTGCCTCTGTCAACTACTACGAGCGTGATGCAGTGGTTATGAGGGACATTACCGTCTATGGGCACTACTGGGCGGGACTCTATTGTCACAATTCGGGGTACGCACGTTATGATCTCATCACAGATCCGGCCAGTCCCTACTATGGTGACTATCGATTCCCGTACGCTGCTTATTACTGGGAGAATCCGGCCTCTGGCGAGGTTGTCGTCTGGCCGGTTTATTGCATGGGTGAGACAGTCGATTCTGACTACTTCCAGAACTACTATGAGCCGTTCCAGCAAGACAAGTTAACCACTGAACTGCGCCTGAGTTCCTCGGGCGATACGTTCGACTGGATCGTGGGTTTCTACAAAGAAGAAAGTAACGATTCCTGGCAGGCACCGTTTGCCGATTCGACGACGGGTGGCGATGGCACGGGCAACCTCTACCAGAATTCCGTGTCGCTGGAATTCATGGAGTGGTACTTCTCGAACTACTATGGCACACCTGTTACGTATCCCCTGTCCACGTCGTGGTGGCTCTCAGACAGCGACACAGACTGGGACCAGACAGCTGTCTTTGGCGAGGTTACGTGGCACGTCAGTGATCAATTGGACCTGACACTGGGTGGGCGGTACTTCGATCGCACCAATAACAACCTTTACAGGGTTGACCATCCAGGTGACGTGACATTTGTTACCGGTGAGCCGGATACTGCGGACCCGGGGTCGCGCGCGTATCGCCTTGCAAACAATAACGTCGCGGAACCCCACGTAGGGTCTGAGACGGAGTTCATTCCGAAGGTCGCTTTGTCCTACACATTGAACAATGACAGCATGGTGTACGGCCTGTATACACAGGGAACACGGCCAGGTGGCGTCAATCGCAGTCGTGGTGATCCATTCTTTGCCACGGAGTATACGTCCGATCTGATGGACAACTATGAGATTGGTTACCGCTCGACATTTGCTGATGGCAGGGGCCGTTTCAACATTACCGCATACAATATGGATTGGACGGATTATCAGCTCGAAATCGTTGACCCGAGCAAAGCAACCTGTCCGGATGGCGGTCCTACGCAGATTCCCGGCGTTTGCGGTCAGCCCTGGCAAGCCATCGTCACCAATGCGGGTGAAGCTCACATCAATGGTTTCAACGTTGAGCTTGACTATGCTCTTAGCGATTCGTGGGTGATCGGTTTCAACGCTACTTCTCTGGAAGCCGAGACGGACACCACGGCAGATCTGAACGGCGATGGTACGAATGACCTGACCGCCGGACTGCGTTTGCCGCTGACACCTGATTTCAAGGCGTCCGGATGGGCAGACTTCACCACGCCGTCGCAAATGCTGGGTGGCGAAGAGTTTTTCGCTCGAATCCAGATCTCACACACTGGTGATTCGGTGAACAAACTAGAGCCAGATGCGCTGACCGAGCCTAATCCGCAATTAACAAACGAGGCCTATACGATTACTGACCTGCGCGCCGGCATCCGCGGCGAGGACTGGGAGCTAGCCGTGTTCGTCAACAACGTAACGGATGAACGTGCGACCTACACCTATGGCACGGGACAGATGCTATGGGCGGCAGCAAGCGTTCAGGATGGCAGAGCTCATGTGCAGAATAAATACACCAATCGGCCCATGGAGTTCGGCGTTCGCTTTATGAAGCGCTGGGGTAACTAGCGACCAGGCACGCACTCAAAAAGCAACACGAAGGCCGGGATTTCCCCGGCCTTTTTTATGGGTCGTATGGCCAAACCTCCAGACCGTGAATCGCATTGCGAATATCCATCGACAGGTTGACGGAGCCCACCGTTTGGTTGGCGTGCGTGTCGTACAGACTGATAGTCGATGGCGATGACCCAGCGGCGATGAATCGGTCATCGACCACACACAGTCCGCGGCCAAAACCCTGACGCGCGATCTTTGCGTCGTCGACGCCCGCGAACTCGATATCTGCCTCATCGTAGGTCACGATCTTGAATGCCTGCTGCTGGCCGCTGCGAGGCACGTAGCGGACATAATCGCTGGAAGTATCGTTGAACAACACGCCACTCTGCCACGGTCGCCCGTTGTGCGCGCCATCCGGCAGACTGCAATATTCGCTGACCTGCATGTCCTTGCTCAGGTACAGCAGTGCCTTGGTGCGCAACCCGCTCAGGTAAATGCCGCTGTCATCGACATGTACCGTATTGATGTGAAAGTCATTTTCGGCACGCGGCCCGGTCTTGGTGCGTGGATCGAACGCGAATCCGTTCCATTGCTCATATTGTCTGCTCAGTCGAAATCCCCAGTCGAATTCTTTGCTGTCGAGGTTAAAGGCTAGCAGGCTGTCGAAACCTGTCGATGTCAGGAAAATTAGGCGATCCTTGCGAACAATCTCGTGGCAGTGCTTCAGGTGACGATTGCGAAAGGATTTCTTGATCTTAAAATTTCGGTCATAGCAGAATAGTTCGTCACTGGCCGCGACATAAATATCATCGCCGTCGAAGCATATTCCGCGTAAACCACGATCGGCACCACGGCCGGCGAAATCGATTTCACTGGTATTCCAGTCGACGTGCTGTTCGCCCGTCCGTGCTTCGAAGTCGACCGTGTATATACCGCCGTGGCTCTCGCCTTGTTGACTGCCACGCACGACTGATGTTGCTATGAATTTTGGTAGTTTCATGCTTGCAAGTATGTATTACTCACGAGCGCAGTGAAACAGGATATGCTCGGTTTCAATATTGATCAGGATCGTTGCATGAATCGCAAAGATCGTCGGCTGGGGATGGGCGCGGAAATATCTCGCCGTGACTTTCTGAACGGAATGAGCGTCGCGATTGGCGCGTCGTTGCTGCCTGCTTCAGCCGGAGCGAAAGATCTCAGCGCGCAAAGTATGATCGGCTACTATCCGCCCGCACTGACGGGCATGCGTGGCTCGCACGCCGGGTCGTTCGAGGCGGCGCATGCGGCGGTAGGCGGCAAACGCTGGCAAGCAGACGACACTGGAGAGCAGTATGACCTGATCATTGTCGGCGCAGGAATCAGTGGACTCTCAGCCGCTTACTTTTATCGACAAGCCATGGGCAAGTCCGCCAGGATACTGCTGCTGGACAGTCACGATGACTTCGGCGGGCATGCCAAACGCAATGAGTTCGAAATCGATGGCCGGCTGATGATCGGTTATGGCGGGACAATGTTTATTTCAGCGCCCGGCGGCTATCCCGAGGTCGCCAAGAAACTCATCCGCGACCTTGGCATCGATACGCAGCGTTTTTACACTGCGTTCGACCGCAAGCTCTATGCTTCTTTGGGTCTTCGTCGCGGCACATTCTTCGACAAGGAAACGTTTGGCGCTGACCACCTTGCCGTTGGAAATATTGTAGACCCGGCGGTTCTGCAACACGTACCGCTGTCTGCCGCGGCACGCTCGGAGCTTACGCGTTTGCTCGCGGATGATCGCGATTACCTCCCCGCTATGACGACGGCGGAGCGGCTGGATCTTTTGAACAGGATTTCCTACGAAGAGTTTCTCAAGTCATATGCTGGCATGGGTGACGAAGTGCTTGCTTACATCCGGCCATGGCCGCGCGGTAACTGGGCGGTTGGCTGTGACGCCTTTCCTGCATCGGTAGCCTGGAGTAGCGGATATAGCGGATTTGCCGATCTTGACCTTGGTTATAAGCCGTATGAACGAGAGGATACTGAACCGAATATTTTTCACTTCCCGGACGGCAACGCATCCGTCGCGCGGCTACTTGTGCGTCGCATGATCCCGGCTGTTGCGGCTGGGGACACAATGGAGGACATCGTCACGGCGCGGTTCGATTACCGCGAGCTAGATAATTCCGATTCCCCGGTACGCATTCGCCTCAACAGCACGGTCGTTCGCGCGCAGCATCGTGACGCCGGGATGCAAGGCGATGTTCGAGTAACCTATATCAGGGACGGAGCAGGGCACATCGCGACGGGCAAGCAGGTCGTAATGGCGGGTTACCACCAGATGGTTCCGCATATCTGTCCCGACCTGTCAACGGAAAAATCCCAGGCATTGGCAAATGCCTGTCGCGCGCCGCTCGTGTACACCAACGTATTAATTCGCAACTGGACCAGTTTTGTGAAACTCGGATTGAGGTACGCGTATTGCCCGGGTAGTTATCACCATATTGCGACACTGGATTATCCGGTGAGCCTGGGCGACTATCGCTGTCCGACTTCGCCTGAGGAGCCGATGATTCTGCACCTGACCCGGGTCCCGACTGAACCCGGTCTCAGTGCAAAGGAGCAATTCGAAGCGGGTCGCAGGGATTTGCTGACAACGTCGTTCGAGACGTTCGAGCGAAATATCCGGGATCAGCTCGGCAGAATGCTCGGAGCTGGCGGTTTCGACCCGGCACGCGATATCGCAGGCATTACCGTGAACCGCTGGCCACATGGGTATTCTTACGGATATGACCCGGTCACCGACCAGATCGCGTTCGAGCCAGACGTCTGGCAGGAACAAGACCGATCCTGGTTACGGGCTCGAACGCGTGTCGGCAACATCGCCTTTGCGGGTACAGATGCAGCGTCGAATGCGATGACCGAGGCGGCGATCGAGGAAGCGCATCGGGCGATCAATAGCCTTATTGATTCTTAGGGATGCACTGAATTGATCAGAGCTTCCTTAGACGTTTGCCCGGTAATGATCCATCAGGATTTGGGAAACTTCGGGTCGCGAGAATTCGGGTGGCGGTGCAATTCCTTCGCTCAGCATTTCGCGGACCTTGGTTCCGGACAGGAAGATGTAGTCCTCAGGCTGATGATCGGGTACTTCGCGCATCATGACGACCTTGTCCAGCTTTTTTGACCAGGCTGTGTGATCGGCGCTGAAAATTTCGATGTCCAATGCTCCTTCCGGAACCTCATCGAATAT
>Ga0114949_10001894_pt1 | contig 12836 bp, 12 predicted proteins | sample N074metaG_FD_83505 | JGI IMG/M metagenome (GOLD analysis project Ga0114949, IMG submission 83505) | Deep subsurface microbial communities from Kermadec Trench to uncover new lineages of life (NeLLi) - N074 metaG | ecosystem: Environmental > Aquatic > Marine > Ocean trench > Sediment | place... | reverse complement strand
TTATCGAGCAGTGAAAACCCGATCGGTCGAATGAATACGAGCCTACTATGGCAGCGGTTCTTTTCTGTAGTAGAATTGCGCTCCATAATTTACCAACCTGAATGAAGATGTCTCGAGTAACCGTATATAGCACCGCAGGATGTTGTTTCTGCGACAGAACTAAAACCATGCTGGATAAGTGGGATATAGAATTCGACGAAATTCGTATCGACCAGGACGAAGCCGCTCTGCGAGACTATGCCAGGGTTACCAATAATGCCCGCACTGTTCCGCAAATTCTGATCGATGGGAAAATAATCGGCGGTTTTACTGAATTGACCGAGTTACACATGGATGGGGATCTTGACGAGCTAATGCCGTCCGACTAAGTATATTCCATGCCAAAATCTAAAAAAAATACATTTCGTATCCAGTTTCATAACAACAACAAGATTTATGAACTCTATGCACACGAAGTGAGCCAGTCGCAAATGATGGGCTTTATCGAGGTTGGGCAGATCATTTTTGGCGAACACTCCAAACTGCTAATCGATCCCGCCGAAGAAAAACTCAAGCGTGAGTTTGGCAATGTCAAGCATACCTATATCCCCCATCACTCGGTTATCCGCATCGACGAGGTCGATCAGAGTGGGAAAAACCGTATCCTCGACAATGACGGCTCCAGCGTAACCCATTTCCCGGGGCCTGCGATTATCCCGCAAAAAAATTAATTCATGGTATTGCCTTGCGTATTTCTGTTGTAATCCCCAGCTACAACCGCAGGCACACGCTCGGCAGGGCGATACAATCGGTCATGGATCAAACCTCCGCGGTCGACGAAATCATTCTGGTCGATGACGGATCGACCGATAATACCAGCGCGGCCGTCAGTCGAGACTATCCCCGGGTAACCATCATCGAACAGTGCAATCGCGGCGTAAGCGCTGCCAGAAACCGTGGCATTGCCGCGGCAAACCACGAATGGATCGCGTTGCTGGATTCAGACGATAGCTGGCAATCGCATAAAATTGCACGCATCCGCGAAGCCCAGGAAAATAATTCGGGGTTTGTTCTGTACCATTCCGATGAAATCTGGATTCGCCGGGGCGTTCGCGTCAATCCGATGATCAAACATGGCAAATCCGGGGGCTGGATATTCCACAAATGCCTTGCGCTGTGCGCCATTTCACCCTCTGCCACGGTCGTAAAAAAATCGACACTGGAGTCGCTGGGATTATTTGACGAAGATCTACCCGCCTGCGAAGACTATGCTTTGTGGCTACGTCTGTGCAATCGATACCCGGTGTACTATATCGACGAAACTCTGATTACCCGGTATGGCGGGCACCAGGACCAGCTATCCAGGCGATACTGGGGTATGGACCGATTTCGCATTCGCGCGCTCGATCGATTGCTCAGACAGGAAGAGCTGGAAAACGAGTCTCACCAGGCCGCACGTGGCATGCTGTTAAGCAAACTCGACATTCTGCTCAAGGGCGCAGTCAAACACCGGAACCAGGAAGTCCTGGATGAGTTTGGACCGCTGCTGGATGAATGGCGCGACGCCCGGGATTCGACATCGCCATGTTGATCTGGGTATGCGCGTTGCATTGCGAAGCAAAACCGATCATCGATTACTACCGCTTGAACAAAGCGCATGACGACAATGCTTTCGATCATTACCAGAGCGACAGGATGATCTGCATTGTCAGTGGCAGTGGAAAAATAGCGAGCGCGGCGGCAACCGCCTGGGCGGCCGCGAAATATCATGAATATCCCTCGATCGCCTGGATAAACCTCGGTATAGCCGGAGCCGCGCAACACGCGGTGGGCTCGATATTCCTGGTAAACAAGGTCATAGACTCTGACACCGACCGGGTTTATTACCCCGCGGCCATATCCAGACCAGGCTTGGCTAGCGCCAGTTGTATCAGTTTGAACCAGCCCGGTTATGACTATGACCAGACGCATTTGTTCGACATGGAGGCTAGCGGGTTTTTCTATAGCGCCCTGCGTTTCAGCAGCGCCGAGCTCATCCGATGCATCAAGGTTATCAGCGACAATCGTTGCCAACAATCAGGACGCAATCGGCAAAAGGTGAGCGACCTGATCCAGCACCATTTCAAACTGATAGATCAACAGGCCGTTAGCCTGATGGAAATCAGTGACGAAGTGGCCAGCCGGGAGATTCCGGCCGCTGCCTGGCAGCGGGTAATGGCGATGGCCAGGTTCAGCCAGACGCAGAAAAACAGGTTGCGCGTTTTGCTCCGTTACCTGCTCTGTCGCAGCTATTCGATCGACAGCCTGGCGGATAAAATTGCACCGCAGACATCGGCGGGTAAAAAGATCGACATCCTCGAGCAACTCAGCCACCTGGACAGCAGAAATTTATAACATGGTCAGTTGCGTTTATATCGAAGCAGAGATTCGCGAGCATCCCCGGACCCGGGAGATACTCAAGCGACTGGGCAAGATCCCGCTGATCGAGATCGGTCACTATGGCGAAGTGTTCAATCCGAGGGCTCAAAATTTTCGCCTGCAAAAAAAGAATCCGGCCATTATCATTGCGCGTAAAAACAAGGGCCAGGTACTCGCCGCGCCGGAAGGTTATGGTTTAGGCTCGCCGCACAACTACTACTTTTCGCATATGCTCAACTGCGTCTACGATTGCCGCTATTGTTTTTTACAGGGCATGTTTCAATCAGCCCACCAGATATTATTTATCAATTACGAAGATTTTGCCTGTCAAATCAGGGAAACATCGGCGCAACACAATCAGCAGCCGGTCTGGTTTTTTTCCGGATATGACTGCGATAGCCTCGCCTACGATCCGATGACGCGGTTCACCGATTTTTTTGTGCCGCTGATCAAGTCTATCGACAACGCCTGGATGGAGTTACGCACCAAGAGCACCCAGATCAGGTCCCTGCTGGCGCATAGCCCCAGTCCCCGGATCGTTACCGCTTTCAGTTTTACCGACCATTACAGTCACCGCAAGCTGGAACACTCCGTCCCCTCGATCGGCAAACGCATCAAGGCCATGCGCCGCCTGCAAGATGCAGGCTGGCCGGTAGGACTGCGTCTGGACCCGGTCGTTTATCACCAGGACTACCAGGCGGAATTCACCCGCCTGCTCGAGGATATTTTTCATTGCATCGACCCCGAAAAATTGCACTCGGTTAGCCTGGGTAGCTTCCGCCTGACCAAAGATCATTTTCGCAGGGTCAGCCGACTCTATCCGGAGGAGCCTCTGTTCGCGCAACAACTGGTGCTCGACAATGGTATTATCAGCTACCCGCTGGCGCAGGAAGAGGAAATGATCGGTTACTGCGAAACGCAATTGATGAAGCATATCCCCAAACACATATATCACCCCTGTGAATGGCATGGCTAATTCAAAAACAGCTTTGATCACCGGAGCCAGTTCCGGTATCGGACTGGCGACAACGCGCTTGTTACTGGAACAGGGCTACCGGGTGGTCGGTATTAGCCGTCGTGGCGGCATAGCCGAATTTGACGGGGCAGAATTCACCGGAATATCGATGGATCTCGCCAATGTCGAAGCCATCGACCACGACCTCCCCAGCCTGCTCAGGGAATTCGATTTCGACTGCTTTATCCACGCCGCCGGCCAGGGTATATTTGGCTCGATCGAACAGTTTTCAGTTGCGCAAATCGACAGCTCGATACGCATTAACCTGACCAGCGCGCTACTACTGAGCCGCGCGCTGATGCCGGCGTTTCGTCGTCGCGGCAAGGGGCGATTGATTTTTATCGGTTCTGAATCCGCCCTGTCCACGGGTAAAAAAGGCAGCCTGTATAGCGCCGCCAAATTCGGCCTGCGTGGTTTCTGCCAGGCATTGCGAGACGATTGCGCGAGCGATGGGATCCAGGTCAGCCTGATAAACCCGGGCATGGTGCGCAGCCCGTTTTTCGATAATTTACCCTTCAGGCCCGGCGCTAATACGGAAAACGCAATCGAGGTAAGCGACGTGGCCAGGCAGGTGGCACACATCCTGCAAAGTAGCAGCAACATCGTGATTGATGAAATCAACCTGTCCCCCCGAGTAAAATCCATAGATTTTTCACCGACCCGGGCAGAATAAAAAACCACTTTAAGACCCAGCCCGTATTTCTCACCAGCATTCGTCGCGATATGCACATGGATACAGCGGGCGACGCTCCGACGCTTCGGGTTGAGCAACGCAGCGGTCCGACGTATCGGAGCAAGCCACCTGATTCCCGATAGTGTCATCAAGATAGGTTTTCGTCATTCACGTCATATATCGGCTTATCAATATGCATTCCTGCATATGATCGCGCCCTATCTTGATATGGATTCGATCAGGCAGCTAACGCGAATTCGAAGTCGCCAGGAACGCGAAAATATATTCCAGCAGGCGAAAATTCCGAGCTTTCGCGACCTGCGTGATTCGATAAATTCGTTGCAAGCCGTGGGTTAGCCCACCGCCTCTATGTCATCATCGGCGATATCAAGCAGCGTCTCGATATCCACCGGCCTTCCCACCGTGTAACCCTGGATAAAATCAACATTCGCCTGACGTAGCCTGTCATACATGGCTTCGGATTCGACAAATTCGGCGATTACCTTCATATTCAGGCAATGGCCGACCTCGGTCATCGAACGCACGAAAACAAAACTGGTGTCGTCTTCACTAATATCGCGCACGAACTCTCCATCGATTTTCAGGTAATCGACCGGAAATTGCTTGAGGTAACTGAAGGATGACAGCCCGGTACCAAAATCATCGAGAGAGAACTTTACACCGAGTGCCTTGATCGAGTTAATAAACTCGATTGAACGTTCCACATTATCGACCACGGCAGTCTCGGTTATTTCGAAACAAAGCGAGCTGAGATCGACATTACTGTTGGTCAGGCTTTCATGCAAAAATTTGTGGAAGGCCTGCGAACCGATGCTGCGTCCAGACAGGTTGATCGAAAACATCACTTTACGAACAGTCTCATGGTGTTCCTGCAACCAGTTGATGACGCTGGTAACGACCCATCTGTCGACTCTTTCGATGAGGTTATAGCGCTCCGCAGAGGGCAGAAATTTGCCTGGTTCTATAATATCGCCATCCTCATCGCGATAACGAATCAACACCTCGTAGTGGTTGCGCGTGACATCGTCGTCCATCGCCACTATGGGCTGGACATACAGGCAAAAGCGATTTTCGTTTAACCCTTTCATGATGCCCGACACCCAGTCCATGGAAACCTGCCGGGCCATGACTTTTTCATCGTATTCATCAATAAAATGATATTGATTACCACCGTTTTGCTTGGCCAGGAAACAGGCCGTGGTGACCTTGGAATAAAAATCAGGGTATTCGTCGCTGATACGACCGAATGCCATCACGCCAATACTGGCGGTCACCTGGTAGTCCTTATCATTCCATACAAAGCCGCTGTGCTGAATTTCTATAATAATTTTTTGAATCGACTGTAGCGCTCGCTCCATTTCAAAAAAGGGCATGATGATTGCAAATTCATCGCCACTCAAACGCGACAGAACGTCGGATTTACGCACATGTGACTTCATAATATTGCCGACCTGCTTTAACAACAGGTCGCCCGCGGCGTTACCACAGATTTCATTGACAACCCGGAACTGATCGATATCCAGGTAGGCAAGCACATGCTGGGATATCGAGTCGTTCTCTTCGATCACCAGGTTTTCAAACCTTTGCTCGAAGGCGGTGTGATTGAGAAACCCGGTTAACTGGTCGTGGCTACCTTCGTAACTCAGCTTACGCCGCAGCTTTCTGTATTCGGAAACGTCCTTGAGGATAATCACGAAACCGACATCCTCGGCTTCCATGTCGATCATCGGAGAGGCCGAGAATTCGAGCTCGATAATATTTCGCTTGGGGTCGTAAAAGAACATCGAGCTGACCGATTGCTTGCGATTTAGCAGCTGGTTTATATCGACGATGTGGGTGGTCTGTCGATTCAGGTAGAGAATCAGCACTTCATGAATGGAAACGTCGAGCAGCATTTCTTCCTTATCGCCAAACAACTTCTCCGCGCTGGGGTTGAGCAGCTTGATTCTATCCTTTGAATCGATAACGATGACCGGATTGGTAATCGAATTCAGCGTGGTCGATATAAAATCTTTTTCCGAGCGCAGTTTCTCCTCGATCTGCCGGCGTGAAATGGTTTCAGTTTCCAGCCCCTCCACCATTTCGTTATAGGCGACAACCAGATCGCGCAATTCACTGGGTAATTTTTCATCGCTAATCGATGTGTATTTGCCGGTCAACAGGGCGCCCACTGAATTTCTCAGCTTGTTCATCGGCAGAAAGGCCCGATTCAACAAAAAGATAGCCAGCAATAGCGCCGCCAGCATCGCCATCGAGGTAATAATTAGAAAATCTGTTTCGGTGCGCTCGAGGCGGTCAATAAAAGGTTTTTGATCGACAGAAGCGGCAATATTGACACCGAGGAAAGAGTCATCCCCGTATAGCTTGTGGACCGGGTACAGGTGAGATTCCCGGCTCGATGCCACCCAGTTTTTTGAGCGGTAAAGATTGATTCCAGAACTGGTGGTAATACTAAGCGGCATGCCGATATCGGCTTCAATCGTTTTCAATCCTTCGATCACATAACCGACTACATGCAAATACGCCTTCGGTTCCAGCGTCCCAACCGGCACAAATACCTCGCTATACAAATTGTTAGCGTAACTGCAAAGCGCATATTTCGGCTTTAGCAGACGAATCAGGGATTTCTCGACCGACGCCAGCAACACTGGACAACCCAGGTAGCTATTCAGGCCATCATCCGAATTTTGAGCGAACACATCCCCGGCCAGGTTGCGTACGATCAGCGCTTTCAGCCTGAATAAACCGGCCGAAGCCAGGTAACGCTTATAACTTTCGTCAAGCCAGGCTTTCATTTTCACCGCATCGCCTGCCTCGAGCGCCTGTTTGAAGGGGGCTTCATTTTGCAATTTGTAGGCAAAGCGTTTCTGTTCGTTGTATAGCTGGTCGATCACTTCACGACTCTTCAATTTGAGGACAGATTGCAAGGATTGAGTTTGGTTATCTATCGCATGACCACGATAGACACGGGTACTGTAAATGGTGAGGCTATAGGCGAGGATACCAAGCCATAACAGAGTGAAGCCGATGATAAATTTAAAGCTGTAGAATCGCTCGAACATCGATCTACTCGATTACAAACGGATAATCCTTATCCTCCCATTCGACAAAGCCGCCGCGTAACCAGAACAGGCGTTTGTAACCACAACTGGAAGCGATCTGGATAGCGTCGATACTGGTATCGGCGGCGTTTCCATTGCAATAGAATACGAATGCCTGATCCTTGTTCCTGGCCATTTTTGCCAGTGAAGCGCAATTGGTATACGCAAGGGGCAGGTTATAAGATGTTTCGATATACCCCAGGCTACGATCCTCGTAATGGCGCGAATCGATAATCTGCAGATCAGGAACGGATTGGTAGAGTTCGATCAAATGCTCCGCATCAATGGTAATCGCAACCGCCAGTGACGCGGGTGCTTCCTGGTGGAAGCTACTGTCGGCTGCCGGGGCGACAGGGGAAATTACCATTGCTACTGTGAATAATACAGCCGACCCCAGGGTAAGCATCCGACAATTTGCTGATCTGGTCATGGCAATAGCCGAATTGACTGTTTTCCCTGGCAAAGCGATGAGTGCATTAGTTGTTTATTTATCCAAATCGCAAACGCTTGGTTAAACAAACCGTTAACCCAACACCCCGGTACCACTCAGGCCGCAATATCCGCCTGGATTTTTTTCAAGGTACTGCTGGTGATAGTCTTCGGCATAGTAAAATGGACCCGCCTCCCGAATTTCAGTTGTAATCGTCGAATATCCCTCGCCGGTAATTTTGCACTGGTAATGCTCGAGGCTTTGTTGCGCCGACAAGCGCTGGCTCTGCTGGTGGTAATAAATTCCCGAGCGGTACTGGGTACCCTGATCATTACCCTGCGACATACCCTGGGTCGGATCATGTGATTCCCAGAAGTTTTTCAATATCGTTTCAAAACTGACCTGTTGAGGGAAATAAACCACCAGCACAACTTCGTTATGCCCGGTCATACCACTACACACTTCCTGGTAGGTCGGGTTGGGGGTATGCCCTGCCGCGTAACCGACCGCGGTCGTGTGGATACCATCCAGGCCCCAGAACTTTCGCTCGGCTCCCCAGAAGCAACCCAAACCGAGAACGACTGTCTCGCTATCATCCGGGAAGGGCTCGACCATCGAGGTCCCCAACACCGCATGCCTGGAATCAAACTGAATCGGCACATCACGCCCCGGTAAAGCCTGATCGGCAGCTGGCATTTCTACTGGTCTTGCAAGCATGGTTAACTCGTTGGTTTTAATTCAGGTTCAATCGATATCTAACTCGATCCAGGTGGGCGCATGATCAGACGGTTTTTCCATCCCTCGAATATCATAGTCCATACCCGCGCCTATCACCGAGGTTTTTAGTTTTTCCGATACCAGCAGATGGTCGATGCGTAATCCCCGTTTGGGCTCGGCATCGAAACCACGGCTGCGATAATCGAACCAGCTGAATAAATTATCCTCGTCGGCATGACAGAGTCGAAACCCGTCGTGTAACCCAAGTGCGGTCAAATGATTAAACCAGTCACGCTCTTCGGGTAAGAAACTGGTCTTGCCGGTTTTGAGCCAACGCCTGGCATTGTCCGCGCCGATGCCGATATCTTCATCCCGCGGGGCAATATTATAATCACCCATCACCACCAGGCTGGATTGGGTCATGTCATATTCACCCAACAATTGATTGAGATCGCGATAAAACCGTTTTTTTGCCGGAAATTTAATCGCGTGATCACGGCTTTCACCCTGTGGAAAATAACCGTTAAAAATATGCAAGGTTCGTCCATCGATATTGAACTCACCGCCAATAAATCGTTTCTGACTGTCTTCATCATCGGTGGGAAATCCGTAACAGGGGTTGCTGCAAGACTGTCGCGACAGTAACGCGACCCCGTAATGCGTTTTCTGACCCATGAAAATTACCTGGTATCCCAGCTCATTGATGGCTTCGAGAGGAAAATCATGGTCCTGCACCTTGGTTTCCTGCAAGCCGATAAATTCCGGTGCGTGTTTGTCGATGACACTGCTCAGCTGATGCAGGCGTTGGCGCAGGCTGTTGACGTTAAACGAGACTATCTTCATCGCGGTTACTACTCTCAAAGTTATCTAAAAACTCGGCCAGGTTACGCCCTTCCAGGCGCGACTCAAATGCCTCTTCCAGGCTTTCCAGCAGCTTCGACACCGGCTCATCGCTACGATAGCAATCGCTCTGGCTATCATCTTCGGCATAACGGGAGCTGCGTAATATATGCGCCAGCTTGATCCGCTTGAGCGACCGACCCGGCAGGTATAGCGGCGGGGTATCCAGGGTTTGCTTTACCAGCCCATCCGCCTCCAGCGCCGTCAACATACGGCCGAGGAGTTCGGCAGGGACCTGTTGACAGGCGGCCAGATTTTCCAGGGTCGTCGGCATATCCGAGCGCTGATCGTGCACCCTGGCAATATTGACCATTACCTGTAACCCCAGTTGTTCGCGCAGGCGAGCACTCAGATGCATGCTCGGCTCCCGCCATTTAAGTCGCTCGGGATGTTGGTGATAATAGGCAATGCTGGCGCCGACGAGCAAGATCAACCAGCTCAGGTAAAGCCATATCATAAACGTCAACAGGATCGCGAATCCCGAGTAAATCGCGGTGTACTTGGTGGTACCGCCAATAAATGAGGTGAACAACACCCCGGCGCTCTGCCACATCAGCCCGGCAATCACCGCACCGTAAAATGCCGAACGCAGATGCACCCGGGTATTCGGCACCAGCATATAAATAAAGGTGAACGCCGCAATGACCAGTACATAGGGTAGAATTTTCCCACCGAATCGAACCATGTCGTTCATATAAGGCAAGGCGTTTATCACGCTGACCAGCTCATGGCTGGCCAGCGATGCGGTAATGCCTACCGCGGAAAATATCAGCACCGGCCCGACCAGGATGACACTGAGATAATCACTGAATCGCTGCAGCAGGGTACGACTGGACTGCAGGCGCCAGGTATGATTAAAGGCCGACTCTATCTTGTGAATCAATGAGATTGCGCTGAATATCAGCAGACTCAGACCGACCGCGCCGAGCACGCCGATCTTCATGTTTTCCACGAAACCCACGATGCGAGCACTGATTTCGACGCTTTGCTCGCCCAGCGGTTCGAGCAACCGAACCAGCGTAGGTTCGAGCTGATCATGTACACCAAAACCCTTCAGCACCGAGATGCTCACCGCGAGCAGGGGTACCAGGGACAACAGGGTGGTGAACACCAGGCTCATCGCCCGCAGGGTGAGCATACCCCCCATCAGATCACGACCGATCATCGCCATGATCTGCAGGAAAAGCCGCCACGACGAGCGGGGGGGGTCGCCTTCGCCGACCTTTTCGTTCCAGATATAATCGATAATTTGCTGAAACATTAAGTTTGTCTAACCCTTGAAGGCTTGTTTCGAATTCAAATATTCGATTTCCGCATCTGTGTCGGCTCGGCCGAGAGCGGCATTGCGGTGGGGAAAGCGTCCGAATTTTTCGACGATGCCATGATGATGCCTGGCATCTCGCAGGTTCGATTCCATGCCGGATCGGCTAAACAGTTCAATGGCCACTTGTTGATCTTCAATATCCTCACTGTGCATAAACGGCATATACAGAAATGCGCGTTGTGCCACGGGCAGCTCCCTGTCAAATCCCCGGTCGATTGCTGCCTGTGCTACTTCACGTGAGCGGGTTTCGCTGGAATAACTCCGCGCGCTACCGCGAAACATGTTGAGCGGAATCTGGTCAAGCAGGATAACCAGGGCGAGGCTACCCGGGGCGGTTTCTCCCCAGTGTTCCAGTTCGCCCTGGCTCGCCTGTTGCCACAGATCGAGGTAGCGCTCCCGCAATAGCCGGTCAAAGGCAGGGGTTGAGTTAAACCAGAGTTTACTGACTTCAGCAGAAAACCAGAAATCGACTAGCGCCTGATCCATACCTGTCCCGCATAACATTTGACTGCCCATATTATCAGTCTTTGATCAGGGCATCGACCAGGCCACGCAGTCGTAACTGCAACTGCCCGCGACCAACGGATCCTGATTCCCGGTGCAGTTTTTCCCATTTTCGGTTCTGCACTGCTTTCTCGATCAACAGATCCTCCAGGCTGGAGGGTGATTGGGCGGCCCGTTGCATGACAAATTTCTGCAGACTCGCGAAACAAAGTTCGAAGCCTTTCCGGCCCCGTGCAAAAGCGATCACTTCTTCAAGTTCGAGATCACTGCTGTCAGCCTGGTAGGCAGCGTAACGCAACAACGCGCATACCTGGTCGGCTTCCATGGTCTGTAAAAACTGCGTCATCCAGGTGGCAAGTTGTCGCTGCATGCGCTGCTGCAATTTCTCCATCACCGGGTGCACCAGCTCGCCCAGGGGTTTGAGCACTGCTATCGAGTGATTTCCACTCGATTTACCCATCGCAAAACTGACATGCACCAGGTCGAAACCCCCATGCTGCCAGAAGCCGGCGGTTTGTGCATCGAGGGCAAAACTGGCCCCGAGGTAATCAAATTTGTTTGCCTGCGCAAATTGCATGGCCCGCCGCAACAGCCTGGTTCCAATGCCCCTGCGTCGATGCGCTTGCGCAACCGCAATGCGTTGAATGCGAAGGCCCCGATAGGTGGCAAATTCCGCTATGCCCGCCTGCGCGGTGATCATCTGCGCAAGCAAGTGCCCGCGGGGTCGGCGACGCCCGAGAAATATCTGCTGGCAAAGCTGGGCGTCGAGACCACCCTCCTGGTTCAACAGGGCAGCGCCAACCACCACGCCATCGATGCTGGCAACCACCAGCACCAGGTCCGGGTTTTCCATGAGCATGCGCAGGTCCGATGGCCGGGTTCGATAATGTGCTGAAACCAACAGCCGGTAAACCTGCCGCAATAACGGTAGATGATGCCGATGACCGGGGTCGGTAATCAATTGCAGCTCGCAGTCCTGCTGCAAGTTGCCGACGACCGATGTATCCACTGATTCTTCACCCAGCATCAGGCTACGGTTTATCCAGGCTTCGAGATTATCACCGGAACACCAGCGCACCGGGTTTCGCAAATACAGGCGCAGCAAATCAGGTAATGGTAAGTCAGCCACGAAGCGCAGCAAAAAACCCTGCCCGGTACCCTCGTAGCCACCGGTAGTGGTGGCCATGACCATGCGCGGGTAGAGCCGGCAGAGTTGGCGCAGCATCGACTGCGGGATCATTGCGGCCTCATCCACGATGACCAGGTCGGCCTCGGGAGCGGTTTCGATAAGACGATCGGGTGCGACAAACTCGACCCCTGAAGCAAGTTGCAACAACTGCGCGGCCGCGCGGCGGGAGTGAGCGCTGACCAGAACCTTTGACTGCCGGTCATGCATGACAGCTTTAACCAGCAACCCCAGCCAGGTGCTTTTCCCCCGGCCTCGCGCGGCGGTGATCAGCGCGATTCCCCGCTGCCTGCGATCGAGCCATGCCTGTACCTGGCGCAGTGCCTGTGCCTGTTCGGCAGTGCTGCCGGCGACAATTGGGGTTGCCTGCAGCGGCGCTTGCGCGGGTAGCGGCAAGTTGACCGACTCCGGTCTGATGAGAATTCCAATTTCGGCACTCGCCTCCAGGGCTGCGAAAAAATATTCGACAAACAGGGGATAACCGGCACTGTTGTGTCGCTGCCATCGGGCGTAGCGATCATCGATGCCTTGCCAGTCCGCAACCGCCGGGGAAAATAACATCAGCACG
>Ga0114949_10001888_pt1 | contig 12851 bp, 7 predicted proteins | sample N074metaG_FD_83505 | JGI IMG/M metagenome (GOLD analysis project Ga0114949, IMG submission 83505) | Deep subsurface microbial communities from Kermadec Trench to uncover new lineages of life (NeLLi) - N074 metaG | ecosystem: Environmental > Aquatic > Marine > Ocean trench > Sediment | place... | reverse complement strand
CGGGCGCGTCGGCACGGCGCTCGCCCGGGCACTGCAGCAGGCCGGCTGGAGGATCCGCGCGGTGGCCGGGCGCCGCGCCCGTTCCCTGGCCAGGACGCTGGGGCCGGGCGTCAGCGCTCACCGCCAAGCAGCGCACGCGGTCATCCGTGGCGATGCGGTGCTGCTGGCGCTGCCCCAGGAGGCGCTGGCGGAGCTCGCCGCCTCCCTGCCCGACAAGGCCGTCGGCCGGCGCATCTTCCTGCACACCTGCGGAGGGGCCCCGGACGATGCTCTGGATCCGCTGCGCGCTGCCGGTGCCGCCACCGGTCGACTCCATCCGCTCTACCCCTTCACAGGCCGGGACGAGGACGCGAAGGGTCTGCGCGGCGCCTCGTTCGCCGTGAGCGGCAGCGCCCGGGCGGTGGCGCTGGGTGCGCGGCTCACCCGAAGCCTGGGCGGCAAGCTCCTGCGGCTGCCCCCCGGGGGGGAGACCGCCTATCACCTGTCCGCAGTGCTGGCCTCGAACCTGGTGGTGGCCCTGGCCGCGGAAGCCGCCCGCCTCGGGCCGCACTGGGGCCAGACGCCGGCAGACGCGCTCGAGGCCCTGCTGCCCCTGCTACGGGCTGCCGTTGACCAATTGCAACACCGCGGCCTGCCGGGCGCCCTCACCGGCCCGCTGGTGCGGGCTGAGTCCGGGACCGTTCGCACACAGCTGGAACTGCTGCGGCGTACAGGCCATCGAGACCTGGCGGAGATCTACCGGCTGTTGAGTCGCACCGGGGTGGATCTGGCGCTGCAGGGAGGCCACCTGGATGCGCGACAGGGGCGGGCCCTGAAGCGGCTCCTGGGCGCCCACAAGTCGTCCCGGAAAAGTGACTGAAAACATTGAAGATCAACTGTCTCCCGGCCGACGCTTGGTGTATATTCCAAAGTGATCAGAAGCCTCTGGGTCGGATTCGACCCTGCGGGCCGCGGAGAGGCCGGATCATCCGTCTCTGCTTGATGAAGGCCTCCCCCGGGGGCCGATCATGGGAATCATGAGCGTCCAGACCGATCCACAGACCGAGAAGAGGAGTTCGGGCCCCAAGGTCAAGACCGCCGATCGCGTCATCATCCGCTTTGCCGGTGACTCGGGAGACGGCATCCAGCTCACCGGCAACCAGTTCACCGCGGCCACCGCGGTGGCCGGCAACGACCTGTCCACCCTGCCCGACTTTCCAGCCGAGATCCGGGCGCCTGCTGGCACCCTGCCGGGGGTTTCGGGCTTCCAGATCAGCTTCAGCAGCTATGACATCAACACGCCCGGCGACGTCCCGGATGTGCTGGTCGCCATGAACCCGGCTGCGTTGCGCACCAACGTCAACGATCTGGCCCCGGGTGGGATGCTGGTGGTGAACACCAACGCCTTCGTCCCCGGCAACCTGAAGAAGGCAGGCTACGAGTCCAACCCGCTGGAGGACGGTAGTCTGGCGGACTACCGCGTCTTCGCCATCCAGCTCACGGATCTCACCCGCAAGGCTTTGCGGGAGCTGGATCTCAAGGTCAAGGACAAGGACCGCTGCAAGAACTTCTTCGCCCTGGGGATGATGTTCTACCTCTACCAGCGCACCTTGAAGATCACCGAACGCTGGATCGAGACGAAGTTCGCCAAGAATCCCATCCTGGTGGAAGCCAACAAGCTTGCTCTCAAGGCGGGTTATGCCTACTGCGATGCTACCGAGGTGTTCCCTGAAGTCTACAAGGTGGCGCCCGCACCGTTCGAGAAGGGCCTCTATCGCAACATCATGGGCAATAGCGCGCTGGCCCTGGGCCTGGTGGCGGCATCACAGAAGTCAGGCCTGCCGTTGTACCTGGGCTCGTACCCCATCACGCCGGCCAGCACCATCCTGCACGAGCTGTCACGCTACAAGGAGTTCGGCGTCGTCACGTTCCAGGCCGAGGACGAGATCGCCGCGGTGACGTCGGCAATCGGCGCCGCGTTCGGCGGAGCACTGGCCGCCACCAGTACCAGCGGTCCCGGACTGGCGCTCAAGGGCGAGGCGTTGGGGCTGGCGGTGATGGTCGAACTACCGCTGGTCGTGCTGAACGTGCAGCGCGCCGGACCCAGCACCGGGATGCCCACCAAGACCGAGCAATCCGACCTGTTCCAGGCCCTGTTCGGCCGCAATGGTGAGGCGCCCATCCCGGTGCTCGCGCCCAAGTCGCCCGGCGACTGCTTCGACGTGGCGTACGAGGCAGCGCGCATCGCACTGCACTACATGACGCCAGTGCTGGTGCTCTCCGACGGCTATCTGGCCAACGGCGCGGAGCCGTGGCGCATCCCCAGTGCGGACTCGCTGGCGCCCATCACCCCGCACGTGATCAGCGAATCGCAGGGCAACGGCTTCCATCCCTATGTCCGTGACCCGGAGACCCTGGCACGCAACTGGGCGCTCCCGGGAACGCCCGGGATGGAGCACCGCATCGGTGGTCTGGAGAAGGAAGACATCACCGGGAACGTGTCCTACGACCCGGAGAACCACGAGAACATGATCCGCCTGCGTGCCGAGAAGATCGAGCGTGTGGCGCGGAGCTATCCGGCGCTGCAGGTGGACGGCGAGGACTCCGGACCCATCGCCATCGTCGGGTGGGGTTCGACCTACGGCGCCATCAAGGGCGCGTTACGCCGCCTGCGCAAGGACGGGCTCGCGGTGAGTCATATCCACCTGCGACACCTCAACCCATTGCACAATGACCTGGGCGCCGCCCTGGAGCGTTTCGACAAGATCCTGGTGCCCGAGATGAACATGAACCAGTTGGCGTTCCTGCTGCGCGGACGCTACCTGATCGACGCCATCGGCTATGCCAAAGTCCAGGGACAACCTTTCCGGTCCTCCGAGATCGAGAACCGTGTCCGCCAGATCCTCGCCTAGGGAGACCGTTTCCATGCCTGCAACCATCACCCAGGAATCACCGGCCGAGTTGACCAAGAAGGACTTCCAGTCGGACCAGGAGGTGCGCTGGTGTCCCGGCTGCGGGGACTACGCCGTCCTCAACTCCTTCCAGACGCTGTTTCCGAAGCTGGGCATCGCCAAGGAAAACTTCGTGGTGGTGTCGGGGATCGGCTGCTCCAGTCGCTTTCCTTACTACATGAACACCTACGGCTTCCACAGCATCCACGGGCGCGCTCCGGCCATCGCCACGGGTCTCAAGATCCAGCGACCGGAGCTGTCCGTCTGGGTGATCACGGGAGACGGAGACGGGTTATCCATCGGCGGCAACCATCTGATTCACGCGCTGCGGCGCAACATCGGCCTGAAGATCATCCTGTTCAACAACCGGATCTACGGCCTCACCAAGGGTCAGTACTCGCCCACCTCGGAGGTGGGCAAGCGCACCTCGTCCACTCCCATGGGCTCGCTGGATCGGCCGTTCAACCCCATCAGCCTGGCGCTGGGCGCCGAGGCCACGTTCGTGGCGCGCAGCGTGGACATCTACCGCGAGCACCTGCTGGAGACCTTGCAGCGGGCCGCGGAGCATGAGGGGTCGGCCTTCGTCGAGGTCTACCAGAACTGCAACATCTTCAACGACAAGGCGTTCACCTTCATGACGGAGAAGCAGATCCGGGATGACGAGCAGGTGGTCCTGGAGAAGGGCCAGCCGCTCATCTTCGGCGCCAAGCAGGACAAGGCGATCCGGCGCACCCCCGGTGGCCGAGGCCTGGAGGTGGTGCAGCTCACCGACGACTTCGATCGTTCGGAGATCCTGGTGCACGACCCGACGCGTGAAAACCCGTCCTTCGCGTTCGAGCTGAGCCGCATGGCCACCCCGGACTTCCCCACCCCCATCGGGGTATTTCGCGATATCCAGGTACAGCCGCTGGAGCAGGGTATCCACGAGCAGATCGACGCCGCGCGCAAGAAGGCCGGCAAGCCACCGGATCTGCAGGAGCTCCTGGGACGCACCGAAACCTGGACCGTCGGCTGACTTCATCGACAGGGGGGACACCATGAGCTGGGGCTTGCAGTCTCGTCTGGCGAGGGTGTTCCGTCCGGATACCGGACGCACGGTGATGCTGGCGGTGGATCACGGCTATTTCCTGGGCCCGACCTCGGGCCTGGAGAACGCCCGCGCCGCGGTGGAGCCGCTGCTCCCCTACGCGGATACCCTCATGTGCACTCGCGGCGTGCTGCGCACGTCGGTGGACCCTCAGACCGCAACTCCGGTGGTGTTGCGGGTCTCGGGCGGCTCCAGCATCCTCAAGGAGCTCTCCAACGAGGAACTCGTCACCTCCATGGAGGAGGCGCTGCGGCTCAACGTCGCCGGCGTGGGCATGTCCCTGTTCGTGGGCGCCGAGTACGAGAAGCAGACGCTCACCAATCTGGGGCTCCTGGTGGACCAGGCCGAAGGGGTGGGCATGCCGGTGCTGGCCATCACGGCGGTGGGCAAGAAGATGAGCCGTGACCTGCGCTACCTGTCACTGTGCTGCCGCATCGCCGCCGAGTACGGTGCCCACATTGTGAAGACCTATTACTGCGAAGGCTTCGAAAAACTCGTGGCCTCCTGTCCGGTGCCCATCGTCATCGCCGGTGGCAAGAAGCTCCCCGAGAAGGAGGCGCTCACCCTGGCACATCGCGCCGTCTCCTGCGGTGCCGCCGGCGTGGACATGGGGCGCAACATCTTCCAGTCCGAGTATCCCGTGGCCATGATCCGGGCCACACGCGCCGTGGTGCACGACAACCAGACACCGGACCAGGCGTTCGAGATGTTCCAGGATCTGTCGCGCGACGCCACCCCGCAAGAGCTGGAATCGGGACAGACACCCGACTTCTGATCCAGCGACATCGCCGATGCTCGTAGCCGTCTACCACAGCAACACGGACATACGGATGGAGGAGAGGCCCCGGCCCAGCATCGGCGCGGGAGAGGTGCTGGTGCGTGTGGAGGCCAGCGGCATCTGCGGCTCCGACGTCATGGAGTGGTACCGCGTGCCTCGAGCTCCCCGGGTGCTGGGCCACGAGATCGCCGGCATCGTCGAGGAAGCCGACGCGGAGGTGCAGGACTTCCAGGTTGGCGATCGTGTCTTCGTCACGCATCATGTGCCCTGCGGTGAGTGCCGCCGCTGCCAGGGCGGGCACCCCTCCACCTGCGAAACGCTGCGCACCACCCGTTTCGACCCGGGCGGATTCTCGCAGTACGTGTGTGTCCCTGCGCTACAGGTGGCGCGCGGCATGCTGCAGCTTCCCGACGACGTCAGCTTCGAGCAGGGCTCGTTCATCGAACCGCTGGCCTGTGCCGTGCAGGGCCAGCGCTACGCCGACGTCGGCCCCGGGCAGTCAGTGCTGGTGCTGGGCAGCGGCCTGTCCGGACTGCTGCACCTCCAGTTGGCACGGGCCCAGGATGCCGGCGCGGTCTTCACCACGGACGTGCACGACTACAGACTGCAGGCGGCGATGCGTCTCGGTGCCGATGCGGCGTTCCACGCCTCGGAGGACGTTCCCGGACGGTTGCGCGCCGCCAATGGCGGCCTGCTGGCGGACCGTGTGCTGGTATGCAGCGCCGCTCCGGCTGCACTGGAACAGGCCTTTCGCACGGTGGAGCCGGGTGGCCGGATCCTCTGCTTCGCGCCGCCTGACCCGGCGCGGCACAGCCAGGTGCCGCTGTTCGACCTGTGGCGCAACGAGGTGGCCCTGGTGTTCAGCTACGCCGCCAGCGGAGACGATCTCTCCCGGGCCCTGGAGCTCATCCGTTCCGGGCAGGTGGCGGTGGAGCAGATGATCTCCCATCGGCTGCCTCTCGCGGAAGCGCCGCGCGGCTTTGCCCTCACCGCAGCTGCGGCCGAGTCGTTGAAGGTCATCCTGCTGCCGTTTGCCGGGGTCGAAGCCTGACAGCCCGGTGAAAAACCCGCGCTGTCGCCACGGTTCTTCACCGGACTGCCAGCATCCTACTTCGCGCGTCGGCATGGCCGGAACACAGGGGTTATGGTAGCCTCGGCGTCCGCCTGCCGGCGGAAGCGCTACGCAACGGAGCCGGCCCACCATGTCGAAGAAGTCCCACTCCCCTCTCAAGGCGTACGAGAGCCTCGGTTTCCTGCACAGCAGGGACGCTCGGGTACTGCGCATTCTTGCAGAATATCTCGAGCCGCTGAATCGATTTCGACGCCACAAGGTCAAGGACACCATCGTCTTCTTCGGCTCGGCACGCACGCTGGAACCGGACGATGCCCGCCGTGCCCTGCGCGAGGCGCGTGCAGCACTGAAGGGAGCCCGGCGACCCTCCGCGGCGCTGCGCGAGTCGGTGGCCGGCGCCGAACGCCAGTTGAAGATGAGCCGCTACTACCGTGACGCGCGCGAACTGGCGCGCCGCGACACCGCATGGTCCAAGTCGCTGAAGGGGACCAGCCACCGTTTCCTGGTGTGTTCCGGCGGTGGCCCGGGCATCATGGAGGCGGCCAATCGCGGCGCGGCGGACGCCAAGGGCCAGACCGTGGGCCTGGGAATCAGCCTCCCCATGGAACCCGCCAACAATCCCTACATCTCCGGGAGCTGGCGTTCGAGTTCCACTACTTCTTCATGCGCAAGTTCTGGTTCTTCTACCCCGCCAAGGCCATGGTGGTGTTTCCCGGCGGCTTCGGCACACTGGACGAGTGCATGGAGATCCTCACCCTCATCCAGACGCGCAAATCGAGCAAGAAGATCCCGTTCCTGCTCTATGGCAAGTCGTACTGGAACGAGGTGCTGAACTTCGAGGCCATGGTGCGCTGGGGGACCGTCGACCGGCAGGACCTGGAGTTGTTTCGCTTCGCCGACACGCCCGAGGAAGCATTCCAGTATCTGCGGCAGCGGCTCACCGAGGCGCATCTGAAGCCCGGCGCAAGCCGTGGCGGGGCCGCCTGAGGACGGGCGGGAGGCTGCATGCCGCACCCCTCCGACGGCGGCCGTCGCGCCGATCTCGCCTGGCTGCTGCCCCTGGCGGCCGCCGCCCGCATCGTCTATCTGATCCAGCTGTCCGCCACGCCGCTGGCGCGCCATCTGCTGGTGGACGAGCAAGGCTACCACCTGTGGGCACGGTCGGTGGCGGCTGGAGAACTGCTGCGGCCCGAACCGTTCTATCAGGCGCCGCTCTACCCCTATCTGCTGGGAGGCTGGTACGCGCTGTTCGGCGAGGGACACAACCTGGTGCGCGTGCTGCATGCGTGCCTGGGTCTGCTCTCCGTGGCGCTGCTCTACCTCATCGGCCGGAAGGTCTTCGGCCGCACCGCCGGGCGCCTGGCAGGTCTCGGCGGCGCCCTCTACCTGCCGTTCCTCTTCTATGAGGGACAGGTCCTCAAGGCCAGCCTGGCGCTGCTGGCCACGCTGGTGCTGGTGTGGCTGCTGTTGCGCGCCGCCGGCAGCGGGCGGGGCATGCCCTGGCTACACGCCGGGCTGGGACTGGGCACGCTGGCGCTGTTGCGAGGCAACGCGCTGATGTACCTGCCGTTTCTCATCGTCTGGCACCTGGCTCGCAAGCCCGATGAGGGACAGCAGGCGCGCCCGTGGACCCGCCGCGGCCGCGACCTGGGCCTGCTCCTGGCCGGCACGCTGCTCGCCGTTTCACCGGCCACGCTGCACAACCTGTCGGTCGGCGGCGAGCTGATCCTCACCACGTATCAGGGCGGGACCAACTTCTACATCGGTAATCACCCGGGCGCCCTGGGGGTCTACATGCCCATCCGCCAGGGACGCGAGACGCCGGCGTTCGAGGGCAGGGACGCCACGCTGGAGGCGTCGCAGCGCAGCGGGCGGCAACTCTCCCCCGCCGAGGTGTCGCGCTTCTGGTTCCGCGAGGGCCTGCGCTTTGCCCGGCAGCAGCCCGGCGAGTTCCTGCGCCTTCAGGGAGTGAAGCTGCTGCTCACCTGGAACGCGCGTGAAGTGCCCGACGTCTGGGACCTGGAGTTCGTCGCCCGCATGGTGCCCGCGCTGCGCTGGTGGTTGCCCACCTTCGGCTGGCTGGCGCCGCTGGGACTGCTGGGACTGGGCCTTGCCACTCCCTGGAGCCGGGACGCCGGCATGCTGGCCTTGCTGACTCTGGCCACCACGCTGTCGGTATCGCCGTTCTACGTGTTCGCGCGCTATCGCCTGCCGCTGGCGCCTCTGGTGCTGCTGTTCAGCGGCTACGCCCTGCAGCGCGGCCTCGCGGCGCTGCGCCGGCGTCACTGGGTGGGGTTGGCGGCCGGTTCGGCCGCGCTGCTGCCGCTGTTCCTCGTGGTGCATGTACCCGTCTCCTGGTTCGGACTGGTGTTCACCGACGAGGTGGGCCACCAGAACCTGGGCTTTCTTCTGCTCGAGGAAGGCGAGACCGCCCGGGCCGAGGAGGAATTCACCCGCGCCATCGCCATCAATCCTGACCTGACCAACGCCGGGCTCATGCAGGTGCAGCTGCGTTCGGAGCGCGGGGACCATCAGGCCGCGCAACGTTCGTTGCAGGAACTGTTGCGGCACGTGGAACGGCGCCACGCCGAGGGCGCCGTCATCATCGACCCCATGGCGGAGGGCGGCGCGCGCCTGCAGCTGGGCCGGCTGCAGCGCAGGTTCGAGCAGCCCGAGCACGCAATACAACAGTTCCGGAGGGCCGCCGATCTCCTGCCAGGGCAGGTCACACCCCTCATCGAGCTGGGGATCACGCTGCGAACCATGGGACAATCGGAGCAGGCACGCGCCGCCTACCTCGAGGCGCTGCAACGAGACCCGGAGGATCCGTTGACCCTGTTCAACCTCGCCAACGTGGAGCGGGATGCCGGGGACACCCGGGCTGCCGCCACACGGCTACAGTCAGCGCTGCGCTCCTGCGGCGTGCGCCGGCCCGAGCTGTGCGACGAGATCCGCAGCCGCCTGCAGGCGCTGCCGGGTTCCAGCTGATGGCGCAGCGTTCCATCGAGACCATCCGCAACCTCGGCATCATCGCCCACATCGACGCCGGCAAGACCACCACCACCGAACGCTTCCTGTTCTACAGCGGCGAGAGCCACAAGCTCGGCGAGGTCCACGACGGCGAGGCCACCATGGACTTCCGCCCGGACGAGAAGGAGCGCGGTATCACCATCTCATCAGCGGCCATCACGTTCTACTGGCGGGAGTGCGAGATCAACCTCATCGACACTCCCGGGCACGTCGATTTCGTGGCCGAGGTGGAGCGCTCGCTGCGCGTCCTCGACGGCGCCCTGGCCATCTTCGACGCCGGGGAGGGCGTGGAGCCGCAATCGGAGACGGTGTGGCACCAGGCCGACCGCTACGCGGTGCCGCGCATCTGCATGATCAACAAGATGGACAAGGTGGGCGCCGACTTCGAGGCCTCGGTGCGATCCCTCGAGACACGCCTCGGCGCCCGCACCCTGCCCCTGCAGATCCCCCTGGGCGCAGCAGAGACGTTCACCGGCGTCATCGATCTACTGCAGCGCGAACTGGTGACCCACGATGCCGACTCCCGTGGCGCGAAGTTCGAGGTGGGCCCGGTGCCCGACGAGGCGCGCGAGGCCTGCGAGGCGGCACGCGACCGCCTGGTGGAGACGCTGGCGGATTTCTCCGATGCCATCGCGGAGCGTTACCTGGCCGGCGAGGACATCGCGGCTGCCGATCTGCGCCCGGTGATCCGGCAGGCCACCCTGGAGCGTCAAGTGTTTCCCGTGCTGTGCGGCTCGTCACTGCGCAACATCGGGGTGCAGGGAGTCCTGAACGCGGTATGCGACTACCTGCCGTCGCCGGCGGATCTGCCGCCGGTGGAGGGCCACCTGCCGGGTTCCGAGGAGATCCGCCGGCGCTACCCGCGGGCCGACGATCCGTTCTCGGCCTTCCTGTTCAAGGTCAATACAAAGACCTCGGCGGACCTGTACTACACGCGCATCTACTCCGGGCGGGCGAAGACCGGGGAGATGGTGCTCAACGTTCGCACCGGCAAGAAGGAGCGGCTGCGCCGCATCCTGCGGGTCCATGCCGAGCGCGGCATCCCCCAGGAGACGGTGGAGGCCGGTGACATCGTGGCTCTGGTGGGGCTCAAGGACTGCGCCACCGGAGATACGCTGTGCCACCCCGATCATCCGGTGGAGTACGAGCCCATTCGCTTTCCCGACCCGGTGGTCTCCGTGGCCATCGAGCCGCGCACCTCCCAGGAGCGCGAGCGCCTGGGCAACGTGCTGGCGCGGCTGCGACGCGAAGATCCGACCTTCCGCCAGCACATCGATCCCGATACCGGCCAGACCATCCTGTCGGGGATGGGCGAACTGCACCTGGAGGTCCTGCTGAACCGCATGGAGCGCGAGTTCAAGGTGCAGGCCCATGTGGGCAAGCCCAGGGTGTCGTACCGCGAGACCATCCTGGAGGAGGTGGAAGCGATGGGAGAGTTCCAGCGCTCGCTGGGCAATCAGACCCTGCACGGCCAGGTCACGCTCCGCCTGACGCCCGAGCCGGCCACCCGCGGCGTGCGCACGACGCAGGGGCTGCGCGAGGGTGACGTGCCGCGGGAACTCCTCCCCAAGCTTCTGGAGTCGGTGCGTGGCGGAGCCGAGGGCGGCGGCGCCTATGGTTTCCCCCTCACCGGCGTCCATGCCCACGTGGTCAAGGCGCGGGTGCTGGAGGGCAAGGACATCCTGGCGGCTCTGAATGCCGCGGCCAACAAGGCATTGTCTCACGCCCTGGCCCAGGTGCGCTCGGCGGTGCTCGAACCCATCATGCGCATGGAAGTGCGCACCCCCGAGGACTACCTCGGTACCGTCCTCAAACACCTCAACACCCGCCGGGCCCTCATCCACGAGACGCAGAGCCTGCCCTCCCACGTTCTCATCCGGGGAACGGCCCCCCTGTCGGAGATGTTCGGATTCTCCACAGAACTGCGCTCCCTGACCCAGGGACGGGCGTCGTTCAACCTGGAGCCTCTGGACTACCAACCGGTGCCGGACAACCTGGCCGACCAGTTCACCAAGCGCCGCCTGGAATAACGGCGATGACATCGGCGCCGTGTGGCGGTAAAATAACACCGTCGCAGGGAATGAGCGCCTCGCCTTCGACGTTTCCATGAGGAACTCACCTCCGGGCCGCCGCGGCGGACCCTGGAATGGATGAAAACCCTGATGAACCGCAACTTTCGACAGATCCTGAAGAGCCTCGCCGTCCTCTGCCTCCTGTGGCCGGCCGCAGCGCAACCTGCCGCTGCAGCGGACCCGGTGAAGCTGGAGTTCTTCGTCTCCACCGACGCGGCCGCACCCGGCGACACCTTCCACGTGGCGCTGCGGATGACCATGGAGGAGGACTGGCACGTCCAGTCGAACCAACCCTCGGACGAGCTGTTCATCGCCACAGTGCTCAGCCTGGAGCCTGTGCAAGGCCTGGAGGTGGCCGCGCTGCTCTACCCGCCCGGGCACGAGCTGGATGCGCCGGCGCTGGGAGGAATGCTGTCGGTGTACAGCAACGGTGACATCCTGGGCGCAGAGATCCGCGTGGCGGACGGCGCCCCTGCAGGTGAGCTCATCCTCACCGGTGGGCTGCGCTACCAGGCGTGCAATGATCGCACCTGCCTGTTCCCCAAGACCAAGGCGGCCACCTTCCGGATCGTCGTGAACGCTGACGCTTCTGCCACCATCCTCCACCCGGCGATCTTCTCCACCCTCACCAGCTACCCGTCCAGCAGCGCGCAGGCGGCTCCCGAGGAGGCCACGCAGAGTCGGTCGGCCGTGGCCGATGAGATCGAGGAGAGCGGCTTCTCCTTCTGGCTCCTCGGGGTGTTCTTCCTGGGACTGGGGCTGAACCTCACGCCATGCGTCTACCCCGTCATCGCCGTGACGCTGTCCTACTTCGGCAACCAGAGGGGCAGCACCGCCGGCCGCGCCATCCGCTCGGCGGCGTACGCCTCCGGCATCATGACCATGTTCACCGGCCTGTTCCTGCTGGCCGGGATCTCCGGCCAGCTGTTCGGCGCCTGGCTGCAGCACCCGTGGGTTCTGGCCGCCATGGCCGTGGTCATGGTGGTCCTGGCCCTGTCGAGCTTCGGTCTGTTCGAGCTGCAGGCACCGGGCTTTCTGCGCAACAAGCTGGCCGGAGGACGGGCCGGGATTGCCGGCGGCTATCTCATGGGGCTCGCCATGGGCATCGTGGCCGCACCCTGCGTGGGCCCGCTCATCGGCGGCTTGCTGCTCTGGGTGGGCCAGCAGGCGAACATGACCACGGCGGCCATCGTGGGACTCTCGCTATCCGCCGGCCTGGCCCTGCCCTACTTCGTGCTGGGGATCTTCTCGGGCTCGCTGAGCACCCTGCCGCGCAGCGGCGACTGGATGGACTGGGTCAAGCACCTGATGGGCTACCTGCTGCTCGGAGTGGCGCTGTACTTCCTCGGTCCGCTGCTGCCGCGTGACTGGTTCCTGCCGTCGTTCGCCCTCCTGGCCGGGGTGGCGGCCATCCACCTGGCTTTCCTCGACCGCGCCGGACGCGGCTCCCACGTGGTCTCGTTCGCCAAGGGCATGGCGGTGACGTCGGCGGCGGTGGCCATCTACGTCCTGTTCAGCGTGGCCCAGGCGGTGGGCATCGAGTGGCAGCCGTACTCTGCCGACGCGGTGGACCGCGCCGCCTCCAGCGGCCGCCCGGTGATGATCGAGTTCACCGCCGACTGGTGCATTCCCTGCCGGGTGATGGAGTACGGCGCCTTCAAGAACACCGAGGTGATCCAGGAATCCAGCCGCTTCGTGCGCCTGCGCGTGGACCTCACGCATCAGCAAGATCCCACCGCCCTGCAAGCGGTGGAGCGTTACCAGGTGGCAGGCCCGCCGGTGATCGTCTTCCTCGACAGTGACGGTGACGAGCTCACCGGTCTGCGCGTCCTGGAGAGCATGGACTCGGACGGGCTGCTCGAGCGCATGCGCACGGTGCCGG
>Ga0114949_10001886_pt1 | contig 12852 bp, 13 predicted proteins | sample N074metaG_FD_83505 | JGI IMG/M metagenome (GOLD analysis project Ga0114949, IMG submission 83505) | Deep subsurface microbial communities from Kermadec Trench to uncover new lineages of life (NeLLi) - N074 metaG | ecosystem: Environmental > Aquatic > Marine > Ocean trench > Sediment | place... | reverse complement strand
TCGGGGTTCCCGGCACCGTCCGGGTCGACGAGCCGAATTAGGAGCAGGACCTGCAGATGACCATCCTGGGCATCGATACCAGCACCCGATCCGGCAGCATCGCCGTGATCCGCGCCGGCCAGGTTCTGGGTAGCATGCAGGTGGCAGGACGGCTGGATCACTCCGAGCAGGTTCTCTCGTCGATCTCTCACCTTCTTTCTCGTCTGGAGGTTACGCGGGGGGATCTGGATGCCGTGGCAGTCAGCCTGGGGCCCGGGTCGTTCACGGGAGTGCGGGTGGGGCTGGCCTCCGCCGGTGGGCTGGCCCGTGCCCTGGACATCCCGGCCCTGGGGCTGTCCTCGCTGGAGGCCCTGGCCCGCAGCGTGTCCGGACGCCGGCGCGGCAGCTGGATCTGCCCCTGGCTGGAGGCGGGACGCGGTGAGGTCTATGCCGCCGCCTACCTGGATCCGGGCGAGGCCGGCGGCCTGCTCCTGCTGCGGGGTCCGTCCCTGGCCCGGCCCGGGGCGTGGCTCGAAGGTCTCCCGGCGACTCCCATGCGCTTTCTCGGAGACGGGGCCCCGGCCTACCGCGAGATGCTGCTCCAGCACCGCGGACCCGGCTGCCTGGAGCAGCCCGAAGGCCCCTGGTTCCTGGCCCCGACCCTGGCCGTGTGGGCGGAACACCAGTTGCAGTCCCTGGCGCCCGACGGCTGGCCTGTCCTGGAACCTCTCTACCTGCGCCCGTCGGATGCCGAACTGGGCCGATGGAAGAAGGGATGACCGACCTGTCGGGCTATGACCTCCGCGCCATGAAGGACACGGATCTCCCGGACGTGGTGGAGCTGGAGGCGGGGACCTTTCCGACACCGTGGAAAGAGGAATCCTTCCACCACGAGCTGCACGACAATCCGTTCGCGCGCAACTACGTGGTGCGCGCTGCCGATGCCTCTCTGGCCGCCTACGCCAGCATCTGGTTGCTGGAAGGGGAGCTCTACATCAACAACCTGAACGTGGCGCCGGAACATCGGCGCCAGCGGCTGGGGGACTGGATCCTGCGCCATCTCCTGGACATCGGGCGGCACGGCGGTTGCAGCAGTGCGGTGCTGGAGGTGCGTCCCTCCAACACGGCCGCGCTGCGTCTCTACCACGCCCACGAATTTCGCCTGCTGGGCCGTCGTTCGGGCTACTACAGAGACGGCGAGGACGCACTCGTGCTGGGGCGAAAGCTGTGATCCGGGAGTCCGCCGGGGCCGCGGGGCAGGTGTTGAAACGCGCCCTGGGGCAGGGTATGCTGCAAGGAAGCGGTTTCAAGAACCACCGGGGTGGTCCACTGTTCGGCTTGCGGTTGGAGGGTGCCGTCCCGCACTGCGGTTGGCCGGCAACTGTGGTTTCCTCGAGGAGGTGGTATGGACTGGACAGGCGACGACGAGGAGTGGATGGGTAGGGAGAACGAGGAGTATCGTAGTCTGACGTTGCAGCACCATGAATTTCAGGAGAAGCTGGAACAGTTGGCCACGAAGCGCGCGTTGACCGAGGACCAGAAGCTGGAAGAGGTACGCATCAAGAAGGAGAAGCTGTTCGTGAAGGACCGGCTGGCAGCCCTTCGCCGCGAGCATGCTGCCTCCAAGCGATCGACCCCGGAACCCGCTTGAGAATCGCGCGCGACGCTTGGAGCATCGTGCTGCCGCTGGCACTTGCAGCCGTCGCGGCAGGGCTTCTGGGATGGACCATCCTGACCTGGGCGCTGGTCATCCTGGTCGCCTGCGTGCTCGCCTTTTTCCGCGACCCGCGGCGCGAAGTGCCCGGCGCTCCCGACCTGGTGGTTGCACCGGCGGATGGTAAGATCGTCGGCATCACGCCGACCGATGAAGGCGAGCTGCGGGTGTCCATCTTCATGTCCGTGTTCGACGTGCACGTGAACCGGGCGCCTGTGGCCGGTCGCGTGACCGGTGTTCATTACCACAAGGGCATGTTCCTGCCGGCGTTTCGTGACAAGGCGTCGCTGCGCAACGAGCAGAATCGCATCGAGTTGGATGATGGAACGCGACAACTGGCCATGGTGCAGATCGCAGGGCTGGTGGCCCGGCGGATCGTCTGTCGCGTGGCCATGGGAGATTGGCTGGAACGTGGTCAACGGCTGGGCCTCATCAAGTTCGGCTCCAGGGTTGACCTGTACCTTCCGCAGACGATAGAGTTACAGGTCCATATGGGAGACCGGGTCCGGGGAGGAAGCTCCGTGATCGGACGCCTGGTGGGCGGAGATTCCGTCCCTGCCGGCAATCCGAATAGCGACCGCCCTTCTCTCCTCTGAACCCTGGCAAGCATTCCATCGGGCAGTTCCTGGAACAACGTGGGGCGGCGAGCACCGCCTGCCGGAGCCGTTCCCACCCGCTTCCGGCCCGGGCACTGGATCAGCGCACGGAGGCGACGCGGTGAGACCCAGAGATCGGCGCTTCAAGCGGGGAGCCTACCTGCTACCCACGCTGTTCACTGTGGGCAACCTGTTCTGCGGCTACTTCGCGGTGGTGTCCTCGTTTCGCTCCGCGTACGAGACGGCGGCACTCTTGATCTTCATCGCGGCGGTCCTGGATGGGCTGGACGGCCGTGTGGCGCGGATGACCGGCTCCACCAGCGAATTCGGCAAGGAGCTCGACTCGCTGGTGGACGGCGTGTCGTTCGGTGTGGCGCCGGCGGTGATGATTTACGGCTGGGCTCTGCAGCCGTTCGGCCGTTTTGGTTCCCTGATGTCTTTCCTGTTCGTGGCCTGCGGCGTGGTGCGGCTGGCGCGTTTCAACATCCAGGGAGGCAGCACCGACAAGCGGTTCTTCATCGGCCTGCCCATCCCGATGGCGGCGTTGGTCCTGTCGGCCACCGTCACCGTATCGCCCGCCGGGCCGAGTGCCAGGTGGGTACAGGTCTGCGTGCTGGTGCTGACGCTGATCCTCTCTCTGCTCATGGTCAGCAAACTTCGCTACTGGTCGTTCAAGGAATTGCACATGCCCGGCAGGCTGCCCTCCGTGGTGGCAGTGGCCGTTGCCCTGGCCTTCGTGGCGGTGGCCATTCACCCGCCGGCGGTGATCCTGGTGGTGGGGCTGGTCTATGTGCTCTCGGGTCTGATGCCGCGGGCATTGCTGCCGCGTGCCGAGCGGCGTGCCGGTGCGATGGGGGAGACTCCCCATGAGGGGGACGGTGGTCAATAGAGCCTTGCCGCGGCCCGGCGGCGGCGCTGGGGGCGCGCGCGGTGGAGGAGTTGCATGAGCGCGATGGGGGTACTCAATTTCCAGGAGATATCCGAGGAGAACCTGCACGGGCGGCTGGCGTTCAACGTCTTGCCGTGCGACGATGCAGTGTACGGGAGTGCGCTGGCCGAGGATCTGGCCTGGGAGGTGGGATGCCTGCAGCCATGAACACTGATTCCGTGGTGGTGAATGCTTCCCCGGCGGGTTCACCGCGCAGCTACTGGCTGTGGGCGGTGGCGGCGGCCCACATCGTGGGCCTGGTGGAGCAGTGTGCCGCCGAGGTTCCCATGATCCGGAGTGCGTCCTGATGCGGGCCCGGTCTGCACAGTACCGCGTGGTCTGCCTGGCCGTCCTCGCGCTGGGGGTCTGCAGCACGTTGCCGGCGTGGACTGCGGTGGAGTTGGTGCGCCCGGAAGAGACCCTGCTGGCCCTGTACGTCCTGGAGACCCAGATAGAGATGGAAACCCAGGTGCTGGCGTCCCTGGGGGGATTCTACCGCGACAACCAGGACGAGCGCGCACGTTTCTTCGGCCGCCTGGAGAGCCTCTATGCGGCGCTCGAGGCCGTGCTGGCGGAACCCGGGGAGGACTTTGATGCCGACGAACTCCGCCGGCGGGATCAGGAGCTGGAACGCCTGGAGAAGGCGCAGGCCCTGGCGTGGGACGAGGGCCGGCGGCTGCGCCAGCGGATGCTGGACGCCAAGAACCGGCTGGCGCTACTGCGGGCAAAGGTGGAAGAGCTCATCGGCAGCCTGCCGTCGGCCACCGAATCCATGACCGGGTACTGGGACGTGGTGTTCGTCCCCGGCGGACAACGCGGCGTCTTCTTTCTCAACCATTCGGTGGCCATCCTCACCGGCGAGTACAGCCTGGAAGGCGGCTTTCGCGGCAGTGTGCAGGGGACCCTCATCGATCAGAAGGTGGTGCTTCATCGCATCGACTCACGCCTGGGTCGCGTGATGGACCTGGACGGAACCCTGTCCGCCGACGGCTTGAGTATCAAGGGCGTCTGGCGGCGCTTCGATCTCTCGGATGGCCGGCAGTCCACCGGCGCCTGGTCCGCCACGCGCCGCCCTGCGGCGGGCCGTTCCAGCGATTGATGACCCACGAAGGACCGGGCCTCTAAATGCCCTACGAACTGTTCCTGGCCCTGCGCTATCTCCTGGCCAAGCGCAAGCAGACCTTCCTCTCGCTCATCTCGTTCATCTCTGTGCTCGGCATCACGGTGGGCGTGACGGCGCTGATCATCGCGCTGTCGCTGGCCACCGGGTTCCAGGAGGATATCCGCGGCAAGATCCTCGGGGCCAACGCGCACATCACCGTGTTTGCGGGCTCCAGCAACCTGAACGACGTCGAGTCGGTGCGCCAGGCGGTGGAGGAGGTGGAGGGTGTGCTGGCATCGGCGCCGATCATCCTGGAGAAGGGCCTCATCGTCAGCGATCTGAACCCACAAGGATACGCAGCCGTGGTGCGGGGCATCGATCCCGAGCTGCAGGCCGCCGTCACCGACCTGCAGGTCGACCTGGAGCGGGCCCAGGCCGACTCCGTCGGATCGGGGTTGCTGGTGACCCTGGACCGGCTCCGTCCCGCGCAGCCGGCCGGTGACGCTGGCGGTCCGCGGTCTGCGACCCTGTTCCTGGGTGTGGATCTCGCCGATAACCTGCGCGTGGTCGTGGGCGATTCTGTGCGCCTGATCATCCCGCAGGTGCGCCTCTCGCCATTTTCGGTGCAGCCCAAGAGCGTGCGCTACGAAGTGGCCGGTCTGGCGGATTCGGGGTTCTACGACTTCGACATCAGCCGGGTCTACATGCACATTCAAGAGGCGCAGCGTCTCTATGGACTGGGCGACCAGGTGAACGCCGTGCAGGTGCGCGTCGAGTCGGTCCTGGAACTGGACCGGATGCGGCGCGCGGTGCAGGAGAAGCTGGGGGAGGGTTACTGGGCCACCGACCTGCTGCGTCAGAACCGATCGTTCTTCTCGGCGCTACGGCTGGAGAAGCTCATCGCTTTCCTGGTCATCGGGCTGATCATCCTGGTGGCTGCGCTGAACATCATCTCCACGCTGATCCTGATGGTGATGGAGAAGGTGCGTGATATCGGGACGCTGGTTTCCATGGGAGCCACCTCCCGCAGCGTGATGAGCTTGTTCATGCTGCAGGGCACCCTCATCGGTATTGCCGGGACCACCCTGGGATGCGCACTGGGAATCAGCTTCTCGTGGGCCATGGATCGCTACCAGCTGATACCGATGGATCCGGACGTCTACTTCATCTCCCACCTTCCCTTCAAGCTGCGCCCACTGGAGTTCGTACTGACCGCTGTGGTGTCCCTGGGTATCTCCTTCCTGGCGACGTTGTACCCGGCGTGGCGTGCTTCCCGTCTGGACCCGGTGGAGGCCCTGCAACATGAGTGAGTTGATCCGCTGCCGGGATCTCTACAAGTCGTACCCCTCGGGTGAGAAACCCATCCAGGTGCTGGAGGCACTGGACCTGACACTGCAGCGGGGCGAGATGGTGGCGGTCGTGGGGCAGTCCGGGGTGGGCAAGAGCACGCTTCTTCATCTGCTGGGGGCGTTGGATCGTCCGGACCGTGGCGAGTACCTGTTCGACGGCAAGCAGGTGTTCACGCAGACGCCAAAGCAGCTGGCGCGCTTCCGCAATCGTCACGTGGGGTTTGTGTTCCAGTTCCACCATCTTCTGCCGGAGTTCTCGGCCCTGGAGAACGTTCTCATGCCGCGGCTCATCCGGCGCGATGCACGCGCGGCGGTGGAGGGGCGCGCCAACGAGCTGCTGGATGAGATGGGGCTTGCCCACCGGCGGCATCACCGGCCGTCGCAACTCTCCGGGGGCGAGCAGCAACGAGTAGCCATTGCCCGCGCCCTCATGGCCGAGCCCGAGCTACTGCTGGCCGATGAACCCACAGGGAACCTGGACCCCCGAACCAGTGTCCAGGTTTTCGATGTGCTGCGCAGGGCCCATGAGACCCGTGGTCTCACCACGCTGGTGGCCACTCACAACCAGCGTCTCGCGGAGGCATGTCACCGCTCCGTCCTGCTGGTGGGAGGGCGTCTGCAGGACCTGGATGAGGCCGGCCGGCGCGAGTTTTACTCCTCCGGATCCCCCATGGGCTAAGGTTCGGGGCCCTGGCGTGTTGTGATAGGATAGGCGCGTCCCGGTGACGGGAATTTTTTTCTGTAAACCGTAGAAGGCACGAAGGTTCATCATGTTCGAGAAGTTCACCGAGAGGGCAAAACGAGTTCTCTTCCTGGCCCGCTACGAGGCCAGCCAGCTGGGTGCCCAGGTCATCGGTACCGAGCACTTGTTGCTGGGACTCTTGAAGGAGCAGGATGACATCACCCGCGAGATCTTCTCGCGTCTCAACACGGATATGGAGCTGCTCCGGACCGAGCTGGAGGATCACGAGGAAGCCCGCCCGAAGATCTCGCCCTCGGTGGAGATCCCGTTCAGCGAGGAGACCAAGCGGGTACTGTCGTACGCCGAGGAGGAGGCCGAGCGCCTGATGCACCCGGACATCGGCACCGAGCATCTCCTGCTGGGTCTGTTACGTGAGGAGAACTCCACGGCAGGACGCTTGATGTTCGAGAAGGGTATGCGCCTCTATGCCGTGCGCGAGGACATTGTCAACATCCTCAAGCGCAAGGCCTTGCCGGGCAAGAAGAAGGAGACGCCTTTCCTGAACGAGTTCAGCAAGGACCTCTCTGCCATGGCAGCCGGCGATCTCTTTGATCCGCTGGTGGGTCGCGAGATGGAACTCAGCCGCGTGATCCAGGTGCTGTCCCGGCGGCGCAAGAACAACCCGGTGCTTCTGGGGGAGGCTGGCGTGGGTAAGACCGCCATCGTCGAAGGACTGGCGGCTCGCATTGCCACCGGTGACGTGCCGCCCAACCTGCTGGACCGGCGCATCCTGGCCCTGGACCTGTCGCTGGTTGTGGCAGGGACGAAGTATCGCGGCCAGTTCGAGGAGCGCCTCAAGGGGATCATCGCGGAACTGGCCAGCAGCGACGAAGTGATCATCTTCATCGACGAGATTCATTCTCTCATCGGCGCGGGTTCGGCCGAGGGCTCCCTGGACGCCGCCAACATTCTCAAGCCCGCGCTGTCCCGCGGTGAGGTGCAATGCATCGGGGCGACCACACCGCGAGAGTACCATCGCTACATCGAGAAGGACCGCTCTTTGGTTCGGCGCTTCCAATCCATCAAGATTGTCCCGTCCTCCGAGGCGGAGACACTGGAGATCCTCCAGGGGATCCACAGCCGCTACGCCCACTTCCACCAGGTGGAGTACTCCGAGGACGCTCTGTCGTCCGCGGTCTACCTGTCCAACCGCTATATCACCGATCGCTTCCTGCCGGACAAGGCTATCGATGTCATTGACGAGGCTGGTGCGCGCGTCAAGCTCAGAAAGAAGACCGTCTATCAGGACATCCGCCGGGCGGAGCACCGCATCAACGAGTCCACCCAGAAGATGAAGAAGGCACTGGCGGACAAGGACTTCGAAAAGGCCGTGCAGTTTCACGATGAGGAAGTGATGCTGCGCCAGAAGCTGGAGGAACTGCGCAAGAAGAGCGAAGGCGAGAAGAGCGAGATCCTCGTTGTGGAGAAGCAGGATATCCAGGAGGTGATCTCCAAGTGGACGGGCATCCCCCTCACGCTGGTGGAGAAGCAGGAGATGGAGAAACTCCTCAACATGGAGGAGCATCTGCGCCAGCGCATCGTGGGCCAGTCTCAGGCGCTGTCCGCTCTGAGCCGGGCCATCCGGCGTTCGCGCGCCGGCCTGAAGAGCCCGCTGCGTCCGGTGGGTTCGTTCATCTTCCTGGGGCCCACCGGTGTGGGCAAGACGGAGTCAGCCCGCTGCCTGGCGGAATTCCTGTTCGGCAACGAGCAGGCGTTGATCCGGCTGGACATGTCGGAGTACATGGAAAAGCACTCCATTGCCAAGATGATCGGTTCACCACCGGGGTACGTGGGCCACGAAGAGGGCGGGCAACTCACCGAGCGTATCAAGCGTCGGCCGTATTCCGTGATCCTGCTCGACGAGATCGAGAAAGCGCATCCGGATGTGTCCAACATCCTGCTACAAGTGCTGGAGGACGGGCAACTCACCGACGCCTACGGCGATACGGTTGATTGCAAGAACGTCATCCTGATCATGACCTCCAACCTGGGCTCCGATGATCTGCTCAAAGGCCCGGGCATGGGGTTCAGTGCCGGAGATAAGAAAGCCCAGGAGGCGGCAGCGCACGAGGTGGTCATGAGCGAGGTTCGCCGCACTTTCCGGCCGGAGTTTCTCAACCGCATCGACGAGGTGATTGTTTTCCATCCCCTGTCCGAAGACCAGCTGCTGGAGATCACCCGCATGATGATCGCCAAGCTGAACGAGGCCTTGGAGGAGAAGGGAGTCCAGGTCTCGCTCACCGAAGAGGCCTACCGCTGGCTGGTGGACAACACTTGCAAGGATCGCTCCTACGGCGCCAGGCCGCTCCGCAGGGCCATCCAGAAGCACATTGAAGATGCCCTCTCGGAGCGGTTGATCCAGCAACAGTTTCAGGGCGAGTGTCTTGTAGAGATTTTTCTCGAGAACGATGGCCTGGGCTTGCGCGAAGTCCAGGAGATCAACTCCGCCCGTTGAGGGACGCAATCCTCTGATGCGGGCAATCTGGCCGGCTCCGGGCGCACCCAGGTGCACCTGCTCCGGCGCCGAATCCGTGCCCTTCCCATACGAACACACACGATCAGCGAGAACCGCGGGTGCCCGCCTGCGGTCAAGGTGGCTTCAGGTCACCGCGGCCGTGCTCATGCTCCTGTGCCAGGCGACCGCCGCAGCGCAGAAGGACCTCATCGAGGATATCGTCGTGGACGGCAATCAAAACCTGTCCGCCGAGGCCTTCCTGCGCCTGACCTCGTTGCGCGTGGGCGATACCTATGATATCGAGGCAATCCGCCAGGACTTTCGCCGCATCTGGGATCGCGGCCTGTTCGATGACCTGTCAGTGGAAGTGCGGGACGGTGAGACGGGCAAGATTCTCATCTACCACGTGTCGGAACGTCCGCGGCTCAACAGTGTGGAGTACGAGAAGAACAAGGCCATCAGCGAGACGCAGATCGAGGAGCAGTTCGCCGAGCGCAACGTGGAGATCCATCTGGGAGCCCCGGTGGACTACAAGGTCATCCAGGACGCCGAAGAGTTGCTACGCCAACTGGTGGCGGCCAAGGGGTTTCTTGATGGCCAGGTGGAAGCGGAACTCGATGAGGTGGATCCGGGGAACCTGGCGCTGATCTTCCGCATCAAGCCGGGGCGCAAGACCCGGATCAGGAAGCTGGTGTTCAGCGGCAACGAGCGTTTCTCCGACGGCAAGCTGCGCTCACAGCTCAAGCTCACCACGCCCATCAAGTGGTGGAAGTTCTGGGGCAAAAAGAAAACGCTCTACCACCCTACTCGGTTGGAGCAGGACCTTCTCAACGTGGAGAGGCTCTACCACAACCACGGCTATCTCGATCTGCGGGTGCAGAACGCGGAGGTGGAATACCACGAAGGCAAGCCCACCAAGAAGCCCGAGAAGCAGAAGCGCTGGGTCTCGGTGACCGTGCCGGTGCGCGAGGGGCCTCAATACACGCTGGGAAAGATCAGCGTGGAGGGGAACACGGTCCTCACGGATGAGGAGATCCTGGCGCGCATCCCGCTGAAGACCGGAGACATCTTCAACAAAGCACTGGTGGACGTCGGGGCGCAGTTGGTAGAGCTGGACTACGGCGAGCGCGGCTACTTCTTTATCTCCACGAACCGCCTGGAGGAGCGCCGCGAAGGCAATGTCGCCGATCTCATCATCAAGATAGACGAGGACAGGAAATACTTCATTGATCGTATCGAGTTCACCGGCAACACCACCACCAGGGACAAGGTTCTGCGGCGTGAGCTCGGTGTCAATGAAGAGGAGCTCTTCAACCTCAAGAAGTTCCGTACCGGGCTGCGCAAGATCGCCCAGCTGGGCTACTTCCGGCTGACCCGCGAACCCCAGATCACGCCTGTCCCCGGAGAAAACCGCGTTCGTATCCGCATCGAGGGACGCGAGGAGAGCCGTAACGAGCTACAGGTGGGCGGCGGCTTCTCCGGCCTGGACGGCGCGTTCTTCGCAGGCTCCTACTCGACGCGCAACTTCCTCGGACGGGGGCAGATACTCTCCACGCGCATCCAGGTGGGCGGCCGCAGCAACACCTACAGCATCTCATTCCAGGAGCCGTGGTTTCTGGGCCGGCCGTGGAGCCTCGGAGCCAGCATCTTCCGCCAGGACACCGACTTCATCGGTTTCAAGCAGCGCGGCCAGGGCGGGAGCATCTCGCTGGGCAAGAGGCTGAGCAACTTCCAGAGCGTGCGCCTGACCTACCTGTTCGAGGAGGTCAGTTTCGACGACGGCGATATCGAGAACACCTCCACCACCAGCGCCATCCGCCCGGTCTACAGCTTGGATACCCGCAACAACTTCTTCCGCCCGTCGCGTGGCTTCCAGCTCGTGGCCTCGGTGGAGGTCGCCGGCGGGCCGCTGGGCGGCGATAACTTCTTCTACAAGCCGATCCTGCGGAGCACCGTGTACGTTCCGATGTTCCGCAACATGTTCCTGGGGCTGCACGGTGAGATCGGCTATGTGGACGACTTCGACGGGCGCGTGGTGCCGCGATTCGAGCGCTTCTTCCTCGGTGGTGAACGCTCCCTACGCCTGTTCGAGACTCGCACGGTCAGTCCCATCGACGACGGCTTGCCGTCCCTATCCCAGGGACGCGGCGACCGGCACAACGATGATCCGGGCAAGAACCCGCTGGATCCGGGCGGCAATGAGGTGGATGCGAACGATCCGCTGGTCTTCATCGGCGGCAACAAGTATCTGCTGTTCAACGTGGAGTACACGATTCCCATGCCCGGCGCGGATACCGTGGAACTGGTCCTGTTCTACGATGCCGGCAATACCTGGACCAACAAACAGGGGTATGATCTGTCAGATCTTCGCATGGATGTGGGCATCGAGGTGCGCTTCTACCTGCCCGTCTTCGGAGCGCCGATACGGTTGATCTACGGCTGGAATCTGGATCCGGAGGACTACGAAGACAAGCAGGACTTCATCTTCAGTATCGGCAGAACGTTCTAGAAGGAGGTCAGGGGTGAAACGTTTGTGGATGGTTCTTGTGGTAGGAATCGGGCTTCTCTCGCCTGCAATGGCGCAGGATCCGCCTCAGATTGTGGTCTTCGATTCGTCCATCGTGTTCGACAAGTCGCAGCAAGGAGAGGTTCTCAAGGCAGAGATCGAGCGATTGCGGGATCGCAAGGTACAGCTGATCTCGGAGCGACAGGATGGACTCGCCTCCATGCAGGAGGAATTCCGCAACAAGGAACTGACGTTCAACGACGATACTCGTTCCGAGATGTTGCAGACCATCAACCAGGCGCAGATCGAGCTCAAGCGGTTGAACGATGACGCCCAGCGCGAGTTGCAAGCAGAGTTCAACCGCGCGCAGCAGAAGCTGCAAAAACAGCTGATCCAGGTCGTCGAGGCTCTGGGCCAGGAGGGCAACTACACCCTCATCGTGGAGAAAGGCTTGACGCTGTACTCCTCCGCCGAGGTGGATATCACGGACCGTGTTCTCGCCAAGTTCGATGAAATGTACCCGAACACGGCCGGTTCCGGCGGCGGTCAGTGATTCCACTCTGCTGCCTGCTGCTCGAACGGCGATGGGGAGGCCGGTGAGCCATACTGCCGAGGAGGTGGCACGCGCCGTGAATGGGCGGTTGCACGGCGATGCCGGTCGTTCCCTGCGGGGCATCCGATCGCTGGACGATGCCGGTCCCGAGGATCTCTCCTTTCTGGGAACCCCCCACTACGGACCGCAGGCCCGGACCAGCCGGGCCGGCGTGGTGCTGTGCGCGCTGGATTGTGATCTAGGCGAGCGCGACCGCATCGAGGTGCAACACCCGCACCTGGCTCTGGCGACTGCCATCCGTCTGTTTCATCCCGCCGTCACGGCAGCGCCCGGCGCCCACCCCAGCGCGGTGGTGGGGGCGGATTGCCAGGTGGCGCAGGACGCCTGCCTGGGCGCCCAGGTGGTTCTGGGGGATCGCTGCAAGCTGGGTCGTCGCGTGCTGCTCCATGCAGGCGTGGTTCTGGGGGCTGATGTGGAGGTGGGGGACGACAGTGTCCTGCATCCCTCGGTGGTGGTCTATCCCGGCTGCAAGCTGGGTCGCCGCGTCGTGGTCCACGCAGGGTCGGTCATCGGTTCTGATGGCTTCGGCTATGCGACGGTGGACGGAACCCACCACAAGATCCCCCATGTGGGCACGGTGGTGGTGGAGGATGATGTGGAGATCGGCGCCGGCGTCACCATTGACCGGGGTACGCTGGGAAGCACCGTGATCTGTGCAGGGGCGAAGATCGACAACCTGGTGATGGTGGCCCACAATGTCGTGGTGGGACCGGGCTCGTTGCTGGTGGCGCAGTCCGGCGTGGCCGGGAGCACGCGGTTGGGGCGCGGGGTGGTCCTGGCGGGCCAGTCAGGCGCTGCCGGGCATCTCGTCCTGGGAGACGGGTCGCAGGTGGCGGCCAAGTCCGCTGTGTTGCAGGATCTGCCCGAG
>Ga0114949_10001883_pt1 | contig 12866 bp, 9 predicted proteins | sample N074metaG_FD_83505 | JGI IMG/M metagenome (GOLD analysis project Ga0114949, IMG submission 83505) | Deep subsurface microbial communities from Kermadec Trench to uncover new lineages of life (NeLLi) - N074 metaG | ecosystem: Environmental > Aquatic > Marine > Ocean trench > Sediment | place... | reverse complement strand
GTCACGACCTCGAGGCATTGCCCGGTCTGATCGCCGAACTGCAGTCTGCCGATGTCCAGATCGACCTGCTGTTTCTGCAGGCAAGCGATGAAATTCTTCTCAAGCGCTACAGCGAAACCCGGCGGCGTCACCCTCTGGCTAACCAGGGGACGGAACTTCGTGCTGCCATTGCAAAAGAGCGTGAATTGTTGGGACAGGTGATTAACGCAGCCGACCTGATCATCGATACATCGCGTACCAGTGTCTATGAGCTGGCCGAAGCGATTCGCACACGCGTGGACCGACGCAAGATCAACATGCTGTCGGTATTGATCGAGTCATTCGGCTACAAGCATGGCATTCCATCGGATGCGGATTTTGTATTTGACCTGCGCTGCCTGCCGAACCCTTACTGGAACGCGGACTTGCGCAGCCTGACCGGACAGGATCCGGAAGTCGGCGAATTCCTCGATGCACAGCCGGACTTCAACCAGATGTACGAGGACATCCTGGCATTCATGGAGCGCTGGATTCCGATGTACCGCAGGGTTGACCGCAGCTACCTTACCGTCGCGCTCGGCTGCACCGGCGGCCAGCACCGCTCGGTCTACATGACCAGGAAACTGGCGGCAGCCTTGAGGAATGTGCACGATCCGGTGCACGAGGTACATAACGAGCTGCCCGGTTCGCCCTCGGCGTGAATGCAAGGATTAAGTTAGTCGCTGACTGAAAATGATCGCATTCCCGGCGATGGCGCATTATTCGGGCTAAACTTCGGCACGACCCCCCGTTAGGGCCCCCAAATGGAAGCGCGAGAACACACACAAGCCAATCTTTCCTTGTTGCGCGAGCAACTCGGCACGGGCATGCGCTCCGCGCAAATGCTGATCGGCAGCTTGCATCCTGCGGAGTTGGCGCGGCTGCTCGAATCGCTGCCTCTGCGGGAGCGCGCCGTTATCTGGGAAATGGTCGGCCCGGAGAACGAAGGTGACGTACTCGTCGAACTGGCTGATGAGGTTCGCGACGGTCTGATCGCGGGAATGCCCGCCGAAGAACTCATGGTGGCCATCGAGGGCCTGGAACTGGACGACCTTGCCGATCTGGTCGCCGACCTGCCGGAGGCACTCAACCAGGAAGTGCTGCGGTCGCTGGATCATCAGGATCGCGAGCGCCTGCATGCCGTCCTGTCCTATGACGAGGACAGTGCCGGTGGCCTGATGAACGTCGATATCATTACAGTGCGGCCCGACGTGACCCTCGACGTCGTACTGCGTTATCTCAAGGCGCGAGGCGACATTCCGGACGGCACCGACACGATCTATGTGGTTAATCGCGACAACGAGTATTTCGGGTCCCTCTATTTGTCGCGACTACTGACACTTCCGCCGAGCCAATCCGTCGCTGAGGCGATGTCGAATGACATACAGCCCATTCCCGCGCATACGCCCGCGGAAGAGGTTGTGTGGGAATTCGAGAATCGCGACCTGCTGTCCGCGCCGGTGGTAGACGCCGATAATTTGCTGGTGGGCCGCATCACCGTCGACGACATCGTCGATGTTATTCGCGATGAGGCGGAGCACTCACTAATGAGTGCAGCCGGCCTCGATGAGGAAGACGATATGTTTGCGCCGGTCGTCAAGAGCGCGCGACGTCGCGCATTGTGGCTTGGCGTAAACCTCATTACGGCGTTTGTCGCCGCATCGGTCGTAGACATGTTCCAGACGACGGTGGACAAGATCGTGCTGCTGGCGGTGCTGATGCCGGTCGTGCCGAGCATGGGTGGTGTTGCCGGCAGTCAGTCGTTGGTGATCATCACGCGCGCCATGGCGCTTGGACAAATTGACCGGACGAACGCCGATCTGATACTGCGCAAGGAGCTGCTGGTTGGTATTTTGAACGGCATTGGCTGGGCCGCCGTAGTCGCAGTAGCTACCTATGTCTGGTTCCACGACTGGCGCCTTGGCGGCGTCATTGCCGGTGCCATGGCGATCAACCTTGTTGTCGCCGCACTCGCCGGTTTCGCGGTGCCGCTAACGCTGAAACGCATGCGGATCGATCCTGCCCTTGCCGGCGGCGTTGTCCTCACGACAATCACCGACGTCGTCGGCTACATGTCATTTCTCGGGCTTGGCGCGATGTACCTGCTTTAATTGCTTAGGTGAAGTCGCTTAGATCCCGAGTGACCCAGTCCGGCGCAAAGAGTCTCGGCACTTCCCTGCCGGTCACAAAATCCAGCAGTTGATCTTTGACCGCCATCGCATCTTTGTAGCCAAGCGCGATGAGTTCTTTCGTATAGGTCTGCTCGAACAGGAGATAACTCAACAGGCGATTCTCACTCGAATTACGGCCACTGATGCCGCGCAAAAGGCCACGCACCGGCAACGGCATCTCACGCCGATGCCGAGAAGCGATCGCACGAAGGTCCTCGCTGGGAACAACGACCATCGTATCTATCGCGCGCATCTTTGTCAGCGCACCCGTCCTCACCTCGGGCGGCACGGCATCGATCAATTGATTGATTCGGGTCATGCGTTCCAGGTCGGAATACAGCCCGTCCATGAACAGCGTGTCCAGCATGTACCCGGCAATCTGAGCAAAGCTCGGGAATTCTTGCTGTTGCTGCGGGTCCGCGCCAGGATGGCCGGTCTCGTCACGCACGCCAATGACCAGGATTCGATCTGCGCCGAGGTGGATCGCCGGACTCAGTGGCGTTGCCTGGCGCATCGCCCCATCCCCGAAATACTCGCCGTCGATACTGACGGGGGGAAAGATCATCGGCACGGCAATACTCGCCATCAGGTGATCCAGGTTGAGCGACTGTCGCACGCCGGCACGGCGGGTCCTTGACCACGCCCGGGTGCCCGCGACCGCCTGGAAGAACGATATCGACTTGGCGGTGCGGTATCCGGCAGCCGTGATCGCAACGGCATGCAGGTAACCATCGTCGATTGATGCCTGGATCCTCGGAAAACGAATATTCTGACTAAGAAGCGCCCGCAACGGGGAGTTATCCAGCATCGATCGGGGCGTTCCGACAATCAAGCCGCCGAGCACGGTCGAGGCCAGCCAGTGCAGACTACTCTTCAGCATCGTCAGGCTGCCGGTCCGAAAAACCTGGGCACTGCGGAAGTGACCCCAGACCCGCTCCAGCTCGGCCGCGGCGACACGAAAGCGGCGCGATTTACTGGCCAGCACGACCGAATTGATCGCGCCTGCCGAAGTGCCGCTGATGATTGGAAACGGACTGGCACATCCCGGCGGCAGTAGTTCGGCAATCGCCTTCAGGACGCCGACCTGAAATGCACCGCGGGCGCCGCCGCCGGGCAATACCAATGCTGTGTTACTGTCTTCCGGGTGAATTTTCATTGTTATGGCGTATTATAGTGCGCCGGGCCCGCTGCCACACCGCATCCTGTGATTTGGAGTATGACCTGCCCCAGGGATGAGTGAGGATAAGAAAAATGAAGGGATTAATCTCAGTTATTTCAGCGGTGACACTACTCTTGATCGGTACTTCATCGCTCGCCGGGCAACCCCGGCAGGGAGACCCTGCTCCCGATTTCGAATTGAAGGATCAGGGCGGACAATTGCATTCTATCGAGGACTATCGTGGCAAATGGGTGGCACTGTATTTCTATCCCAAGGACGATACGCCCGGCTGCACGACGGAAGCCTGCGAATTTCGCGACAATATTTTTGCGTTCAGGAACCTGGATTGCCAGATTCTCGGCGTGAGCCTGGACGACGTGGAATCTCACAAGGAATTTTCGGAAAAATACGGACTGCCCTTCCCGCTGCTGGCGGATACCGAGGGCGCTGCCGCCGAGGCTTACGGCGTCAAGACAAGGATACTGGGGTTCTCGATTGCCAAACGGCAGACGTTCCTGATCGACCCGGACGGCAACATCGCCAAACACTATCCGAAAGTAAATCCGGACACGCATTCGCAGGAAGTGCTTGCTGACCTGGAAGCCCTGCAAAAATAACAAGACAGGGGGCACACCGCGTTAATGCAAACGCTTGATGCCTGCGTCCAGCCCGCGGACGGTCAATGGATACATGCGATCGCTCATTAACTCACGCGTAAGCTTGATTGATGGCGTATGACCCCAGCGCTGCTCCGGCTCAGGGTTCAGCCAAATCGCCTTTGGATATGCATTGAGCAGTCGCTTGATCCAGACGGCGCCAGGCTCTTCATTCCAATGTTCGACGCTGCCACCGGCGTAGACAATTTCATACGGACTCATTGTCGCATCGCCAACCAGCACCAGTTTGTAGTCCCGACCGTACTTATGTGTGATTTCGGAGGTCGGAATCCGTTCTGCATGTCGCCGCCGGTTGTCCTTCCACAGGCTTTCGTAGATGAAGTTGTGAAAGTAGAAATATTCGAGATGTTTGAATTCACTGCGGGCCGCCGAGAACATCTCCTGGCAAACGCGAATATGGTCGTCCATCGAACCACCGATATCGAGGCATAAAAGGACTTTTACCGCGTTGTGCCGTTCCGGCACCATGCGGATGTCCAGCAGCCCGGCATTACGCGCTGTCTTGTCGATTGTGTCGTCGAGATCCAGCTGGTCCGCAGCGCCCTCGCGCGCGAATTTGCGGAGCTGCCGTAGTGCGACCTTGATATTGCGGGTGCCCAGTTCGATCTTGTCATCGAGATTTCGATACTCGCGTCGATCCCAGACCTTGACGGCCCGCCGGTGTCGCGACCCCTGCTGGCCGATTCTCACGCCTTCCGGGTTGTAGCCATAGGCACCGAATGGCGAGGTGCCCGCAGTACCGATCCACTTGCTGCCGCCTTCGTGGCGATCGTCCTGTTCCTCGAGACGTTCGCGCAGTGCCTCCATGAGTTTGTCGAAGCCGCCCATCGCCTCGATCTGCGCCCGTTCTTCGTCCGACAGCGCAAGCTCTGCCTGCTTCAGCAGCCAGTCCGCCGGCACTTCAGCGGCCAGGGTCCTGAAAGCGTCTTCGAGACCTTCGAAATGCGCCGCGAAAATGCAGTCGAAACGGTCGAACTGTGTTTCGTCCTTGACCAGCGCAGCACGAGACAGATAGTAGAAGTCGTCGACATTGTGGCCGGCAACACCACGTTTAAGTGCTTCGAGCAGGGTCAGCAACTCGGTAATCGACGGCTTCATGCCGCCTTCTTTCAGCATGAAAAAGAATTTCGTCAGCATTACTGTTGCTTATTGAGAACTGTTGCGTCGGTTCAGGAATACGAGTTGTTCGAACAGATGGACATCCTGCTCGTTCTTCAGCAATGCTCCGTATAGCGGTGGAATGGCCTTTCGCTGGTTCTCCGCGCGCAGGGCCTCCGGCGGGATATCTTCGGCAAGCAACAATTTGATCCAGTCGAGAAGTTCGGACGTCGACGGCTTTTTCTTCAGTCCGGGTACGTCACGCACTTTGTAAAAGGCGTCGAGCGCCTCCTTGAGCAGTGATTTTTTGAGGCCCGGATAGTGCACGTCGACAATCTGCTCCATCGTTTTCTTATCCGGAAACCTGATGTAGTGGAAAAAACACCGCCTCAGGAATGCATCAGGCAGTTCTTTTTCGTTATTGCTGGTAATTACGATGATCGGTCGGTGAGTCGCTTTGATCGTTTGTTTGGTTTCGTAAACGTAAAACTCCATTCGATCGAGTTCCCGCAACAGGTCATTCGGAAACTCTATGTCCGCTTTGTCGATTTCGTCGATCAGCAGCACCGGTTTTACATCCGATTCAAATGCCTCCCAGACTTTGCCGTGAACAATATAGTTGGCGATATCGTGCACACGATCGTCTCCAAGTTGCGAATCGCGCAGGCGAGCGACCGCATCGTAATCGTACAGGCCCTGCTGCGCCTTGGTCGTCGACTTGATGTGCCATTCGAACAACGGCCGATCGAGCGCTTCGGCAATTTCGAAGGCAAGCTGTGTCTTGCCCGTGCCGGGTTCTCCCTTGATGAGAATAGGACGTTCGAGGGTGACCGCCGCATTAACCGCCATATTGAGGTCATCGGTTGCGATATAGGTCTTCGTGCCGCTGAATCTTACGTCTGTCATTCCTGAATCCGGTCAAACTGCAGAGCAAAGCTCAAGTATCCTCGCTCGACCATGGCCGCACAAGGGCCGCTCGAACACGGGTGTTACTTCGTTGTCGCTGGAACCAGCGTGAGCGAATGTACCGCGTCGCCCGGCAGAAAAGCGGTTGCCCTCGCCCTCACCCAGTCATCGTGACCGTGCCGGTAATACTCCGATAACGGGTGACCGCTTTGACCGGCCGGCATGTGTAGATAACCATTGGCCTCGTCACCCGGCGCCACCGCAAACCGCTCAGAGGCGCCAAATCCCGGTCCCTGCGCCCGCGGCATATTGGAATCGCCTGGCAGCATGTCGCGCGGCATGTCGAGCCAGCGCGCAAGGAAGGGTACTGCCCTGCTCAAAGGGTGCTGCACCGCTGCCGTGTTGCGCTCACCCCAGGTACGTTGATTTAACGGACCAGCAAAGGATTCACGGTAGTAGCGCAGATTCTCATCGATTGCTGCAAGCAGCAGCTCGCGCCAGGTCGAATACTCGGCCGAGAGCAAGTGATCCGGCTGATCGTTAATCATGGTCCACAATGGCGCTTCGAACTGATTGCTTATGCGAAGTCGCGTGTCGCTGCCAAAATGATCGCGCACCGGTTGCATCAGCATGTTGAACACGCGCTCGCGGACTTCCATGCGAAACGCGCGCACCAGCCGGTATCCCGCCGAATCCACTGACGCCCGGGAAGACCAGGTCTCGGCCAGGTCTCTGTAATCTTGCCGTTCTGCGTTAGCTCGCACCGCGTCAGCGTCCAGGATCGTCAGTAGAAGGCTCTGCCAGCGTTCGAGAAACAGCGCCCGATCGTCAACCTGAATGGACAGCATATCCGTCGGACTGAAGCGCTCCCGCGCGAACAGGCCATCTCGAATCTGGCGGGCCCGCGCACCGAGATCGTAGCCACCGTCGCCAATTTTCGACAGTGACTCACCGTCGACGACGCGGGCATTCGCCGTCCAGATTCGTCCCGAATCCGGATTCAGGATACGCGGATACTGATCGGCGGCCAGCCAACCCTGCCATCCTCCCGTATCGCTCCAGTCAGCCGGTAGCGACGGATCAAATTGCGTGCGCAATGGAATGCGGCCGGCAATAGTCCAACCGATATTTCCACTGGCGTCCCCAACGACGAAGTTCTGTGGCGGCATGCCCATTACATTGGCAATCCGCAATGCCTGTTCGGCACTGGTCGCCAGTTCCAGATCCAGTCCGCGCAGGTTCACTGCCTCCGCCTTGTGCGCCAGCCAGCTAACGGCTATCAATGTCTCGGGATCAGCAGGGTTTTGCAGCACCGGCCCCCAAATCGTCTCCCGAATCTGAATTTCCTCGGCAACTCCGCCATGTACGTTTATCGTTTCCAGATAGGTCGTGAACTTGAGCGGCCCGCGTGAGGTGAGGTAGGTTCCGGATGCTTTGCCGGGCCTCACGATTACCGCATCGGTCCAGTCACCGTAGCTGTTGGTATTTCCCCAGGCGACGTGTCCGTTGCTGCCGGCAACGACCAGCGGCACGCCCGGCAAGGTCACGCCGTTGAGGTCGAGTGGCACAGCGCCCTTGACGATCAGGCGGGCACGGTAAAAAACGTTGGGAGTCGTGATTCCCAGGTGCATATCGTTTGCGACTATGGCGCGGCCGGTATCGGTCAGCCTGCCGGCTACCGCCCAGTTGTTGCTGCCGGGAAGAAGAACCTCTTGTTCCCGTTCAGGCGGTGCGATGTGGACCGTCCCCGGGCTGACTTTTGCGCGGCCGAGTTCGGCTGGGGAAGGCACCGGTGCAACCGGTCTGGCGTTTCCGGTCAGCGGTGCATCCCAGTTCGTGCCGTCGGGGTACAGGAAGTCGAAGAGGGCTTGCGGCAATACCTGGTGTGCGAGCCCGCGGCGCACATCGCGGTTTGCACGCGCATCGTTGAGTTCCAGGAACATGTTGTAGGCGACGAGCAGCGAGTCTTCAGGCTCCCAGCGTTGCGGATCGCTGCGCAGCAACAGGTATTCGAACGGCCGCACGGACAGGCTTTGCAGCCCGGCATTGACACCTGCGGCATAAGCAGCACTGACCGCTTTCTCAACCGGCGTCAAACGCGCCGAGACCACGCGGGCACGATTTCGAAAGCGATGCAATCGATTCCGTTTGTCGAGTGGCAACGCCAGCGCACCGAACAATTCGGCAAGCTCGCCGGCGGCCCGGCGCCGGCTCAGGTCCATCTGGAAAAATCGATCCTGTCCGTGAACAAACCCCGTGGCAAAAGCAAGGTCGCGGCGATCAGTGGCGGTGATAACGGGAATGCCCGCCGCGTCGCGGCCAATATGGACCTCGCCGCGTATACCATTGACTCTTATTTGTCCGTCCAGTTGTGGCAGGCTGGCGCGCAACAAAACATAAGCTGCAATCGCCGCCAACAGCAACAGCAGCAGAGACCAGGTTGCGAGCCGTTTCAGTACTTGCATTGATCGATACAGGGCCAAAGCGTCAGAGGGATGAATTGACGCTGATGATCTTCATTGAATTAGTGCCGCCGGACACGCCGGTCAAATCACCCTTGGTGGATATCACCAGGTCACCTTCCTCGACGAGATGGTTGGACAGGAGCGTCGCGAAAATATCGCGATACATCAGGCGCACGTCGGAATGATAGATCGGAAACGATACCGGATAGACGCCGCGATAGAGTGTCACGCGCCTGCTTGTCGTATCGTGCGGCGTGAACGCGTAGATCGGGATATCGGACCTGATGCGTGACATCCAGAGTGCCGTCGAACCGGACTCAGTCAAGGCGATGATCGCTTTGACATTCAGGTGATTGGCGGTGTACATGACAGCCATCGCGATGGCTTCGTCAACGTCCTTGAACTGGTCATCGAGCCGGTGAGTGGCGCGTCCTCTTGCCAGCACGTGTTTTTCCGCGCCCTCACAAACATCACCCATTGCGGTAATGACGGCGACAGGGTATTCGCCAATCGCCGTTTCGGCCGAGAGCATGACGGCATCCGTCCCGTCCATGACTGCATTCGCGACATCCGATACTTCCGCCCGGGTTGGTATCGGCGAATTGATCATCGATTCCATCATCTGCGTTGCAGTGATCGCAACTTTGTTGCGGGTTCGAGTGAGGCGAATGATGCGTTTTTGCATCCCCGTCAACTCGGCGTAACCCATTTCGACGCCGAGGTCGCCACGCGCGACCATGATGACATCCGCGGCGTCGATGATCTCTTCGATGCAATCCAGTGCTTCGACTCTTTCGATCTTGGCGATGATTTTTGCGGTGCCGCCGGCGGCCCGGATCAGCGACCGCGTTTCCTCAACGTCAGCGGCACTCCGCACGAAGGATACAGCGACAAAATCCATGCCCGATTCCGCTGCAAAGCAAATGTCCTCACGGTCTTTTTCAGTGAGTGCCGGCGCGGACAGGCCCCCACCCTGGCGATTGACGCCCTTGTGGTCCGACAGCACACCGCCAACTTCAACGCGCGTATGAATGCGAGTTCCTTCAATGCGCTCTACCCGCAGCGTTATTTGTCCGTCGTTCAGCAGCAGCATATTGCCTGCGACTACATCCTTGTGCAGATCATCGTAGGCAACGGATACGCCGTCGCTGTTGCCCGCGTCGTCACCCAACGAGGAATCGAGAAAAAAATCGTCGCCTTTCAACAACGTGACGCGGCTGTTCTCGAATCGCCGGACGCGGATTTTCGGTCCCTGCAGATCGCCAATGATGCCGACAAAGCGGCCGCAATCTGCGGTTATTTCGCGGAGTTGTTCAATTCGTTTCCGTTGAGCCGCGTGATCGCCATGCGAAAAATTCAGCCGGACTACATCCAGTCCCGCCTCGATCATTTGTCGGAGAATCGTCGGATCGTCGGTAGCCGGGCCGAGCGTTGCAATTATTTTTGTCCTGCGCAGCATGATCGAGATTATTGCACAGGTGTCTGACGACCGCCGCGAACTTTCCGTGTGTAAGACACGGCCAATACAGGTAAGCTACGAACGGCACTTAATAACAAGAGGCTTCCCATGATTAATCGCCGCCGCTTTCTGCAAACCATTGCCGTTGCCGCCGTCACACCGGCCGCTGCCGTTGCGACTGGCAAAGAGGCCGCAAACGCTGGATTCGGCGAATTGCGAGCCGACCCCGACGGCATCCTGGATCTGCCGAAGAATTTCTCCTACAGCATAATTTCGCAACACGGCGAAGAAATGGATGACGGCTTGCTGGTTCCAGCCCGGCACGATGGCATGGCCGCATTTCCCGGCAGTGATGGCACGGTTGCAATCATCTGCAATCACGAAAACCCGGCCCGGGCTCAGAGACTTGGCGCATTTGGCCAGGATGTTGGTCGTCTGGACAGGATTGACCGGTCGAAGGTGTATGACTACGGGAAAGGCAGTACACCGGGCACCGGTGGGACAACAACGATCGTCTACGACCCGCAAACGCGGCAGCGCAAGCAAATTCATCTTAGCCTTGCCGGGACCGAGATCAATTGTTGTGGCGGCCCGACACCGTGGGGAAGCTGGCTCTCGTGCGAGGAAATCTTTCGCGATCCCGGGTCCGGTCTCGAATGGAACGCGGTGGTCAACCGCGAACAGAAACATGGTTATGTCTTTGAAGTGCACGCCGCACACGTTGGTCTTGCGGACCCGATCCCGCTGACCGATATGGGTCGCTTCGAACATGAAGCTGCGTCTGTCGATCCGGCAACAGGTATCGTGTACCTCACCGAGGACCGCCACCAGAGTCTGTGGTACCGCTTGGTGCCGAACGTGCCCGGCAAACTTCGCGAAGGCGGGCGACTGCAGGCCATGGCGATCAAAGACAAGCCGGAATTCGACCCCCGCAATTGGCCTGGCAAAGACCGTCTCGAACCCGGAACCTGGCTCGAAACCACCTGGGTCGACCTGGATGAGCCTGACGTTGCGGAGAATGACCTGCGATTCCGTGGCCGTGAGAAAGGGGCTACGATATTCGCCCGCGGTGAGGGATTGTGTTACGCAGACGGCGAGTTTTTCATGACTGCCACCATTGGCGGCGACTTGCGCTTCGGCCAGGTATTCAACTATCGCCCCAGCCCGGTCGAGGGAACGGCAGGAGAGGACGCGAATCCCGGTCGCTTGCAGTTACTTGCGGAATCCACGGCGGGTAGTTTGCTGCGGCATGCCGATAACCTGACGATGAGCCCATGGGGCGACCTGATCATTTGTGAAGATACTGCCGGTCATTGCGGCCTCATCGGCCTGCGGCCGGACGGTGAGCAATATCCGGTCGCCGACAACTCCTATACCAGTTCGGAACTGGCTGGCGCTTGCTTCTCGCCGGATGGATCGACTCTGTTCGTGAACATCCAGGTGCCGGGTATGACGCTGGCAATAACCGGACCCTGGGCAAGCCGGGCAGCGTAAATCACAGAGCCTCCCTGACGGAGGCCGCCCGATTTTCGAGGACCGCAACTGCAGGCAGTTTCTTGCCCTCCACGAATTCCAGGAACGCACCGCCACCGGTCGAGATGTAGGAAATGTCGTCTTCGACACCATACTTGTCGATCGCCGCCAGCGTGTCGCCGCCGCCGGCGATCGAGAACGCGGAGCTTGCGGCGATGGCCTCCGCGAGCACCTTCGTACCTTCGCCAAACTGATCGAATTCGAATACTCCAACGGGGCCATTCCAGATGACCGTGCCTGCAGTTTCAATGATATCCGCGAAACACCGGGCTGTCTGCGGCCCGATATCCAGAATCAATTCATCATCCGCAACGTCGGTGATGGCGCGCGTGGTCGCAACCGCGTCCGCCGAGAACGCCGAGGCCACGACGACGTCAACCGGTAGCGGAATCTCGGCCCGGCCGGTGTCGTTTCCGGCAAGCTCCCTTGCGATATCGAGCATCTCGACTTCATACAGCGACTTCCCGACCTCGTGCCCGGCCGCGGCGATAAACGTATTGGCGATGCCGCCGCCGACGATCAATTGATCCACAACTTCGGCAAGCGCGCCCAGGACCGTCAACTTCGTCGAGACCTTCGATCCGCCGACTATCGCAACCAGTGGTCTTCGCGGATCGTCGAGCGCTTTCGCCAGCGCTTCGAGTTCGCCTGACAATAACGGACCCGCACAGGCCAGTGGCGCATATTTCGCTACCCCGCAGGTGCTGGCCTGCACCCGATGGGCCGTGCCGAACGCATCCATCACGAAGACATCGCAGAGCGCCGCCATGCGTTGCGACAGACCTTCATCGCACGCCTTCTCGCCCGCCAGGAACCTCACGTTCTCCAGCAGGCAGGCCTGCCCCGGTTCGATGTCGACGCCGCCGATCCAGTCAGCGACCAGCGGCACATCGATGCGAAGTAGTTCCGACAGGCGCGATGCGACGGGAGCGAGCGAAAATTCGGCTGCCGGCTGCCCCTCCTCGGGGCGGCCCAGGTGCGACATCACCATGACGGCCGCGCCGGCATCGAGCGCGGCGCGAATAGTCGGCACAGCAGATCTGATTCGGCTATCACTGGTGATCTGCCCGGCCGCGAGCGGCACGTTCAGATCTTCGCGAATAAGCACACGCTTGCCCGCAAGATCGACGTCGCGCATATCGATGACCGGCATATCTTTGGACCGGATCGCTTCGGGCTTAGTCGGCGTTATAAAACGCCAGCGCCGTGTCGAGCATGCGGTTTGAGAAACCCCATTCATTGTCGTACCAGGCGCAGACCTTGACCAGCGTGCCCTGCATGACTTTGGTCAGGCCGGCATCGTAGGTCGCCGAGGCGGGATCGTGATTGAAGTCGATGGACACCAGCGGTTCGTCGTTGTACGCGAGGACACCCTGCAGG
>Ga0114949_10001881_pt1 | contig 12868 bp, 11 predicted proteins | sample N074metaG_FD_83505 | JGI IMG/M metagenome (GOLD analysis project Ga0114949, IMG submission 83505) | Deep subsurface microbial communities from Kermadec Trench to uncover new lineages of life (NeLLi) - N074 metaG | ecosystem: Environmental > Aquatic > Marine > Ocean trench > Sediment | place... | reverse complement strand
TGGAATAATGACCCTATTTTGGCCGGAGATATCTGCAATCAGCCTGAGCGACAAGGTCTTCCTGGGCGCAAGCCTAAGCCTGGGGGGAGCTTTCCTGGCGTCGCTGGGAAACATAGTCTCAAAGACTTCACAAGCTGAAAATCTGCCGATCCTGCAGTCCAACGCATGGGGTATGTTCTACGGCACATTGATCACGGCAATCGTTGCCAGAGGGCGGGGTATTCCTTTTGATTTTGAAATGACCGCTACTTATATCAGTTCACTGCTTTATCTTGCAGTATTTGGTTCTATCGTGGCGTTTGGTGCATACCTGAAACTGGTCGGGCGAATCGGTCCGCACAAGGCGGGCTATGCGGTCGTGATGTTCCCGGTGGTCGCCGTTGCCCTGAGCGTTATCTTTGAAGACCTGCAACTCAGTGCCAATATCGTGACGGGAATCGTCCTGGTATTGACCGGCAATGTGATTATTTTGGGATTCTGGAAGAAAGGATCAGAACTACACCGGTGGCTGGAAGAGAAAAAGCACTATTGGTTTGATCGTAAGACGCCCGTCAACGGAGGCAATGAGCGATCTACACACTGGATTCCGGAGTAAACTATCCGGAGTAAACAAATTGGAGTCAGAGATCCATTTCTGCTGGATAAAATGGTTCTCTGGCCCCGTTTTAATTGTTGGAGATAATATTGAAAATTATTCATAGAGAGGATTTACACCAAGGTGGCTTCGCCGGTCTTAAGGAAACCCGCATGGTGATGGATGCCAAGGCATGGGGCCAACAGGTGGAGCCGGGTGTACAGCCGGGATTAGGACAGTTTGTCTACCTGGCTGATGCGCGATTTATTCCACATGGTGAGACCAAGATGCACCCGCACCATGAAATTGACGTGATATCAGTGATGGTCGAGGGGCGGATTGCACACCAGGGTTCACTTGAACACGGCCAGGAACTCAATGCTTTTGATGTGCAGGTGCAACGTGCCGGTGGCGAGGGTTTTCGTCATAACGAAGTCAATCCGGATGATGTTGAAAACCGCATGCTTCAGCTGTGGTTCTTGCCTGAGGTTGCGGGGGAACCGGCGGGCTACCGGGTGTATCACCCCCAGGCGGGCGAGAGACTAAGGGTTTACGGTGGTGATGAAGGCCAGGATGAGACCTTCGCAGCAAAAACAGTAATGGAGGTCGCGCGCTTGAATGCCGGCGATCAGCTTGAGCAGGATTCTGAATTTATTGCTTATATCACCACCGGTTCCGGCCAGGCCAACGGCGAATCTGTTGGTGAAGGCGACTTGCTTTCTGGCGATGCATTATCCCTTACAGCCAATGAAGATAGCCTGGTCGTCCTCGTGCATCAGGGTGCTGCCGGCTGATGTCTCTGCTGGCTTGATTACCGGAAAAGAATCAACGGGTCCCCGGTCTTGCAGCTCACCGTTGCACATGCGTTGTCTGTATTGCGGGCGATCATCAGGCTGTCATCGGCCGAGATAAAAGCAACCCATTCACCCAGGCCGACATCATGATAATTAGTCCCCCAAAATACACGCACTGTCTGGGTGCCCAGGGTCAATTGAAAATGACTATTAATACTGATTCCAAGTCGCTGCAAATCAGCCGCCACAAAGCCGCTGAAAATGTTGCCGTGATTTTCGCTAATCGAAATAATGCTGTTGATGGCAGTGTCACCAACAAATTCAGCGCTTGAATTCAAATTGCTTGCGACGGTTCCGTCCTTGCCACGCTCAATTTCTCCGCTGTCGATAAAGTGATTCAGCGCCTTGAGTGCCGCGAGCCTCTCACTGTCATTGACATTGACATGCCCGTCACGGCTTACTTTCCATACTGCAGGTACAACCGGCGCTTTAGATGCACGGCGAACATAGTCCCTGGGTCCGGCTATTTCGCTCTGATTGCTGAGGAATAAAAGGGGTATTTGCGGTTGGTGGTTGAAAGCGAAGGGCCTGTGGTCATCCCGGATCGACAAAGCGGCGCCTATGGCCAAAACACCATCATAATATTCATAGCGGGTTTCAGCGATCAGGGTGCCGATCGCACCGCCCATGGAGTTTCCCATAACAAAGACCCGTTCCGGTTTTCCAAGGGTTTGTTCGATATGCAATCTGAGCGCGTCCAGATCATCAATAGCATCACTCACAATGAATCCGTTTCGCCGATAACTGGTCACCGCAATCATCCACCCCTGGGCCAGCAATTGCGCATATACCTGCTGATTTGGGTTTAATCCTGCGCTCAATGATGTATTCGGCTGTCTCAGACCATGGGCGACTAACAGGAGTTCGCCAGACCATTCAGAGGGATTCGCAATGGTGTAAAGCGCACCATTAATGGTGCCGGTAGACAGTTCAACTTCGACCCTTTCAGCTTGAGTATGTGCGAGGGGAGGAAAAACGAAGAATACAACAACAACCCACCCCAATAAAACGGGGATCAGAGAACCATTTTCTAATGGTCCTCTGATCCCCGTTAATCATTGTCCGCTCATCGGGTTATTCGGGTGTTGGGTCCAGTTCAGATAGGGCTTGCCAGTGTCGACCTCGACCATGGTGATGCAATTGGGCACCGGGCAAACCAACTCACACAGATTGCAACCTACACATTCGTCATCAATCACTTCATAGGTTCGCTTACCGTCTTTGTCCTTTGTAGCGGCAATGGCCTGATGCGAGGTGTCTTCGCAGGTTATATGGCAGAGCCCGCATTCGATGCACGAATCCTGGTCGATTGAAGCAATGGTTTTGAAATTCAGGTCCAGGTACTGCCAGTCAGTTACATTGGGTATGGCCTTGCCGCGAAAATCCTCGAGAGAGGCGTAGCCCTTGTCATCCATCCAGTTATTCAGGCCATCGACCATGTCATCGATGATTTTAAAACCAAAACGCATGGCCGCAGTGCAGACTTGCACGCTGCCGCATCCCAGTGCAATAAATTCTGCTGCATCGCGCCAGGTGCCAATGCCCCCGATTCCGGAGATCGGCAGGCCGGAAGTTTCGCTATCACGGGCAATCTCGGAAACCATGCTCAAGGCGATGGGCCGGACCGCCGGGCCACAATAACCGCCGTGTACACCTTTGCCGCCCACCACCGGGGTTGGTGCCATGGCGTCCAGGTCGACAGCAATAATTGAATTGATGGTGTTAATCAATGAAACGGCATCGGCATTGCCGTTTTTGGCTGCCCGCGCCGGATAAAGGATGTTGGAAATATTGGGGGTCAGCTTGACGAATACCGGCAGATCACTGTGTTTCTTGCACCACTCGGTGACCTCCTGGATATACTCAGGCACCTGGCCCACTGCCGCGCCCATACCGCGTTCTGACATGCCATGTGGGCAGCCGAAGTTAAGTTCAACCGCATCGCTGCCGGTGTCTTCCACCTGGTGGAGAATCTTCTTCCAGGCCGCTTCATTACACGGCACCATCAAAGAGACCACCATGGCGCGATCCGGCCAGGCTTTTTTGACTGCAGTGATTTCGCGCAAATTAACATCCAGCGGGCGATCGGTAATCAATTCGATATTGTTAAAGCCGATCATGCGCTGGCCGTTGTAGTCGATAGAGCCATAACGCGATGAGACATTAACAATTGGCGGACCTTCCTCGCCCAGGGTTTTCCAAACCACACCACCCCAGCCCGCTTCCAATGCGCGTTCGACATTGTATTGCTTATCGGTAGGCGGCGCAGATGCCAGCCAGAACGGATTGGGGGAGGTAACGCCGGCAATATTACAATGTAAATCAGCCATTTTTTTAAAGGGGTCAGGTTCAATTACCCTAATTGAACCTGACCCCTTTACCTACGTCAACACGAGATACTTGCCATATTGCGTTGAAGTTACATCAGAGTATGTTTTCCTTATGGCAAGAGAACCACGAATAGGGCTTCCAGGTGTGCCTCAACATGTGGTGCAACGCGGGAACAATCGGCAGCCTTGCTTTTACAACGAGCACGACTTCATTCGATTTCTGGAGATATTACACCAGGCTCTGCTGGTCAATGACTGTGCACTACATGCCTTTGTCTTAATGACCAACCACGTTCATATGCTGGTTACGCCAAAATCGGGTGACGGTGTAACTCGACTAATGCGTGATATTGGCAGGTCCTATGTGCGCTATTTTAACGATACTTATCGACGAACAGGCACACTATGGGAGGGGCGTTTCAAGTCATCGCTAATTGACTCCGAACGGTACTGCCTAGCGTGTTACCGATACATCGAAATGAACTCTGTCCGGGCCAGGATGGTGTCAGAACCGGCTGAGTACAATTGGTCCAGCTATCATACGAATGCCCTGGGAGAGCCAAGCGATTTGATCACGCCGCATGAGCAGTGGATCGCGTTGGGCAGGGACGAACATTCAAGGCGACAAGCATATTGTGCGCTATTTTCCGGTCAGGTTAGCAAGGAGGATCTCGAATCGATCCGGTATGGAATGCGTAAATGTCTGCCTGTTGGTGGGGCGGAATTCAGGCAACATGTCGAAACCACACTGGGTATCAGGTTGGGGACCGGAAAGCGCGGCAGAAGGTGGAAAAGGTAAAGGGGTCTTTAAAGGGGTCAGGGTCTTTAAAGGGGTCAGGTTGAATTAACCTAATTCAACCTGACCCCTTTAAAAAATCATCGATGGAATGGGCGGCTACTTTGCCGTCCTGTACTGCGGCAACGGTCAGATCCTGGCCGGCCACACAATCACCGCCTGCCCATATACCTTTAAGGCTGGTCCGGCCATGTTCATCAATAATGATTCGGCCGCGTTTCATTTCCGGCACGGTCGATCCTTCAAACGGGGCAGGAACATAATGTTGCCCGATGGCTTTGAATAACTGGTCGGCGGGCAGGGTATAAGTCTTGCCGGTGCCAACAAGCTTGCCTGAGTCGTCATTTTCTGTGTACTCGAATTCAACACCCGTCAGTTCGTTGTTTTCTGCCCGGATCGCAGTGGGCTGAGCCCAGGTTTTTATCAAAACACCATTGGTTTGAGCTACTTCGCGCTCAAAGTCTGTTGCACCCATTTCGTCCTCGCCACGGCGATAGGCCATTGTCACGTACTCCGCGCCAAGTTTCTTGACCTGTACCGCAATATCAATCGCAGTATTGCCGCCGCCGATGACAACAACGTGCCTGCCTACGGGCAGGGAGCTTAAATCCTCCTGGCGAATCCTGGCGATGAAATCTACAGCATTGTGAACGCCTTCAGCATTTTCATTATCCAAACCGAGGGAATTTATCGCGTTGTGGCCAAGCCCAATAAATACCGCGTCGTAAACCTCCCTGAGGCTGTCGAGAGATACATCGCTGCCCAGTGACACGCCGGTTTTAATCGTGATGCCACCAATGCTGAGAATAAACTCCACTTCTTTGACCGCGCGATCACCCAGCATCTTGTAAGCGGCGAGACCATATTCGTTCAGGCCACCCGCTTTGGATTTGGATTCGAAGATGGTCACCTTGTGGCCCAGCATAGCCAGGCGGTGAGCGCAGGCAAGGCCGGCTGGTCCGGCACCTACAACAGCAATGCTTTTTCCTGTATCCGCAGCCCGCGAGAATGGCTGCACATTGTTTTCAAACAGGTGATCTGTTGCGTAGTTTTGCAGCATGCCGATCACCACGGGCTTTTCTTCCGAGGTGTTTTTGACACAGACCTGTTCACATAACTCTTCGACAGGGCACACATTGGCGCAGGTTCCACCCATGATGTTCTCATTAAGAATTGTCACAGCCGCACCGCGAACGTTGCCGGTGGCTATCTTGCGAATGAAGCCCGGGATATCAATGCCGGTAGGGCAGGCTTCCATGCACGGAGCGTCATAACAGAACAGGCAACGTGCTGATTCCTCCCTGGCCTGTAATTCGGTCAATGGTGGGTGCAGGTCGTGGTAATTGTCGACCAGTTGCCGGTCACTTAATCGTCCTGCACGAATGTCTGATAATGGGGTCAGGTTCAATAATTCCTTGTCTGTCTTATTGTTCATTGGTTGCCTGTGTGGATTTACTTGAACCTGACCCCTTTTCCTGACGGCCCATTAGCAGGTAGTAAACAATGCTGGCGATTCCAAGACCAATAAACCAGGCATAACTGTAAAGGCCTGTCCAGAAACCGCCACCCTCAATCATTCCGATCTGTGCCAAAAAGCCCGGGAAGTTGGGTGCAACACCCAAAACGAGCGCGATGATTGCCTTGGCGTTCACGCCAGCATAAATGCCATCATGCCGGTACAGGTCAACGATATTCAATTCGGTTCGCCGGACCAGGAAATAATCCACCAGGATGATGCCAATCACGGGTCCGAGCAGGGCAGAGTATCCAATCAGCCATGTGAAAATATATCCACTGGGGTCTGCCAGCAATTTCCAGGGCATCATCAAAATGCCAATGACGCCGGTTATATAGCCGCCGCGCTTAAAATCAATTTTGCTCGGCATCATGTTGGAAAATGCATTGGCCGGCCCGACTATATTGGCCGCGGCATTGGTAGATATGGTGGCAATCACCACCGCCACCATGGCAAAGAAAACCAGTACGGGCGAATCAAATTTTTGCACCAGAATCACCGGATCCCATATCGCTTCGCCAAAAATTACGACGGTTGCGCTGGTCACAGCTACTCCAATAAAGGCGAACAGGGTCATGGTGGTGGGCAAGCCAGAAAGCTGACCAATGACTTGTGCGCGCTGGTCTTTGGCATAGCGGGTGAAATCAGAAATATTCAGCGTCAGGGTGGCCCAGAAACCGACCATGGCAGTCAGGCTTGGCCAGAACAATGCCATGAATTCTGCATTGGTAGAGAATTTGGATTTTGCGGTGAGCATCGGGCCAAAACCATCTGCACGGGTATAGGCCCATGCGAGCAGTGCCACACCACATAAAATCAAAAATGGAGCTGCAATATGCTCGAGTACCCTGATGGAATCGATGCCTTTCCAGATCAGCCAGATATTCATTGCCCAGAACACCATGAAACAGGCGAACTGAACCAGGCTTACGCCCACCCAGGCGGGCATCATGGCCGGTGCGTCGGCAACACCGGGGACAAAAATCAGCAGGATTGTATAAATGGCGGCACCGCCAATCCAGGTTTGAATACCAAACCAGCCACAGGCCACGATGGCACGCAGAAAGGCTGGAATATGTGCACCTTTAATACCGAAAGATGCGCGCGCAAAGGCTGGAAACGGGATGCCGTACTTGGCACCTGCATGGCCTGAAAGCGCCATTGGAACCAGCACGATCAAATTTCCCAGTAGCACAGTCCACATCGCCTGTTGCCAACTCATGCCGCCATTGACCAGCGATGCTGCAATCATGTAACTGGGAATATTGACTGCCATGCCGACCCACAACGAAAAGAAACTGATGGCTTTCCAGTCTCTCTTATCCGCTGGAACCGGGGCGATATCGGCGTTGGTCAGCCTTGGATCTGCGCCTTGAATGGGGTCAGGTTCAATTAACTTGGTTCTCATCCCATTCTTCTCTTGCTGTACTGTTTAATTGAACCTGACCCCATTAAAGTGCTGCAAGCGACTGGTCGATCACTTCCAGTAATTGATCGACCTGTTCAGCATTAATGGTCATGGGGGGTGCGATGCGAATAACATTACCGCGCAGCCCACCCTTACCGAGTAACACACCGCGATCCTTGCACAAGTCCATCAGGCGCGCAGTTTCATCGGACGCAAATTCTTTTGACTTGCGGTCCTTGACCAGTTCCATACCCAGCAAAAGGCCGCGCCCACGTACGTCACCGATTATTTCATGCGTTTTGGCCAATTCATTCAGGCCATCCACGATCCTTGCACCCATTTCACGTGCATTATCGATCAGCTTTTCCTCGCTGATGATTTCCATGGTGGCCTGGGCCTGGGCGGTCTGGTAGGGGTCGCCGCCAAAAGTATTGAAATACATCTTGCCTTTCAGCGAATCAGCGTCTTCTGACTTCATCAACACCGCACCAATTGCAGCGCCGTTTCCAAAGCCCTTGGCCATAGTGACCATATCGGCATCGATTTCCAATTCCTTGCTGAGTAAAAATTCCTGCCCGCAACGCCCGGCACCGGTTTGTACTTCGTCAGAGATATATTTGCCGCCGTATTCATGGACAATTTTCGTGACACGGTCAAAATATTCCTTGGGCGGGGATATGAACCCGCCAACACCCATCACCGGCTCAACAATCATGGCGGCAATCTTTCCATGCGTCGAAGTCTGGATGGTGGTTTCAACGTTCTGGGCACATTCAAAATCACAACTTTCAGGTTTCTTGTTGAACGGACAGCGGTAGCAATAAGGTTCCAGCGCACTGGTCGCCTGGGCATTGGGCTGAGCCCGGAAACGCCAGGTGGAATGACCGCATTGTGCCAGTGTTGCTGCGGTGCCACCGTGGTAGCTATGGCGAAGATTAACAATGATGGTTTCACCGGTAGAATGCCTGGCGGTCATAAAGGCCAGTTCATTAGCCTCTGAACCCGAGTTGGTAAATGAAACCCGGTCCAACCCTTCAGGTGCTTCTGCAACCAGGGTCTCGGCCAGTTTTACATTGTGCTCGCTCAAATATAGTGTGCTGAGGTGCTGGATTTCATCGTCATCAAGCATCTGCGTGAGTTTCTGTTTGATTTTCGGGTGGTTATGCCCGGCTGATATGCAAATAATGCCGCCAATGCAATCCAGGTATTGCTTACCATCGCCATCCCAGACATACATGCCCTGGGCTTTTTTCAGGTGCAGGGGTTTGTCGTGGTATAGCGCCAGCGGCAAAAAATGTTTGTTACGCGATGCCAGCAATGCATCATCACCCGAAGCGGAAGATTCCCTGCGGAGCTTGGAAGACTTAAAGCGGTCCAGAATTTTCATAATTTAAATGGGGTCAGGTTCAATTAAATAATTGTCCTTCACCCTTTTTCCTTTGTGTTAATGATATTAATTAAACCTGACCCCATTACTAAATCTCTGTAATTTGCCCATAAGTTTCGGGCCTGCGGTCACGGTAAAACTGCCAGGTATTGCGAACTTCACGAATCAGATCGAAGTCAAGATCAGCCACCAGTAACTCGTCCTCGGTTTCACTGGCCTGGGCAACAATTTGCCCGCGTGGATCGGCGAAATATGATGATCCGTAAAAGCGCCCTATATTCCAGGGTGCTTCAGTGCCGACGCGGTTTATCGCGGCGATAAAATATCCATTGGCAGCTGCATGTGCGGTTTGTTCCAGTTCCCAAAGATGTTGGGAAAGCCCGGCAACGGTCGCCGATGGGTTGAAAACGATTTCGGCCCCGCTCAGGCCCAGGCACCGTGCGCCATCAGGAAAATGCCGGTCATAGCATATGTACACGCCGACCTTTCCATATGCGGTATCAAACACTGGGTAGCCAAGATTGCCGGGTTTAAAAAAGTACTTTTCCCAGAAACCGGCTACCTGTGGAATGTGATTCTTGCGGTATTTCCCAAGGTAAGTGCCATCTGCATCGATTACAGCGGCCGTGTTGTAGTAAACACCGGTCATATGTTCCTCATAAATGGGAACCACGATCACCATATTTTGTTTTTTCGCGTATTCGCACATCAATTGGGTTGTCGGGCCATCCGGGATCGCCTCGGCGGCGTCATACCACTTGGTGTCCTGTGACGGGCAGAAATACGGGCCGGTAAAAATTTCCTGGAAACAAAGCATTTGAACCCCTTGTTTTGCAGCTTCTTCAATATATGGAATATGCGCTTCTATCATCGCCAGACGATGTTCCTCGCAGGACGCATCGGTATCGAGGCGGTTGGCCAGCTGGATAATGCCGACTTTAACTATTCTTGACATAAATTTTAATGGGGTCAGGTTCAATTACTGCTTACCCGATTGCCCATCTCCTATTTTGATTATTAAATAAATGAACCTGACCCCATTAAAAGCGCGCTGTGAATGGTGGGCGCTTCAGGTATTCGCCGAAGCCTTCGCCAATTTGGGCGACACCTTCGTCGACTGCAACCGTACCGCGTAAAATCGTGGTGCGTGCCTTGCCCTGAACTTCCCAACCTTCATAGGCGTTGTAATCGACATTCATATGATGGGTGTCAGCCGAAATGGTGTGTTTTTCTTCAGGGTCGAAAATAACAATATCGGCATCTGAACCGACAGCGATAGTTCCCTTTCTCGGGAACAGACCAAAAATCTTGGCAGCGCCAGTAGAACTCATATCTACAAACTTATTCAATGAAATCCGACCCTTGTCAACACCTTCTGAGTACAGTAATTCCATGCGGTTTTCAATACCCGGCGCACCATTGGGAATTTTGGAGAAGTTATCTTTGCCCATTTCTTTTTGCTCCATGCAAAATGGGCAATGATCAGTTGCAACGTGGTGTATCAGATTTTGATTGATCGCGGCCCACAAGGCTTCCTGATCTTTTTTCTTTCGTAATGGGGGGCTCATTACGACCTTGGCGCCCTCGAACCCGTCTTTAAAGTAATAGGACTCGTCCAGCAACAGGTATTGAATACAGGTTTCAACATAAACCTTCTGATTGCGATGGGTGGCGTTGCGAACTCGCTCGAGGGCTTCCTCACAGGTCATGTGAACGATGTAGTTGGGGCAACCGGACTGCCAAGCCAGGTCAATGACCCGCCCACTGGCCTCTGCCTCGCATATCGCCGGGCGGGACAGTACATGGTACTTGGGTTCGGTTTTGCCCTCGGCCAGGAATTCCTGGACGGTGCGGTCTATCATATCGCCATTTTCGCAATGCGAAGTAATAATGCCGCCATGCTTGACCAATTCCTGCATCAATTCGTAAATCTGGCGGTCATCCACCATTAAAAAGCCCTTGTAGGCCATGAAGACCTTGAAGGAATTGATGCCGTGATCGTTGATGATGGCGGGAATTTCTTTGCGCGTCTGGTCGTTGAAATCGGTCACTGCACAATGAAAAGCATAATCACCCACAGCATGACCGTCAGCTTTTTCATGCCAATCCTCCAATGCTGCAGCCAGCGATTCGCCCTGGGTCTGGATGGCAAAGTCAATGATGGAAGTGGTGCCGCCGTGAAGGCCTGCCAGGGTTCCGGTTTCGAAAGTATCACTGGCAAAAGTACCCATAAAGGGCAGTTCCATGTGCGTGTGCGCATCGATACCACCCGGAAAGAGGTAACAGTCAGCGGCGTCAATCTCACGGTCTGCGGAAAGATCGATATCCTGGCCGATCATGGAAACGGTATCGCCAGCAATAAAGACATCGGCCTTATAGTGGTCAGTTGCGGTAACAATGGTACCGTTCTTGATAAGTAAAGAGCTCATGTACAGGTCCTGCCAGTCAGATTGTTAAATATGCTTCACACAAGGCGGGAAACACAGGATGTTTTTTCATTGGATGTAGTGAGCGTACCCAAATAGAATAGTTTGTACAAATAGTTTAGAACATATTGAAACGCAAAAATTTATGGTTTTAATCAGGCACGGAGATCGTCTTGGAACAATTCATGCAGGCAGCCATTGATGAAGCTATTAAAGGCAGCGAACAAGGTGGAATACCTATAGGTTCCGTGCTGGTGCACAAAGGCCGAATTATTGGCACAGGTCACAACCGCCGAGTACAAAGCGGTAGCTGTATTTTGCATGCAGAAATGGATGCCTTGGAAAATGCAGGGCGTCAAGCTGCATCGGTGTATGGCGAATGCACAATTTACACAACATTATCGCCTTGCAGTATGTGTTCAGGGGCAATCTTGCTGTATGGAATCCCTAGTGTCGTCGTGGGTGAAAACAAGACATTCCTGGGGAAGGAGGCGCTCCTGAGGTCACATGGCGTGGATGTGGAGGTTTTGCAAAATCGTGAGTGCATCACAATGATGAAAGACTTCATCAGGCAAAGCCCCCAACTCTGGAACGAAGATATCGGGGTTTGAAGTTGGTATTCGTGATTCAAACATGAAGAAATCAGATGAAAGGGGAAACAGTGATTCATCGCTTGGCCATCAACCGAAAGATTCCTGGGAATTTGACGATTCGGTAACCGCGGTCTTTACCGATATGCTGCGCCGCTCGATTCCCCAATATGAAGTGATGCGCAAGGCGGTATTTGATGTCGGTTGTAAGTACGTTCAGCCAGCAACCAGTATCGTTGATCTGGGCTGTTCGCGAGGCGATTCTCTCGCACCATTTGTGAACAAATTTGGCTCAGAATGCAATTACCTGGGTCTGGAAATATCCCAACCAATGCTCGAAGCTGCGCGTGAAAGGTTTAGACCTGAGATTGATAAAGGACTCGTCAATATTGCAAATCATGATCTGCGTGAAGCCTATCCCGATGTAGAGGCAAGCGTCACACTTTGCGTACTTACTTTACAGTTCACACCAACTGGAATCCGGCAGAGAATTATTAAGGACATTTTTTTGCACACGAAACCCGGTGGTGTTCTGATCCTGGTTGAGAAAGTGCTCGGAGCAACTGAAGAATTAACCGCACTAATGACGGATATTTACCAGCAGCTAAAAACCGGTCACGGCTATAGCAAAGAGGAAGTTGAGCGCAAACGCTTGTCTTTGGAAGGTGTTTTGATTCCAATCCAGGCTAAGGGGAATGAGAAGATGATTCTCGATGCGGGGTTTACACAGCTTGATTGTTTCTGGCGATGGATGAATTTCGCCGGCTGGATCGCCTTAAAAGGTTAATTCAATTTGCGATGTAGTCCCTCGCAGTATTCAACCTCGGCCAGTCAACTTCAGAGTCCTTGGTCATTTCGACAATCGAAGCGAAGTAGTCAGCAGCGATCTCAGTTTCACCCAGTGCATCTGCAGCCATACCAGCACCATAAAGGCTGTTTAACCGGCCCGGTGAGCGATCCATTGAATGCCGATAGGCAGCAAGCGCG
>Ga0114949_10001880_pt1 | contig 12870 bp, 9 predicted proteins | sample N074metaG_FD_83505 | JGI IMG/M metagenome (GOLD analysis project Ga0114949, IMG submission 83505) | Deep subsurface microbial communities from Kermadec Trench to uncover new lineages of life (NeLLi) - N074 metaG | ecosystem: Environmental > Aquatic > Marine > Ocean trench > Sediment | place... | reverse complement strand
TCATTGGGGTAGAGCCTGTTGATTCGGATGCCATGTATCGGTCACTACAACAAGGGCGTCGCGTCAAACTTGCTCAAGTTGGGCTATTCGCTGATGGTGTAGCGATTAAGCAAGTGGGCAAAGAAACCTTTCGCTTGTGTCGAGAATTAGTAGATGAAATCGTACTGGTTGACACCGATGCCATCTGTGCTGCAATTAAGGATGTATTTGAAGACACCCGCGTCATCTTGGAGCCCGCAGGGGCACTTTCCATTGCTGGTGCTAAGGTATACGCCAATCGAGAGAAAGTTCGCAATAAAACTTTTGTGGCGGTTTCTTCTGGTGCCAACATGAATTTCGATCGCCTGCGACATGTTTCTGAACGAGCAGAATTAGGTGAGCAGCGTGAAGCGGTGATGTCTGTGACTATCCCCGAGAAACCCGGTAGCTTCAGGAAGTTTTGTGCCATGCTAGGAACGAAAAGCATTACCGAATTTAACTACCGCTACGCTGATCCGAAAGAAGCGCATGTATTTGTCGGTGTATCAGTACGCAACCGTAATGAGGCAGAAAAGTTAATCAAGAGTCTAGAAAAAAGTGGCTTACGTACTGAGGATTTTAGCGATAATGAAATGGCAAAGCTACATGTACGCCATCTGGTTGGGGGACGTGCCGGCGGAGTAAAAAATGAAATTCTTTATCGCTTCGAGTTTCCTGATCGTCCCGGTGCTCTGATGAAATTTCTAAATAGTATGAGCCATCACTGGAACATCAGCTTATTTCACTACCGCAATCATGGTACTGATTACGGTCGTGTACTAGTCGGTATGGATGTGCCGCGTGGAGAGCAGGCTGATTTCAAAGCGTTCCTCGATCAGCTCGGCTACCGTTATTGGGATGAGAGTAAGAATCCAGCGTATAAGTTGTTCCTCGGGTAGAGACCAAATTGAATTCTCATATGCGCTTATCGAATCTTAAAATTTTAGGTATTTTTAACTCTGACACTGCACCCATTTTTATCATAATTAGCATCATTGATTTGTGTTGCTGTGGGTGTTTTTGTGGGTACAATTTTTTCAGAAAGTAACGTTCCAATCGAGAGTCCAAGCGTTAGGTCGCTTATATGGCCGAACTTATGTAAACGTAATTGGCCAGCTTTATCGATCAGAATGAGGGTTGGGGTTCCCTGCATTTGATATGCGCGCATAGTTAACGGTAGTTTTTGTTGCTGATCATCGTATTTATCGATACCGATCGGAAAGTGAAGTCGATATTCGTGAACAAATACTTCAAGTGCGTCACGACTCATCACAGAATGATGTTCAAAGACGGTATGTAGACCGATCACTGCAACTTCTTTTGGGTCAAATTCATCGTATATCCTTTGTGTCTGCGGAATACCGACTTGTACGCAACCCGGACAGAGCATTTGGAAAGAATGGAGCACGATTACTTTGCCGCGTAATGAAGCAAGTGTGATTGATTGCGGCGTGTTGAGCCAACCTGAAGTTTGTAACTCCGGAGCTAAGTCTTCATAACCAGAAGTTTTTGCTTCTAACATTCTTGGTCCCAATGATGAGCTTCTGGCAGTAATGGTAGTCAGACCTGCTTTCTTCGTCAAGGAAGGATTTTCCCAAGTAAGAAAAGAAAGAAACCATTCCTAATTTCAGTACAAAGTCGGTCCGATCTTATGGTATCAGAGAGGGGCGAATCAGTTAATGATGTCTTAGAATGGGTTTAAGAACAATAAGTATGCAATCTATGCAGGCGTTCCAAGTCTATAATCTAACACCCTGCTAGAGTACAATTTTATTTCGCAATAGAAACGATTACGGTATACACAATCTTGACCATACTGATTCTTACTCGCCCCGATGATTGGCATTTGCATCTGCGCGATGGCAAGCAAATGTGCGCAGTACTGCCAGATACTGTGCGGCGTTTTGCCCGAGCCATCATAATGCCCAATCTCAACCCACCAGTAGTGACAACTGAAATAGCGTTGGCGTATTGTGAACGTATTCTTGCTGCTCTGCCAGTAAATATGCGAATGCGCTTCGAGCCATTGATGACGCTATATCTTACTGACAATACCAAAATTTCTGAAATTGCTAAAGCCAAGGCAAGCGGCATGATACACGGTATGAAATTTTATCCTGCCCGTGCTAGTACTTATTCTGATACAGGAGTTACCGATATAGCTAAGTGTTTTGCCATACTCGAAACTATGGAGCAGGAGAGTATGCCGTTGCTAGTGCATGGTGAAGTAAATGATACCGAGGTAGACGTTTTCGATAAAGAAAAGATTTTTATTGATAGAGTGTTAATACCAATAACACAACGTTTTCCAAGATTGAGAGTGGTATTTGAACACATTACTACCAAAGAAGCAGTGGAATTTGTTAAAGCAACATCAGGTAATATTGGCGCAACCATTACCGCCCATCACCTGCTCCTCAACCGCAATGCTATGTTTCAGGGTGGGATTCATCCACATCACTATTGTCTCCCGGTACTGAAGCGTGAAATTCATCATCTTGCCCTGATCGAAGCTGCTATCAGCGGCAATCCTAAGTTTTTTCTCGGAACCGACAGCGCCCCCCATTCTAAAGACGCAAAGGAATCTGATTGTGGTTGTGCAGGTATCTACACTTCTCATGCAGCTATTGAACTTTATGCAGAAGTATTCGAGCAGGCGGGTGCCCTGGGAAAATTAGAAGCCTTTGCTAGTTGCTTCGGTGCAGATTTCTACCGATTACCGCGCAATAAAGACAGTATTACACTGATAAGAGAGAACTGGGACGTGCCCATGGAACTAGAATTTGCGGGGAGAGCGTTGGTTCCATTACGAGCCGGGGGAAGCATGATTTGGAAAATACTTGACTGATTAGCTATTTCTCATCGCTTTGCAAGATATATATATGAATGATGAAGAATAGGATTAGAAACTCTACTTGGATTCTTCTTTAGTATTTTCCTCCTTAGCGGTTGGGTTTTGTACCGCGTGGTTCTTTCCTTTCATTTTGTGTCCACTAAACTCCAGGTTTTTCTATTGCCACATCCAGGAACTTGATAGCATAGAAATTATAGCTAATAATAAACTCAGGCAGAATATACTTATTATTTTTATCATACTTCCCTATATGTGTGCCTGGAGGGGAACATTCGGTAAAGGCCTGTACTAGGGTTAATGCTCTTCATGGAGGAGGCTCTTCTCTTGACAACAAAGTGAACAGAAGAGTTATCCGAAGAAGATGGAGCCATGGTTATCGCAATGGCCATTGTGTTGGTGATGTAAGTGGTCATCCAATCCACGAGGTAATCGACATGATCTCCGTGTGGGACTGCTTCATGACCGCATACAGAGCCATGTACGTGATCAGTCTGTGGCGGTCATTGCAAGCGTGACCGCTTGCACATGTAGCAGGATTGGCGGCAGCCACCGCTAAAAAATGTTCTTCGATTACCCTATTCTTACCTTGATGATGTAAATGACCATCGTGTAGGTAATCAACATGATCTTCGTGACGAATTGCTGTGCGCCCTCATTTGATACCATGCACATAGCCGTGGTTCAAGTGTGTGATCCATAATTTTCTCCTAGTCATTCTTGAAAAAAACTTGAATTGCAAGTACTCGTTCTATGGGTAGTGATTCCTAATAAGTTTACGTACCATGACATAATCTAGAACCTTAGTTTCAAATTCTTAATCTGATTCTAATATATACATGGATGGTTAATTTCATAGATACACCATATGCATGCTACAAATAATCGAGTGGTTTTTCAAATGATAAAGCATATTTTTTCAAACTTAAGCTATAAACTACTTGGGTTATTGGCTCAAGGTTTTTTTGCCGATCGATATAAAGGCATCACTCTTGGCACATTCAGTCTGAGGTTTCGAATACGTGATGAACTAGACGGGTGGGTACTGAGGAACTCTGGTGGGCTACTCATGGCAGCTTCACCCATTTTTCTCCACAGGTTCACAGCTGCATTTGGATTGTATCCAGCACGCGCCATCAGCTCAAGGCCAATTAAATCTGCTTCTCTTTCATGGGTACGGCTATGCGGTAAACCAAAAGTCACATTTGCGACCATACCCACGAGGCTAGTACTCTCTCCGCTTAGTCCCAGCGCAGCAGCGCCCACTCCCACAATAGTTTGCTCAGCCATCTGTTCTGACATGCGCTCACGTGCGTGTTCACGAAGCGCATGGGCGATCTCGTGACCCATAACTGCAGCAAGCTCATCATCACTTAGATTTAGCTTCTGTATAATTCCGGAGTAGACCATGATTTTTCCACCTGGCATGCAGTAGGCATTGAGTTGATCGTTATTTTGAACGTTTACTTCCCAGGCCCAGCTAAGCGCATCCGGACGGAAAACCACCGTGTGCGGAATTAGTCGATTTGCGATCGATTTGATCCGAACATACTGTTTTTTATCTTTGTTCAGCACACCCTGTTGCTGTGCTTTAGCTATCTCCTCTCGGTAGGCAGTCGCTGCAGAGGCTTGCACTTGCCTTTCTGACAGGCCACTGAACATCCACTGCGTTCGATTCACGCCCACCCTACCGCTACTAGTCGTATTGACTGTTTGACAGGCAGTCAATGTAGCAACCATCAACAAGATCAAAAGTTTTTTCAACATTTCAATCCCCATAAAATTATAAGTTCCTGTAATTTTCCTGAAATTCATGCCCGGATCTTGTTGCTGCCTGTATTCTATCTTGGCAACGGTTTACCTCTGCTGGTTAAACTCAGGAACTACGGCATACCTGAAGCCAGGTTAGGACATCTTTTCATGTAGAGATTTAAAGGGGCTAAAATAAATATTTTTTTCAGAAGTAATATATTGAGCCTGAAAACCTGAAAAGATATGTGTCAACTTCTTTGTTCTTGCAAGTGATCAGTTATGTGCGATAAACCTAAAAGCCCTATTATGAACATAGACGAGTTTGCATTCCTCGATGCATTTGGTGTCATGAATTCTTCTGCTCTTAATAATAACCCATTTGGCCTTTCTTAAAAATGCGATCTTCGTCGGGAATGAGGCTAGATGATCTATTTGCAAAGAACTGAATAGACATTCTTCCTTCAATGACAACGGTTATATCATCACCTGGGTGTGAATGTGGGGGGTTCCTTTACACCTACTTTCCATTTCTCCAGCTTTACTTCCACTCCGACCGGGTCGGTTGGGAATGTAGTTCTTAGGGTGAATCCATTTAGAGTATCAGGAACAGAGATGTAATTATCCCAAACAACACTGATTTTAGAGGTGACCTCATTGTTCTTACCAACGTTGTTTTCAAATATAAGCGAACCTTCTATTTTTGGCTAATTTAGTTATTAGTAGCAAAAAGGGATCTGAGTATAACGGTTTCACAGAGTGATATCTTTACAAATTGTAAATAGTTGTTTAGTAGTAAATACTTATACCAGAATATAATATTTTAATTGTTCAGCTGGCACCGACTAAAACGTAGAGTAGATTAACTTCTACACTATGAGGTACGGCGATGCAGAGATAGCAATCTTAATGTGCTACATTTATGTTGCGGAGTAAAATCAAGTTGGGAACAAGTGATTCTACTTAATATCTAGGAGTACGGGCAGGACAACATGAAAGCAATTTTATGCAAACAATGGGGGCCTCCTGGAAACCTCGTAGTAGAAAATGTTCCCACACTTAAGGCTGACAAAGCACAGGTAATTGTTAATGTAAAAGCTTGTGGTGTCAATTTTCCAGATACCTTAATTATTCAAGGCAAGTATCAATATAAGCCGGACTTGCCATTCTCACCTGGAGCTGAAATTGCAGGGATAATTAAGGAACTGGGCCAAGGTGTCAGTGGTGTTGGAGTCGGAGACCGTGTTTTTGCCTTTATCGGATGGGGTGGTTTTGCCGAAGAGGTGTTAGTACCAGTAGAGAAGATTATTCATATACCTGAGGGAATGGAGTTTAAAACCGCTTCAGCTTTTGTTATGACATATGGAACCTCCTATTACGCACTTAAACATAGAGCCCAACTTAAGTCTGGAGAGACGCTACTAGTACTAGGTGCCGCAGGAGGGGTAGGGCTTGCAGCGGTAGAACTTGGAAAAATAATGGGAGCACGTGTTATTGCTTCAGCTTCATCTGATGACAAGTTAGCGGTGTGCAAAGAATATGGTGCAGATGAATTAATTAATTACTCCACTCAGAATTTTCGTTCGATCATTAGTAAAATTACAAATGGCCAGGGAGTGGACGTTGTCTGTGACCCTGTCGGTGGTAGTCTCTCTGAGCAGGCATTGCGTTCGACAGGCTGGAAAGGACGATTCTTAGTAATGGGCTTTGCGAGCGGCGAAATTTCCAAGATTCCACTAAATCTTCCGCTGCTCAAGGGTAGCTCTATTGTTGGAGTATTCTGGAGTGATTTCATTCAACGAGAAAAAGAAGCCTACGCTTACATACTGCAAGAGTTGACCACATGGGTTGTGCAAGGCAAGCTAAAACCGCTGGTCTCGAGAATTTATCCCTTAGAGCAGGCAGCTCTAGCTCTCAATGACTTAGTGCGACGCAGAGTGAAGGGAAAAATTGTGCTGGTACCATAAGGAATATTGGAAAAACAAACTTTCTCCATTCAGCACAAAGATATTAATATCGGCTTACAATCGGGCTATAAGGCATTTGTCTTTTAACCAATCGTATACTACGAAACCATCCTCCTGCCAAAACTGGTTTACCCGCTTCCAGTTTGAATTCAGGGACTTCAACCAGAACCTTCTGAAATATCACGTCTAGTCGCGTGACGATATGTCTAGCAAGTAGATTCAATGTTCGCCTTATCCACGCAGTTTCACCTGGTTTGAGAAACTTGTCTAGTATCAGTACGCTTCCTTCCGGTTTCACTACGCGTGCGACTTCTTGTAAACGCTATAGGGTTAGGCACTATCGCAAGGATCAGATGTTGTACAACATGGTCGAAGCACTCCTGAGCAAACGGTAGGGGTATGCAATCTCCCTGAACAAGTTTCAGGCGAAGATTTCCAATACGGGGTTTTGCACGACTTAACATGGCAGTTGCAAGGTCCAGACCGGTATAGTAGTGACAGAGGGAAAGGTGAGGGAGATCCAGCCCAATACCAATGCCATCAATCAGAATATTAAGATTTCCCTTATTCGGTATTTGCCTGAGACTTGCCGCGCGTACACTTGTACCTGCCGTTGCGAGCAAGATGTCGTAAAGTGGAGCAATATAACAGTGTAAGTATGGCGCAAGGACATAAAGTGTCCTATTTACGATTTTGTTTACCAGATAAAACTGTTATGTCCTGTTTTCTATTAGCCCAAACAAGCATCCACACTCCGGCGACGATCATTGGCAGCGAGAGCCATTGGCCCATGCTGACACCCAGCGTCAGTATGCCCATGAAGCCATCTTCAGGTTCTCGGAAAAATTCGGCGACTGAACGGAATATGCCATAGCCGATCAGGAACATACCCGAGACAGAGCCTACTGGTTTTGGCTTAGCTGAATAAATCCATAGCAACACAAAAAATGCTACCCCTTCAAGTGCAAATTCATAAAGTTGGGAAGGGTGGCGAGGGAGTGTGTCCACGTTGGGAAATACCATCCCCCAGGACACGTCGGTGGGTCGCCCCCATAATTCAGCGTTGATGAAATTGCCGATGCGACCTGCGCCTAGCCCTAGCGGTACTAGCGGCGCAATGAAATCTGTGACGGTCAGCCACTGCAATTTATACTTATGTGCCATTAGTGCCATCGCAGCTATTACACCTAGAAAACCGCCGTGGAATGACATGCCACCTTTCCACACTGCAAGAATTTCTAGCGGCTGTTGTAAATAGTAACCGAACTGATAAAACAGCACGTGACCTAGGCGACCGCCAAGTATTACCCCGAGCATGCCATAAAACAGAAGATCGTCAAGGATGACGTTGTTGAGAGTCGCTTGCGGATTGCGTTTGATATGATACCGTCCCAGTAGTATAAACAGTGCAAATCCGAGCAGATACATCAGTCCGTACCAACGAATGGATAGAGGTCCAAGATAAATGGCAACAGGATCAAACTGTGGGTGAACGAACATAGGTCTCAGCTTCATTTGCTGTAAAATGTAAATTATACGGCAAGCGTGTTTTCCATAAAGCTAGACACGAAGGAGAGAGCATATACAGTCAAGAATTTCTAATATTTTCCAGGAGTAACCATGCCAGACAACAAACGTAGCCAAACCATTACCCAAGGTGCGCAGCGTTCTCCCAATCGTGCCATGCTAAGAGCAGTAGGTTTCGGCGACAAAGATTTTAACAAGCCCATAGTAGGTGTAGCTAACGGCTTTTCTACTATCACGCCCTGCAATATGGGACTAAACGAGCTGGCAACAGCTGCTGAAAATGCATTGAGGCAAGCTGGTGCGATGCCACAAATCTTCGGCACTATCACCGTATCTGATGGTATCTCTATGGGAACAGAGGGCATGAAGTATTCACTGGTATCGCGCGAAGTAATTGCAGACTCGATTGAAACTGCAGTACAAGCAGAGAGCATGGATGGTGTGATCACTGTTGGTGGTTGTGACAAGAACATGCCAGGTGCGATGATTGCTATCGCACGGATGAACGTTCCATCCATTTTTGTTTACGGAGGAACCATCAAACCTGGTCATTATAAAGGGCTGGACCTAACCATTGTTAGTGTTTTTGAAGCGGTAGGACAGTACATTGCACACAATATAGACGAAAAAGAATTGCTTGAAGTGGAACGTCATGCCTGTCCCGGCGCGGGCTCCTGTGGAGGCATGTTTACTGCTAACACCATGTCTTCTGCGTTTGAAGCGATGGGAATGAGCCTGCCTTACTCTTCAACTATGGCGGCGACGGATGAGGAAAAGCGTGTGAGTGCTATCCGCTCTGCGGAAGTGTTAGTGAACGCGATCAAATATCAAATTTTGCCACGCGATATCATTACCAGAAAATCTATCGAAAATGTTATTGCCGTTATTATGGCTGTGGGAGGCTCGACAAATGCAGTACTGCATTTTCTTGCAATTGCCCATGCGGCCGAGGTGGAACTTGCAATCGACGATTTTGAGCGCATACGCGGTAAGGTACCTGTGTTGTGTGATTTAAAACCTTCTGGACGTTATGTCGCAACCGACTTGCATACTGCGGGTGGTATCCCCCAAGTAATGAAAATGCTGCTTGCGCATGGTCTGCTACATGGCGACTGCCTGACTATTAGCGGCCAGACTGTTACTGAAGTATTGCAGAATATTCCCGCAACTCCTCGCAAGAATCAGGATGTTATACGGCAATGGGATAACCCCATATATGAGCAGGGACACCTCGCTATACTTAAAGGCAATCTTTCTACCGAGGGCTGCGTAGCCAAAATCACTGGAGTAAAAAATCCGAAAATTATCGGCCCGGCAAAAATATTTGAATCGGAAGAAAGCTGCATGGCTGCCATAGTGGCACGCAAAATCCAGCCTGGAGACGTGGTGGTAATACGCTATGAAGGTCCCAAGGGTGGGCCAGGCATGCGTGAAATGCTCTCACCTACTTCTGCTCTTATTGGTGTGGGGTTAGGAGATTCCGTGGGGCTTATTACCGACGGGCGTTTTTCAGGTGGTACCTACGGCATGGTAGTTGGCCACGTTGCGCCCGAAGCTTTTGTCGGCGGGGTTATCGCGTTAGTACATGAGGGAGATTTAATCACCATAGATGCAGAGAACAGATTGCTGCAACTAAATGTTTCTGAGGAAGAAATTTCTAGACGCCGTGCTAAATGGCAACCACCCAAGCCGCGCTATATGCGAGGGGTACTGGCAAAATACGCAAAACTGGTTTCCACTGCCAGTGAAGGCGCAACAACAGACTAATCATAGCTTACAAGGCTTTAAATTATGCCCAATCATCTCGCCAACGAAACGAGTCCTTACCTTCTACAACATGCTTACAACCCTGTAGATTGGTATCCCTGGTGTGAGGAAGCGTTAGCGTTGGCCCGCATAGAGAACAGGCCCATACTTCTTTCTATCGGCTATTCTGCTTGTCACTGGTGCCATGTCATGGCACATGAATCTTTTGAAGATGCAGAGGTTGCCGCAGAGATGAATCAATACTTTGTCAACATTAAGGTTGACCGAGAAGAACGCCCCGATCTTGATCAGATTTATCAGACGGCTCATTACATGCTAACCCAACGTAACGGTGGTTGGCCGCTCACTTTGTTTTTAACTCCTGACCAAAAACCATTCTTTGGCGGCACTTATTTTCCTAAAATTCCACGCCATGGTCTGCCAAGTTTTCTTGATTTGCTGCCTCGCGTTGCCAAGGCCTACCATGCTCGTAGCATAGAAATAGAACAGCAGAGCGCCTCGATGTTGAAATCATTTGCAAAAATGCTTCCGTCCAAAAATCCACTTGTGTCCAAATTTTCAGAACAACCCCTGAACAAAGCACTTATTGAGTTAAAGGAAAGGTTTGATTCTGTATATGGGGGTTTTGGGAATGCACCAAAATTTCCTCATTCGACAGAACTGGAATTTTGTTTGCGTCGTTACATAGCTACAAATGATAAGCAAGTTCTTCGAATGGCGTCACACACACTTGAAAAGATGGCAAGAGGAGGTATCTATGATCAGCTCGGCGGCGGTTTTTGCCGTTACAGTACCGATCAGTACTGGAGTATTCCACACTTCGAAAAAATGCTTTATGACAACGGGCCGCTACTGCGAATTTACGCTGATGCCTGGCTTATCACCGGAAATCATTTGTTCAAGAAAATTACGGAGGAAACCGCAAAATGGGTATTACGTGAAATGCAATCATCGGAAGACTCAGGGGGTGGTTACTATTCGACAATAGACGCAGATTCAGAGCATGAGGAGGGAAAGTTTTATGTATGGGATCGCGATCTGTTAATGAATGTTTTGTCCCCAGAAGAATATGCTGTAGTTGCACCCTACTACGGTCTTTTGCGGTCTCCCAATTTTGAGAACAAGCATTGGAACCTGGAAATCATTCAACGGCTTGCAGACGTTGCAAAGGCTGTCGGTATCTGTGAGGAGGAAGCACAGAAAAGGCTTGCGTCTGCACGCATAAAACTTTTAATTGAGCGAGAATCACGTGTGCACCCAAGTCGTGACGAAAAAATTCTTACTAGCTGGAACGGACTAATGATCAAAGGCATGGCTCATGCAGGCCGTATTTTCGGATGCAACGAGTGGGTACATTCAGCTGCTCATGCGGTAGATTTCATACGCTCAACCCTGTGGAGAGACGGGCGCCTGTTAGCGACCTATAAAAATGGAAAGGCACATCTCAACGCCTATCTTGACGATTACGCATTCATGTTAGATGGTTTACTGGAACTGCTACAGGCAGAATTTCGGCAATCTGATTTAGATTTTTCCATAGAGCTAGCTGAAGTATTATTGGAGCAGTTTGAAGATAAACAAACAGGTGGCTTTTTTTTCACTAGCCACGATCACGAAAAACTCATACATCGCCCTATGCCAAGCCATGACAATGCTACACCTTCGGGCAATGGGGTGGCTGCATACGCCCTGCAGCGGCTTGGTTACCTAGTTGGCGAACCCCGTTATTTACAAGCAGCGGAAAATGCACTGAATGTGTTTTATCCTACTATGCTACTTCATGCCAGCTCTTATTGCAGCCTATTAATGACGCTGGAGGAAATACTCACTCCGCCGAAAATAGTTATTCTTCGTGGCCAAGAGTTCGCCCTCATGGAATGGCGAGATGTACTACAACATAGTTCACCCTACAACCTTGTGTTTGCTTTGCCAACGGAACTTGTCGGTTTACCACCTAGTTTGAATAAATCTTGCCCAACTGATAAACCTGTCAACGCATGGATCTGTCAAGGCGTTATATGTCAATCGGAAATTTCTGACTTGCAGGAATTGCAACAGACGTGCAAATTTCAGGGTAAAATGTGAACTTCATTATCACTTTACTAGGAGCAAGTAAACATGAAAGCTGTTTGGATAGGAGTAGTTGCAGCATCGGCTCTTTTGCTGATCGGTGTCGTGCAAGCGAATCAAGACTTAGCCAAAAGCAGTGGCTGCATGAATTGCCATACGGTTGACAAGAAATTGGTTGGACCCGGATTCAAGGATATAGCAGCCAAGTACAAGGATGATTCCGGCGCAGCAGCTAGCTTGGCTGAGAAGGTAAAGAAAGGAAGCAAGGGTACTTGGGGTCCGATTCCTATGCCACCAAATGTAGCCGTTAGTGATGCCAATATTAAAGCCTTGGTAAAGTGGATTTTAACATTTAAGTAAACTTAGTGTGCTTCAAAAAAGCCGACGTGTTAATGCGTTGGCTTTTTTTGTTTTCTGCATGCAGGAAAGTAGAACAAAGAATAATTATGCTATGTTGTAAAATTCCATTTTAGTGCCAGAACAAAATCAATTTGAAATTATGGGTTGGTTTTTAACAAATCTAGTGAGTGCTTTCTTGTTACCCCCGCTGAACCTTATTGTTTTAGGCGCAGTGGGAGTACTGCTTTTCAAGAGTCGTCCGCTGCTAGGTAAATTTCTTTTGGTTGTTGCACTTACTCTGTTTTACATACTGTCTATTCCATTTGTTGCAGACACTGCGCTACAAACCCTGGAAACTTCAACTACACCTAACCTTGCCAATATCGATGTACAAGCTATCGTAGTACTAGGTAGCGGGACCTATTTCAAGGCCCCAGAATATGGTGGCCATACGGTAAGTCGGTACGGACTGGAACGCATTCGTTATGGAGCACACATGTATCGGAGCATAGGAAAACCATTATTAGTGACGGGAGGTGACCCGTTGGGCATTGGTTCTTCAGAAGCAGAACAGATGAAGTT
>Ga0114949_10001875_pt1 | contig 12883 bp, 10 predicted proteins | sample N074metaG_FD_83505 | JGI IMG/M metagenome (GOLD analysis project Ga0114949, IMG submission 83505) | Deep subsurface microbial communities from Kermadec Trench to uncover new lineages of life (NeLLi) - N074 metaG | ecosystem: Environmental > Aquatic > Marine > Ocean trench > Sediment | place... | reverse complement strand
CTCCACGTGTGCGTGTCGTCCGGCTTTCGATTGTTGTGCTTGTGATGATTCTTGTTGTGGGTCGGAACCCAACCGAAGACCGGAAACCCGTAAAAGATCGTGATCCAGACGTCGGTGAGCAGGTTGAGCGTTTTGTGGGTCCACATGCGCACGTGGTTGTGATTATGCGCCATGATCGACACGGAAACGGAGAGATAGAGAAATACAGAATATGCCCACCAGTTTGTGCCCGTCGATCGCCACAGGTAGAAAAAGAGTGACGTGGTCATTGCCATCCAGAGCAACGTTTTGATATCGGCCCGGTAGCGGAGCATGAACGGGTTCCTCTTGAAAAGCGCTTCCTGCCCGGCGAGTCAAGATGAACGTCGGCCATCGACAAGAACACAATGTGGGAGCGGACGCCAAGACGCTACCCCCGGAGCTTACGACGCTCAGGCGAGGCCCGAAACCGGGCTTCGGCCTCTCCCCTCCTTGCACCCTCACGCGTCATAGACGCATGTTGTCCGCCCTGTCTGACGCCGTCGCACGCTACACCTTGATTCGGAGAAAATCGCCATGAGCCCGACTCACGCCCTCACCCTGGTGACGTTGCTTGTCTCGGCCGGAGGGGCGTACGCGCAGGAGCCCTTCGACCAGACCTTCAGGCCCGATGTGCAAGCCCCCGACGGCTTCAGGATGAACCGGACGTCGTACTCCGCAATCATGGACGTCCTGGCGTCGAGCCGGCCCGAGGTGACGCAGGAACAGCTCGATCAGCTCCGATCGATCCCCCTCGAGGTCATCTTCGGAGCCGTCGGCGATTACCGCACCAATTATGCTCGGGGATTCGCGAACACTCGTCCAGGCGAACGTCTGGTGGGGCGGGCTCTGACGTTGCGGTTCCTTCCCCCACGACCGGACTTGGCCCGAGCGGCCAGGGTCCTCGCCCAGGAGGGAAACTGGGATCGCAGATATTATGCGCGCGTGTCCGAGGAAGCCCGGCCCGGCGACGTCGTGGTCGCCGAGCTCGGGGGCAGCGACGGCCACAATCTCTTCGGTGACATGGGAGCCACCGGAATCCAGATGCGTGGGGTGGCGGGTGTCGTCATCGACGGTGGCATGCGCGACTTCGCCGGACTGCAGGACGACCGGTTCGAGGGCTTCCCGGTTCTACACAGGTTCTCGGACCCGATCACGACCTCCTGGCTCGGCGTGGAGTACAGCGTGCCCGTCCGGATCGGCGGCGTCACGGTACTGCCGGGTGACATCGTGGTCGGCGACGACGGCGGAGTCTTCTTCTTCCCGCCGGAGCTTCTCGACGACGTGTTGGAGTATGCGGCTCGGAGCGAAGCCCGAGAGAAGTTCCAGCTCGAGCTGCTCTTGGACAAGCGCTATCGGTTCCGCGACATATACCCGCTGTCGCCGGAGTTGGCGGAGGAATTCGAGAGGACTCGTAACCGTTAACCCGGAGCTCAGAAGACCATGATCGCGCCACTTCGTATCTTGATGGTCGCTGCTGTCCTAGCGCCGGTGATTCAGGCCGCTCCGCCGGGATTCGTCATGTGGAGTTCTTCGGAACTGGAACAGCGGGATGCAGCCCTCTCCGCCAGGGTGGGCGAGGACCACTCCGCCCGTGAGACGCTCACCGACTACGGCTACCCCGCCGGAGTCTGGCGCTTCCGATTCATTCATCGGGACGCAGACGGATTCCCCGAGATACATGAGGACGGCCTCGACGTCGTGTTCGTAAAGAGCGGCGAAGCGACTTTGCTCGTGGGCGGCGAGATGCTCAACCGCACCGGTGTCCGGGGCACGGGGATTGCGGGTGGGACGCGGTATGCACTGGGCCCCGGCGACATAATGCACATTCCGGCCAACACCCCTCACCGTTACTTGGTGCCGGAAGGGGGGCACATTACGTACGTGCTTGTAAGGGTCCCGGCATTCGTAGGCGAGGCTGTTCTCCTCGCCGACGCGCCGGTGCTCGAGTTCGAGCCGCCGGGGTTCGCCATGTGGAGGTCTTCGGAGCTGGAACAGCGTGATGCGGCCCTCTCGACCAGGGTGGGCCCGGACCACTCTTCTCGCGAGACTCTGGCCGACTACGGCAACCCCGCCGGAGCCCACCGCTTCCGATTCATTTATCGGGACGCGGACGGAATCCCGGAGATACATGACGACATCATCGACGTCGTGTTCGTGAAGAGTGGCCAAGGGACCTTGCTCGTGGGCGGCGAAATGCTCAACCGCACGGGGGGCCGGGGCACGGGCATTGCGGGCGGAGTGCGGTATGCTCTGGGCCCGGGGGATATGATCCACATTCCGGCCGGGACCCCTCACAGCTACTTGGTGCCGGAAGGGGGGCACATTACGTACGTGCTCGTAAGGGTCCCGGCATTTGTACGCGAGACCGGTTAAGGTTCTGGCCTGATCGCCGTAATCACGCTCCGAGAGCAACGGCCCATCCTGGCCGTGGATCGGGATTACGAGGTGATCTCCAGGCACGTTGGTCTGCACCTGGTGGAGGCGGTGTCCGGTGGGAGCCTGCCCTCCGCCTGAAACGGTCCCGGGCCACCCGGGGTGGTTGCCACCCCGCACTCCTGAGATGCATATTGTGCGCCATGTTCGATTCAGCGTCCCGCCCGAACCCCGCTATGAGCTTTCTCGTCCGTGTGTGCCTACTCGCGTCGGCGGCGCTCGTCTCGGGAGCACCCGGGATGCAGCTGTTCGCCCAGACGCGAGCGGTTCCCCACGTGACAGAGACCGTCTTCGAGCTGGCCAGCGGAGAGGAGATGACGTACGCGATCTCACTCCCGGCTGGGTACGACGGCGACTCCGATGACCCACGCCCGTTGATCCTCGCCCTGCACCCTGGCGGTCGAGCTCCGTATTACGGAAGCGACTTCATGCAGCAGATCGTCGACCCGGCGCTGCGCAGCTGGGGGGCGGTGATCGTGGCGCCCGACGTTCCAACACGGAGCTGGGCAACCGAGGGCTCGGAACAGGCGGTCCTGGCCCTCCTGGACGACGTGCTCGAGAATCACACCATCGACCGCACGCGAATCCTCGTCACGGGCTTCAGCATGGGCGGTCGGGGCACGTGGTACATGGCAACCCGTCACGCCGACCTTTTCACCGGCGCTATCCCGATTGCGGGGTCTCGAGGGGACGATTCGCTGGATGGACTCGGGGCTATGCCGGTTTTCCTCATTCATAGTCCGGACGACGAAGTCGTCCCGTACGGGCCCGCCGAGGAAACCGCCGAACTCCTCGCGGAGCGGGGTCATCAGGTGCAGATGACAAAGCTCGCAGGGGCCAGTCATTACATGATGGGAGACTACATCGCCCCCTTGCGGATCGCGGGCGAATGGATGAGGGAACAGTGGCAAGCTGGAGAGGTGACCGAGCCATCCCGGTGAGGGTTCGGTCGACCAGAAGTCCATACCGATGAAGATCAATGACTCTGATTTGGACATTGGGCTGGCTCTCCTATTGGCTGCGACCTTGCGTGTCGCATGTGGCTCTGGTGGGTGAACCCAACCGGTCCGCACTAACCCATGGTACGCCGATTAGGCTGAGCCAGCCCTTTCATAACTTCTGATGTCCGATCGCAGGTGGACCATGAGATTGCGCATCTTGGTTGGAGAGGCGAGGGCCAGTTGATAGCCAGGCTGGCACTCGTAGTTCTGATCTCGAGCGTGTCCGAGTCCTGCGTCGCCAGGGCGGAGCAGGTTCCGTCGGGTGCGGCGCAGAGCGCTGGCCCCGTGGGACCGAGTGGGAGCTACAATCAGCGGGATCTCGACGTTGCGCGCCCGTTCGGCGGGCGGGCGCAGGCGGCGGTGGCGCGTGCGCTCGAAGGATCGGTCGACATCCACATGCACACGCACCCGGACATCGCCGAGCGCCCGGTTGACACCTTCGAAGCAGCCGAGCTGGCCCGTTCCTACGGACTCCGCGCAGTCGTGCTCAAGAATCACTACGAGCCGACCGCCGCCCAGGCGTCTCTGGTGCGCAAGGTGGTATCCGGCGTCGAGATTTTCGGTGGGATCACCATGGACCTGACGAACGGGGGCGTCAATGCTGCGGCCGTGGAGCACATGGCGAACCTCGAGGGAGGATTCGGACGCCTCGTTTGGATGCCGACCTACGACGCTGAAGCCGTGGTTCGTAGGAGACAGAGTGATCAACCGTTCGCCCCGGTGTCGCTGGACGGCGAGCTGCTTGCGGAAACGAAGGCCGTTATCTCGGTGATTGCCGAGTATGGACTGGTGCTCGCCACGGGCCACGTGTCCCCCGAGGAAGGTCTCATGCTGGTCCGTGAGGGCCGTCGCCAAGGCCTCGAGCACATGGTGGTCACCCATGCGATGGACTCGAATTGGACCGTGCCGCAGATGCGTGAGGCCGCCAACATGGGCGCCTTCATCGAGTGGGCGAAGCCGCTCGGAGGGATCAGCATCGACGAGTACGCAGAAGGAATCCGGCTGCTCGGACCGGAGTTCACCATCCTCTCGCAGGTGGGCGTCTCACACCTGCCGCGGGAGCTCGTGGGGGCGTTCGTCGTCGCCCTTCTCGAGCGCGGCTTCACGGAGGGGGAGCTCGATCGCATGATGAAGGAGAACCCGGCACGCCTGCTGGGGCTTTCCTAGTACCTGCTGACGGTCAGGCGGAACCCACCCGGTTGTGGCCTGTCGGAGGCGTTCTCGAAATATGCGGTCGCACGGAGGAGCGACCCGGGCGGGACGACGACCGGCTCGCGGAAGATATAGGGTGTCGGCCAATCCAGCCGGATGTCCTTCGCAAACAGGAGGATCTCGGTGCCGCCATCGGGCCGGCGAAGGGACACTTCGAGCGACTGGATGCCCGGCTCGAGCTGAGGTAGCAGGGACAGGAGGCGGGTCCCCTCGTCGATGGGCGTCTCGGACCGAAAACGCTGCAGGGTCGCGCCGGCCGGAACCTCGCCCCTCACCTCGAGAACCAGGTCGGGGAGCATACTCGGTGCTGTTGCCGGCTCATCGGAGAAGAACAATCCGAGCCTTCCCTCGTCGACCACACGCTCATCGGAAGTTCCGTAGTGGATCTCGGCGAGGATCCTGGCTCCGGCGGCCAGGCTGTAGGTTACGCCTCCAGGCAGGGCCACGAACCCGTGCCACGGTGTCCAGCTTCCCAGCCATTGGCCGGTCCCGTCCACGAAGAAAGTCGCTCCACGTACGACGCGGCGATCGCCCGGTTTGAACTCGATCCCGCGAACCCGGCGCTCGGAAGTCAGTTCGAGATCGAGGACGATACTTTCGACGCGCTCTTCTTGCCCCGGCTCGACGACCCTCGCCTCGAGAGTTCGGATCAGGCTGGGCTCACCAAGCTCCCATCGGTCGAAGTCCGCACTCGCCTCCCGGGCCTCGGGCGCCTCATCGGGATCTCTGACGTTGAGGAATACTTCCCCCGCGTTTCGTGGACCGAGCCCCTCCACCCATGAGATGACGAACTGCGTCTCCCGAAGCGTGAGGCCGTTGTCGTTGGCGAACTCTCCGTAACCGGGGACGGCTGCCCACGGAGGCATGTGCCGGGCCAGGACGGCGGCACGAATGGGATCCCGACTCAGCCAGGTCTCCTCATACGTCACCAGCGGCGATGCCAAGCCCCCGCCCATGTGACATGCCACGCAGTGAACCTCGAGGATCCGGACGATTTCGCGCTCGAAGAGGACCGTGTTGGTCGTCGTCACGTGAGTTAGCCCGTAGGGCGGCCAGAACATCCAGCTCCCCACAACGAACAGGGCAACAATCACCGGGACAGCCTTCTTCGGGACAGCCTTCTTCATGGTCCGCTACTCCGAGGCCGTGACCGTAAAGGTATAGGCGAAGGTGTAGACCCGATCGCGACGCTGGAACTGTGCCCACGCACGGTAAAGCCCCGGCTTCGGCATCAGCCCCTCGAACGTGAGCTCCGGCCCACCGCGCAACCTCGAAGTATCGACCCCCATCGGGAGCATCAAGGCCAGCGGACCGGTCTCGTCGTCGGAGTTCTCCAGGTCGAGCGGGTGGGAGTGCACGTAGTGGACCAGGTCGTCACTCATGATCAGCATATGACCGAAGGAGCCCAGGTACGGCTGGAGATCCGTCACCGGGCGCCCGGTTTCCGTCTCGGTCAGCTCGAGCCTCAGGTGACCGTACAGTCCCGCAACGAACGTCTCGGGATCATAGGAGGCCGTGGCGGTGAGATCGTCGACCGACTTCGTGAGAGCGGTATCGGCAACCACACGCGCCGCATCGGCCATCAGATCGCCGTCATAGTTCGCCGTGACCAAGGGCCGGGCGATGAATTGGGATGACCCGCCGTTCGGGACGAAGTCGGAAAGCAGCTTGTAATACCCGTCTTTGGGAAACGTCACTTCTATGGACCAGGAGCCATCGGGACCCTGCTCCGGATGAAGGTGCTCGAAGTGCTCCATGTCCTGGCTGATGACGAACAGGTGATAGCGCCTGTCGTGCACGGTCACGAAGTCCCTCACCAGCTCGCTCGTCCCGGGGTGGAAGATCCGGAACCTCAAGCTCGCAGCCTCACCGGCGCGGACCACCGCGGGTTCGGTCTCGAGCTCCAGCCGGTAGTCGCGAACGTCATAGGGGTTCGCCTCGACCAGCATCATGCCGTCGCGGGGACACGTCCCGCCGATCTGAGACGTGTAGTCCGGATGGATCGGGCACACGTATGCGACTTCCTCATCGGGATCGAGGATGGGGGGGCCCATCTGAATCTCGGTGACCGGCATCTCCGTGACCGGCGGGGCGCTTCGTCGTACGATGGCGACCGTTGTCGCCGCTGCCACGAGCAGGACCAGAACGATCCCGGGTGTCAGTCTGGAGTTCATTCGAGCCGCAGCCCGCTATCGGTGCGGGCTTGTGGCATTGCTCTCGTAGGTGCCCGACCCCCGACCCGGCAGCTCGTCGCTGCGGGGCCCCGTGTAGCGGGCGACGTGGAGTCCCGTGTCGCTATCGGTCCAGTAGATGAGTCCATCCTTGAAGACCGGATAGCTTCGCGTGACGCCGTGGGGAAGGGTGAGCGCGTACCCGACCTCGCGCGGATTGTAGGGGTTCGAAATGTCGATCGCGCGAAGTCCGTGCCCGTACCAGCTCGTAAACACCAGGTTTCTGAAGACGGTGGGGTTGTGATTCTGCTGCGGAACCCTCCGCCGCGGCTCGCCGTTGGGCTCGGTGTTTGCCTGGGTCAGGCATTCATCCATCTGGTTGTCCGGAATAGCGAACGCTCCGACCATGACCGGTGTCGTTTCCGACTCGACCGAAACGATGCGAGCGTGCATCAACGGACATCCAAAGTTCTCGTCGCTCAGCCATACATAAGCGGGCCGGCCGGCCGTGTTGCCCCGTACTTGGGCAGGACGTTCGGGCACGAAGACGGCGCTGTGAATGCCGGTCGGGAGTGAGCTGAAGGGCGGGTGCACATCGAGCCGGGAACGCGTCATCAGGACCAGGTATCGTGCGGTCTTCGCGGCGTCCGAGGCGTCGGACCCGAGAAACGCCTCGAGGCCGGGATCGTCGTTGACAACCATGTGCAGGCAATCGCCGGCGATCTCACCCAACCGGGCAGCGTCGAGCACTCCGCGGGTGGACGCCACCGTGGAGCGTGGGTTGCAACCGGCCGTGCCCCTAACCAGGTCCTCGTTTCGGGCGTGGGCAACGCCCGAGGAGTTCAGCACGTAGAAACCTGCGTTGCCTCCCGCAACGTATACGCGCTCACCATCATCAGACACGGAGAGCGAGTGTAGCATGTTGTTTTGCCGCTCCTGGTTGTTACCCGGTCGGCCGGAGCGGTTGGTCGAAGTACTGAAATCGGCGAACCGGCCATCTCCAAAAAGGCCGGTCTCATCCGCACGCTCGTTGAGCGGGGGGCCACCCACGTCCTGTAAGCTGAAGCCTGCAAGGACCTGCGGGTGCTGTAGCATTCCCCCGCTGTCGTCGTCCGTTATCCCCAGAACGATCGCGTCGGGGATGCTGAGGCCGGGATTCGCCGGATCGGGCAATCCGCCGCCCGAGAACATCGCCACGTAGACGAGGATGCGATCGGGATTCGCGGGGTCATGCCAGAGGAAGAACTCGTGCGAGGGTCCGCTGAAATCGTACGTCTCGCTCTGTCGCATGGGCAGGCAGGTATCCATGTCGATTTCGTAGGTTTCCAGCATTCCGATGGTACGCGTGCCCGCGTTACGCACCAGAATCTGACGTTCTTCCCCTGCCGACGTCGTATAGATGAGAGAGCGAAGCTCCCGATCGTCGAATCCCTCGTTGCCGATCACCATGGCGGGAATCTCTCCCACCTGGACAGGGGGCATCGTCTCCGGATCGGGCTGGATCTTGAAGATGTTGATCGCGTGTGTCGCGCCCGGTCCGTTGCGATGGCCGACGTACATGCACTGACCGGCAATGCCGAGCCCCCGTGCGTCCCCGGCTCCGTCGAGATCCCCACCGCGCCAGGCACCAGTGCCTGGATCGCGCTCCGAGGGGATGGTGAGGACCCAATGGATTCTCTCGAAATTCCGGAAGAGGTGGAGCTCCGTCTCGAGTGCGGCGAATCCCGCCCGAGCGTCCGTCTCGGACGAGAAAGGATCCAGCTGGCCCTGAGCATCCACACGGACCGAGGGCATCTGACCGATCGGCGTGTCGAAGGTGCTCGGCTGGCATCCAGCCGGATCACCCGAGTAGTCGACGCACTCTCCGCTACCCGACGACCCAGGTCTGCGCGACTGGCCCGTTTCACTCGAGCAACTCGCGACAAAGACGGCCAGGAGGCAGCACGTCGTGAGCCGGCAGAAGGAATGAGTAACTTCTTGGGTAGCCATCAATCCTCCCCTGGTCAGCGGTGGCGACATCACGTCACCAATCAAAAGCCCTTCGACGGGTCGGGGCAAGGTGAGGAGCCGCGGCAATCTGGATTCTCGGCGTTCGGGTAGTAACGTGGGTGGAATCCACTACCTTGCGCGTTGTGGTATTTGAGGCGGTGGCGCCCCGTCACACGTGATTGACAGGAGATTCCGAACATGACGACCCGGACCCCGATCCTCCGAACGCCCCTCCTGGCGGCTTGCGTCGCCGTCTTGCTCGCGGCTGCGGGCGAGGGGACGGCGCAGGCCGGGCCCACCGGAGGTGAGTGGCCGGTCTACGGGGGGGATCTCGGGAGCACCCGATATTCTCCGCTGGACCAGATCGACGCCTCCAACGTGGGCGAGCTGGAGATCGCGTGGCGGTGGTCGGCCGGGAACTTCGGGCCCCGGCCCGAAGCCAACTACCGGGTCACTCCCATCATGGTCGGCGGCGTCCTCTTTGCCACCGCGGGTTCCCGTCGAGCCGCAGTGGCCATCGACGCCGTCACCGGAGAAACCCTCTGGGTCCACCGGATGGACGAGGGTGAGCGGGGAAGGAGCGCGCCCCGGATCAACTCAGGCCGGGGCGTAGCCTACTGGGACCCCGGCGACGGGAGCGAGGGCCGGATCTTCTACATAACCCCAGGCTATCGCATGATCGCCCTCGACGCGTCCACGGGACGACCGGTGCCCAACTTCGGCCGGGACGGCGTCGTCGACCTGACGGAGAACCTCAGAATCCCCGAGGGTCTTGATCCCGTCGGTACCATCGGCTCGTCCTCGCCCCCGGTGATCGTCGGGGACGTGGTCGTCGTCGGATCGGCCCAGGTCAGCGGCCGGCGTCACCTTTCACCTACCGCCATCCCGGGCGACGTCCGCGGCTATTCCGCCCGAACGGGCAATCTGCTCTGGACCTTCCACGTCGTGCCTGAGGAAGGGGAACCGGGAGCGGAAACCTGGGAAAACGATTCCAACGAGTACACGGGACACGCCGGCGTGTGGACCACTTTCTCGGCCGATCCGGATCTGGGTCTTGTCTACCTGCCCACCGAGGCACCCACCCATGATTGGTACGGCGGAGACCGCTGGGGCGACAACCTTTATTCGAGCAGTCTGGTGGCGCTCGACGCCGAAACCGGCGAACTGGTGTGGCACTATCAGCTCGTGCATCACGACATCTGGGACTACGACAACCCCGCGCCGCCGATCCTTGTAGACATCGAGGTCGAGGGCCGACCGATCAGGGCGGTCGTGCAGATCACCAAGCAGGGTTGGGCCTACGTCTTCGACCGGGAAACGGGCGAGCCGGTCTGGCCCATCGAGGAACGCGCGGTTCCGCAGTCGGACATTCCGGAGGAGCGCACGTCGGCCACCCAGCCCTTCCCCACGAAGCCGCCGGCCTTCTCGCGGCAGGGGGTGAAAGAGGACGACCTCATCGACTTCACGCCCGAGCTACGCGAGAGGGCGAGGGAAGTCGTGGCGGGTCTGGAGTTCGGCTCGCTCTTCAGTCCGGCCAGACTGTTGGATCCCGACAACGGATACCGCGGCACGCTGAGGGTTCCGCGCTCGACCGGTGGGGCCAACTGGGAGGGAGGTGCGGTCGATCCCGAGACCGGGGTCCTGTACGTGGCCTCCCAGATGGGTCCGCGTGTGGAGGCGTTGGAGCCTGCCCGCGAAGGCGTCGAGGCGGACTACACGGTGGCGTCCATCGGCGTACCCCTGAGCGTCGACGGGCTTCCCATCCTGAAGCCTCCGTACGGCCAGATCACGGCCATCGACCTGAACCGGGGCGAGATCCTCTGGCAGATTGCGAACGCGGATACACCCGAGGAAATTGCGAGCCATCCAGCCCTCGCGGGCATCGATCTGCCCCGCACCGGGCGTCCGGCTCGGGTCGGGCAGCTCGTGACCCGCACCTTGCTCTTCGCCGGAGAGGGCGTCGGCGGGAAGCCGATCCTCCGGGCTCACGATAAGGCCACTGGCGAGATCCTGGCCGAGATCGAGCTCCCCGCCGCCCAGACCGGCCTCCCGATGTCATACATGCTCGACGGAACCCAGTACCTGGTGGTAGCCGTGGGAGGTCGGGGCAGTCCGGCCGAGTTCGTGGCACTCACCCTTCCTTAGTAGCCTCGCAAGGATTTTCTTGGTTGGATTTAATGGTCAGTGAGTGTTGCCAGAGGGGTGGGGTGGTGTAAACATGAGGGTCCCGGCGAAATGACCTTTTACCGTTACTTCCTTCGGATTCACCTGTGGCTGGACCAATGTGCATGTTAGGGTGCTTGTAGAGTGATCCTGGATGACCCTCATCTTACCGGGCGGTCGCCGACGTTCGCTGCGAATGGGTGACGTACGGTCGAGGAGGCGCCGCCGTTTCGGGCAGACCGGCGACGACCGACGAGATGGCGAACGCTCGTATCTACTTCGCGCGGACCGAGCCCCTCGGGCTCGTCGTGGGTGAGGAGATCCCAGCGGAGATCCTCGACCGATCGCGTGCAGCGGAAGAGAGCACGCGGCGGCGGGCTTTGGATTGGGAAGAAGCGTCACAGAGCTGCGGCGTGAGCGTCGCGAGTCGGTGGGATTTAGCGTTTGGCGCCTCTCCAACGAAAGGACGGCCACCTCCGAAGGATGGGGGTGGCCGTTTTTGTTTCCTGCTTCAGCTGGAGCGCAGCGCCTCCAGCTCCCCCGGCTTCTTTTTCCGGATCTTGTGCCAACGAAGCTTCTCACACACCCGGCAGGCCCACAGCTTCCCTGGCTCTCCCAACCGCTCGTGACGCACGCCGCCAGCGCCGATGGGGTCGTGTATTGCCATTTTTCCCGTCTAGGAATACATCTAGCGTCCATCTCAAACCTATGAAGTCGCAGGTGTACGAAGTTGCAGAAGCCGTAGCTCAGGCAAGAGTGAAGAAGGTGTCCATGAGATTCAGACACATAGTCGCCCGAATAGTCAGCACCGTTACACTCTTGCTTCTCGGTGGATCACTGCTCGCGGCCCAGCGGATACCGCAACCGCAGCGAGTGTTTAACGAGTTGGTGCTGCGCCCGGCGGGCCAGCCGGTGATCCCCATCTTCGACGGCTGGTACGAAAATCCCGACGGGACCAAGAGCATGTGTTTCGGCTACAAGAACCTCAACCTCGAGGAAGCCCTCGAGATCCCTCTTGGGCCGGACAATTTCATCGAACCGAGCGAGTTCGACGGATTCCAGCCGACGCACTTCGCCCCGGCCCCTGAAAGCTTCGACCCGGAGTCCGAGAAGGCGAGATATCGGAGGCAGTACTGTGTCTTCACGGTCCAGGTACCCGCGGATTTCAGCGAACAACAGGTGGTGTGGACGCTCCGCATTCGCGGGGAGACGATTTCCAATCCGGGGAACTTGCTTCCGGCCTATGTGATCGACGAACCGCAAGCCTCCGGCAGAGGAGCTTCGGCCCCCCTGGTGAAGGTCGGGGAGGACGAAAGAGAAGCGCGAGGCCGCGAACGTGTGATCGTGGGGCCCTTTCGCGCGCGGGTTCGGGAGCCTCTGCCCCTCACTTTGTCGGTTGGAGACCCTGGAGCACGTGCATGGGTGGGATGGTTCAAACATCAGGGTCCCGGAGAGGTGACCTTTGCGAAATCTGAGCTCTCGGTCGAAGGTCCGGATGGAACGGTCACTACGACGGTATGGTTCAGCCAGCCGGGCGAGTATCTCCTCCTCGCGCAGACCATCGATACCGTAGCTTCTTTCGAATTCATCTGTTGCTGGACCAATGTGTATGTTAGGGTGCTTGTAGAATGATCCTGGGTGACCATCATCTTACTATGAGAGCGTCAAGGGAGGGGTCACTAGCCATGGGTGGAGAACGGTTGTCCCATACTGGCCTTGGGGCCAGAGCCGGAGTTCTGGTGCTGAGTGTGCTCGGGTCCTTCGCGGTCCATTCGAACGCTCCCGCCCAGACCGGGCCGTCGCCGACGTTCGCTGCGGATGTGGCGCCGATCATTTACGAGAACTGCATACTGTGCCATCAGCCGGAGGGGATCGCGCCGATGTCGCTGATCT
>Ga0114949_10001874_pt1 | contig 12888 bp, 15 predicted proteins | sample N074metaG_FD_83505 | JGI IMG/M metagenome (GOLD analysis project Ga0114949, IMG submission 83505) | Deep subsurface microbial communities from Kermadec Trench to uncover new lineages of life (NeLLi) - N074 metaG | ecosystem: Environmental > Aquatic > Marine > Ocean trench > Sediment | place... | reverse complement strand
GCAGTAGAAATGCGCGACTCTGTTCTACGATCCACTAAAACCTGGGCAGAATCAGATCCGCACTACGGCTACCTGCTGGGCATGAAGAGTTTTGGTTTTGAGGAAACCGGAGATTATGAAAAAGCCGAAGCCGCAGGTAAACAAGCAGTTGAAATCAACAACAAGGATATCTGGGCCGCCCACGCGGTGGCCCATGTCTACCAGATGCAGGGTCGCACCGAAGAGGGGATTGGCTGGGTTGGCGGCCTGCTTCGCAACTGGAATGAATCGAACAACTTTGTCTATCACCTGCACTGGCACAATGCACTCTTCCACATTGGTGCTGGTGAACTCGATGAAGCACTTGGCATCTACGACGCAAATCTTACTGATTGCCTTGCAGACGATTTCTATCTTGACGTCTGCAATGCAGCCGCCTTGCTCTGGCGGCTGGAAATGCATGGATTAAACGTCGGAGACAGGTGGCAGGCACTGCGGGAATTTTCGACAAGAAGAATTCAGGACGATGAACTGGTTTTCTCGACCCTGCACTACCTGATGACGCCGGCAGTACTACAGGATGAAGAGCTAACTAATGAAGCAATAAATCACTTTCAAACCTGGAGCCACGAACAAACAAGTCAAGGGGCAGTTTGTCGTAAAGTCGGATTGCCCCTTGCACAGACAATTGTTGAACTGGGTCAGGGTAAATTCAAAGAGGCGACGACCAGGCTCTCATCCATCAAGGACGACATTTACCTTATCGGCGGCAGCCATGCCCAGAGACACCTGTTCGACGAACTCTTAAATCATTACAAAGCGATGGCCTGAAAAATGAACTACGAACATATACTTTATGAAACTGAAGACAACATCCTGACGATCACCTTGAATCGCCCGGACAAGCTCAATGCCTTTACAGGCACAATGCTGTCAGAACTTCTGGATGCCCTGGATAGAGCAGATGCCGACGATGATGTAAAGGCGATAATTTTTACCGGCGCCGGGCGAGGCTTTTGTGCTGGTGCTGATCTATCCGCCGGGGGCAAGACATTTAACCATGAGGCCGACGGCCGCGGCCTGCAGCCCGATGGTGGCGGCGTGCTGACGCTGCGCATCTTTGAGTGCCTAAAACCGGTCATTTCCGCCTGTAATGGCCCCGCGGTAGGCGTGGGCGCCACCATGCAATGTGCCATGGACATTCGGCTTGCATCTGAAGACGCTCGATACGGTTTTGTCTTCTCTAAACGGGGAGTTGTACCAGAAGCCTGTTCCAGCTGGTTCCTGCCCAGGGTTGTTGGGATTTCCACGGCGCTGGAGTGGTCATTCTCTGGTCGAGTCTTCGATGCCGGTGAGGCTTTCGAGAAAGGTTTCGTCCGCAGTGTTCACAAGGCCGCGGACCTGATGCCAGCGGCAAGAAAACTGGCCCAGGAATTTGCAGAGCAGACCTCCTCGGTGTCAATCGCCATGATCCGCCAGATGATGTGGAAAATGCTCGGGGCTGACCACCCAATGGAAGCCCATAAGGTAGATTCAAGAGGTATTTTCTACACGGGCAAATCAGCAGACGCTAACGAGGGAGTTGAATCTTTCCTTGCGAAGCGCCCTGCCAACTTCCCGGGTAAGGTAAGCTCAGATATGCCGGAATTCTTTCCCTGGTGGAAACCCCGGGAGTTTGAATAAGCTATTTTATAAGCGATTTCCAGCCCCTGGGTTTTAAGGCAAGCACCGAACAATTCACGTGATTCAAGATTCTTTCTGCCGTATTCCCAACCATCAATCCTGGTATGCCTGGCCTTGCAACGGTGCCCATTATCAACAGGTCGATACTTTTATCGTCTACAAATTTGCGGATAATCTTGTGTGGCTTTCCGTGTAGCAGGTGATCCTGTAGCGGTACATGAGTGTACTCACCCACGAGCTTGTGCATTTTTAGTTCTGAGTCTTTTCTCAATGATTCCGATAAGGCTTTAAGTTCAGTTTTACCAAGACTGCCACCGGCATGTTCCTTTATGGGCAAATCCCATACATGCAGGACTTGTAAATCAGACTTCTCAAGTTCTGCTAGAGAGATGGCAGTCTCCATTATTTCTGAATTTAGCCTGACCCCGGCCTGGTCTTCAGTCACGGGATCTACCGCTGCCAGCATGTGATTCATTTTCTTTCGACGAGATGGTTTTAAAATGAGGACCGGACACGGGCAATGATGCAATAACCTAATATCGTTATCGCCAAACAAGGCGGCGGTAATGACAGATTTAGAGTTTACGGACTTTATCACCAGGTCAAACTTTCCATTCACCACCATCTTGATGACTTCGATATAGTCCTTACCGGGAACAACTTTTATTTTAACAGCGGGTTTTCTGCCGCCACTACCGGGCAGGCTTGCGATAAGCCGGCCAAGAACAGCCTCGCGATCCTTGATTAGTGTATTTTGCAGTTTCTTGATGGAAGATTTCAATCGCACATCATTCGTTGAAAGATCCGCCACCACATCGACGATGACCAATTCTGCGCTAGTGGTAACCGCCAGGTTCTGTGCCCGCACCAGTGCCGCCCTCTCTCCTTTAGCACCATCGGCAAAGAATAATATTTTCTTGAACTTTCTTATCATTCTATCTCCCCGGTGAACTCCACCAGCAGTTCCGTAAATGAATCCAGTAATGCGATTGAAGCACGACCCGTGTGCATGAATTTGAATCGAACGTCTCCTCCCGGTGACAAACTCTCATCAAAATCATCCTTCGCATTGTCCCATATCCCTATCTTTTTCACGATCCAACGCCTCTCCGCTGTCCTACTTGTGATCAACTCCGAATATTGTCACGATTGTTCCTACATTCAATAGTCAGCCAAAATTGTACCTGCCCTGCTGATCTTTAGCATTGATAAATATCAAATGCCGGTATTGGCAATATCGCGGGAACCCGAATAGCAGCCTTAAATCCTTTTCGTTATAAGTTGAGAATTAAATGTTATTTTCGGTTCCGTTCGATTTCTATTAGCCTGTACGCGTTCAGCGACTTTACAAAAAAACTTACATACAAAGCCCGGTAATAGTGATGTACCAATATTCCGCAGACGATCAGCGACTGATCGAAGAGCGAGTTGACCAATTTCGTGATCAAACCCGGCGATTTATCGCAGGGCAACTTGACGAGGAGGCTTTTCGTCCACTGCGCCTGATGAATGGCCTTTATATCCAGCGTCATGCACCGATGTTGCGTATTGCGATCCCCTATGGACTACTTTCATCACCTCAGCTACACAAGCTTGCGCACATTGCCCGAACCTATGACCGGGATTACGGCCATCTGACCACCCGGCAAAATCTGCAGTACAACTGGCTCGAGCTTGAACAGGTGCCTGATGTACTCGCCGAACTTGCAGAAGTCCAAATGCACGCCATTCAGACCAGTGGCTCCTGCATCAGAAATACCACTGCCGATCACCTGGCGGGTGTTTCCGCAGATGAACTGGAAGATCCTCGCCCTTACTGCGAACTAATACGGCAGTGGTCAACCCTGCATCCTGAATTTTCTTTCCTGCCACGCAAATTCAAGATCGCCGTGTCGGGTGCTCAAAATGATCGTGCTGCTACCCAGGTACACGACATTGGCATTCAGCTGGTTCGCGATACAGCCAGCAGCGAAGTGGGTTTTCGTATTATTGTTGGCGGCGGTCTCGGCCGAACCCCAATTATCGGTAAAGTGTTGCGTGAGTTCCTGCCCAGGAAATACCTGCTGTCTTACCTTGATGCCATCCTGCGCATCTACAACCAGTTGGGACGGCGGGACAATAAGTACAAGGCACGGATCAAAATCCTGGTTAAGAGTCTTGGCATCGAACGATTCAGTGAAATGGTTGAAACTGAATGGGCTGAATTAAAAAAGACGAGTCCATTACTTGACGAATCAACGCTGGCAAAGATGTGTGAACATTTCAAACCCGGAAACTATCAGTCAGGATCTGAAATTGAGAATAACATCGATGCTAAGTTGACTAAAAGCCCGGCGTTCGCCATCTGGTACAAACAAAATACCCAGGCCCATAAAGTTAAGGGTTATCGCATCGTCACCCTGTCCGTTAAAGCGCCGGGGCAACCACCCGGGGACCTGACTTCCGCCCAGATGGACGGCGTTGCGGATCTCGCAGAACAATACAGCTTCGGTCAAATTCGCGTTAGCCATGAGCAAAATCTCATTCTGGCAGATATTGCCATGGGTGATCTGCACGCCCTGTGGAAAGCACTGGTTAAACTGGATCTGGCGACGCCGAATATTGGCAGCCTAACGGATATTATCTGTTGCCCTGGACTGGACTTCTGCAGCCTGGCCAACGCAGGCGCCATTCCCATCGCCAACCAAATTAACGAACGTTTCGATGATCTGGATTATCTTTATGATCTGGGTGACATAAAAATCAAGATATCCGGCTGCATGAATGCATGCGGCCACCACCACGTGGGCCACATCGGTATTCTAGGTGTCGATAAGAAGGGTGAGGAGTGGTACCAGATCACGCTCGGCGGTTCCGCAGAGGAAAACGCCTCCCTTGGAAAAATCATTGGACCCTCCGTTGCGAAAGATCAGGTTGCCGCAACCATCAATATTATCCTCGATACCTACATAGCAGTAAGGCAGGACCAGGAATCTTTTCTGCAAGCTGTTCATCGCCTGGGCATACAACCATTCAAGGAGGCGGTCTATGGCTAGTTTGCAGATTGCGAGGAATCAACCCATGGCAGATCAGGTTCTTCTGGACGGAAAGATGGCAACCGACCCATGGCTTTTCCTGGGAGGTGATGATCCATTGCCGCCTGACAACTATCCTATTGCCTTGCCCGTATCACGCTGGTTAGCAGATCATGAAGCCTGCCTTGCATATCCAGGCCTAAAGGGAATTGTGCTAACCAATACTCAGGACATCCATATTCTGCGCGAAGACTTGCAGCAACTGGATCTAATCTGCATTGATTTCCCTACCGCTGTCGATGGACGGGGTTACAGCCAGGCGCGGCTGCTACGGCAACGTTATGGTTATGAAAAAGAGCTGCGGGCTGTTGGGGAAGTGCTGGTTGATCAGCTTTTCCTAATGGTTCGTTGCGGCATTAATGCATTCTCATTGCAGCAGGGTGAGGATGTCATCCAGGCTTCAAGATTTTTGAAGCCCTTCTCATTCACTTATCAATAATTGCCTGGCGCGCACCATGGACTACTTTCCCATCTTCCTCAAACTACATAACCAGCCTTGTGTTGTTGTTGGTGGTGGTGGCGTTGCAATACGTAAAACTCAATCCCTGCTTGAAGCCGGAGCCAGAGTGACAGTGATCGCACCGCGCATCGAATCTCAACTCACGAGATGGGTGATGGAAGGAAAAATAGATTATGTGTCCAGGCAATTTAAAGCAGCAGATCTAGTCGGCAAACGCCTGGTGATAGCAGCCACAGATGATTCTGATACCAATCGACATGTTTATGAGGTGGCCGAGGATATCGGTGTACTGGCTAATGTTACCGATGATCCTGATATCTGCCGTTTTATCGTACCCGCCATAATCGATCGTTCTCCAATAACCATCGCTATCTCAAGCGCTGGAAATGCCCCGGTCCTGGCGCGGTTGCTACGACAAAAACTGGAAACTTTAATCCCTGCAGCTTATGGCCGCCTTGCTGCCTTCGCAGGCGGACTGCGCGGGCGAGTAAAATCCAGCCTGGGCTCACTTTCCACCCGGCGCCGATTTTGGGAATCCGTATTAGAGGGTCCCATCGCAGAAAAAATCCTGAATGGTCAGGAACAAACTGCACTAGAATTATTCGATGCCCAGTTGGCAGAGCATGTAAACGAGGTGCCCAGAAAGACCGGTGAAGTATTCCTGGTTGGTGCCGGTCCCGGTGATCCCGAACTGGTAACACTGAAAGCATTACGGTTGATGCAGCAAGCTGATGTGGTGTTATACGACAATCTGGTTTCCACTGCGGTTCTCGATCTGGTCAGGCGCGACGCCACTCGAATCTCTGTCGCCAAGAAAAAAGGCTACCATAAGATGCAGCAGGCAGACATCAACAGTGAACTCATTCGTCTCGCCAGGCAGGGCAAGCGAGTCTGCCGATTAAAGGGGGGCGATCCATTCATTTTCGGTCGCGGTGGTGAAGAACTCGAGGCGCTGGCCGATGCCCAGATCCCCTTCCAGGTTGTACCAGGAATAACTGCGGCTAATGGCTGCGCATCCTATGGCGGGATTCCGCTGACGCACCGCGACTATGCGGACAATGTTACTTTTGTTACGGGTCATCGAAAAAACAATGGCGACCTGGATATACCCTGGTCCAGCCTGGTGAACCACCGACAGACGATCGTCTTCTACATGGGCCTCGGTAGTCTGCCTTTGATTGGCCGGCAGCTTCAGGCCCACGGCCTCAGCAAAGATACTCCGGCTGCTGCCATCGAACAGGGAACGTCGCCAGAGCAACGTATTGTGGTGGGCACAATCAGCAATTTGTCCGAACAGGTTCTCGCAGCGGAACTCGGATCTCCTACCCTGATTATCGTCGGTCAGGTCGTGCAGCTGGCAGAGAAATTACACTGGTTCGGTCAGCCACTCATTGAGTCCCCGGTTAGTAAGCAGCCTGCCCCCTATTTAAATCCAATTGCAGTGAGAGCATCGTGAAAGATCTTGCAGAAATCAACGACTTCCTTGCCGACAAAACGGCAGAGCAAATCATTGCCTGGGCGTTCAACAAGAGCCAGCGAACGCTGACAACCACGACCTTTGGTGATAATTCTGCCGCACTGCTGCACATGGTCACCAGGCAACAGCCCGGTGCAACCATCCTCTGGGTAGACACGGGATACAACACCCCTGCCACCTATCGGTTTGCGGATGAACTCATTGATCTGTTGGATCTCAATATGCAGATTTACAGCCCGCAAATGACCTCGGTCAGGCGCAACGTTTTGATGGGTGGTATTCCTGATATCGAGGAGCCGCTGCACGAAGAATTCACTCGCCAGGTAAAGCTGGAGCCTTTTCAACGCGCCATCAATATACTGAAACCACCGATCTGGTTGACAGGAATCCGCCGCGAGCAAACAGATCACCGCCGTTCCCTGGATATCGTCAGCTGCACCGAGGACGGTTATTTCAAGGCGGCGCCGCTACTGAACTGGAATGAAGACCAATTGGAGAACTACCTGGAAGCGAACGACCTGCCCAATGAGCCAGACTACTTTGACCCAACGAAAGTAGTAGAAGCCAGGGAGTGCGGCTTACATACCAGAATTTAGCCATCCATAGGACTTAAGCTCTCCAGACCTCCGGCCTCTGGTGCAGGCCTTGCCCGCTGGTTGTACAACAACTTTCTTAAGGCCTTACCTTCTTCTTTTGTCAGCTTCGAATAGTCATTACTGAAGTCACTACCGGCAGCCAACCCTTTTTGCACGGCGGGGCGGCCACTTAATTCGTCGAACCAGCGTTTAAAATACTTGAATTCGTTGATGTCCTGCCCCTGGCCTTCCCAGTTAACGGTCCAGGGGTAACAAATCATGTCCGCTATTGTGTACTCATCACCACACAGGTAACGCTGCTTGTAGAGCTGATTATTAAGCACGCCATAAAACCGGTTAACCTCATCGGTGAAACGGGTTATGGCGTACGTCTGGTCACCGATGGATTCATTAAGCCGCCTGAAATGACCGCACTCACCTGTTTTGGGTCCCTGGTTGGCCATCTGCCACATCACCCACTGCAAAACATCGTACTTTCCCTTCAGGTCCGATGGCATGAACTGGCCGGTCTTTTCGGCAAGGTAGAGCATGATCGCGCCTGACTCAAATACCGACAATGGACCGCCGCCGCCTGCCGGGTCGTGATCAACCAGCACCGGCATGCGATTATTTGGATTTATTTTTAGAAAATCGTCAGTGAACTGATCACCTCTGCCGATATTGCATTCGACAAGGTTGTACTCAAGGCCACATTCTTCCAATTGGATGGTGACTTTCTTGCCATTTGGGGTCGGCCAGTAGTGCAGATCTAACATGCTTTTCTCCAGGATTCAGTGTGCCTCCAGTTTGCCACCTTTCACCATCACAGGGAAAGAAGCCCACCGGAATAAGCCATATTTTCAGTAGTTGCTATTCAGTCTCACGGTGGTACCTTAAGGGTAATACGGAGATCCATCATGATCCGATTATTCAGCATCATCGCCCTAATAAGTCTTGCCCTGCCCGTGTACTCATTTCGATGCGGGACTCACCTGGTTGACAAGGGAGATCACTTTGGTGAGGTGCTTGAAAAGTGCGGCAAGCCCACATTTGAAGAGAAATGGGTAGAGAACCGCTATATTCATGTCAGACCCCACCCACTGCTGGCCCCGCGACTGACAACCGGTGGGGTCGTGATCCAACTCTGGACCTATAATCGAGGCTCGAGCCAGTTCATGCGCCAGCTCAGATTTGAAAATGGCATTCTCAGGAGAATAGAAACACTTGATTATGGATACTAGTTGACGCTCAGTTGGTAAATTCGACCGATTGTCTGGTTAAATCAACCAAGTTGACATCATTTCATTATACTTATTTCTTTCAATTCAACAGCTTATCGCGTTGGCACAATTATTGTATTAAACAATATTACTAGAAATAATATTGTCTGAAGAGTTTGCAATGATTGATTTGATACTACACCTGTTTCTGCTCGGAGTTGTTATTTACTTCCTGGCGAAAGCCCTTCCAGGCATACATGTGGAGAGTTTCGGGACTGCTGTCGTCGTTGCGATCGTTTATGGATTGATAAACATTACACTGGGGACAGTACTAAAAATACTGAGCATCCCTTTTATTATCATATCTGTAGGAATATTCCTGCTCTTTATCAACGCGTTCCTGTTGTGGCTGACAGATCAACTGCTCGATGATTTTGAGATTGAAGATATGGGAACAACATTTGTCGCTGCCCTGGTTATTACGATCAGCGACGCACTATTAGGCTGGATCTTTTGATGTTTTTCTTCACTATGCGCAGACTTCGCAATTCGCTCCTCCAATCTCCCGGTGTTCAACCGGAGGTTAAGCAAACCACGGAAGAAAGGACGACTTCCCCGGCCGGGAATATCCTGCGCATACCGGATGACCGGGTAGCGCTGCAAAAATGTCCAGAAGACGATCTTCCCCTCGAGCCCGGTGAGCACCAGGCCAGGGCATAACTGGACACACCTCGCCCTGTCACTTGATAGAGATATCCATTCTACCGATAACGATACTCATCAAGGTACAGGCGAACTTTCTGAATGGCAACTATCTGTTTCCTGATGTTCGCGACGTCAAAGGCTCCGGCAAATTCCTCAAGCAAGGGATTGATCGTCGCAAGCGCTTTATCTCTGACTTTCCTGCCTTTTCGAGTCATTTTTACGATCTTCCTGCGTCCACTGCTCACATCCGGTTCCACGGTAATGAGTTGTTTTTCCTTGAGCTTCTTGAGGGTATTGGTCATCGCGCCCTTGGTCACCTGGAAAGCAGTCGATAACCGCCCAGGGGTCGCTTCATTATCTACGCGCACAAACCAGTTGAGGACAGAAAATTGTGAGGCAGTAAGCCCCTTCGGCAGCTTTTGCTCAAATAGTCCGCTGGATAGTTGTGAAACGATGTTCAGCTCGTTGAAGTAAGTGAATAACATCTCAAAGTCATGATCCTGGAGCGGTTTCGATTTTTTCATTTAATGCTTGCACCTGATATTGTTTAGCTTTATATTGTTTAAAGATAAACTGTTTACCATTAAACATTAATGATAACGGAAATTTGGAGAAATTACCCATGAAACTCCTAATAAAAATAACTGCCTGGACGCTCGGCACCCTAGTCAGCCTCTTCGTGTTATTGCTGATCGTGCAAACCCTCGCCTCGGAAAGAATTGAAGTGGTGGAACTACATACACTCGATAAAAATGGTGAGACAGTCACCACACGTGTCTGGGTGGCGGATCACGATGGATATCAATACTTGCGAGTCGGTGGTGACGGATCAGGCTGGTTCACACGGCTCCAGGCCAACAAGACAGTACAGGTTACCCGGGGTGACGCAACAAAGACCTATGAAACGCTGTCCAGACCCGACAAAAGTGACCTGATCAATGACCTGATGCAGGAAAAATACACCTGGGGTGATACCTTCTTCGCGACGATGTTCGGCGGAAGAGAAGGATCCATCCCGATCGAACTGCATGAGGTATCGGGCTAACCAGCGTTTCAGTCCTGCCAGTTGGCCATGAAACCCCAACCACCAAAAATCTCGGATACGGCAAACACCAATTCATTGTCTCCCTGCCTCAGCGGCAGGTAGACAGCGTCATTTTTGGAATCGAGAATTCCCAGGGCAAATGGATAACGAAAACCAAAGGCACTGAAGCCCTCATAAACGGGCTCGCCATTCAGATAGATCAGGATCTCGTCGCTATATCCAAATCGTAACTTCCTGACTACATTCGCCGCAGACTTGATGGTCGTACGAGCGAAGATGATATCTTTGCCCTTTGTCTTGTCTGTTCGTGATTCACGGGCGAGTTTCGCATGAGTCCTAGAAACATTGACAAATCCCGGCGATTCCACGTCAACATCCTGCCAGCGAATATTATCGGGGATTTCGGTAGCGGGTTGGACCGCGGCTTCATAAACCTGGCTGATCTGCCAATCAGTTAAGACGCTCTTATCAATGGGGCTCTTATCAATAGCGCCGTGTTTCGACTTCGCTTTACTGGTTTTGTCATCAAGCGCTGTATATTTAAAATTGGAAAAATGAGCGACATTACGTCCCCAGAGTCCGACGCTGCCGCTGCTTTCACCGTGTTTTAAATCGGTAATGGTAAGCACCGGTTCCCTGTGATCATCCATATAGATCCTTGCCGTTGTACCCATGAATTCGATGACGAAATGCACCCAGCGATTGTGCGGCATTTCGGCCGCCGCCATATAACCCTCGCTATAGAGCTGCCAGGTGGTCAGGCCGTTAAACGAAGGCGCGTATTGAATCGCATCAGGAAGCAGGGATTTGTGCGGCCTTAAATAAACCAGTTCAAAATCGGCACTGGATTGATATCGAAACACGATCCCGACAAATCCCCGCTGCCCATGCATCGCGATATCGACCTCTATTCGGCCATTATCGAGATCGACGTCTTTCAAAGCATAAGGACCGCCGAAAAGAATCGTCGCATCCCGACCCAGGTACTGGGTTGTTGTCAGCTCACGTGTCCAATCAGTCGCGTTAAATTCGGCAGTATCTGCCCTTACCGAATCCACAAATATAATCAGCAGTACCAGTACCAGAATTCTCATGAGTTTTACTCCCAGACCAATTTGACCGGCATTTTAACTCACTGCAGGTACAGCGTATTGTAAAAATGAGTCACGTTCCTGGTACGATTGATTGGATTGAACTGCTTCATCAGCGGCGTGTCGGCATCTGCCGAGAAGATTTGTTCGGGGCTGCTCTGTGCATAACGTTGAAAATCATGAATAAAATGGGCCTGGTCATAATAGCCGGTCTCAGCCAGCACATCCCCGGTGGACCAACCCGAATGCTTGAATAGCAGTGCCTTCTGAAACCGGTTGATGGCCGAAAACTTCTTTGGACTGAGACCAACAACCTGGAGAAATCGTCGATTGAGCTGTCGCGGGCTAATATCCAGGGATCTTGCCAGTTGGCCTATCCTTATTGAACCCATTGCCGCATTGATGCGATTGACAGCACACACCTCAAAACAATTGACACTAGAAGTCTGAAGAACTTTTAACAAGAACCGCTCAACCACTCTGATCCGTTCATTCGCATCCTGCGAGTGAAAGATTCTATCCTGGACTTCCTCAATCAACGACCGGCAGAATATTTCTGCCAGGGGAACAGATAAATCTGTAAAGGCCGAGGGATTTACCCTGGTAAAAGCAGGCAATGCCCAGGGATAAAATGAGACAACAACAATTCCAGTTCGGCCTGCAGCACTCACAGTCAAGGGACGAGTCAATTGACCACACAGATAGGATGTCGGCTCGGTGCTGTCACCCGCTTCATGATGTTGAATAAATTGATCCCGATAGTGAAATAGCATATCCATGCAGGTCGTCGGCAGAACCGTCGTCGTGCCAGAAGAAAGCTCATCCGATTCCTGAATGCCGATGCTCTCAACAAATGGCTGTAGGGCGGGATGCGGATTAACTTGATAATAGGTCACGATCAAATAATACCAGTAACGATGGGGTCATCCTGATCAACTCGACACGAAAATTGGTATATTTAACGCAAATAGACCACCGGTGAGATGTAGAAATTTTCTATATACTCACCAATTTTAAACAAAGGACCTTTAGTGACCGTTTTTTCCCGACTAACATCCGACCATCAATACAATTTCAAACACGCCCTAATTCCGGGTTTTCTTGTTCTGATCACCAGCTGCGCCGCGCCCAAGTCAAATACTCCGGAAGATCCAGAGAGCACACGATGGCTGGCAGGCGATCACCATATCCACAGCCGATACAGTGTCGGCTGGAATCGGGAAAACGATCCGCCTTCACCCATCATAGGCGGCGATGCGATTTATCCCATTGCAATGAATGCGCTCATGGCCAAATATTTTGGATTGTCATGGATGGTGGTAACGGATCATGGGGGTCCGAACCACAGTAAGATCAATCTGGAATTAGCCTACCCTCAATTGGTTCAATCGCGGAAGGTCGTGCATGAAGTCATCCAGTTTTACGGCATGGAGCTAAACACGCCTGCAGGCGATCACAGTAGCCTGATCATCCCCCACTCTCACGACGAAGCAGAAGTTCTCTATCGTCTGGAGTCAGGATTTGATAGATTCGAGGTGTTCCCAGCGGACCCATCCCGCAATACAGAAGGCAAGATGCT
>Ga0114949_10001873_pt1 | contig 12889 bp, 9 predicted proteins | sample N074metaG_FD_83505 | JGI IMG/M metagenome (GOLD analysis project Ga0114949, IMG submission 83505) | Deep subsurface microbial communities from Kermadec Trench to uncover new lineages of life (NeLLi) - N074 metaG | ecosystem: Environmental > Aquatic > Marine > Ocean trench > Sediment | place... | reverse complement strand
CGGTCGGTGATGTATTCGCCGTCCGGGCCGTCGGTAATCGTGCCGACATGATGCCTCGAACTCGGCTCACCACTTTCGTGGACGCCATAAGGCGAAAAATAACTTCTCGGGCCGGGACTTGGTTCGGCGTGGAAGGCGACTTCAAATCCGTGCTTCTCGGGCCAGTGCTCCTGGCTCAATCCAAGGTGCCATTTCCCGAAATGCCCCGTCCGGTAACCCGCGCCGTGCAACACCTCGGCCAACGTGACGAGATCGAGATCAAGATAATTCTTGCTTCTGGCGTAAATGAACCGTGCGTTCGGCGCAGCCTTCGCGGGATACGGAGAAGCACTTGCGGGGGCCGCCGGCTGATGACCGCTGGCAGAAGTGACGCGATGACGAGCCGAGTATTGGCCGCTCAATATCGACGCGCGAGTCGGTGAGCACAGGGGCACGGCGTACGCATCGGTGAATCGCATCGACTGTCGTTCCAGCCGTTTCATATTCGGAGTTTCGTAGTACTGCGAGCCGTAAGGCGTGCTGTCCATCCAACCCATGTCGTCCACCAGAAAGAGGACGATATTGGGTTTCGCGGCTGGCTGATGCTCGACGGCAAGAACGTTGGTTGCCGTCGTCAACATCATTCCCGCCACCAGGACTTGGAGAAGTACAGCTACTCGAACAAGTAAAAACGGTCGCGTCGTGCGCGTTGGTACTCGAAGAAACGAGCTTCGTAAGGTGGTGTCTGTATGGAACGAATTCACTAGCTTGCTGTTGTCCTCGGCGTATTGGAGAGTTTCGGTGCAGGCACGTTTTTGGGTGTCAGTTCTTCACCTTCCCCAAGGATGTGGTGCGGAAAATCCGGGATGGGCTGATGATCTTCGGAAGGGCGCACTTGTCCCACCCAATATTTCATTCTAGCTGCAAACTCTTTCACTTTCTCGGGATGCTTATCCAGAAGGTCTATGGTTTCTGCCGGGTCTTGGCGAATGTTGTAGAGTTGGCTCGCGGCGAAACCGCGGCATCAATGCCGAGAACGTGCGGCCGACCGCTTTATGCGGTGTTTCATTCTGCGGCACCGAGCCAATGCGATGCTCCGGAACCACTTTCGTAGACCGTTGAAGCCGTAATCCCGGCCTCGGACAGCAGCGAGCCGATGCGTTCAATCTCGGGCTGCTCGAGCTTCATTAGGGGCGGGCGCACATGTGCGGCATCGAGCCTGTCGAGCAGAACCAGCGCTTCCTTCATGCGATTGTGCATGTCGTGCAAGGGATCGGAGTAGAAAGCGCGGACGGTCGGGTAGATACGATCGTTGATGGATCGGGCCCTTTCCAGGTCGTTCATCTGTACTGCTTCAAACAGGGCGACTTGCAGGTTGGCGATCACGCTGCCTGCGCCGGAAAGCAAACCGTCACAGCCGAGTACCAGTGAACCGAGCAGCCACATGCTGTGCGTTGAAAGCACTCGGACCGGACGCTCCAAGGCGTGAAGTTCGCGGATGTGACGCTCGTGTAAGTGAGGGTCGTTGCACCAGTCCTTGATCGCCCGGATGGTAGGAAATTCCGTGCAGAGTTGCAGAAGGGTGTCCAGCGGGTAACCAAGACCTCCGTTCATGGGATACTGAAAAAGGATCAGCGGCAGCTCTGTAGATTCAGCGATTGCGCCGATGTGGGCGCGAGCACATTCCGGGCGCTGCTGGCCTCCCATTGCCAGCACCTCCGACGGAAACACCAGAAGTCCGTCAGCTCCCGCCGATGTCGCCATGGTGGCGAGACGGCACGCTTCACGTGTATCTCCAGTGTGGATTCCAGCCACCAGACGCATGTTCGCCGCGACTTCGTCGCGGGCGATTTCAATGCCGCGCCGTTGCTCCTCGAAGCTGAGCGCATGAACCTCGGCGGCGTGTCCGTTGACCGTGATGGCGGTGACTCCCTCCACGCCGGCGAGATCGCTCAGGTGACGGCGATAGGCAGGCTCGTCGATCTGCAGGCTGGCGTCGAACGGCATCAGGCAGGCAGGGATGACGCCTCTTGGATCGAATTGGTTGTCACTCATTGGCCAAGGAATTTCGAATGTCGACGGGAATTACGGAACCGCGAATGGACGCGAATAATTGCGAATGGGTGGCGCGTTCCAAGACGATCAAAGGACCCATTCGCGTGCAATCGCGTTTATTCGCGGAAACGTCCATTGCAACGTGCGTTTGCTTGCGACTAACGAGTGGTGGAATATCGAATATCGAGCAAGGAATTTCGAATGTCGAAGGGAATTACGGAACCGCGAATGGACGCAAACAAACGCGAATGGGTGGCGCGTTCCAAGATGATCAAAGGACCCAATCGCGTGCAATCGCGTTTATCGCGGAAACGTCCATTGCAACGTGCGTTTGCTTGCGACTAACGAGTGGTGGAATATCGAATATCGAGCAGCTTACTTGGGGCCCATTTGGCGGAAGGGCCACTTGGGGGATCCGGGTGGATCTGCCGCGACGGGTGACTTGCCCAAGGCGAAGTCGGCAGGGTGGAGGTTTCGATCGCGCCAAAAATCTTTGACTCGAATGAACCCATAGAAACTTGGGTAGAACGGATCGACAAAATCGACATTGGCAGCCGCGGGCACGTCCAGGCCGGTCAACTGATACGCGGCATTGACGATCAAGCGACGTGCATCGGCGCTCATGAAGTCGACGCTCGCACCCATCGTGGTGCAAAATGCCTGGCCTTTGGTACCACCTGGCGACGTGTATTCCCGCATCCATGCTAACGCCATCATCGGCTCGTTCTTACTGCCTGTTACTGGCTTGGAGGCTGGATCAAGCGTTTCCGTCACCGCTCCACGCAGCAAGATGGTTGCATCGTCGGTCAGGTTCTTCACCGCATAGACATCCGACGGCCCGAACACGTCTTTGACACCGCGGAGAACCGGGTGATCGGCGTTGGCAGTTTCGATCACGCCAAGGCACCCCTGTTTTTTATGCCCACCGTGATGCGCGACCCATTTCTCGCCCAGGATCTGTAGACCGAAGAAACTCCATTTACCTCGGAAGCCGTGCGTCGCGGTTCGCAAGCCGATGACCGGTTTGCCCGCCTCCAGATAGGCGTCGAACGGTTTCATCTGTTCGTCCGACGGGGTGCGGAAGCGTGTCGCCACGATCATCAAGTCGGCATCATCCAGGGCTTCCAGGCCGGGCAGGTTGTTTTGATTGTTAGGATCAATAAACCCGTCTTTCGGGTCGATCGTAAAGAGCACGGTGCACGTGAAGCCGTGGCGTTGGCTGAGGATTTTTCCCAGCATCGGCAGTGCTTCCTCGGAACGGTATTCCTCGTCGCCGCTGACCAGCACGACCTTCTTGCCCTTGCCGGGCCCAGCCGCGCCTTCGTAAACCAGAATTTCAGCCACCGCCAGGGATGCCATTCCACAAACGAGCGTTAAGGCCAGTAGGATGCGATGCAGGTTTGTTTTCATGTTGAGTTCCAATGTCGTAGTTGTAGGTTGGGTGCGGTGGTGGGTTGTTGTTTGTGGAGCGGACGATACGTAATGTTCGCGGAGCGAACAACGGCTATGTACGTAATGTTCACGGAGCGAACAACGACTAAACGACGAAGCACCCACGGCCTGATTAGTGATGATGGGCTTCGAAAAGTTTGTGCTTCTTGTCGCCACGTGCAAACACGTAGGCGACCAGATCCAAAATCTCTTCGCGGGAGAGTTTGTTGATCAATCCTTGCGGCATGAGTGACACCTTCGATTTCACTCGCTCTTCGATCTGTGACTTCTTAATCACGGTCGGTTTGGCTTTGGCCACCGGATCAATGACGATCTTGACGACGTCGTCGGTCTCTTCGACCACCATGCCAGTGATCGTTTTTCCGGAGTCCAAGAGGAACGTATACGACTGAAATTTCTCGTCGATCTCTTTGGAGGGTTCCACGATCGAGGTCAAGATGTGCTCGGTTGTCTGCTTCTTGGCATCCAGCTTGGCCAGGTCCGGTCCGAAGACCTGGCCTTCGTTATCCAGTTTATGGCAGGACACACAGGCGGAGACTTTGAATAGCTGCTTGCCAACTTCGAAGGACCGACCCATCGGCAACGGCTTGACATCGGAAACCAGGTCGGCGATTTTCCATTCGCGACCGCGCGTGTTGAACTTCAGTAACTCGTCAAGGATGGGTAGCGGGTTGGCCGCCAGGTACGCGACCGGATCCGCCTGGTATTGCTGCAAGTCGGCGACCACGTAAAGGGCGCCATACATCCGTCGCCAATGTCCCGGATAGGTGCAGACATACGGATAAACCCCAGGCGTACTGGGTGCCACAAAACTGAGCGCCTGGTTTTCGCCGGGTTCCAGTTTGCGGCTGGCCAGTAGGATCTTGTCGGACTTGGGAATAAACTGCCGGTCCATCGCGTCGGCATCCCGGGCTGTTGCTTCCGCCAACATGCCGACCTCTTCCAATGCTCCAGGTTGCACAATGGCAAAGTTATGGGGCATGTTGTCGGTATTCGAGAAGCGGAACTCGACCGGCTTACCCGCCTGCACTGCAATCGTCTCCTTATCGAAAATCATCCGATGCGGCACGGTGCCGATCGCGATGACGCGGACATCGAGATTCTGCAGTCGATTTTCGAGTCGTTTGGCGACGTCGGCCGGCAAACGTGGCGCGAGCGACTTGGCCAAAGCGACGGCTACCATCGCATCGCCTCCAGTGCGGAATTCGGCAGGGATTTGGCTGAGGTACCCGACCAGGTTATCGACCAGCGGGCGAACTTCCGGGGCCGGCCAAGCGTCGACCGGCACACTGCTTAGCGCACGAATCGCGGCGGGTCGGTGAAGGCCGGCCTTTACCAGTGAGCAAAGGTCGTGCACCTTTTCCGCGTCGTGACCGGGAATCGATGCCAACGATGCAATGGCCACGTCGTGCAGTGTTTCGCCACCGCTGAGGGCCAATCGATTGGCCGGGATTGCTTGTTCTCTGAAACCGGGGCCAGCCCACGTGACTTTCAACCCGTCGCCGCCGCCATTGTCGAAGTACGTGACGATCAAGGGATGCGAGCCGGCGGGTAAGTCGATCGAACCCGACTTCTTAACCATGCCATGATTACCATCGTTGTTGACGATCAGCTTGTCACCGATGTACAAACGCGAGCCGTCGTCGGAGTTCGTGCTGAAGGTGTACTTGCCAGCCCTGGGAATCAGAATGTTTCCGGTAAAGCGGAGGGCGAAGCGGTCTTTCTGCTTGCGCTGCGGCACGTTGATCACGATTTGGGGCACGATCCCACTGGCTTTGGGTTTCATCTTGGCCAGTGTTTCAATTGCCACGTTCTTGGCGCTGGGATAAAAGTAGTCGACCAGGATTCCAGGCTGCTGGAACGAAGAGCCGCCGGCTTCGGCCTGGAGACGCGATGGCATCTCGAAGGTCAACGGTTGCACCTTGCTATACAGTTCGCTTCGTAGTTCTCGGTTGGCAACCGCGGGGACGCCGTGGAGAAAATCACGCAAGCGGTCTTTGTTCTTCGTCGCGGCGAGGAAGGCGTCGTCGCCCGAGCCATTGGCTGTGATCCAGGCGGCGTAAGCAGCTTCGCGAACGTCCGTGGACGAAGCGCTAAGTGCCAAACGTTCGATCCGATCGCCCTGCGAGCTCAATTCCGCGGCCGTCGCTTCGGCCAGCAATTTTGCCAGACCGGCGATTCCAGGTTGACCATTCTGGTCACCTGCTTCGATCAAATTCAACAGCAGGTTTGATTTGTTCTCCTTGCGAATGTCGGCCAGTCCCGTGAGTGATTCTCGCAAATGGCGGACCTGGACTTTGGGCCGAGACAGGATGGCTTCATAGACGGCCTCGGTCCTGTCGAACTTGAGCAGGTCGGCGACGCTGGCGCTGAGCAAGAGGTAGGCCTGCGCGGCGGACGAAAGTGAATCCCCGGCGGCGATCGCGTCTTTGGCTATTTTTTCGACATTGAGATTGCCGCGGGCGTACTTGAGGACCACATCAAGTTCGGCGTCGGTGGGTCGTGTCGCAGCTTCAAAAATGATCTCGGCTGCCGGCAGTCCTTCGAATGAGACGGCCGCTTTGACAGCTTCGGCACGGACTAACGCCGATTCGTCAGTGGCACCTGCCTTCAAGGTCGGATGCCAATCATCGACCTTCGTTCCCCAGTGGCCGAGCGTTCGGATCGCCGCCGCGCGGATCCGGGGTTCTTCGGCCTGAAGAACTTTCTTCAACAAGGGCATCGTCGGGACGCGATGCTCTTCAAATACCCACAAGCATTCCAGCAACGCTTGCGCTTCGTTCCGTCCCTTGGACGCGTTGCTGGGACTGAGTCCCGTGGCGAAGGCGGCGACCTCCGTCACAATGTCGTCCGTATCTCGTCCGCTTAGTTCCAGTCGAGCCCGATAGCGAACGCTGTTGGCGAGCGAGAAGAAATTCTCACAGACCTCCGCAATCGGCTTGCCTTTCATCTTGGCCGGCTTCATCAGAGGGCTGCCTTTATGCGTCACGCGATAGATCCGGCCGTGTGCATGATCCCGGTTCGGGTCGCGGATGTTGTGCTGCATATGGCCGATCAGGACATTGCACCAGTCGGAAATGTACAGCGCGCCATCACCTCCGATTTCAACATCGGTCGGTCGAAAGTTCTGGTCGGTCGAAACAAGAATGGGTTCGACCTCGACCGCGGTAATATCCGCTCCGTTGTATTTGACTTCGTGTTGCAACACTCCCAGAAATCCGATCGTGTTGCAAATCAGGAAGTTGCCGTTGTTTTTTTCTGGAAAGTGCGGGCTGGAGAGGATGCCGGTGGCAGCCACGGGTCGCACGCGTTTATTAAACCACTTCTTGTGGCCGATCCCCTTACCAATGTTCACGTAACTGCCCGTTCCGCCGGTTCCATCGTTGGCAAACTGGTATCCCCACTGGTCAAAGATATCGCCGTGCGGATTCGGTCCGATCGGAAAGACAAAACTCATTTCAAATGTCCGCGGATCAAACCGATGAACGCCGGACGACTTTGAACGATACGTATGGGTTGGCGTTTCCATGCTGGCGATGTTAAAGATGCCGCGCGACCAGTACATGCCGCCGTCTGGTCCGATAACCACGGCATTGGCGCTGTGGTGCGAGTCGGCGCTTGAAACACCCTGCAGCATGCGGATTTTCACGTCTGCCTTGTCGTCTCCATCGGTGTCCTTGAGGAACCAGATTTCGGGCGGCGCGGCGACCAGCATGCCGCCACCCCAAAACTCGAAGCCAGTAACCGTGTTCAATTCGTCGGCGAAGATCGTGCATTTATCCGCCACGCCGTCCCCGTCTTCGTCCGGCAGGCAAACGATGCGGTCGGTGCGCGGTTTGGTCGGATTCCAATGCGGGTAAGAGGGCCAGACCGAAACGAACAGGCGGCCATCGGTATCGACCGCCATTTGAACCGGGTTCACCATTTCAGGGAACATCTCTTCTGACGCAAACAGATTAACTTCCATTCCTTTGGCGACCGTCATTTTGCTGATAGCTTCCAGGCCACCGAAGTACGGGTGTTTTTCGTCCTTCAGTGCGCCCGGCTTGTTCGTTTTTACCTTCAGCGCTTCGGGAAGATTGTCGTCGTTCACGATCAGATCGCGACCATCGGCAACCGCCCACACGCGCTTGTCACGATTGGCGGTCATCACGTCGAAAATTTCCATTTCACGTTTCATCACATCCGCGTTGGACATACCAAACCAGTTAAGCGTAGAACGACCACCGTAGACGTTGTAACCATCAACAACGCGGTAACGGCTGAACCAATGCAAGTTCTTGTCGAGCACCGCTTCGCGGAGCCGTTGCATTTCTGATTCGCCTTTGCCGCTTGCGCTCGCGTCTTTGCCAAACAGGGCTTTCACGATGACTTGGGCCAGTGCCCGGTTGCCATGTTCGAGCAGATGGACGCCGTTCATGGTCAACGGCTTATCGGCAGCTGCATAGAGTTCGAGAGTGGGCGTGAACAAGTCGACGAACGGGACCTTCTTGGCCGCACAAACTTCCCTCATCGCCTGCGTGTACTCGACTAGGTTGGCGTTGTTGGCCGAGCCGTCCGGTAGGGTATGGCGGTGGAGGTCTTCGTGCGCGATCGGCGAAAAGAATACCAGACGTGGGGCCGATTTCCCGTTGTATTTTTGAGCACGCATGCCGTCGATTGTTTGGGCCAGATTAGCGCGAAAGCCAGCCAATCCTGCCGCGCCGCGAAATGCTTCGTTGTAGCCAAAGAAGCAAAACACAACGTCGGATTCGACCTTCGTCATCCACTGATCCGGGCTGCCGAAACTGGCCGATCGATTGCGTGTCTTGAGTTCGTCGCCTGGAAATCCGAGATCGCGGAACGTCAGATTGAGTTCCGGATGAAGTGCCTGAATGGTTGTCTCCAACCAGCCATGATGCTGCATTCGATCGGCCAACGTGTTGCCGATGTACGTGACATGGTCCCCAGAGCGCAGTTGCACCGCGGGTTCGTCGGCGAGCACCAGGCTAGACGCAGGAATCATCAAGGCCAGCGCCACGGCGCACCATCGAAGTTGTCGAATCATCGTATTTGATCTTTCTAATGTACTTTCCATGTTCTTGAAGCGTCTGGTTTCTACAATGTCTCGGTTAGCAAGTGTCCGCGTTTCACAGCGTCTGCTGTTTCGAAACCGCGAAATATGACTATGCAGGTGGGAGCGTGATAGGTGGGTATCCGGGGTTTGGGTGCCGAAGACTCCAGGCAGAGAAAATGGGGTTCCTGGGTGCTTCGGCAAGACTCTGTTTTAGTCGAGTTGGCAGCGGTTCACAAATCCGGGGGCGTGCCAAATAGCCGAGTCGTGCTTGGCAATTCTACGTCACAACGGGTTAGACTGCGACTGAACTCCCCAATCGACCTACTTGATACGTCGAATGGATTGCCGGTATAAGCACGGCGACTGGCGGGCAGCAACGGACTGTTTGGCGATTCGAAACTGGATGATAACGGCTGGGTGTCAATGAACCAAGTTCCCAGAACAAGTTGGAATCGGTCGTTGCGGCGACGATTATTGGCGTGGTTTCGTGGAAACGCCAGGAATCTGCCTTGGCGGGAGACGGTCGATCCGTACCGAATCTGGGTCAGCGAGGTCATGTTGCAGCAAACCCAGGTCGCGACCGTCGTTCCATATTATCAGCGATTCCTGCGGATGTTTCCGACGGTTGTCGCTTTGGCAGAGGCCGACGAGTCTGAAGTGCTGCGCATGTGGGAAGGTCTGGGCTACTACCGTCGAGCTCGCCAAATGCATGCCGCCGCGCAGCTGATGGTGGATTGCCATCAAGGCGTGTTTCCCAGCACCCTTGCCGCAGCGCGGGCCTTGCCGGGAATCGGTCGGTATACGGCCGGTGCAGTCCTTTCGATCGCCTTCGATCAGCGCCAGCCGATTGTGGAGGCCAATACGGTGCGACTCTATAGTCGACTTCTGGCATACGATCAGGATCCCACGACGGGCCATGGGCAGGCCGTGCTTTGGGAGTTTGCCGAGTCGTTGTTGCCACGAAAGCACGTCGGCACATTCAATCAAGCGCTGATGGAGCTTGGCAGTGAAGTCTGCACGGCACGGCAACCCGCCTGCGAAAAATGCCCCCTGGCCACACTATGTCCGACGCAAGCCGAAGGCCTGCAGCTGAAGATTCCCGCGATGAAGAAGAAACCCGCAGTGGAGGCACTACGTCAGGCGTGTGTCGTCGTGTGGCGCAACAACCGCGTGCTCCTGCGTCGGTGCGGTGACAAGGAGAGGTGGGCCGGTATGTGGGACTTCCCGCGATTCGACCTTCTGGCGCAGCGCGGCGAGGCTCTGCGCACCGAGCTAAGCGAAAAGGTGGCCGCCATGACAGGGATCCGAATTCGACCCGGTTCACAATTGACGAGCATCAAGCATTCGGTCACGCGGTATCGAATTCACCTGGCGTGCTACGAAGCCGACCACGAAGTGGGCGTGATCCGTGGGGATCGGTTGGCGTGGGTCCGAGTCGAACAATTGCAGCAATATCCCCTAAATGTCACGGCCCGGAAAATCAGCGAAGTGCTTTCCAAGGCTTAGCAGGGGGTGCCATGGAGTTCACGTCCAACCTGCACAGCAAGTCCAAGTTTTTGAATGCACCAACGAATATCATTTTTGTGCGGGTAATCTTGTTCCCTGAAGTCCAATGGTATCTTGCTCTCAACGCACTGATGAGCGATTCGACTGAACGGCGATGCGATGTTTGAGTATTTAGAACCGATGCTGGAAGTCAGCTGGGCCCTGCTGTTCTTGTTGGTCGCTGTTATCTGTTGGGCGGTCAACATCGTCGGTCTGCCAGGCAATTGGATGGTCGTCGGATTGTCAGCGCTGTACTCGTATCTCGTGGCGGACAATTTCCGCTCAGACGTCGGCTGGACCGCGGTCATTATTCTGTTGGTCTTGGCCGTGTTGGGCGAGCTGGTCGAATTCGGCGCTGGCGCCGTGGGGACAACCAGAGCCGGCGGCAGCAAACGCGGGGCGGCCTTGTCGCTGGTTGGGTCGATGATTGGTGGATTCGTTGGAATTTTCGTGGGCGGCGTCCTCATTCCGATCCCCATTGTCGGTTCCGTGGTTGGCGTCCTTGTCTGCGCCAGCCTTGGCGCCCTGGTTGGTGCGGTGTTGGGTGAACAATGGAAAGGGCGTGACATGGAAGAGAGCATGCGCGTTGGCCAAGCGGCTTTTTGGAGCCGGCTCGCCGGTACCTTGGGAAAGGTTGGAGTCGGCGCCGTCATGATCGCCGTGCTGATTGCGGCGTTGATTATCGCCTAGCCCGGATGTGACTCGGACCGATGCGAGCTATCAATCGATGGCAATGAATCCATGACCGATTCGATGGGTCTAACACGAATCGGCTGTAAGTAAATCGTGGGATAGGCTTCCAGCCTGTCGTTTTCCCTGTGTTTTCGACAGGCTGGAAGCCTATCCCACGAAGCACTGGCAGAGCCAGTGGCACGCGGCGTGACCAAGGATGTCCTGGACATCCACTAAGTGTCCAACGCAACAGAACGCATGACGATGATTTGATTTGTTCTTCGATGCTTCACCGTCACACGTGCCAAACTGACCTGATGAAATTAAGAATGTCAAGTCTTTTTTGTCGGTATAAAGTTACCGTTGGCCAAAGTCAAGAACTGAGTAGATACCGCGCATGTTCTTAATTAGAATTCCCGGAAGGATGTCGATTGGAAACCTTGGTTGATTGTATAAAGATCCTGGTTATTCCTGTCATTTTGGCAACGTGCCAAGTTTTTGCAGGATGGTCAATCCAGTCGGATTGTAGCTTGCGGTTATTACGCATTAGGGAGAGTTCTTGAAATCACGGTGACCAGATCGTTGCGCGGACGGAGTTTGCCGGGTAGAATATTAAACAGACAATTCAATGTTCGCTCCACTTTTGAGAGCGAGGCAAAAATGACTAGCTACATGCACATACGACGCGAGCAAATTCTGCGAGAAGCGGATGGCTATCTCGACTTGGCGATGGCCTGCGCGGACCAACTGCCGCTTTCGGCATCGGTTCGGAATCGTCTCGCCCAGCGAGCGCTCAGTGCATTAGCGTCAGTTGACACGTGTCGGTCGAATAAGTCGCGCTGCAATTATCTACACGGCCAGGCTCTGCGAGTCATGGAGCGGTTCCCAGAGGCGATCGAATATTTCGAATCGGCTGCGGAGCTCGACAACGAGAACTTGCATATTTGGCTGGCACTGGGATGGTGTCACAAACGCGTCGGAAAACTCGACATGGCGATTCAGTCGCTCGAAGAAGCCCTCGCGTTCGATCCTGGGGAAGCGATCCTCTACTACAACCTTGCCTGCTATTGGAGTCTGGCGAACAACGTCAAGCTGGCGCTTGAGTATCTTTCTCGCGCCTTTTCGATCGATTCCGACTATCGCGATCTGATCGGCGGCGAACATGATTTCGACCCGATCCGTTCGGATCCACGCTTTCAAGAATTGACCAGCGTGATCGTGTAACGGCCCGCCGCGTTCTGTAAGATTCAGTCGCTGCAATCGAGCGACAGGTCGCCTCGATCCCAGGCGACGCGCTATTTCTTGGCGGCGTACAGTTCCGCGTATTCCAAGACCCACAAGTCAATCAACTCGATGAACTTGGTGTCATCAATATCTTCGATCTTCTCGAAGTGGTTGCGACTGAAAACCTCTTTGTTGCGGATCGTGCCTTTAGTCGCCAGGTCGATGACATGGTATTCAGAGTACGGTCGGATCGTCATCTCAATGCGGCTGTAGTCGTTGTTTCGCCGCCCCGCCGACATACGAATGTCATCGCGACTGCAGCTGGCACCCCAGCCTCGCTCGCCAAATACGGTTTGATAGTCAAAGCCGGGAAAATGCGTGGGCAGATTCTTGAGGCAGCTTTCGATATGCTCGGAAAGCTGCAACCGGTACTTCGTGTGCAGGCGTTTCAGTTCATCTTCGGAGAGTTGTTTCTCTCTTGCTTGCCGCGCCTTATCATCGCTGCGTCGATGGCCACGCTGGATCGCTTTTTGGAGTCGTTCGTTGAAATTCATGGGTTGTCGGTTCTGGCGAGGGTAATGAGAAATTGGGGCGGGAGCCTGCAGGCATCTAGACGAAAGTGTACCACGGCGCACGGCCACGGTTAATCGCCTTTCGAGTCGTCAGTGCCGCCGTTCTTCGATTGGTTCGCGGAGAAAAACTGCTCCAAATCCGCAAATGAACGCAAGGGTTCGGTTCCCGCCGCCATGCCCCTGGTAAGGGGAGTTGCTGGGCGGGTAACTGGCTTACTGCTTTTTGGGCGAGACGGCCGTTTCGCACCGCTGGATCCGCCCGCACGGTTGATGTGCGGACGCGGTGGACGTGCCCCTTTCTTTTTCGCAGGTGGTGTCGATCCGCCGGTTGTTT
>Ga0114949_10001872_pt1 | contig 12895 bp, 23 predicted proteins | sample N074metaG_FD_83505 | JGI IMG/M metagenome (GOLD analysis project Ga0114949, IMG submission 83505) | Deep subsurface microbial communities from Kermadec Trench to uncover new lineages of life (NeLLi) - N074 metaG | ecosystem: Environmental > Aquatic > Marine > Ocean trench > Sediment | place... | reverse complement strand
TTCAGGAGAAGAGATTGACTTCTTCAGTGAGATATAACCGAATTAATTGATTATAGGAAAAACGATCAATAATGTCACTTAAAAAATATAAACCAGTAACTCCCGGAACACGTTTTCGTGTCGGGAATACATTTACCGAAGTGACGACAGATACTCCTGAAAAGAGTCTGTTGGCACCATGGCGTAGAACTGGTGGTCGTAACCATGATGGTAAGATGACCGTGCGACAACGTGGAGGTGGGCATAAGAGACGCTATCGAGTTATTGATTTCAAACGCGACAAGGATGGTATTGAGGGAAGAGTCGCTACGATTGAGTACGATCCGAATCGCTCCGCTTACATCGCTCTGATAGTCTATAAGGATGGAGAAAAGCGCTATATCATTGCACCGAAAAGTATCAATGTAGGAGATAAGATTATGTCGGGGAAAGGGGCTTTACCCAATCCAGGGAATGCTTTGTTTTTGAGTGAGATGCCACTCGGTTCTGTGATCTATAATATTGAAATGAGCCCTGGAGGCGGAGGAGTGATTGCTCGTAGTGCTGGGTCATACTGCGTTTTGATGGGAAGGGAAGGGAAGTATGCCACGGTCAAAATGCCATCGAGCGAAGTACGTAAGATATTGTTGACATGTAAAGCAACAATGGGTACTGCATCAAATCCGGATCATAGCCTACAGGTACTTGGAAAAGCAGGACGTAAGAGATGGCTTGGGCGCAGACCAAGAGTACGTGGTGTAGCAATGAATCCTGTCGATCACCCCATGGGTGGTGGTGAAGGAAGAGCCTCCGGAGGGCATCCGAGATCCAGGACAGGAATTATGGCGAAAGGCCAAAAAACGCGTAATGTGAAAAAATACAGCAATGCGCTTATCGTTTCGAGGAAGAAGAAAAAGACTTAAAAATAACTGATCGACATGGCAAGATCCATTAAAAAAGGACCCTACGTTTTTCATAAGCTGATGAGAAAGTTGGAAGCAGCTCAGGGTAGTAAGAAAAAGAGTGTGATTAAAACATGGTCCAGAGCTTCAATGATCATACCTGATATGGTTGGTCAAACAATAGCTGTGCACAATGGGAAAACTTTTATTCCGGTATTTATCACGGAAAACATGGTAGGTCATAAATTAGGTGAATTTTCTCCGACAAGGTCGTTTAGGGGCCATTCGGGAAATCGTTAACCCGGAGTTGATTCGGCTTAAATAGATGTAAGATGAAAGCTGTAGCGAAAATGCGAAACTGTCCACTTTCCGCGCGCAAAATGCGCCTGGTCATCGATACCATTCGTGGTAGTGCAGTGGACGATGCACTCAATGTGCTCAAATATTCCAAGCAGGAAGCATCGACATGGGCAGAAAAGACGCTTTTGTCGGCAATCGCAAACTGGGAGTACAAAAATGATATGTCCGCAAACGCGGATGATTATGATTTGTTTATTCAGGAGATCCGGTCTGATGACGGAACAATGCTGAAACGATTCAGGCCCGCACCGCATGGTCGCGCACATCGTATCAGAAAGAGAACCAACCATCTTGTTGTAGTGGTTGAGAATCGTGTTCCCCTTGATGTGGAGCCCGATGTGATTATTGAAGAGGAAGAATAATTAATTAGAGACTGAACTAACTAACAGATAAATGGGTCAAAAAGCAAATCCAATAGGCAATCGACTCGGCATCATCCGCGGCTGGGAGTCAAACTGGTTTGGCGGTAAAGATTTTGCGGCGAATGTCATCGAAGATGAAGAAATCCGCAATTACCTCAATGCCCGTATACACAAAGGTGGAATTGCAAAAATTGTAATTGAGCGTACACTAAAACGCATTACAATTACTATCCATACTTCACGTCCTGGTATCATTATCGGGAAAGGTGGCCAGGAGGTAGATCGTATCCGCGAGGAGTTGAAAAACCTCACTGACAAGGATGTGCAAATCAATATTTTTGAGATCCGTAAACCGGAGCTCGATGCCAATATTGTAGCAGAGTCCATTGCGCGTCAGTTAGAATCAAGAATGAACTATCGCCGCGCAATCAAAATGTCAATTCAAGCGACAATGCGTGCTGGTGCTGAGGGAATCAAAATCAGGGTATCAGGTCGGTTGAACGGTGCGGAAATGGCGCGTTCTGAAGAATACAAAGATGGTCGTACACCCCTGCATACATTCAGAGCGGACATTGATTATGCTTTGAAAGAGGCGCAGACTGTATATGGTAAAATTGGTCTCAAAGTGTGGATTTGCAAAGGAGAGGTATTGACCAAGCGCGCGCTTTCTCTCAACTCGGGATTCGGTCGCCGCGAAAGAGGTGGAAATCGTCAGCCGGGAGGAAGGCCAGGTGGTGGAAACAGAGGAGGCCATCAAGGTGGACGCGGTCGTGGGGGAAGCAATCAGAGGTAATAACTAGATCATATCTGGTGCAATTATCTGAAAAAGGTTACGTACTTTTGCGAAACTTTTTTCAGACCTGCTCCGGATGAAAAGAAAATAGAGCGATGTTACAGCCAAAAAGGACGAAATACAGGAATCAACAAAAGGGCAGAAACCGCGGGATTGCTTACAAGGGCAGTACTGTGACATTTGGAACTTTTGGCTTGAAGTCCCTGGATAATGGTCGTATTACCAATCGCCAGATAGAAGCTGCGCGTATTGCAATGACACGTCGGATGAAGAGGGAAGGAAATGTTTGGATACGCATCTTTCCGGACAAGCCGATTACATCAAAGCCGGCTGAAGTCAGGATGGGTAAAGGTAAAGGGGCGCTGGATCATTGGGTAGCCAATGTTCAACCCGGTAGAATCATGTTTGAATTAGATGGAGTATCCAAAGAAGTGGCTGTAGAAGCATTGCGCCTCGCAGCACAGAAATTACCGGTTCGCACCAAAACTGTCGTGCGCCCGGATTATGCTGAATAAGAAAAACGCGTCGAAAAGATGGCAACAGATAAATTTCAAAAACTACAGGACATGTCCAACAGTGATTTGCAAAATGAACTGACCGAGACAAGCACGCAATATCAGCGTCTGAAGTTTGACCATGCCATTAAAGGGCTGGAGAATCCAATCGGGCTGCGCGAAGTACGGCGCGATATAGCAAGATTGAATGGTGAAGTACGCAAACGCGAAGTAGCACAGATGACAGAGGCACAGGTGGCCGGTCGCTCTAAAATCAGAGAGCGCAGAAGAAAATCATAAATCGCAACGAGAAAGACATGACCGAAAGAAAATTAAGAAAGCAAAGAACCGGAGTGGTTTCCAGTGCGAAAATGGATAAGACTATCACCATTGTAGTGGAGAGACGGTTGAAACACCCCATTTACGGCAAATACGTAATGAAATCAAAGAAATTTACAGTGCACGATGAAGAAAATACTTGTCGTGAGGGAGATAAAGTGCGCATAATGGAGACGCGTCCGCTTAGCAAGAATAAGCGCTGGCGCCTGGTAGATATTATTGAAAGAGCCAAATAAGTAACAAGCAGATTAAGCCACCATGATACAACAGGAATCTAGACTTAAAGTAGCAGACAATAGCGGTGCCAAAGAAGTATTGTGCATTCGCGTATTGGGAGGATCAAAAAGACGTTACGCCAGTATTGGTGATACCATCGTCGTTACAGTTAAAGATTCAACACCCGGTGGCCTGAATAAAGGTACAGTGACCAAGGCCGTTGTCGTGAGAACCAAAAAAGAAATCCGCCGTAAAGACGGATCGTATATCCGTTTCGATGACAATGCAGTCGTTCTGCTCGATGCAGCAGATGAGCCACGCGGAACACGCATTTTCGGACCAGTTGCGAGAGAGCTCAGAGAGAAGGACTTTATGAGAATCGTTTCACTGGCACCGGAGGTGCTTTAATCAGGAGTACAGTCATGAAGAAGAAGATAAATAAACAAAAGAGATTCGCACCAAAGCTCCATATTAAAAAAGGAGATCAGGTCATGGTTATGGCTGGTGATGACAAAGGGAAAACCGGAACAGTGCTTCAGATTCTTCCTCATAAAAATCTTGCTGTTGTTGAAAATGTGAACCTGGCGAAAAAGCACATGAAACCGACAAATGAAAAGCCTGAAGGTGGAATTCATGAAATCGCAGTCGGTGTGCATCTTTCAAACCTGATGCTCATTGATCCCAAAACGGGAGATCCAACACGGATCGGCCGCAAATTGGTTGACGGTAAGATTATGCGTTATTCAAAATCATCTGGAGAAATCATATAGTGATGGCATCGACATTAGAGACAAAATACAAGGAGGAGATCGTTCCAAAAATGATGGAGGAGTTTAAATACAAGTCCGTCATGCAGGTTCCAACAGTAGAAAAGATTTGTTTGAATCAAGGAGTTGGAGAAGCGACGCAAGACAAGAAGTTGGTCGATGTGTATCAAAAAGAAATGACCTCGATTGCAGGTCAAATGGCCGTAACAGTCGTAACCCGCAAGTCCGTTTCAAACTTTAAATTGAGAGAAGGTATGTCGATTGGCGTGCGCGTGACATTACGCCGCGAACGCATGTTCGAATTTCTTGACCGACTTATCTCAGTCGCTTTACCTCGTGTTCGTGACTTTCGCGGAATCAGCGATAAGAGTTTTGACGGACGAGGAAACTATTCAATGGGAATTACAGAGCAAATTATTTTTCCTGAAATCGACATTGACAAAATCAGTAAGATCAATGGAATGGATATCACGATAGTGACAAGTGCCAAAACTGATGCAGAGGCGATGTCTTTGCTGAAGCAACTTGGGATGCCATTCAAAAACCAACAAAGAAATTAAACTGCAATGGCAAAAAAATCAGTCGTAGCACGAGGAAAGAAACGCGAAAAAATGGTCGCTAAATACGCAGAGCGTAGAGCGCTGTTAAAAGCTGAAGGCAATTATGAAGAATTGGATAAGCTGCCGCGCAATGCATCACCAGTGCGACTACACAATCGGTGCGCTTTGACCGGACGTCCGAAAGGATTTATGAGAAGATTTGGCATTTGCCGTGTGGCATTTAGAAAATTGGCTTTGGAAGGAAAAATTCCTGGAATAACTAAGGCAAGCTGGTAACAGGGTAAAGGAAATACAATGACAGATCCAATAGCAGATTATTTGACGAGAATTCGGAATGCACAGCAAGCCGGACATCGTATTGTGGAAATTCCTACGTCGGGAATTAAACAGAAGATTACAGAGATCCTCTACGATCAGGGGTATATTTTCAGATATAAATTTATGGACGGTGATGGTCCGCAAGGCGTAATTAAAATTGCCTTGAAGTACGATATGGAAACACAAGAACCGGTGATCCGGAAGCTTGGAAGAATTAGTAAACCGGGATTGCGTAAATATGCCAAGGCAGATCAATTGCCACGGATTATTAACGGTCTTGGGATCGCAATTATATCAACTTCACACGGCGTTATGACAAGTAAGCAGGCCGCTGCTGAAAAACTTGGGGGTGAATTGATTTGCTACGTATATTAATTTAGATACTAAAGAGTAAGCAATGTCCAGAATAGGTAAAGCGCCGATAGATATTCCCCAGGGGGTTGAAATCAATATCAGTAGCAGTAATCTGGTTACTGTAAAAGGCCCTAAAGGTGAACTGACTCAGCAGATTGATCCGGATATCGGAATGAATATTGATGATGGCGTGGTTGAGTTGAGTAGAGCTACAGAACAGAAACGACACAAAGCTTTGCATGGATTATACAGATCCCTTATTGCCAATATGGTCGAGGGTGTGTCCGTGGGGTATGTAAAGGAGCTGGAACTGATCGGGGTAGGTTATCGTGTTGCTAATCACGGCAATCTTCTGGAGCTGACAATAGGCTATTCTCACCCCGTAATGTTTTATATTCCCGATGAGATTAAGCTGGAAACTGTCATGGAGAAAGGTAAACCGCCTTCAATCCGTCTGGAGAGTAACGATAAGCAACTTATTGGGCATGTGGCTGCTAAAATTCGCTCACTGCGGAAGCCAGAACCTTATAAGGGTAAAGGAATTAAATATAAAGGCGAAGTCTTACGTCGTAAAGCTGGTAAGACTGCTGGATAATCGATTGATATAATGGCAACGAAAACAAAAGCAACGAGAAGAAGAAAGATCCATTTACGGATACGAAAGAGAATTAAGGGGACACAGTCAATACCCCGACTTTCGGTTTTTCGCAGCAATAAATCTATCTATTGTCAGCTGATCGATGATGCGAGTGGAGTCACATTGGCATATGCGATGTCTACGGACTCAGGAGTTTCGACTACTGGTAGTAAAATTGAGCAAGCGAAAGAAGTCGGGGCCATATTGGCAGGAAAGGCCAAGGATTTGGACATCGATACAGTTGTATTCGATCGGAGTGGTTATCTGTACCATGGAAGAGTAAAAGCTCTCGCAGATGGTGCTCGTGAAAATGGATTGAAACTTTAAGAAAGTTAAATAACATGGCAAATAGGTCCACAAAGCGGGTACGTCCTGCCGAAATTGAACTGAATGATAAGCTGGTATCACTCAATCGTGTTGCAAAAGTAACCAAGGGTGGTAGGACATTTAGTTTTTCAGCTATCGTGGTAGTAGGTGATGGTGAAGGCACTGTAGGGAACGGGCTTGGTAAAGCACGTGATGTACAGGAGGCAATCGCCAAAGCAGTAGATGATGCAAAAAAGAACCTCATCAAGATTCCTTTGTATAAAGGAACAATTCCCCATGCTCAGAATGGGAAATACGGTGCAGGTCGGGTATTTATAAAACCAGCATCTGAAGGTACCGGGGTAATCGCGGGAAGTGCCATGCGGGCAGTTCTTGAAATTGCTGGTGTACACAATGTATTGGCCAAATCGTTGGGGTCGTCTAATCCGCACAACATGGTTAAAGCAACGATCGATGCCTTGAAAAAACTCAGAAGCCCGCTCGATGTAAGTCGCCAACGGGGTATTAGTATGTCAAAAGTCTTCAACGGCTAGAAAGACAATAGAAAATGGGAAAGCTGAAAATTACTCAGATAAAAAGTGTGATTGATCGCTCTAAGCGTCAAAAGGCAACTATGGTGGCACTTGGCCTGGCTAAAATCAATCACTCGGTAGTGCATGAACCAAGACCCGAAATTCTGGGAATGATCAGAAAGGTCGAACATCTCGTGCGTGTTGAAGAAGTAACAGATTAAAAGAAAGACAATGGAGCTGCATACATTAAAACCCGCCAAAGGAGCCGTGAAAAGCGGTCGTCGCCGTGGACGTGGTCAGGGATCAGGACAAGGTGGTACCGCGACTCGTGGTCATAAAGGGCAGAAGTCACGCTCTGGTTATAGCCGTAAGAGAAATTTTGAAGGTGGGCAGATGCCATTGCAAATGCGCCTTCCAAAGCGTGGGTTCAAATCACCAAATCGCACAGAGTACGTTTCCATCAATCTGGATCAGTTGCAGGCGTTTGCCGATAAACACAATAGCTCAGAAGTGACACTCGAATTATTGCGGACCCAGCGTTATATTGCAAAGCGTGACCTTGTAAAGATTCTGGGGCGTGGTGAACTTACATCTGCAGTGTCTGTCGAAGTAAACGCAATTTCTGAAACTGCCCGCAAAGCCATTGAAGAGAAAGGTGGTAAGGTTACCCTAGTCTAGTATGAAGAAATTTATAGAAACCCTCCGTAATATTTGGACGATAAAAGAACTGCGCCAGCGTATTCTTTTTACGCTCGGTATGTTAGCAATTTATCGCTTTGGAACATTCGTGGTCTTGCCAGGTGTAGATCCAAAAGTTCTCGCGTCTGCTTTTACGCAACGTACGGACCTTCTGGGCCTGATCAATTCATTTACGGGTGGTGCATTTGGTAATGCATCAATTTTTGCGCTGGGAATTATGCCATATATCACAGCTTCCATCATCATCCAGTTGATGGGCTTTGCCGTACCGTATTTCCAACGGTTGCAGCAAAAGGAAGGTGAGTCGGGCAGAAAGAAAATCAATCAAATCACGCGCCTTCTGACCGTGGCAATCACGCTTGTACAGGGTGGTGCGTATTTGTCTTATGTGACCGGAATGGGTGCAGTAGATAACTCACTCGCACCCGGCGTCTTTTGGATGTCGAGTATCATCATATTGTCTGCAGGTACAATTTTCGCAATGTGGCTTGGTGAGCGTATCACTGACAAAGGTATAGGAAACGGTATTTCGCTACTTATCATGATTGGAATCATTTCCTCACTGCCCGGCGCTTTGATATTTGAAATTCAGTCGAGTATCGAAAGTGGATTTTTCATAATCGTGCTTGAATTGGCAGCTTTCTTTGCGGTGACTCTTGTAACGATACTTATTGTTCAGGGAGTGCGACGAATCCCAATTCAGTTTGCCAAACGTATGGTGGGAAGGGGAAACAGCGCTATTCCACAGGCGGGAGCACGGGATTATATTCCGCTAAAGGTAAATGCTGCCGGTGTAATGCCAATTATCTTTGCGCAGGCACTTATGTTTCTGCCAATGACGGTTGCACAATACTTCGCCGGTGATGCCAATGCAGCGATGGCTGGAGATGGCCTTATGGGCCAGTTAAACAATCCTTTTTCATTTCTATCCAGCGTGTTTGCCTTCTTGCTTGTTGTGATCTTTACATACGTTTACACGGCACTGCTCGTAAATCCGCAGCAGTACGCTGAATATCTTAAACGGCAAAACGCATTCATTCCTGGTATTAAGCCAGGTAAAGCGACAGCCGACTTCATTGACACTACTACGACTCGTGTAACACTGCCAGGATCCATTTTTCTTGGATTGATTACTGTGCTGCCGGCTGTAGCTGTAGGATTTGGTATAAATCAGGGATTTGCCATCTTTTTTGGAGGAACTTCCCTTCTGATTCTCGTTGGAGTTGTCTTGGATACCTTGCAACAGATAGAAAGCCATTTGCTCATGCGCAAGTATGACGGACTGGTGAAGTCGGGTAGATTAAAAGGTCGTAGTGGGATGCAGAGCATTGGGGCTCCAATGTAAGATTGTCCTGAATGCGCGCCGAACCACGACATATTGCCACAATCTGAGATGCATGGTGTATTACAAAACATCTGACGAAGTCGAACTGATTCGACAAAGTTGTCTCTTGGTTTGTAAGGCCCTGGAACTCGTTGCAAAGACCATCAAGCCAGGGATCAAAGCACAATTTATTGATAAACAAGCCGAGGAATTAATCCGTGATCATGGCGCTGAGCCTGGATTTAAAGGGTACAACGGATTTCCTGCGACGTTGTGCGTTTCTACTAATGAGAGCGTGGTACATGGTATTCCGGACCAAACGGAATTTGTGGATGGCGATATCGTTTCTGTGGATTGTGGTGTCTTTCAAAACGGCTTTTTCGGCGATGCGGCATATACTTTTGCAATCGGAGATGTGCAAGACGAGGTGCTGGAATTGATGAGAGTGACCCGCGAATCACTGTATCTGGGTATTGAACAGGCAGTAGTGGGGAAAAGATTGGGTGATATCGGTCATGCGATTCAGGAGCATGCTGAACGAAAGCACAATTATGGAGTCGTAAGGGAATTGGTGGGCCATGGATTGGGCAGAAACCTGCATGAATCGCCGGAAGTGCCAAATTATGGAAGGCGTGGAACAGGACAAGTGCTAAAAGATGGACTTGTCATTGCTATAGAGCCCATGATAAATCTCGGGAAGAAAGAAATCTCGCAGCTCGACGATGGTTGGACTGTGATCACACGTGATAAAAAAGCAAGTGCACACTTTGAACATACAGTTGTAGTGCGAAAAGGAGAAGCAGATATTTTGTCAAATCATAAACTTGTGGAAGAGGCTGTCAAAAATAACTCTGAACTCAAGGATATCTCGGGAAAAAACTAGATATTTGCACTCCAATTTTAAAAATGGCCAAACAACAGCTTATTAAACAAGACGGCATTATCGAAGAAGCATTGTCGAATGCAATGTTTCGGGTGCGCCTTGAAAATAATCATGTTTTGGTCGCAACAATCTCTGGAAAAATGAGGATGCATTACATCAGGATTTTGCCAGGGGATAAAGTTGCAGTGGAAATGTCGCCTTACGACTTGTCGAGAGGGCGCATCACTTATAGATACAAGTAAAACAGCGTACCATGAAAGTGCGAGCATCTATTAAAAAACGTTCCGTAGACTGCAAAATAGTGCGCAGACATGGAAAAGTATATATTATCAACAAGAAAAATCCCCGGTTTAAACAACGTCAGGGGTAATCTAAACTAAGTCATTTATGGCGAGGATTTCAGGTGTAGACTTACCAAGAGGCAAGCGCGGAATTATCGGCTTGACCTATATATATGGTATTGGAAAATCAACAGCAGGTACCATTTTGGACAAGGCCAAGATTGACGAAAACGTCAAGGTAAGCGATTGGACAGATGACAACATCATGTCCATCGTTAAGCTTATCCAGGATGAGCTTAAAGTTGAGGGAGAGTTGCGTTCTGAAGTGCAGATGAACATCAAGCGATTGATGGATATCGGCTGTTACCGAGGAGTGAGACACAGAAGAGGTTTACCTCTGCGTGGTCAACGTACAAGAACCAACGCCCGTACAAGAAAGGGCAGACGTAAGACAGTTGCAAACAAGAAGAAAGCAACCAAGTAATTAATTGTCAACAACAGAGTTGTTCCAATGGCAAAAACGAGAAAAAGCTCCAAGAAAAGAAAAGTCAGAGTGGAATCTGAGGGCGTAGCCTATATAAAGGCGTCGTTTAACAATATCATTATTTCCCTTTGTAATATGCAGGGGCAAGTGGTGTCACAGGGTAGTGCCGGAAAAGCCGGATTCAGAGGTTCAAAGAAGAATACTCCGTACGCAGCACAAATGGCTGCAACCGATGCCGCCCGTGTCGCGCATGACGCTGGAATGCGTATGGTACAGGTGTATGTGAAGGGCCCTGGTGCAGGCAGAGAAGCTGCAATCCGTGCCATTGACAATTCCGGTATCAAAGTAACGCGGGTCAATGACGTTACACCATTACCACACAATGGATGCCGGCCTCCTAAAAAGCGTAGAGTATAATCCTTCAAGAAAGTAGACAATGGCAAGATATACAGGTCCTAAGTCAAAGAAAGCACGAGCACTCGGCGAAGCCATTTATGGCTTTGACAAAGTGTTTGAAAGAAAAAAGCACCGCCCCGGGCAACACGGTACGAGCAGACGTAGAAGACAAAAGTCTGACTATGCTCTTCAATTGATGGAGAAGCAAAAGGCCAAGTATACCTATGGTGTCCTGGAACGCCAGTTTAGAAACCTGTTTAAAAAAGCAAGCAGCAAGAAAGGTGTTACCGGTGAAGTCTTACTTCAACTACTGGAAGCACGTTTGGACAATGTGGTCTTTCGCCTCGGGATTTCACCAACGCGGAGAGGTGCCCGCCAACTCGTCTCTCATAAACACATTCTGGTAAATGGTATCCTGACCAATATTCCATCGTATCACCTGCGTGAAGGTGATGTGGTTACTGTTCGTGCAAAATCGAGACACCTCGATGTAGTACAAGCGAGCATAAATACGAAATCTGAGGTACGTAAGTTTCCTTGGTTGGAATGGAATCCTGACAGATATGAGGGAACTTTCATTGAGTTTCCAAATCGCGAACAGATTCCCGAAAAAATCAATGAGCAATTGATTGTGGAATTATATTCCAAGTAATCTAATTGAATCGGCCATATTGGCTGTCACAATTGTTTTCAAACCTTCAATCAGTATCGCCAAATGAGCATTCTTAATTTTCAGCAGCCAGATAAAATTATTCTTCAAAAAGCAACCGATTTTCACGGCCTTTTTGAATTTAAACCACTGGAGCCAGGATTTGGCCAAACCGTTGGTAATTCCTTGAGACGCGTGCTACTATCCTCATTGGAAGGATATGCTATTTCTGCAGTTAGAATAGCAGGTGTGGATCACGAATTTTCGACGATAAGTGGAATTATTGAAGATGTCGTCGATATTATTCTCAATCTAAAACAAGTTCGCATCAAGCAAATTTTGCAGGATGAAGGAATTGAGGAGGAGAAAATCTATCTGACAATAAGCGGGAAAGAGGATTTTACCGCTAAAGACATCGAAGATCACACCAATGTATTCGAAGTCATGAATCCGGAGTTGGTGATATGCAGTATGGACCCATCTGTAAATCTTGAGATGGAGTTGACAATTACCAAAGGTCGCGGTTATGTACCTGCGGATGAAAATCTCCCGCAAGACGCACCAATTGGTGTGATCCCCGTTGATGCAATATACACCCCGATCAAAAATGTGGCTTACAAGGTTTCAAATACACGTGTAGGACAACGTACCGATTACGAAAAACTGAGTTTCGAAATTCAAACGGATGGCACGATTCATCCTGAGGAGGCAATAAAAGAAGCTTCACGGATACTAATTCAGCACCTGATGTTGATCACGGACGAAAATATTACGTTCAACGATTCAACAAACAAAGAGGAGGCAATAGTGGATGAGCACATCTTGCATATGCGTAAGCTGCTTAAAACTTCTCTCGAGGATCTGGACTTGTCCGTGCGTGCATACAATTGCCTGAAGGCAGCCAAGATCAATGCACTTGGAGAACTCGTGAAATACGACACACATGAGCTTCTCAAGTTTAGAAACTTTGGAAAGAAATCGTTGGTTGAGATTGAAGAATTGCTCCAGGTAAAAGGCTTGACCTTTGGAATGGATCTTGCCAAGTACAAACTCGACGACGATTAATATCAAATAACAATTACTGCAATTACCTGTTGGTGTTGCGAGGTTAACAAATTATTCAATCATGAGACACGGGAAGAAATTTAACCATCTCGGACGTAAGAAGGGACATAGAAGAGCTCTTCTGAGCAATCTGGCAGCAAACCTGATTGAGCACAAACGAATCAGCACCACATTAGCTAAAGCGAAAGCTCTGC